>ERZ724517.564-NODE-564-length-22253-cov-9.093026_pt1 | contig 22253 bp, 23 predicted proteins | sample MGYA00376050_ERZ724517 | MGnify/ENA primary metagenome ERZ724517 (study PRJEB28724, sample SAMN07190886) | activated sludge metagenome | isolation source: activated sludge of sewage treatment plant in Hong Hong | place: USA: Christiansburg, Virginia | collected... | reverse complement strand
TCCGGCTCCAGCGTGGCCAGACCGGTGGCGATGTTCACCATGATGGGAAAGAAGCTGATCAGAAAGGCGGTCAGGATCGCCGGGCCGACACCGATGCCGAACCACACCACCAGAATCGGCACAAACGCCGCCTTGGGCAGGGCGTTGAAGCCGGTCATCAGCGGGTACACCGCCGCATAGGCCAGCCGCGAGCTGCCGATCACAAACCCAAGCAGCACACCGACCACAATGGCAATCGCAAAGCCGACCATGGTCACCCAGAAGGTGCGCCAGGCGTGGGCCGCGATGATGCCCTTGAACTCCATGAACTGGGTCCAGATGCGCCAGGGGCTGGGAAAGATGAATTCGGACACATCAAAGGCCGAACACAGGATTTGCCACATGATGATGCACACCACCAGCAGCAGCCAGGGCGCCCACATCTCTATCTGTTTATTGTTCATCAATGCACCTCAGGCGGGAACGACTTGACCGGTTTGGCGAATGGCTCCGATGTGACTGCGCAGCTCGTGCACGATGTCTGAGAATTCCTTGGTGTAGGTCACCTCCAGATCGCGCGGACGCGGCAACTCAATGTCGCGGCGCACCACAAAACGGCCCGGGCTCTTGCTCATCACGTACACCGTGTCGGCCAGAAACACCGATTCGCGCAGATCGTGCGTGACCAGGATCACGTTGAACCGCTGTTCGGTCCACAGGTCGCGCAGGATGCACCACAACTCTTCCCGCGTGAAGGCGTCCAGTGCACCAAAAGGTTCATCCAGCAGCAGCATCTTGGGCTCGTGGATCAGCGCGCGGCAGATACTGGCGCGCTGCTGCATGCCGCCGGAGAGCTGCCAGGGAAACTTGTCTTCGTAACCGCCCAACCCCACCTTCTGCAGAAGCTTACGGGCGCGCTCCACAAACTCGGCGCGTTTGGCCTTGAACTGGCTGCGGTAGGGTTCCACAATCTCCAACGGCAGCAGCACGTTGTCCACCGTGGTGCGCCAGGGCAACAGGGACGGCGCCTGGAACGCCATGCCGGAGATCTTCAGTGGTCCGGTCACCGGCTGGCCATCGATCAGGATCTTGCCCATGGACGGCATCTTCAGCCCGGTGGTGAGCTTCATGAAGGTGGACTTGCCGCAACCCGATGGCCCGACGATGGCGATGAACTCCCCCTGGCGCACCTTCAGGTCAATGGCCTCCACCGCAAAGTGGTTCTGCTGCAGCAGTTGCTCGTTGTAGGCCAGCCAGACATCCTGGAAGTCGACAAACCAGGGCAACGTGGTGTCGTTCACGGGGGGCATTGCACGCGTCCTACTTCTTGGTCAGGATGGCCAGTTCCGCCTTGGACGGCAGATAGGCGCTGCTCCACACCGCATCGGGGTTGATGCGGGTCTTGGTGGTGAAGGCGTCCGACACCTGGCTGGCCATCAGCGCCAGGCGCGGCGCAGTGACCTGGCCGAAACCTTCGGCGCGGGCGTTCGGGCTGTTGACCACGGTGTCAATCGCCAGCTTCAGGCGGCGGGTTTCCAGGTCCACATTGATGATGCCGTCGCGCGCCTTGACGTCGGCAATGGCTGCGGCGGGGTTGGCCAGCACATCCTTGACGCCCTTGGTGAAGGCGCTCAGGAAGGCCTTGACCGCGGCCGGGTTCTCCTTGAGCAGCTTGGGCGACACGATGATGGCGTTGCCATACAGCTTGACGCCAAAGTCCGGGTAGGGCATGACGACCACATCGTCCGCCTTGACCCCGCGCGCCTCCAGGTTCAGCAGCGAGGTGAACGTGAAGCCGGTGATGGCATCCACGTCGCCGCGCACCAGCATGGTCTCGCGCAACGGTGGGTCCATGGCCGTCCACTGCGCACCGGTCACGCCATTGGCCTTGGCGAAGATCGGGAACGCGCGGCGGCCCGCGTCAAACACCGGCGCGCCCAGCTTTTTGCCGCTCAGGTCGGCGGGCGTCTTGATACCCGACTTCTTCAGCGCCATGACCGAGGCCGGCGTGTCGTTGTAGACCATCATCACGGCCACCGGTTTGTTGGGTGCGTCGGGATTGTTGGCGTGGAATTCCATCAAGGCCGCCAGATCGGCCAGCCCCATGTCGTAGGCGCCCGAGGCCACACGGGTGACGGTGCCGCCCGAGCCGTTGCCGGCATCAATCGTGACATCCAGCTTGGCGTCCTTGAAATAGCCCTTGGCTGCGGGCGTCAGAAACAGGGCCGAGGGGCCTTCAAAGCGCCAGTCCAACTGGAACTTGATGGGTGTTGTGGCCTGCGCGTGGGCCTGACCGACGACGGCGAGCGCGGCCAGTGCGACGGCGGTGGCCTTGAGGAAGCTGCGTTTTTTCATGAGGGACTCCGGGGAAGTGGGTGACAAAGCGTATTCCACCACCTCTGAGCAAGAACGGTGCCTGATTTTGTATACACTTGGCCCGCAAATTGCATCATGACGGTGTGGATATCACCCCACTCTCCCTCAACTACACCCGGAAACAATCATGATGCACCAAAAAGTCACACGCACCATCCTGGGCACCGCCGCCCTCACTTGCGCCCTGGCATCCCAGGCCGCCACCTGGAGCGACACCTCCATTGGCTACCGTTACGGCACCGATTTCGCCGAGCCCTTCAACGCCAACGCGATCAGCAAGGACATCATCAACCTGAACCACGTCAGTGGCTACAAGTACGGCACTAACTTCTTCAATGTCGACATGCTGCTGTCCGACAACAAGGACCCGTCCAGCGCGGGTGCCGGCACCGGCGCGCAAGAGGTCTACATCGTCTACCGCAACACGGTGGAACTGGAAAAGCTCACCGGCTCGGCCTACAAGTTCGGCCCGGTGCGCGGCATGGGCATCACGGCCGGTTTTGACTACAACACCAAGACCGACGCCGGCTACAACTCCAAGAAGCGCATGCTGGTGGCCGGCCCCACCTTCATGATGGACGTGCCCGGCTTTTTGAACCTGAGCCTGCTGGCCCTATGGGAAAGCAATGCGCCCTACAGCACGTTCAGCCGCGTGGCCACACCGCGCTACACCTACGACTCCCACCTGATGCTGGGGGCGGCCTGGGGCATTCCGCTGGGCGGATCGGGCTTCTCATTTGAAGGCTTTGCCAACTTCATCGCCGCCAAGGGTAAGAACGAGTTTGGTGTCGATACCGCCCCCGAAACCAATGTCGACATGCAAATCATGTACGACCTGAGCCCCATCGTCGGTGCCAGCCCCAAGAGCCTGAAGCTCGGCCTGGAATACCAATACTGGAAGAACAAGTTTGGTAACGACAGCGACGGTGTCGCGGGCAAGGGCGCCTTCGCCAAGACCCCGATGGTCCGCGTCGAATACCACTTCTAAGTGGCATCACCGCGATAAGAGTCCAACGCCGCTCGCCACGCCGCCAGCTTCTGCGTCAACGGAATCGGATGCGCGGGACTGGTGGATGGACTAGCCCTGCCGACGCGATGGCTCGCGAACGTGCAGGAATTTTGTGAGCAGATCGCGGGGTGGCGCAACCGAGATGCCTTTGAGTATTTGGCCGACATTGCCGCGGTGGTAGGCTCCGTGGCTGAGCACATGGAACAGCATTTCTTCGCGCGTCATGCTGCCCGCGTCACCATCCGTGAACCGGAATACAAGGCTCTGCACCAGTGCCGGGTCGTCGATGGTGGAGACATAGTCTTCGAACCAGAGGTCGCTCTCGGCAACCGCGAAGTGAAGCTCACCCAATTCGGGTGTCTCAGGCGTATTAGTCGCCGTGTACGGGTGCGTCTCGCCCAGCAAATGGGCGCGAAAGATCCGGTCGACCACGTAGATGTGGTTGAGCGTCCGGATCGCCGTGTGCAGCGAGGCCACATGCTCGGTGGACGTGACAGTGGCCAGCACGTCAAACAGTTCGCGATTGGCCCAAGACTTCTGGGCGAAAAGGGTGGTGAGAATGTTCTGGGACATGGGTGTGCGGTGAGGGAGGTTGGCACGCCTAAGACGGAGTGGGGATCGTCAGGTGTTCAGTCCTGGCCAGTTTATCCGAGCCAATCAAGAGGAACGGCGGTCCCCGACTGAAACCCCATAATCCTTGTGCACTGATCAGGTTCACTCAGCAGATCTATTTGCCGTTCTCATGATAAGGATGTCCCCATGAAAGCCGTGGTTTACGAAGCCTTTTCTGCCCCGCCGCGCCTTCAGAATGTCCCCGACCCCACGCCTGAAGCCCATGGCGTTGTCGTCAAGGTGATGGCCACCGGTGTCTGCCGCAGCGACTGGCATGGCTGGGTCGGGCATGACACCGATATTCAACTGCCCCACGTGCCCGGCCACGAACTGGCCGGCACCATTGCGGTCGTCGGCAAGGACGTGACGCGCTGGAAGATTGGCGACCGGGTGACGGTGCCCTTCGTGGCCGGGTGTGGTGCCTGCCCCGAGTGCCATTCCGGCAACCACCAGGTCTGCGACCATCAGTTCCAACCCGGCTTCACCCACTGGGGCTCGTTTGCGCAATACGTGTCCATCCACAAGGCCGATATCAACCTGGTGCGCTTGCCCGAGACGCTGGACTTTGCCACCGCTGCCAGCCTGGGCTGCCGCTTTGTCACCTCGTTTCGCGCCATCGTCGACCAGGGAAAAGTGTCTGCCGGGCAGTGGGTGGCGGTGCACGGCTGCGGCGGCGTGGGCCTGTCGGCCATCATGATTGCCAATGCGATTGGGGCCAATGTGGTGGCCATCGACATTTCTGATGAGAAGCTGGCCTTGGCCCGGGCCGTGGGCGCGGTCGCCACCGTGAACGCAACCCAGGTCGCCAACGTGGTGGAAGCGGTCACCGAGATCACCCGGGGCGGCGCCCACGTTTCTGTCGACGCGCTGGGTCACCCCACCACCTGCTTCAATTCCATCAGCAACCTGCGCAAGCGCGGCAAACACATTCAGGTTGGACTCATGCTGGCGGAGAACAGCACACCGGCCATCCCGATGAGCAAGGTCATCGCGCATGAGCTTGAAATCCTGGGCAGCCACGGCATGCAAGCGCACCGCTATGGCGCGATGATGGCGATGCTGCAAACGGGCAAACTGGCCCCTGAAAAACTGATTGGTAAAACCATCAGCCTGGAGCAATCCATCGATGCGCTGATGGCCATGGACCGGTTTGACGTGGCAGGCGTGACCGTGATCACGGAGTTCTGAGAAGGGGCACGCTGATGCGGCCGCAACACTGAGAGACAAATTGGCCGCTAGCCCCCGTCAATACTGCGTAGCCAGCTACACATTCAATAGCGCCATCAAGCGGCAGGCGGCGCAGACCACGCGGATCCATCCGCCGCCAATGTCTCCCCCTTGCGCTGCGTGATCAACCCATAGGCCTGCGGCTGCCGGTGCAGGTCGAAGTTGAACGTGGTGCGCTTGTAGATGGCGCAGAAGTCCAGATCGCAGCGGGCAATGGCCATCTCGTCGCCCTTGGTCAGGCAGCGCGCCACCACCTCGCCCGACGGGGCGATGATGCAGCTGCCGCCAATGCTGTCCACGCCCTCCTCCACCCCGGCCTTGGCCACGCCGACGACCCAGGTGCCGTTCTGGTAGGCGCCGGCCTGCATGGAGAGCTGGTTGTGGAACAGCGACAGGTCATCATGCTCGGGCGCGGGCGCGTTGTGCACGGGGGTGTTGTAGCCAATCAGCACCATCTCCACGCCCTGCAGGCCCATCACGCGGTAGGTCTCGGCCCAACGCCGGTCGTTGCAGATGGCCATGCCCAGGATGCCGCCAAAGGCCTGCGTCACCTCCCAGCCGGTGCCCGGCGTGAAATAGCGTTTCTCCAGATGCTGGAAGCGCCGCCACGGCTCGTGCTCTTGGTGGCCAGGCAGGTGCACCTTGCGGTATTTGGCGACGATCTGGCCGCTGCGGTCCACCAGGATGGAGGTGTTGTAGCGCACCTCGCCACCGGCTTCTTGCGCCAGTTCGGCGTAGCCCAGGTAGAAGCCCACGCCCAGCGCTTTGGATAAATCGAACAGCGGCTGCGTGGCGGCATTGGGCATGGAGCGCTCGAAGAAGCTGTTGATCTCGGCTTCGTCCTCGATGTACCAGCGGGGGAAAAAGGTGGTCAGCGCCAGCTCGGGAAAGACGATGAGCTGCGCGCCCACGGAGTGGGCCTGGCGCATGAGATCGCACAGGCGCGCCACCACCAGGGTGCGGGAGTCGGCGCGCTGGATGGGGCCGAGTTGGCCGAGGGCAACGTTGAGATAGCGGGGCATAGGTCGATCAGTCAGAGTGGAATCAATTCGGTCGGTCGGTTGGCCAGCGCCAGCACCACCTGCAGCAGCACTTGCGCGCCGCGTTGCAGGTCGACCGGCTCGGTGTGCTCGCGCACGTTGTGGCTCAGGCCACCGGCGCTGGGCACAAAAATCATGGCGCTGGGGCAGACGCGGGCCAGCATTTGCGCGTCGTGCCCGGCGCCGCTGGGCATGCGCTGGTAACTCGCGCCCAGGGCCTGGGTTTGCTGCTCCACCAGATTCACCAACAAGGGGTCAAAGGCCACGGGCTCAAAGCGCGCCAGCGTCCGATGGGTGATGCGCGCACCCTCCGCCTGCGCGGCTTGCTGGGCGTAGGCATGCAGATCGCGTTCGGCCTGCGCCAGCGCAACGCCATCGGTGTTGCGCAGGTCCACTGTGAACACGGCTTTCTGCGCGATGACGTTGACCAGGTTCGGGCTGAGCCGCACCGCACCCACGGTGGCTAGCTGGCGACCACCCATGCGTGCACTCAGTTCGCGCACAAACACTGCTACCTGGGCTGCGACCAGCGCCGCATCGTGACGCAAGGCCATGGGCGTGGTGCCGGCGTGGTTGGACTGGCCCTCCACCGTGAACTCGGTCCACGAGATGCCTTGCACACCCTCGACCACGCCGATCTGCAGGCCCATCTGCTCCAGCACCGGGCCTTGTTCGATGTGCAGCTCTACATAGCTGTCCATTTGCGGCGCGCAAACCGGGGCCGTGCCCTGGTAGCCAATGCGCTGCAACTCGGCCTGCACCGACACGCCATCGGCATCGCAGGTGGCCAATGCGTCCTGCAATGGCAGGCCACCGACGTAGACCAGGCTCCCCATCATGTCGGGCTGGAAGCGCGCACCTTCTTCGTTGGTGAACACCGCCACCGCCAGCGGGCGGCGGGTTTGCAGGCCGGCCTCGCGCAGCGTGGCGATGACTTCCAGACCGGCCAGCACGCCGTAGTTCCCGTCATACAGGCCGCCGGTACGTACGGTGTCGATATGCGAGCCCACCATCACCGGTGGCAGATCCTCAGTACTGGAGAAGATGCCGACGATGTTGCCAATGGCATCAATGTGGATGTGCATGCCGAGTTCGCGCATGCGCGCCACCACCCAGTCGCGGCCCGCTCGGTCGGCATCGGTCAGGGCCAGGCGATTCACGCCGCCGCCGGGCAGCGCGCCGATCTGGCCCAGTGCCTGCAGACTGTCCAGCAGGCGCTGGCCGTTGATCTGTGGGGTTGTCACGCCGCAGCCCCATCTGCGAGGACTTGGGCGGCACTGCGGCCCACCAGCTGCTGGTACAGCGCGGGGTCGGTATCGCCCTCGCTGCCAAACAACAGCACGCGGCTGTCCGCCCCCAGGCCGAGACTTGCGCGCGCGGCGCTGTCCTGCGTCGTCAGCAGGGCCGCGGCCAGACCGGCCACGGCGGACTCGCCGGCGACGATGACCGGATCACCGCGCTGTGGACTGGCGAGCAGGCGCATGCCATCCACAGCAGCCGCATCGGGGATGGTGCAGAAGGCATTGGCCCCGGTGGCCAGAATGTCCCAGGCCAGCAGCGAGACTTCGCCGCAGGCCAGGCCGGCCATCAGTGTGTCCAGATCGCCCTTGACCGCGACCACGGCACCGGCGCGCGCGCTTTGCAGCAGGCAGTCGGCCCGTTCGGGCTCCACCACCACGAACACAGGGCGCTGCGCGCTGCTGCGTTCCCAGAAGTAGGCGCAGACCGCCGCCGCAAAACCGCCCACGCCGGCTTGCACAAACACATGCGTGGGCCACTGCGGCAGGGCGCTCACCGCCTCGTGCACCATCAGTTGGTAGCCCTGCATCACGTCGCGCGGAATGTCCATGTAGCCGGGGTAGGAGGTGTCGGAGATCACAAACCAGCCATTGGCTTTTGCATCGCGGTCGGCCTGCTGCACGGAGTCGTCGTAATTGCCGGCGGTGCGCACCACCTGCGCGCCGTAGCGAGCAATGGCCTCCTTGCGCCCCTCGCTGACCGTGGCGTGGATGTAGATGACGCAGCGGCAACCCAGCATCTGCGCGCCCCAGGCGACGGAGCGGCCATGGTTGCCGTCGGTAGCGCAGGTGACGGTGATATCGGCGCAGGCCTGGCGCAGCGCGGGGTCACTCTGTAGCTCGGCATGGCTGACCACTCGGCCCAAGCGCTGGCTTAGCTCGCGGCACAGCAGGCGCGCCACGGCATAGGCTCCTCCCAACGCCTTGAAGCTGCCCAGGCCAAAACGGCCGCCTTCGTCCTTGTAGTGGATGCTGGCCACACCGGCGCCACGCGCCAGGGCGGGCAAGGCGCACAGGGGCGTTGGCGCATAGCCGCTCCAGCTGGTGATGACGGCCCGGGCCTGCTCCAGTGCGAGCGCGCTGAGCAGGGTGCTACGGTGCGCGCCATAGGGCTCGTCAGGCTTGAAGCGGGAGTTGGTCAGCAGCGTAAAGGGGTGTTGGGGGAATGAGGACATGGATGGTGTGGTTTCAAAAGGGTGATTCAAGGTCGTCCAGTTGTGCATGGACGTTTTCGATGGCGGCCATGCGGGCGCGGGCTTTCTTGGGCACCTGGGCCAGCGCGGCGGTGGCCAGGTAGTTGATGAGGCTGATGGCGCCCACGTAGGAGTCAAAAATGGCCTCCCCCTGCGGCGGGCAGATGAACAGAGCCTGGGCGCGCGCCGCCAGGGCCGACACGCGCGCATCGCTGACCAGCACCAAGGCGGCACCGGCATCGCAGGCAATGCTCACCACCTGACTCAGGCGGCGTGTGCGACGGCGAAAGTCCATGGCCAGCAGCACATCGCCGCGCTGGATGTCGGCCAGCAGTTCGGCGTCTTCGCCCGAGCCCTCGTTGAGCAAATGCACGTCGGCACGCAACTGCGACAGCAGCGCCTGCGCGTAGAAGGCAGCCATAAAGCCATTGCGATAGCCCACCACCCAGACGCGGCGCGCGCCCACCAGCAGCTTGGCGGCCTGCTGCACGCGGGTGTCGGTCAGGCTGTCGGCCAGGGCCTGCAACTGCCGGGCGTCCTGCGCAATGTGCTGCTGCAAGGGGCTGGGGCGTGTGCCCTGCTGCACCAGGTGGCTCAGCGGCGACGGATGCGGCGCACCCTTGCGCTGGTGCGCCCGGAAGGCCTGAAAGTCGGCAAAGCCCAGGCGTTTGAAGAAGCGCGCCGTGCTGGCCTTGGAGACCCCCGCCAGCGCCGCCAGCTCGGTGGCGCTGTAGGCCAGCAGGTCTTTTTCATGGGCCAGCACCACGTCGGCCAGCTTGCGGTCCACCAGGGACAACGCCGCGTATAGGGACTGGATGCGCTCGCGCAAGGGAAGAGTTTTGGTCATGGCAAGGCAAGCAACAGGTTTTGGTGCCGACTTCCCCAAAATGGGGCAGCCTGCGCACCAACGAGAAACACTGGTTTCATATTTGTATTACTTAGAAACGATTTTTTCACATTGTCCACCATCTGTTCGCAAGTGCAATGCCAGGTGCGGCGGGTGGCACACATCTTGCGCAAGGGTTGCCGTGTCCCATCCTTTTTATTGACAGGAATCCCCATGAAATTCAAAGCGCTCTCCACCGCGGCCGGTCTGATCACTGGCGCCGTTCTGGCTTTTGCTGCCCCCGCGCATGCGGATGACTCCCTGACCTCCATCCTGGCCAAGAAGTCCATCGCCCTGGGCGTGGCCTCCGATTTCCCGCCCTATGGCTATATGGGACCCGACTTCAAGCTCACCGGCGTGGACGTGGCCACGGCGCAGCTGATTGCCGACAAGCTCGGCGTCAAGGCGGAGTTCGTGCCGGTCAGCACGCCCAACCGGATTCCCTACCTGCAGACCAAGAAGATCGACCTGATCGTCTCGGCACTGGGCAAGAACCCCGAGCGCGAAAAGGTCATCGACTTCACGGTGGCCTACGCACCTTTCTTCCAGGCCGTGTTCGGCCCCAAGGCACTGAACATCAAGAGCTTTGACGACCTGGCGGGAAAAAGCATTGCCGTGACCCGCGGCACCATCCAGGACGACGTGCTGCAAAAGGTGGCACCGCCCACGCTGAAGATCCAGCGCTTTGAAGACGATTCCACCACCGTGGCTGCGTTCATCTCGCAGCAAACCCAGTTGCTGGCCACCGGTGCCGCCGTGGCCGCTGCCGCCGTGCAGAAGAACCCGCAGGTGCAGGCCGAGTACAAGCTGCTGCTGAAAGACTCACCCAACTTCATTGGCGTGCGCAAGGGCGAGACCGAACTGCTGAAAAAGGTCAACGAAATCCTGCTGGCCGCCAAGGCCGACGGCACGCTGGAGAAATACGCACAAAAGTGGCTGGGTCGCGGCACCGGCGTGCTGCCGGAGTAATCGACGGCTACCTGCGCACCACGCGCTGATGCACCATGATTGAATTCAACTTTGTCACCGTGTTGGAACAGTGGCCCATGTTGCTGCACGGGCTGGGCCTGACCGTCACCCTGACCGCTTTTTCGGCGGTGCTGGGGGCGCTGTTGGGCACCGCCTGCGCCTGGGCGCGGCTGCACGGCGGCCCTATTTTGAAGCGGGTGGTGGGCGCCTATGTGGAGCTGGTGCGCAACACGCCCTTCATCATCCAGCTGTTCTTCATCTTCTTTGGCCTGCCCTCGCTGGGGCTACGCCTGTCGGTGGAGGTGGCGTGTGTGCTGGCCATGGTGTTCAACCTGGGGGCCTATGCCTGCGAGATCGTTCGCGCCGGCCTGCAGACCACGCCCCGCGGCCAACTGGAAGCGGCCATGAGCCTGGCGCTGACCCCGTGGCAAACCTTCTCGCGCGTGGTGCTGCCGCCAGCGCTGGCGCGCATCTGGCCGGCGCTGGTGAGCCAGATCATCATCGTCATGCTGGGCTCGGCGGTATGCGGGCAAATCTCGGCGGAAGAACTCTCGCAGGCGGCCAACCTGATTTCCAGCCGCACCTTTCGCAGCTTTGAGTCCTACATCATCGTGACCGCCATCTACCTGCTGCTGGCGATTGCGCTGCGGCAGTTGCTGTACTGGGTAGGGCCGCGCTTCATCTTCTCCAGCCGATAGTGAGTACACCACCATGGTTCAGTTTTCTCTGTGGGACATCTTCACCTTTCTGCTGGGTGCCGTGCGCTGGACAGTGGCGCTCTCGCTGATCGCCTTCATCGGCGGCGGCCTGGTCGGCATGGGCCTGCTCATGCTGCGCTTCAGCAAGCTGCGCGGTGTGGCTAAGGCGGTGGCCTGGTACGTGCAAATCTTCCAGGGCACACCCTTGCTGATGCAGCTCTTTCTCGTCTACTTTGGCCTGGCACTGCTAGGCATGGACACCTCGCCGCTGGTCGCGGCGGCCATCTGCCTCACGCTGTATGCCAGTGCCTACCTGACCGAGATCTGGCGCGGTTGCGTCAACGCCATTCACAAGGGCCAATGGGAGGCATCGACCAGCCTGGCGCTGAGCTATGCGCAGCAGATGCGTTATGTGATCCTGCCGCAGGCGTTGCGCGTGGGGATTGCGCCCACGGTGGGCTTTCTGGTGCAGATCATCAAGGGCACGGCGCTGGCCTCGGTCATCGGCTTTGTCGAGCTGACCAAGGCCGGCCAGATGATCTCCAACGCCACCTACCAACCCTTCCTGGCCTACACCTTCGTGGGTCTTTTGTACTTTGCCCTGTGCTACCCGTTGTCGTGGTGGAGCCAGCGGCTGGAAAACCGCCGCCTGGCCTGATCTATGACTGACACACCATCCAATCCCCCGTTCGCCCTGGTCGACATCCGCGGCCTGCACAAGAGTTTTGGCCCCACCGAAGTGCTCAAAGGCATCGACCTGCAGGTGGGCCGCAAGGAAGTGGTCTGCATCATCGGCAAGAGCGGCTCGGGCAAGAGCACGCTGTTACGCTGCATTAACGGTCTGGAGACCTTCGAGCGCGGCAGCCTGAGCGTGGACGGGCAAGCCTTGCAGCACGGGGACGCCAACGCCATGCGCGAACTGCGCCAGCAGGTCGGCATGATCTTCCAGAGTTTCAACCTGTTCCCGCACCTGAGCGCCGGGCGCAACGTGATGCTGGCCCCGACCCTGGTCAAGGACATTCCCAAGGAAGATGCGAAGGCCCGTGCCCAGGCGCTGCTGGAGCGCGTGGGCCTGGGGCATTTGTTTGACCGCATGCCCGATCAACTTTCCGGTGGCCAGCAGCAGCGCGTGGCGATTGCCCGCGCGCTGGCCATGGACCCCACGGTGCTGCTGTGCGACGAGATCACCTCGGCACTGGACCCGGAACTGGTGGGCGAGGTGCTGCAGGTGGTGGAGATGCTGGCCAATGAGGGCATGACGCTGATCCTGGTCACGCACGAAATGGCCTTCGCCCGCAAGGTCAGCGACCGCGTGGTCTTCATGCACCAGGGGCTGATCCACGAGGCGGGCACGCCGGACGAGATTTTCAACCGGCCGCAGACGCCGGAACTGCGGCAGTTTTTGTCGGCGATCCGGGATTGAACTCAGCGCTGGGCTTGGCAGCCCTACGTTCCGTTGGAGTTGTCCGCTATCCACTGCGCATACGGCGCGTAGACATCGGTAAGCGAAATGGTATGGATGGCCGGTAAATCATAGCTGTGCAGTTCCCGGATCGCCGCTTCCACCGCAGCGTACTGTGCGTCCGTGGTCTTGTAGGTGATGCGGAACTCTGTCGCGTTCTGGATGGCGCCGTCCCAGGTGTAGAAGCTCTCGATCGCGTCAATCTGTGCGCAGGCCGCCAGCTTGCGTTCCACCAGCGCACGCGCCATCGCCTGTGCCTCGACACGGCTGCCAACGGTGGTCACAACGGCAATCGGATTCATGAATGCTCTCCTTCAGGTCGGCCTGGGGCCAAGGGGTTCTCCAGCGCCTCTTGCCAGGCCGCCAGCTTGCGCTCCAACGCCATCGCATGCGCCGGACTGGTGGATGGCAGGCGAACAAAGCCTACGCCCTCCACACGCAGGGTCGGCAGTACATGCCGCGCAAAACTCTGCTGTGCCTCGGCTCCGTTGAAGCACACCAGCCGGATGCCGGGGTGCTGCGCGAAAAACGCCGCAAAATCGTTGGGCACCCGCGTGCCCGCCTGAATGGCACTGTCCAGACTGCCGGGCCGTACGCAACTCTGCAACACGTCCCAGACCGCAATGCCGGCGCCCGTCAGCGCGGCGACTCGCACATCGTAGGGAGCCGCCGCGTCAAACCCGGCAATGCGGGCCATGATGGGCCAGAAGCCGTTGCGCGGATGGGCGTAGTACTGCTGTGCGTTGAGCGACGCCACACCCGGCATGCTGCCCAGGATCAGCACCCGCGCTGAAGGGTGCGAAAGGGGGCTGAAGCTGGTGACGCAGGCATTGGAGGATCGTTCAGTCGGTGTAACCATTCGTGATCCAGTAGCGCTGGACGACTTCGCCTCTATCGGCCAGGTATTCCTCGGACTCCAGGACACCGCCATTGCGCACGATCACGCTCGCCGATGCGATGTTGGATTTGCCGCAGCTGATGAGAACGCGCGACAGGCCCAGCCCGGCCGCACGCTGCAGCGAGTGCCGCAAAATGGCGACGCCCAGCCCTTGGCGGCGCGAACTGGGCCGAATGCCATAGCCGATGTGGCCACCCTCACGGTGCAACGCCGGGGTCAGTGCGTGCCGAATGTTCGAGACCCCGACGACCTCGGTCTGGTCGCGGACCAGCCAGAAGGTCGAGTGCGCGACGAAACCATCGGGCACGCCGACGCCAGCGGCACAGTCGTTGAGCCTGGCAAGAAAGGCATCAAAGTCGGCATGCTCGAAGGCTAGTGTGAACGGAACCAGGGCCGCTCCGCTGGCAACCCATTCGGCGACAAGACCGCGGTACGAGTCGCGCAAGGAAGCGCTGGGGGGCACGAGCGCAAGGACAGGTGGCATGGCGGATCTCACAATGGTTGATATCAGCAGCAGACGTTGAAACTGTACCCCACCAGCCCAACACCCAGGCACTCCAAGAAAAACAAGCCGCTAGCCCTCGTAAAACCTAAACATATAGCTATCAAAACAGTAGCACACATCAAAACCAATGGCTGAAAAAACCTATGCCATCCCGGCGAAAATTTCCGCCTCAGCCTCGTGTGTCAACGTAGCGGCCGAGCCAGTCGGGCTACCCGCCGCCAGCGCCCAGGCCAGCGTGTCCCGCGCGGTCGCGACCCAGGGCCGCGTGGTCAGTCCGGCCTGCACGGCCCGTTGGTCGGAGGCCAGCAGCATGCCGCCGAAATCCGCGTCCGCCTCGGGTATCCACAGCGGCAAGCCGCTCCATGGCGCCACGCCCGCGCGCAGCAGTTGCGCGTCGTCACACCACACCAGTTGTGCATCGCCACCAGCGGCCTGCTGGCAGGCCTGCAGCACGCCGGCCATGGTGCCCGTCGGGCCTACGCCGTGGAACACGCCCGGTGTGCGCTGCTGCGCCAGTTGCACGCACCATGCGGCCAGATCGCGCACATCGATGAAGTGGACGGGGCGGTCCGGCCGGCCTGGCGCCAGCACCCGGCCGCCCCGGGCCAGGCGCAGCGGCCAGTACGTGAAGCGTCCGGTCGGATCGTGCGGACCGACGATCAGACCGGGACGCACCACGGTCACGCGCCCGGGCAACGCGGCCTGTATCACTTCCTCGGCCCTGGCCTTGCCGCCGCCATAGCCCTCAAGGGACGGAGTGACCGGTGCGGATTCGTCGTACGCACATCCGGACGGGAACCGGGCATAGACTGAAATGGTGGAGACAAATACATAGTGGTCGACCTGGTCGCCCAGCACGTCGGCCGTGCGCTGCAGCTGCGCAGGCGTGTAGCCACTGCAATCCACCACGGCGTCGAATCGGCGGTCGTGCAGCGCGCCAAGATCGCCATCGCGGTCGCCGCGCAGTTGCTCGACCGGCTGTGCGAAACGGACCGCGCGCGTGCCGCGGTTCAGCAGCGTGACCTCGCAGCCCACCGCCAACGCAGCGTCCACCACATGCCGACCCAGGAATACCGTTCCACCGAGAATAAGGAGTTTCATGGACCTGAGCATAATCGGCAACCCCGGTTCCACCCATCCCCATGCGCGCTCTCATCGATTTCGCTGCCATCCAGGCACCCACCCAAGCCACGGGCAGCGCTGCACAGCCCGGCGCCCTGCCCCCAGGCTCGCCCGCCATGCGCCTGGCATTTGGCGCGCCGCGTGAGGTGCTGGCGGCCCACGCGCTGGGTGATGTGCAAGCCGTGTTGCAGGCCGTGCAGCAGCGCGCCCAGCAGGGCCAGTGGTGCGTGGGTTATGTGCGGTACGAAGCGGCGCCCGCCTTTGACAGCGCCCTGGCGGTGCACCCGGCGACAGGGCCGCTGGTGTGGTTTGGCGTGCACGATGTGCCGTTGCCTGCAGACCCTATACCCATGCCGGCAACGCCCCCGCCATCCACCGGCACCCACACCGTCCGCGCAAGCTGGCAGAGTGGCATCCCGCGCGCGGACTTTGACGCCGCCCTGGAACGACTGCACCAGGCGATTGGCGATGGCGAGATCTACCAGGCCAACTTCACCGCCCGCACCGCCGGGCAGTTGCACGTGCCGCCCGAGGAGCTGTTCGCCGCGATGCGCCAGGCCCAGCCCGGTGGTTTTGCCGCCTACATCGACACCGGCGAGGAACAGGTGCTGTCGGTCTCACCGGAGTTGTTTTTCGACTGGAAGGACGGCCACCTGATCACGCGGCCCATGAAGGGCACCGCGCCGCGCGGGCGCATCCCGCAGGAGGACGCGGCGCTGGCCGAAAGACTGCAAACCTCGCCGAAGGAGCGCGCCGAGAACGTGATGATCGTGGACCTGATCCGCAACGACCTGTCGCGCATCGCCACGCCGTTTTCCGTCACCGTGGATGGCCTGTGCCGCGTGCAGGCCCTGCCCACCGTATGGCAGATGGTCAGCGATGTCCACGCCGACACGCGACCCGGCACCACCCTGGTCGATGTGTTTGCCGCGCTGTTCCCGTGTGGCTCGGTCACCGGCGCGCCCAAGGTGCAGGCCATGCGCCTGATCGGGGAACTGGAGGGCGATGACCGCGGCGTTTACTGCGGCGCCGTCGGCGTGGTGCGCCCGGGGGGCAGCGCCACCTTCAACGTGCCGATCCGGACCGCCGTGGTGCGCGGCAACACGATCCGCGCGGCCACCGGCAGCGGCATCACCTTTGACGCGACGCCCGAAGCCGAGTGGCAGGAGTGGCAGCACAAACAAACCTATCTGACGCAGGCTAGCCAGTCCTTTGAGATCCTCGAAACCCTGGCGCTGCGGGACGGGGTGTTGCAACGCCGGAGCGCGCACCTGGCGCGCATGCAGGCTTCGGCCGCCCACTTTGGCTTTGCCTGGCAGCCCGACGCCGTGCAACAGACGCTGACACAACTTTGCCAGCAACACCCGCAAGGCGCATGGCGCGTGCGCCTGCTGCTCGACGCGACCGGCCGCCTGCAGGCCCAGGCCTTTGCGCTGGCCGACACGCCCGCGCCGGTGCGTCTGCAAATGGCCGCCAGCCCGCTGCTGGTGGCAGACAGCGAGTTCGTGCGCCACAAGACCACACGCCGCGCCCACTACGACGCCTTCACCCCCAGCGACCCGAGCGTGTTTGACACCGTGCTGTGGAACACGCGCGGCGAAATCACCGAATGCACCCGCGGCAACCTGGCCTTGCTGCTGGACCGCCGCTGGGTCACCCCGGCGCTGGACTGCGGCCTGCTGCCGGGCGTGGGCCGCGCGCACTGGCTGGCCCAGGGGCGCATCGTGGAAGCAGTTGTGCGTGTGAGCGACCTGCCGCGCGTGCAGGCCGTCGCCTTTGTTAACAGCCTGCGCGGCTGGGTGGAGGCATGCGTAACGGGATCGTCACCGGCCCGTCGTTGACCAGGTGCACCTGCATGTCGGCCGCAAAAATGCCGGTCTGCACCTCACCATGTTGGCGGCGCGCCGCGGCGACGAACCCCTCGTACAGACGCCGACCATCCTCAGGCGCGGCCGCCGCGGTGAAGCTGGGGCGGTTGCCGCCGGTGACGTCTGCCGCCAGCGTGAACTGGCTGACGATCAGCAGGCCGCCCGGCGTGCCCTTGCCGTCCACATCCTGCACGCTCAGATTCATCTTGCCCTGCACGTCGCTGAAGATGCGCAGTTTCAAGATCTTGGCCAGCAACTTGTCGCCCTGGGCCGGGGTGTCGCCCTGCTCGGCGCAGACCAGCACCAGCAAACCCGGGCCAATCGCCCCCACGGTTTGCCCATCGACATCGACGCGGGCGGAACTGACACGTTGCAGGACGGCGATCATGGAAAAAGGCCTCTAGCCCTCGTGGAGTCTTCGCAAGTAGCTACCAAATGCATAGCAAATTGACTCTGGCTCAGGCCAGCGTCACGCGCGCAAACTTGCGCTTGCCGACCTGCAGCACATAGGTGCCGGCACCCAGCTTCAGGCCCTTGTCACTGACGACATTGGAGTCCACGCGCACACCGCCGCCGTCGATCAGGCGGTTGCCTTCACCACCGGATGCTGCCAGCCCGGCGGACTTCAGCAGCGCGGCAATGCCCACCGCCGCGCCACCCTCGCCCAACGGCAAACTGATTTCGGCTATCTCGTCGGGCACGCCGCCCTTGCTGCGGTTGATGAAGTCCTGCTCGGCCGCATCGGCCGCCGCGGCGCTGTGGAAGCGGGCGGTGATTTCCTTGGCCAGCGCCACCTTGGCGTCCTTGGGGTTGCGGCCAGCGTCCACCTCGGCCTTCAGGGCGGCAATCTCGGCCTCGCTTCTGAAGCTCAGCAGCGTGAACCAGCGCCACATCAACACATCGGAGATGCTTAAGCACTTGGCAAACATGGTGTTGGGGTCCTCGCTGATGCCGATGTAGTTGTTCTTGCTCTTGGACATCTTCTCGATACCGTCCAGGCCTTCGAGCAGCGGCATGGTCAGGATGCACTGCGGCTCCTGGCCGTATTCGGCCTGCAGGGTGCGGCCCATCAGCAGGTTGAACTTCTGGTCGGTGCCGCCCAGTTCCAGGTCGCTGTGCAGCGCTACGCTGTCATAGCCCTGCATCAGCGGGTACAAAAACTCGTGCACGCTGATGCTTTGGCCGGCCTTGAAGCGGTCGTGGAAGTCGTTGCGCTCCATCATGCGGGCCACGGTGTAGCGGCTGGCGAGCTGGATCATGCCGCGCGCGCCCAGCGGGTCGCTCCACTCGCTGTTGTAGCGGATCTCGGTCTTGGCCGGGTCCAGCACCAGGCTGGCCTGGCGGTAGTAGGTTTCGGCGTTGACCTTGATCTGCTCGGCCGTCAGCGGCGGGCGCGTGCTGTTGCGGCCCGACGGGTCGCCGATCATGCTGGTGAAGTCGCCGATCAGAAAGATGACGGTATGGCCCAGGTCCTGCAACTGGCGCATCTTGTTCAGCACCACGGTGTGGCCAATATGGATGTCCGGTGCCGTGGGGTCCAGCCCCAGCTTGATGCGCAGCGGCTTGCCGCTGGCCTCGGAGCGGGCCAGTTTTTTGACCCATTCGTCCTGGGGAATGAGTTCATCACAGCCGCGCAACGACACCGCCAGCGCCTCACGGACACGATCACTTACAACTGACTGGGGGCTTGGGGCTTGATTCATAAGGGTTTTTCTCGATGCCGGGGTGCAGGGGGCAGTTATACTGCCTCTCCTCTCCTGCGACCTTTTGGAGCCAGCGACCGAATTTTAGTCGCGCCCACGCCGCAGTTCGGGGCTTTGCGCCACACGGCGCCGCCCCCATCCATGGAGCCCGAATTTTGAACCCTCGACTGAAACAGGCCGCACAGGACACTCTTGCCTTTGCCGCCGGTCACTTACAGCACCACCCCAAGCAAGTCACCCTCGCGCTCGCAGCCCTGATGCTGGGCGGCGCAGGCGCCACGTTTGCCGTGGCCTCCCTGGCACCCGACGCCGCCGATCTGCCGGTTCGCACCGTGGTGGAAAACGTGCAACCGCTGCCGTTTTTGGCGCCCAATGACGCCGTGCAGGCCCAGGCGATGCGCCTGTACCGCTCCGACATCACCCGCTCCACCGATACAGCCGAGGCGCTGCTCAAACGCCTGGGCGTGTATGACCCGCAAGCCGCCGCGTTTTTCCGTGCCGATACCGTGGTGCAGCAGACCCTGATGGGCCGCGCCGGGCGCAATGTCACCGTGGAAGCCAGCGAGGGCAACACCCTGCAGAAGCTTACCGCCCGCTGGAGCCCGGAAGACGACGGCATGTTCAAACGCATGACGGTGGAGAAGACGGCCACCGGCTTTGCCTCCCGCATCGAGACGCTGCCCATGACGGCATCGTCGCGCCTGTCCAGCGGCACCATCCGCTCGTCGCTGTTTGCCGCCACCGACGATGCGCGCATTCCCGACACCATTGCCATGCAGTTGGCCGAGATTTTTTCGAGCGACATCGACTTCCACCGCGCTCTGCGCAAGGATGACCGCTTTTCCGTGACCTATGAAACGCTGGAAGGTGACGGCGAACCGTTGCGCGCCGGCCGCGTGCTCAGCGCTGAATTTATCAATGCCGGCAAGAGCTACCAGGCCATGTGGTTCCAGGAACCCGTCACCACTGGCAGTGCTGCGGCGTCCACGGCCAGCCACACGCTAACCAAGGGTGGCTACTACACGCTGGCCGGTGAGAGCCTGCGCCGCGCCTTTTTGGCGTCGCCCATGGAATTTTCACGCGTGACCAGCGGCTTCAAGATGCGCTTTCACCCCATTCTGCAAACTTGGCGCGCCCACCTCGGTGTGGACTACGCCGCCCCCATTGGCACTGCCGTGCGCAGCGTCGGCGATGGCGTGGTCGAGTTTGCCGGCGTGCAAAACGGTTTCGGCAATGTCGTAATGGTCAAGCACCGCAACAACAACGTCACCGTCTACGCCCATCTGAGCCGCATCAATGTGCGGGGCGGACAGAGCATCAGCCAGGGGCAAAACGTCGGTGCCGTGGGCCAGACCGGCTGGGCCACCGGTCCCCATCTGCATTTTGAGTTCCGCGTCAACGGCGCCCACCGCGACCCGCTGACGATTGCCAAACAGAGCGAATCCGTGCCGGTTGCCGCCAGCGCGCGCGCGGCCTTCACCCAGGCCGCTGACCAGGTCCGCATCCAGTTGGCGGCCGCCGCACAGATGCTGCCCGGCAGCGCCCAGTAAACCGCTGCGGGCAAGGTTTTGTCCGGCTTGTACGTTGGCTTGATGTCGGGGACCTCGCTCGACGGGGTCGACGCGGTACTGGCGGACTTCGACGGCCCCACACCAACGGTCCTGGGGCACTGCAGCGCCCCCCTACCCCCGCCCCTGCGGGCGGAGTTCCTGGCCCTCAACAGCCCAACCGACAACGAACTGCACCGCGCCGCCCTGGCCGCCAACGGACTGGCGCGGCTGTATGCCAGGCAGGTCCGCATGCTCTTGCAGCAGTGTGGCGTCGCGACCAACGCCGTGCGGGCGATCGGCGCCCATGGCCAGACCGTACGCCACCGCCCTCGGGAGTTTGACGGCACGGGCTACACGCTGCAGCTCAACAACCCGTCCTTGCTGGCGGAGTTGTGCGGCATCGAAGTGGTCGCTGACTTTCGCAGCCGCGATGTGGCCGCCGGTGGCCAGGGTGCGCCCCTGGTGCCGCCATTTCACCAGGCCTACTTTGGCCGGGCGGACCAGGCGCTGGCCGTGCTCAACATCGGCGGCATTTCCAATCTCACAGTGCTGGACCCGGCTGCATCCGATCTCTGTGGTTTCGACTGCGGCCCCGGCAATGCCCTGATGGACGCCTGGTGCCACGCCCACACCGGCCGGACCTATGACGATGCGGGCCACTGGGCGGCCCAGGGCCACGTGCATACAGGCTTGCTGGCAGACTTGCTGGATGAGCCCTTCTTTGCCAAACCTCCGCCAAAAAGCACCGGCAGGGACTTGTTCAATGGCCCGTGGTTATCCGCCAAACTGGCGGACTTTGGCCCACTGGCGCCCCAGGATGTGCAGGCCACCCTGACCGAACTCACGGCCCTGTCCAGTGCCCGCAGCCTGCTGGATGTGTCAAAGCATTGCACCCGATTGATTGTGTGTGGTGGCGGCGCGCTCAATGCGTATTTGATGCAGCGGCTGCAGGCGGCTTTGCCGCTCTGCCAGGTGGTATCGTCCGCTGAGCATGGATTGCCACCCTTGCAGGTGGAGGCCACGGCTTTTGCGTGGCTGGCACGCCAGACGGTGCTGGGAAAAACGTCCAGCCTGAAAAGCGTTACGGGCGCCCAGGGCGCCCGCATACTCGGTGCAATCTACCCGGCTTGACCGGGCCCGGATCGCGGCCTATCAGGAAAAGGACGAGCCACAACCGCAGGTCGTGGTGGCGTTGGGGTTCTTGATCACAAACTGGGCGCCTTGCAAATCTTCCTTGTAGTCGATCTCTGCGCCCACCAGATACTGGTAGCTCATGGCGTCGATCAACAACGACACGCCATTCTTGCTCATGATCGTGTCGTCTTCGTTGGTGATTTCGTCAAAGGTAAACCCGTACTGGAAGCCCGAGCACCCGCCGCCCTGCACAAACACGCGCAGCTTGAGCTCGGGGTTGCCTTCTTCAGCAATCAGGTCTGCCACTTTGGCGGCCGCACTGTCGGTGAACAGAATCGGCGCAGGCATTTCGGTATGGATGTTTTCGGCTACGGCACTCATGGGGGGACTCCGGTGGGATCAGATATGGGCAGAATACTACACCAATTTGCTCGGGAATTCTTCTACTGGTTATTTGCCGCCAGTTTCAGTGTGGGCTTTTCGCCCTCTAGCAGTATCGGGCGCAACTGGCCGGTAATCAGCGCCCCCTGGTGCATCTCCAGGGCCGCGTACTCGACATCGCCTTCAATCCGGGCCTTGGGCTGCAGTTCCAGCATCTTGCGTGCATGGATGGGGCCCTTCACCGTGCCGTTGATGATGATGTGGTCCGCGGTAATTTCACCGGTAATACTGGCGATCTCGGAGATCACCAGAATGCTGGCCACGTCTTCGCCCGCCAGGATAT
>ERZ724517.558-NODE-558-length-22347-cov-7.976449_pt1 | contig 22347 bp, 14 predicted proteins | sample MGYA00376050_ERZ724517 | MGnify/ENA primary metagenome ERZ724517 (study PRJEB28724, sample SAMN07190886) | activated sludge metagenome | isolation source: activated sludge of sewage treatment plant in Hong Hong | place: USA: Christiansburg, Virginia | collected... | reverse complement strand
CGTCGCGCAGCATGCCCTGCATGCCGCGGCTTTCAAACTGGAACACGGCCTCGGTCTTGCCATCGGTGAACAGCCTGTAGGTGGGCGCGTCGTCCAACGGGATGTTCTCGAATGCAAAGGCTTCCTGGCCTTTGTGGCGGGCCACAATAAAGTCTTTGGCAATCTCCAGAATGGTCAATGTGGCCAGGCCCAAAAAGTCGAACTTCACCAGGCCAGCGGACTCCACATCGTCCTTGTCGTACTGGCTCACAGCCGACTCGCTGCCCGGCTGCTGATAGAGCGGCGTGAAGTCGGTCAGCTTACCCGGGGCAATGAGCACGCCCCCCGCGTGCATGCCCACGTTGCGGGTCATGCCCTCGAGCTTTTGTGCCAAGGCGATCAGGGTTTTGACGTCCTCCTCGCGCTCCAGCCGCTCAGCCAGAATGGGCTCTTGCTTGATGGCGTCATCGATCGTGATGTGGGTGCCAGGCTTGTTGGGGATGAGCTTGCTGATGCCATCGCAAAAGGTGTAGCTCATGTCCAGCACACGGCCCACGTCGCGAATAGCCGCACGCGCGGCCATGGTGCCAAAGGTGGCGATCTGGCTCACGGCGTTCTTGCCGTACTTCTGCTTGACGTAGTCGATCACCAGGTTGCGGTTGGTCTGGCAAAAGTCGATGTCGAAGTCGGGCATGGACACCCGCTCCGGGTTCAGGAACCGCTCGAACAGCAGGTTGTATTCCAGTGGGTCCAGGTCGGTGATCTTCAGCGAATACGCCACCAAGGAGCCCGCGCCAGAGCCGCGGCCTGGCCCCACCGGGCAGCCGTTTTTCTTGGCCCAGTTGATGAAGTCGCCCACGATCAAAAAGTAGCCGGGGAAACCCATCTTCAGGATCGTGGTCAACTCAAATTCCAGCCGCTCCAGGTACTGCGGCATCTGCTTTTCACGCTCGGCTGCATCCGGGAACAGGTGCGCCATGCGCTCCTTCAACCCCTCGTGCGAGGCATAGCGAAAATACTCGTCTGGCGTCATGCGCTGGCCGTTAACCAGAGGAGTCGGAAACTCCGGCAGCTGCGGCTTGCCCAGCACCAGGGTCAGGCTACAGCGCTTGGCAATTTCCAGCGTGTTCGCTATTGCCGACGGCACATCGGCAAACAGAGCCTCCATCTCTGTGCTGGACTTGAAATACTGCTCACGCGTGAACTTGCGCACGCGCTTGGCGTTGCCCAGTATCTCACCGTCGGCAATGCAGACGCGGGCCTCGTGGGCCTCAAAGTCGTCGGGCGTGGTGAACTGCACCGGATGCGTTGCGACCACGGGCAGATGGATGCGGGCCGCCAGTTGCACGGCGGCAATCACATGGGCTTCGTCGTCCACGCGGCCGGCGCGCTGCAACTCCAGATAGAAACGATGGGGAAACACACCCGCCAACTGCAAGGCCACTTCCCGTGCCCGGGCTTCGTCGCCCTGCACCAGGGCTTGACCCACCGGGCCGGCTTGTGCACCTGAGAGGGCAATCAAGCCTTCATTCAACTCCTGCAACCACGCAAGTTTGATGACGGCCTGGTTTCTGACGATGTTTTGCGTATAGCCGCGCGCCAGCAACTCCGACAGGTTCAGATAGCCCTGCTTGTTTTGCACCAGCAGCACCATGCGCGACAGCGCGGTGGTGTCGCCACCCAGGCCTTCCAGAAAGATTTCGACGCCAATGATGGGCTTGGTGCCTTTGGCGCGTGCCTGTTTGTAGAACTTGATGGCGCCAAACAGGTTGCTCAGGTCGGTAATAGCCAGCGCGGGCTGGCCATCTGCCACGGCGGCCGCTACGACGTCATCAATTCGGTTGGTTCCATCGACGACGGAAAATTCGGTGTGCAGGCGCAAGTGGATAAACATGGCCGCATTGTAGTTTTCCTGCTCAAACTCTGGCGCCGGCCAGTGTGGCAATGCGCGCACCAAACAGGCGGCCGGTTTCCAGGTCCCCGGCATTCATCTCCTGCCCGCTGGCGTCACCGGGAGTCTGTGCCATGGGGCCGGCGCTGGAGGCCAGGTAGTTGACGTCGCTGCGCTGCGACGCCTTGGTGTTGTGGTAGTTCAAGCCCGTACCCACCCACACGCCGCCGTGTTGCATGGCCAGGGTCATCAGGTAATGCAGCGTGGAATGTTTGTCCCCATTGACGTTGGCGCTGGCGGTGAAGCCACCGAAAATCTTGTCCTTCCAGGCCTGCGTGTACCAGGGTCTGCTGCTGGCATCGGCAAACTTCTTGAACTGCCAGCTCACGCTGCCCATGTAGGTGGGCGAACCGAAGACGATGGCGTCCGCCGCGGCCAGGCTTTCCCAGGCGCCAGGCGGCAGGTTGCCGTCGGCATCAATGGCGATCAGTTCGGCCCCCGCGCCCTGGGCCACCGATTGCGCCAGGCGCTGGGTGTGGCCGTAGCCCGAATGAAATACCACTACAACCTTAGGCATCCAGATACTCCGTGTTCACTGCGGAAAAACTACGCACGCAAATCAAAAAACAAAACTTCGGCGTCGCTGGCCTGGTCCAGCGTCAACCGTTCTTCATGCTCCAGCAAGGCCGCGTCCCCCGCGGTGAGCTTGACACCATTGGCAGCGACCGCGCCGCGCACCACGTGCACATAGGCTTTGCGCTGCGGGTCTAGCGCCAGGGTGGCGGTTTGCGGGCCATCGAACAGCCCGCTGTACAAGCGCGCATCGGCATGGATCGACACGGAGCCCTGCGCGCCATCTGGCGAGGCAACCAGGCGCAAAACGCCCTCTTTGTCCGCCGCGGCAAAAGTCTTTTGCTCGTAACTGGGCACGATGCCGGTCACGTTGGGCTCTATCCAGATCTGCAGGAAATGGGTGGTTTCCTGCGGGGCGTGGTTGAACTCGCTGTGCTGCACGCCGCGCCCCGCACTCATGCGCTGCACGTCGCCCGGCGGAATGCCCTTGACGTTGCCCATGCTGTCCTTGTGCGCGAGGTTGCCGGACAGCACATAGCTGATGATTTCCATATCCCTGTGCCCATGGGTGCCAAAGCCGGTCCCCGGTGCAATGCGGTCTTCATTGATCACCCGCAGATTGCCCCAGCCCATGTGCTGCGGGTCGTAGTAGCCCGCGAACGAAAAACTGTGAAAGGACTTGAGCCAGCCATGGTCGGCATAGCCTCGGTCGGCGCCTTTACGCAAGGTCAACATGACAATCTCCTGATATTGAAGTGGTGAGCAGTACCGGGATGAACTTTAGTCCATCAACCCGCTGTTTCCAGCGGCGGCCTTTGATGGCATCATTCAAATGTTTTCAACTTGCAAGGCCCCTCCATGCAAACTGCTCGCGATGTACTGACCCCGGACGCGCTGGCCATGCTGCAGTCCATCGAAGCGGCTGGCAGTTTCGCCGCTGCCGCCCGCGCCATGGGCATGGTGCCCAGCGCACTGACCTACCGCGTGCGCCAGATCGAGGACGCGCTGGACGTGCTGCTGTACGACCGCAGCTCGCGCCAGGCCCAGCTAACCGAGGCGGGGGCCGAGCTGTTGCGCGAAGCCGCGCGCCTGTTAAACGATATCGACGCGGTGGCCAACCGGGTCAAGCGCGTGGCCACCGGGTGGGAGCCCCAGTTCACCATCGCGCTGGACACCATCATCTCCAAATCCACCGTCATGGAGCTGTGCGAGAGCTTCTTCAGCCAGTCGCCCCCCACCCGGATCCGCCTGCGCGACGAGACGCTGTCGGGCACGCTCGAAGCGCTGACCTCCGGCCAGGCCGATCTGGCCATCGGCGTGACACCCGATCCGGCCAACACCACAGACATCCACAGCAAGCCCCTAGGCAGTGTCACTTTTGTTTTCGCGGTTGCGCCCCACCACCCGCTGGCCAACGCGCCCGAGCCCCTGAGCGACGCGCTGATCCAGCAGCACCGCGCGGTGGCGGTCGCCGATTCGGTGCAGCGGGGACGGGGTCTGACCTTTGGCCTGTTGAGCGGCCAGGACGTGTTTACCGTGGGCAGCATGCACGCCAAGCTCGACGCCCATTTGCGCGGACTGGGTGGTGGCAGCCTGCCGCGCTGCATGGCCGATCCCTACATCGACACCGGTCGCCTGGTGGTCAAGAAAACCGAGCGCGGCCACCGCCAGGTCGCCATCCATTACGCGTGGCGCGGCGGCAAGACCGCAATCCGGGGCCGCGCCCTGCAATGGTGGCTGCAGCAGCTGGAAAGCGCCACCACCCGCGCAGCCTTGCTGGAGCAACACCGCGGCCATTCCTAAGAAATCCAAAGATCCCGCCCGGCGCCCCCCGCAGGCGTATAAACTGGGTTCACCCATCCACAACAGGAGACAACACGCATGACCGCTTCCAGACACATTGCCATCGTTGGCGCAGGAATGGCCGCAGTCACCTGTGCGCGCACGCTGGTGCAAGCGGGCCACCGGGTCACGGTGTTCGAGAAAAGCCATACGGTGGGTGGACGCATGGCCACACGCAACAGTGCATTTGGAACGTTTGACACCGGTGCCCAGTACTTCACCGTGCGCGATCCGCGCTTTGTGCAGGCGCTGCAAACCGCGCCCACGGTGTGCAAGCGCTGGAGCGCCAACACCGTGCAGGTGCTGGATGACCATGGCCGCGTCGCCGCCGCCGGCCTGCCGGCCCGCGAGCCGCACTGGGTGGCCAGCCCCGGCATGAGTGCACTGGTGCGCCGCTGGGCGCAGCCCCTGGCCGCGGCACAGAGCATGGAGATGCAGACCCAGGTCACCGCCATCGAGCGGGACTCCCTGAACAAGTCACAATGGCAATTGCGCACCTTGGGGACCGGCGACAGCAGCCACGTCTACGGCGGTTTCGATGCCGTCGTGCTGGCCGTGCCTGCCGCCCAGGCCCGCGCCCTGCTGGAGCACACGCCCAAGGCGGCTGCGTTGCTGAAGAAAACCAGCCATGTCTCCGTGTCACCGTGCTGGACGCTGATGCTGGCCTTCCCCCAGGCCATGCAACCGGGCATGTCGGCGCTCGGACCGCAATGGAATGCGGCGCGCAGCACCCACCACCGCATCGCCTGGTTGACCCGCGAGTCCAGCAAGCCCGGCCGCGGCGCAGTCGAGCGCTGGACCGTGCAGGCCAGCGCCGCATGGTCACAAGAACATCTGCAGGACGACCCGCAACGCGTGCAGGCCAAGTTGACCAAGGCCTTCGCCGAAGTGACCGGCATACGCGCCGTACCCGCCCACTCCGACACCAAGCGCTGGCTGCACGCGAAGACCGACACGCCGCTGGGCAAGTCCCACCTGTGGGACGCCAAGGCTGGCCTGGGCGTTTGTGGTGACTGGTGTCTGGGGCACCGGGTGGAGGACGCCTTTGTGTCGGGCCTGGAGTTGGCGCTGGCAATCGCTTAGGACCGCAATTCAATACTGCATTTGTGGCGCGCCAAGGACTGCGCGCGGCCTGCGCCCGCCCGCCACGCCACCCGCCTTAGGCCGAGGTGCTGGGGCGCAGCGTTGGAGCGAGATCACAAGCCAAACTGGCAGCTAGCCCTCGTGGAATATGCTTCAGTAGCTATGTATTTTGTAGCGACCAACACCACGCACCGCCAGGTCGGTGGGCCGGGTGTCCCTTCGTCGGCCCCATTCGCGGTTAGGACAGAGCAGGCGTGCCGACCATCGCGTTGACGCAATGACGACTGAGAACCCAAAATCACCGCCCGCGAGCGTGGGCCAGAGAAGGGGCACACGGCCCACCGACCCAGCCAACCCGCCACGCCTGAAGTGACTGAAGCGACTGAAATGCCCGACATTACAAAATCGGACAATCACAGAGATATGACCCAACAACCATCCCGTTACAGAGGAAGATTCGCCCCCTCCCCGACCGGCCCCTTGCACGCCGGCTCGCTGGTGGCGGCGCTGGCGAGCTGGCTGGATGCCAGAGCCCACGATGGCCAATGGCTGGTGCGCATGGAAGACGTGGACATGCCCCGCACCGTGCCCGGTGCCTCGGCCCGCATCCTGCAGCAGTTGGCCGACTGCGGCTTGGAGCCGGATGAACCGGTGGCCTGGCAATCCACCCGGTCCGCGCTGTACCAGCAGGCGCTGGACCAGTTGATCGCCGCCGGCCTGGCCTACCCTTGCACTTGCTCACGCAAGGAAATTGAGGCGGCCATTGCACAGGCGGGGGGGCAGCGCGCGCGCCACGCAGAGCTGGTATACCCGGGCATCTGCCGGCACGGTCTGTCGAGCGAACGCGACGCGGGTCGCACACCCTGCGCCTGGCGCCTGCGCACCGATTGTTGTATGAAAAACGGGCCGCTAGCCCTCGTGGAATCTACACATACCGCTATTGATTCAGTAGCGAACCACACGATCACATGGCACGACCTGCGCCTGGGTGCACAACAGCAGGACGTCACCACAGAGGTGGGCGACTTTGTGCTGAAGCGTGCCGACGGCTGCTTCACCTACCAGCTGGCCGTGGTCGTGGACGATGGCGCGCAGGGCATCACACGGGTGGTGCGTGGCGTTGACCTGGCGGACAACACGGCGCGGCAAATTCTGCTGCAACGTGCGCTGGGATTGCCCACGCCGCAGTACCTGCACACCCCACTGGTGCTGGGCGCCAACGGCGAAAAACTGTCCAAGCAGAACGGCGCGCAGGCGTTGGACACCGCCAGCCCGGCCGCAGCAATGGCGGCGCTGCAACAGGCCGCGCATGTGTTGGGCTTGCCTGCGGCCACGTCGGCCACCATTGCCGACGCGCTGGCCGGGTGGGTTCCCGCGTGGCGGGCCATCACCCCGGACAATTACCGGGCCACGGCGGCACGCATCGAGCGCGCCACGTAGAGCAGGCATCCCACCGTCAGCACGGCGCCCACCAGCACGCCGGGCAGCACCCGCGCCCACGTCAAGGCCTCGCCCTTGAGCACCAGCATCATCAACGTGTTCTGGGCCAGGCCCGGCACCCACAGGTACCAGAGTGCGTCACCCCCCGGGTTCAACAGGCTGACCATGGGCGACAGCCCCACCAGGGTGACCACCAACGCGCTGCTGGCCTGCGCCTCCTTGACCGTTTTGGAGCGGATCGCCACTGCCATCAGCACGGCACCCAGTCCAGCGGCCAGCGGCAGCTGCAACAGCAAAAAGGCCACCACCTCAAACCAGCCAAACTGGAACATGGCCTGCAGGCTGTCGCTCCTGATGAGCCACTGCGCCGGCACAAAACTCAGGTTGGACAGCAGCGCCACCGCCATCTCCAGCAAGGCCACCGCACCCCACTTGCCCAGCACCAGCGCCACGTGCGACACCGGGTTCATCAGGAGTGGCTCCAGCGAGCCGCGTTCGCGTTCACCGGCCGTGCTGTCCAGCGCCGCGGTCAGGGCGCCGTAGAGCACTGCCATGATGATGAACATGGGAATGATGCCGGTCATGCGGGCCGCGCGGGCCTGGGTGCTGGCCAGATCGCGCTCCTCCACGTCCACGGCTTGCAGCAGATCGGTTGATACGCCGCGCAAGGCCAGACTCAGCGTGGCGCGCTCGCGGTTAAAGCCCTGCAACAACCGCAACAACGTGGGCACGCCGGCACCGGCGCGCTGGTTGGCGCTGTCGCTGACCACGGCCACCGTGGGGCGCTCACCGGCCAGCAGCTCGCGCTCAAAATCTTCACCCACCACCAGCACCGGTTCCAGCAGCGTGGTGGCCCGCAGGCGGGCCTCGTAGTCGGCCGGCGCGCTCTGGATGGCGTAGGTCTGGCGCTCCAGGAAGTTTCGCAGCGTGGGCGCATGCTCCATGCCCACCACCAGTACCTCGCGCTTCTCGGCGCGGGCCTCCAGCGAGGCGATCAAACCCGACAACGCGAGCAACAGCAACGGCCCCATCAGCACCGCAGGCACCAGCAGCCGCAACAGTGTGCGGCGGTCGCGCAGCGCATCCACCACCTCCTTGGCGAAGACGATCCAGAAGCTCTTCATCAGACTGGTGCGCATGCCGCCTCCGGTGCCTGGACGTTGGTGTCCGTGTGGGGAAAGGCCAGTTTGACAAAGGCATCCTCAAAGCGAGTTTCACCCGCCAGCGCCAGCAGTTCCGGCACCGTACCCTCGGCCACGCTGCGGCCTTGGGAGACCACGACCACGTGCTCGCACAGTTGCTCCACCTCTTGCATGATGTGGGTCGAAAACACAATGCACTTGCTGCCGCCCGCCTCTGATCGCAGATGGCGCAAAACCTCACGCAGCGCGCGTGTGGCCAGGACGTCCAGGCCATTGGTCGGCTCGTCAAGCACGATGTTGGCCGGGTCATGCACCAGGGCGCGCGCCAGCGCCGTCTTCATGCGTTCGCCCTGGCTGAAGCCTTCGGCGCGGCGGTCCAGGATGCTGTCCATGTCGAGCAGGCGTGACAGCTCTTGCGCCCGCGCATGCGCGGCGTCGGCATCCATGCCTTGCAGCCGGCCAAAGTAGACAATGTTTTCCCGCGCCGACAGCCGCGGGTACAGGCCATGCGCATCGCCCAGAATGCCCATGCGCGCCAGCGCCTGCTGTGGTGCCTGGGCCACCGCGATGCCATCGACCGTGATGCTGCCGCCGTCGGGCTGGAACAGACCGCCTAGCATGCGCAGCGTGGTGGTCTTGCCGGCACCGTTGGGGCCCAGCAGGCCGGTGATGCGGCCGCTAGGCGCATGCAGCGTGACACCGCGCACGGCGTGCACGGTCTGATGCGCGCCGCGCTTGAACAACGAACCGCCGGTGCGCGCGACAAACTGCTTGCTGACGTTGTCGATGAGAATCATGGCCGATCCTTGGCTACCTGCACCGGCACAAACACCGTCGGACGCGGAATCTTGAGCGCGCAACTGGCGTCCTGCGGCAGCGCGGCGCTGTCTTCTGCGGCATCGATAAAGCGAAACAGCACGTCGTTCATGCAGCCCACCGCGGCCACACCGTGGCCGGCCTGCGGTACCACAATGTGCTGCACCCGCGCGGCATTGGTGGCACCCAAGGCCCGTGCCACCCTCTCACCGTGGCGCGGTGGCGTGGCCGGGTCAGCCCCACCGCTGAGCACCAGCACCGGCGAGGGTGCAACCGGCACCGTATAGAAGTCCGACGGCACCGCCCCCCGGGGCCAGTTCTGGCAAGCCTGGGTGTAGAAGGCGGCGTCCGCATTGCCAAAATCCGTGCCCGGCGCGTCAAGCGCCTTGCCCAGGCGCGGCACGTCCTCTGCGCAGACCACCGAGAAGTGCATGCCCATGGCCAGGCGCGTCGCCTTGCGCTTGCCACCACCCCCGGCCATACCACTGCCCAGGCCCAGCAAGCCCTCCCAACGCCCCTGGCTGGCCGCGTCGATGGCGGCAGGCAGCGCCGAGGTCAGCGCGGGCACATACAGCGGTGCGCGCAGGCTGCGCAGCAGCAGGTCCCGGGTCAGCGTGAAGTGTTCGGGCAGACCCGTCACCGGGTGCAGCACGCTGACCGCGCGGGGCAGCCCTTGCAGCAACGCCGCCCACTGCTGGCGAAGGCGCGGATACTGTTTCGCACAGAGGGAATCTTGCTCACAAGCCAGCAGTGCCGCATCCAGCGCGGCCTGGCCGTCGGTCGAAAAACTGGCCGGCAGCACCATGTCGGGCGGCGCCACACCATCCAGCACGGTGCGGCGCACCTTGTCCGGGTACTGGCGCAGATACTCCAGCGCGGCGCGGGTGCCGTAGGAGGCGCCGATCAGGTTCCACTGCGGCGCGCCCAGTTGCTGGCGCACCGCCTCGAAATCCTGCATGGCGATGGTGGTGGTGTACAGGCGAAGATCGCCGTGGGGCAGCTGGGCCAGCGCCAGGCGGCATTGCTCCAGCCGTTGCAACTGTGCGCGCGGGTCCAGTGCCTGCGCCACCGGTAACTGGCTGTCGTCCGCACATTGCAGCGGCGCCGATTGGCCGGTGCCGCGCTGGTCAATGAAGACCAGGTCACGGCGGTAGTTCAGGCGCGTGAGTCGGGGCAGCACCGCAGGCGCAACGGCTATGGCACTCTGCCCGGGTCCACCGGCCAGCAGCAGCACCGGGTCGCGCTGCTTGTTGCGCGCCAGGGCCGGAACCACCAGGTAGCGCACGTCGATCTGCACGCCCTGGGGCTGCTGCGGGTCCAGAGGCCGCTGGATGACGCCGCATTGCAGTTCGCTGGGCACGCCGTCGATACGGCAGGGGTGGGTGGTGACACCGCCGGTAGCAGCCCCTAGTGGCATTGCAACCAAAGTGGCGATGAGGCCGAACATATGCGCCCAACAGACGGCTGAGGTTGAAAGATTGCGGTGGTGATCGTGCATGTGGATACTGCCTGTGCATCAAGAAGTGCGGCCGACTATTGACCCGGCGATTCCAGCGCCTTCATCGTCTCCCAGAACCATGTCTGTGCCTCCGTGTGTTTGCGTTCCAGGTCGACCAGGTCTTGTACAAACGCCAACCCGGTCACGCGGGCAACAACGTCAGCCGGCAGGTCACGGGCCAGGTAGCGCAAACCAAATCCGCGCCGCTGTGGACAATGCAGAAGACGCAACGCCTCGACCAGCGGGCGCAATGTCATGGACTGGTAGAACTGAAATGCTTCGACCGCACGCCCGCGCAAGCGCTCCTTGGTCGGGATGTGCTGAAAAATGGCAAAAGCGGCACGCAACTGGGGAATGCGGGACTGTGACGACTGCGCATCTGCAATGGGATCAAGGTGCGCCTCATGCAGCATGCCCGTGCGGTCAAACCAGACAGTCCCTTGACCGTGCAACTCGACCTCGCGAAACAACAGCGGGTCGCTTCGACGGATCAGCACCAAATCGAGCACCAGAAACTCTGACGCCCGCTCCAGGCTGTAGAACTTTTGCACATAGCCTGCGGAGCCCGGCACATCGTATCGAACGCGAACGGGTGAGAGCGTCGTCAATGCTGTCTCTACAGCCGCAAACACTGCATCCATTGCATCGTCAGCCACCACCACAACCGCGTCGAGGTCGGAGTATTCGTCCAGCGCGGCAAAAGCGGCGCTCCCGCCCTCCCACACGGCATCGACGCAGGCCAGGTTCTCCAGTGCTGAACGCACGGTACGGATCAATGTGTTTCGGTCAACCGTTTGCATGACGAGAATGTACTATGGCAAACCACGGCCGGTGGCTCGCGCCTTAAACCGAACCTATGCCTGCCTACGAAATCACCACCGACCCGACACGCTTTGACGTGGATGCCATCCATGCATTCCTGTCCACCTCCTATTGGTCTCCCGGCATCCCGCGAGCGACCGTGGAGCGCGCCATCGCCAACTCAAACGCTTCAGGCGATGTCCGTGCTGCGTTTTCTCTGCGTCGCTTTCATCGCGTACATGCAGGCATCGGCCTGGGCCATGCATTGCTCCAGTCCAGCGGTCGGGTCGGTGCGCAATGCAAACCCAAGAGCGCTGTAAGGGTGCATGGCGGTCCCATCGGCCAGGGTATGGGTCATGGAAGCACAGCGCTGCTGGAACGCTTCAAGTTGCTGCCCTATCGGCGTGCTGCCTGGTGGCAAGGCAATCAGGAACAGGAATTCGTCGCCACCCATGCGGTAGCCCCTGGCATCCGGCCATTGGGCGCGGGCGGCCTCTGCCCACATCCCGATGAGGTGATCACCCGCGGAGTGCCCATAGGTGTCATTGGTGCGTTTGAGGTTGTTTAGATCTGCGACAACGACGGCTTGCGGAAACCCTATGCTTTCGCTCAGCGCCTGGGCGTGGTGACTGAAATGGTTGCGGTTCAACAAGCCGGTCAACGCATCGGTGTAAAGCAGTTGTTCGCGCTCGCGCAAAAACTGCGTGGCCATGCGCTCGTTGGTCAGCTTGCGGGCGATGACTGCTGTTGCGGCGACGATCGTTACCAGCGCGACGGCCAGCAAGCCCGCCACCCAGCGCAGACGCAATGTGGACTGGTTTGTCAGTGTCGGCACCGACTGGATGCCACGGTACTTCATCTCTTCGAACGACAGCAGGGGAATGACCTTGTCCATGATACCGGCCAGCTCAGGCTGGGTGCGGCTTACACCAAAGTACACAAAGGAATCGCTGGAGGTGTTGCCGCGTTTGACCAGGTCCTGATAGCCCAGGCCGTTGATGTAGAACTCGATGACGGTCGGGTTTTCAATCAGGTAGTCGGCTTCGCCCTCGCGCACTTTGCGCAGTGACTCCATGATGTCCTGTGTCTTGACGATGCGGGGATGGCGCAGGTTCTTGCGCAGGTACTCCTCGTGCCAGAAGCCGTCGATGACTGCGACCCGCAAGCCGTCCAAGGCATAGATATCGGGGACGGGCTGGCTGCTCTTGAGGCCGATGACGATATCGCGTTCGGTGCTGATGGGGTGCGGAAAGAGAAAGTCACGCAGCCGCTCTTCCGTCTTGGCCATATCGACCACATGCACGGTGCCGGCGCGCGCCTGGTCCATCACCTGGGCAAAGGGTGCCGAGACCACCTTGAACCGCAGGCCTATGGTGTCGGCAATCGCCCGTAGCGACTCGCCCGCAATGCCCTGGTAGCTGCCCTTGTTGTAGTAGTCAAATGGTAAATAGTCTTCGGCAACCCCAACCACCGCTTCACCGGATTTTTCCAGCCAATCGAGCTCGGCGTCCGTCAGCCGCAAAGCCTTACGGTGGTACAACTGGAGTGCATGGCGCGCCATGGCGTCAATCGTCGACTGGCTCTGGCTGAGATAGCTTTCCAGAATGCTGGCCAGCACGGCGTCCTGGTGCAGGACCGCCAGGGTCATGTCCGACGTAATGGCACGCAGCTTCGCAATCACCCCCAGTTCGGGGTTGTTGAACAGGTACTCCACTTCCACGCCGCCGCCGGAGGTGACAAAGGCGTCAATCCGGTTGTGTTTGAGTGCCGCCAATGCCAGGTTCTGGTCGGCAAAAAAAGTGGGGGCGAAATGGATGTTGGGGTAGACGCGCGGCAGCGCCTCCAGAACAAAGTCGTTGTCAATAAACCCCAGGCGCCTGCCATCCACATCACCCAGCGACTGCACACCGCCGTCCTTGGGTGCCAGAACAACATAGGGATAGCGCTGGGCCGGCGCCGTAAACCGCATGATCTTTTCGCGCTCGGGCGTGGCGTTGGCACCGTACAAAACGTCAATCTTGCCGGCCACAAAGCGGCTGTAGGCATCGTCCCAGCCGGTGCTTTCGGCCGGCGTCAGCTTCAATCCCGTGCGTTTCTGGATGTCGGCCAACAGCAGGTGCAAAAAACCCATGCGCTGGCCGCGCAATTCAAAACTGTCTACGCCACCAAACGGATCAAAACCGACGGTGAGCGGCTGCCCCTGGTGGCGCGCAACCCAGGCGCTTTGTTCCGCGTTGAGTTGGATGGAGTCGGACTGGGCCGCATGCCCCGTTGAAACATGGAAGGTGAAAAACAACAGGACGATCCACGCAAACGTCCATTTGCTTGGTCGTTTTTCTGTTCTTTGCCGCTCACAGGGCATTCAGTGCCGCCGTGTATTCGTGCTGCTTTTTGTTGGCAGGGTTGAGCACCTGCACACGGTACAGCAGCTCCCGGATTCCGGCCAGCCGTTCATCACTGCGGCCGCTCTTCTTCACCTGCACGATCAATAGACCGCACAGGTTCATCATCACCGTTTCGCTGCCGGGCATTTCCTGAAGGGCCTTGCGCAGCAGCGCGATGGCTTCGTCCGGTTTGCCTTCGCGCCCCAGGGCCACACCCTGGTTGTTGATATTGATGACTTCCTGGCGTGAGGCCTGGATCAGTGCACGCCCCTCGTCCCCCAGTTGTTCGCTCTCGAACAGGGCTTGCACCTGGGCGGAGATACCTGCGCTATCGTGGTTGTTTTTCACAACGTCACGCAGCAGCGCTGCGGCGGCCTCTTTGTTGCCCAGGCGGAACAGCGCCTTGGCCATCTCCATGGCCATGGCCGGACTCAGCGCGCCTCCCAGATCGCCTTTGAGCTGCTGGGCCTGCGCCATGGCCTCCAGCGCCTTGTCCTGCTGCCCCATTTTTTCATACACCATGCTCTCGGCAATAGCCGTTTCCAACTCGGCTCCAGGACTGTCCTTGAACTCTCTTTTACCGTGCTTGAGCACGTTTAGGGCTTCCACCGGCGAGTTCTTTTCAGAAAACACCTTGGCCAAACCCGCAAACACCGCAGCACTCTTGTGGGGCGAGAATTCGCTGATCCTGATGGTGTGCTCAAACGCCGTCTGCGCCAGATCCAGGTCCCCGTTCTTGTAGGCGGTTTCACCCAGCGCCTTTTGCCGCACAGCAGAATTGGGCGAGAGGCCAACGGCGTCCTGCAGCACTTTTTGCGCCTGCACCGTGTCGCCCATGGCATCCAGCGTTTTGACCAGCCAGTCCGAGGCCTCCATGAAGATACGGTTGTCTGCCAGAACTTCGCTGAAGATGCGTTTGGCGGCCTCGTAGTCCTTGGTGTGGAACTTGACCTTGCCCAATCCGGTTTTGGCCCAGGGCACGCTGCGAACGGCCAGCACCGATTCAAACAGCGTGGCTGCTTCCTCAAAGCGGCCAATGGTCAACAGTACATCGCTCTTGATACGCAGGATTTCCTGCAGATTGGCGGGCTTCTCCCGGATCTTCAGGTCGCACTGCTCAATGGCGCCCACGTAGTTCTTCGCCTTGAGGGCAGCTTCAATGCCGCCCAGTGATTTCTTGCGCAGCAGGAGTTTCTCCAGGCGGGTCTGCAACATGTCCTGGTTGATGGGTTTGAGGATGTAGTCGTCAGGCTTGACCTCGGCCGCGCCCATGACCATGTCCGTGGTTTTCTCCGCCGTGACCATGATCCACACAGCGGCAGCGCCTATGTAGTTGTTCAGCCTGGCCTCTTCCAGCAGTTGCTGGCCATTCGGCCCTGGCCCCAGGTTGTAGTCGCAGATCACGATGTCGTAATTGAGCTGCTTCAGCTGGCTGATTGCTTCCTTGCCGCTGGCGGCGGTGTCTATTTTTACGCCGCCCACATCCTTGACCATATTTCTCAGCATGGTGCGCATGCCCTGAAAGTCGTCAATGATCAGAATGTTCGCCTTTTTGAGTTGTGCGATCAACGTTTGTTCTTTGTCCTGCGACATAAGCCTATGGCAATCTCACGATAAAGCAACCACCACCCCACTGGCCACCGTTTTCAATGGCCAATGACCCGCATGTTCCGCCGTTCTTGTGCATCCGCGCCGCGCGGGAAACAAAGTGAAATCCCAGCCCGGTGCTGCCTTTGGAAAAATGGATACCCTTGTTGGCACCCATGTTGTTGTTCGACAGCATGCTGGCGGGGTAGCCCTGGCCGTCATCCTCCACGCGCAACTCCAGCATGCCGTCTGCCTGTTTGGCGACGATGTGGATGCGGCTTTTGGTGTAGTTGTAGGCGTTGTTCAGGGCATTGAGCAGCATGCCGGACACCAGGTCGCGGTCAAAGTACCAGTACAGGTCCGGATCACACTCGGTGGTAATTTTCAGCCCCTTGAAATTCAGATTGCTGGTGTTCTGCATGACCGCTTCAGCGATCACATCGGCCATGGAGTGCTCTACCACGTCCATCGGGTAGATGGCCTTGTCAAATTTGTAGATGCCCAGCAGCTGGATAAGGCTGGAATTCATGCGCGACGCCTCGTACAGCACGCCTCCCAGCTTTTGTACCGTTTCCAGGTCCCCTTTTTGACGGCACTCGGCGGCAACGCTCTCCAGAGCATGCACCTGCATCATCAGGGAGTTTTTCATGTCGTGAATGGACGATGCAATGAAGTCGGTAAAACTTATTTCATCCTGGGGCATGCCGCTTGTCCTCCATTCATTGTCCGGGCCTCTGTGGGAGACGGCCATACCCCGGTCAACCGGAGGCGCGGCAATCTACGCCTGATGGTACATCCATTATTTTCAGGAAATGGGAGTGGGACAAACCGGCCGATGGCGTAGCGCGCGCACGTGGGCGCGGCATCGACGGGATCAACGGGGGGCGGTCTGGCTGGCCGGGACCAGTCAAGCGCAGGAGCCAGACCGCCTTGTCACCATCAGGAAAATGTGGCTCCAGCCCTCGTAGAAGCTGCGCTTATAGCTATATATTTTTTAGCACACGCACATTGCGCAGGCCACTACGCCCCCCGACAGATCGGGCGTGGTGCCGCGCCATTCACTTGTCGCAACCAACCGTGCAACCGTCCTTGCCTCCCGGCGAGCCAGCGGGCACGTCCGGCCGTGGCAGGTCGGGGCGAACCTCCGGCTGCGCAGTCGTCAGCAGCGGCGGGTTCAAGACCATCGCGCCGGTCAGGCCGGCATACTCCGGGTCTACGAGCATGATCAAGGGCTTCTTGTCCTGCGGCAGCTCTCCGGAGACCTCAGGCGTGGACCATCCTTCGACCATGCGCGTGACCGCGCCGCGCAAGCGCTCAAAGGCCTGCTTTTGCTCGGCGGTGGGCTCGGCGGCTCCCGCGTCGGCATCGGGGTCCACCATGGGAGGGCAAGTATGTTTTGGATTGCCCTGGGAGTCCGTATAGGTTTTGCCACCGTCCGCCCAATCGTAAATCTTGTCGCCGTTGGGATATATCCTCACACTGTCACCACCACCCAGGTCTTTGACTTCCGGGACTCCTGGAGGTGGCAGGGGTTCCAGGTGTTGCTTGTCGGCACTGACCAAACTCACATCGATACCACCGACCTTGCGCTCTGGCAGACCGGATTTGGTGGGCCGCTCAAAGCCGATGGTGAAACCGTCCCGATCGGGATCAAGGCCATACTCCTTCAGCTGGTCAGCCTTGATGCCGGCACGGCTGAGGCTGTCGCCGCGCGCAATCCCCAGCGGGAAGGCAAAGGCCTGGTCAATAGGGCTCTTGTCCTTGTAGTACTCCTGCAACTTCGCCTGCATCTCTGCGGGAAACACGGCGAATGCACCGCGACCGGCCTCAAACGAGGGCAACTGTGATTTGCCACTGAGTTCGACCACCACCTGCAACGAAGGCTTGCTCAGCGGGTCATAGGGATTGGTGCCCGCCATGATCTCATCGGCGTCGCAGGCACCGTCACCGTCCGAATCGACAACATTCCACGCAACGTAGCAGCCCGACAGGTCACACAGGCGTGTGTTGCGCAGCTTGGCGCTCAGTTCGGAATAGTCGGTGCGTGCGACCCGCGGGCCGGTTGACCCGTCGGCCCCCATGGAGTCCTGACCGCCACCACAGGCCGCCAGCAGAACGCTGGATCCCAGGGCCAAGGCCAGAAGGGTCTTCTGACCGTGCTGCTTGCGTAACACCTTGCTGTTCATCATTTCATGCTCCCGGTTGGGCGACGACATGCCGCCGCTGGTGCCGGTTGTAAACAATGCAGCGTTATGCAGGCGTTATGCGGCATCCGCTGCCAGTGCCAGCAGATCGCGGTTGACAGGGTTGCGGTGCAGAAAACTGTCTTGAAACTCCACCGGCACATGCGCCGCGTGGACCTTTCGCACCCAGGCCTGCCCCTCGAGTGTGACGCGACGGGCCTCGGCGTGGCGTCCGAGGGCCGCCATGGCTTGCCCCGCCACCAGCCAGGCCTCGGCCACGTAGAAGCTGTCGGGCAGATAGCTGCGTGCCAGCTCCAGCGCGGCCCGCGCATGGGGTAACGCCCGCTCGGGTGCGCCAAGGCGCAAGGCACAGGCGCCCGCGCGCACATGGCCCGCCAGCGCCACGCCGTAGCGCTCACGTGTGCGGGCCCACTGGGCCAGGCTCTCCGCCAGGGCTTCACCCTCCTCAGCGGGTACGAGCCGGGTTGCAAAGAGGCTGGTGATGCGGTAGTAGATATCGTCGGGGTTGGGGATGATCTGCAAGGCCTCGCGCATCAGCATGAGCCCATCACGCCCCATCTGCTGCTCCAGTTCAGCACAGTGCGCAAGCCGGATCATGGCCACGCCCTTGGGCACACCGGGGCGTGGCGTGGCCAGCAAGGGGCCGGCGCGGGCGGGCTGTCCCAATTGCTGGTAGAGCACCACCAGGCGCTGTTCGACCAGGGCCTTGTCGGAATGCGAACCGCCGAGGGCTTGGTAACCGGCCAGGGCCTCTTCCAGCATGGGCAGCGCTTCGTCATAGCGGCCCGCATCGCGCAGGCGGTGCGCCACCGTCACCGGCATCTGCAGCACCCGCATCGTAACGCCCTCGCCGCTGTCCAGCGCCAGCTGGCGCGCGCTGGCACCCATGTGCGCGGCCTGCGTCACCAGGCCCATCTTGGCCTGCGTCGAGGCGGTGTTGGACAGGGTCTTCCACACCATGTCGCGCCGCCCCATGTGCTGCGCCAGTTCGCGTGCCCTGTCCCATGCCGGCAGGGCGTCACGCAGGCGGTTGGCGTAATCCAGTGCCAGCGCGGTGGCCTCCCAGTACTCCCACTGCTGTTCCAGGTTGGCTTGTGCACAGGCGCTGGACGTATACAACGCCAGCAGGTCCACGGCATCGGTCGCCTGGCGCGCATCGCACAGCGCGCCTGACAGGATGATGGCGAAGCGCAGTTCCAGGTCGTGCCGGCCCAGCGCCCGTGCGCTGTCCATCGCGCGGCGGGCCAGCTCCAGCGTCTCATCGCCCTCATAGCGCGTCATCGAGAGTTCCAGGCGCGCTTCGAGTGCCTGCAGGCGCTGCGCATCGTTACCGGCAATCGCATCTAGCTGCGCGATTGCCTCCTGGGCGGGCAGCCCCAGATCATTGGCGCTGAGCATGCGCGCCCGTTGCAACAGGACGTCAAAGCGCTCCTGCTGCTGGCCGGCCTGTGCAAAGCACCGGGCCGCCTCGACCAGCAGGTTCGCCTGCTCCAGCAGGCGCGACGCATCGCGCGAGCGCTCCGCCGCCGCGCAGTAGGCAACACCCGCCCGCGCCCACTGCCGGGCAGCGGCCCAGTGGTGCGCCAGGCGCGCCGGCTCACTGGCGCGGGTCTGCAAAAAGGCCGCAATCTCGGCGTGCAGCCGCTGTGCCACGGCTTGCGGGACCGATGCCAGCGCGGACTCGTAAATCAAATCGTGAACAAAAGCGCCGTCACGAAAAACCTGCGCAGCCTCGAGCTCGCCGCAGGGGTCGGCCAGGTCTATCGTGCGCACCCCCAGCACGTGGGAGGCCAGTTCGATGGAGAAGTCGCCCCCGGCCACGGCGGCACAGCGCGCGAGCTGAACCGCCGGCTGCGAGAGCTGCTCAATGCGCCGCTCAATCAGCGCAGCCACGTTGCCAGCACTGGGCCAATGCTGCATCGGCGTTGGCTGTGACGGACCCTTCGTCCACCAGGCCTTCACCGTCTCCAGCAGGTACAGCGGGTTACCGCCGGTGTAGCGCAACAGCACCGGCGCAGCCTCTGCCGGGTCCAGGTCGGCCAGTTCCAGCGAGACCAGCAGTGCCTGCACCTGCGCCAGCGACAGCGGCGCCAGGGTGATGGCCACAGCCTGTGCCTGCGCAGTGAGCGTGGCGACCAGCATACGCCCGCTGTCGCCCACCTCGGCACCGCGGGCGGCCACCAGCCAATGCCGGTGTGACCCCGCCCAGATGTACTGCAGCAACTCCACGCTGGCATCGTCGGCAAAGTGCAAATCGTCGAACACGAAGCCATCGATCGCAAAGACCGGACTTTCCAGCACGGCCGCCATGGCATTGAAAAAACGGGTCCGCTCCTCGGGCGAGGCCATCGCCGGTGCATCGCCCAGCTCGGGCAGCAGCCGAGCCAGCTCCTGGCGCAACGGCGGCGCCAGTTGGTCCAGGCCCGGGCGCGGCAACTGGCGCAGCAGGCGCGACATTGCCGCATACACCACCCGCGCATCGCCCGGCCGTGCGCCCACCACCAGTGTGCGCCCGCGTGCCAGTGCGAAATCGGTGATCAGACGCGTCTTTCCCATGCCGGCCTCACCCAGGACGACGGCCACGCCCCCATGATCCCAGGCCTGGTGCAAGGCCGCCCACTCGTGTGCCCGGCCAATCAGATGGGGTGGGCGCAGTACCGAAGCGGGCACCCGCTGGGGCACAGTAGGGGTGGCACTGCGGTCGGCCCGCTCAATGGTCGCCAGCAGGGCCCGTGTCTCCGGCGACGGGGTGGTGCCCACCTCGTTCTTGAGCATCTGCTCGCATTGATCGAATGCCAGCAAGGCGGCCACCCGGTCGCCGCCCAGGTAATGCACGCGCATCAGGCGGCGGTAGGCGTCTTCCGACAGCGGGGTCAGCGCCAGCAAGGCGCTGGCCTGCGACAGGGCACCGGCATAGTCGTGCGCCTGCAGGGACTGTTCACACCGCTCGGCCAGCGCTTCACATACCCGTGTGCGCCGCACCTTGCTGCGCCAGCCAGTCGGACAACTCCTGACCGAAACCGTGGTCCGCCGCACCGAGCACGCTGTCGGACTCGGCCAGTTCGTGGCGCACGCGGTCATCCAGCGCCAGTGTGGCAGTTCCTGCGATGAGGCCATCACCAAACTGCTTCTTCAACTGGAACAGGCGCTGGCGCAAGGCATTGCGCGCGGCCTCGGGCGGGCTGTCGGGCCACAGCAGCTGCGCCAGCCGGATGCGCGGTGTTGGGCCCTCCAGTGCCAGCCAGGCCAGGAGGGCTGCGTCGCGCGGGGCCAGGGGCGCACTGCTGCCATCGGCCAGGCGAACCCGGGACGACGCGCTGAGACTGAGATGCAACGATGGCCGGACGGACTTCATGGATTCCATAGCGCTTTTATAACGCGTCGGCGCGTACAACGCGCGCTGATGGTGCTGGACCAGCCCCGGCTGACCGACGCGCAACCCGACACTAATGGCTGCGCGCGGTGAAAAACGTCCAGTCGCCCGCCTTGAGTTGCGCTGCAGCGCCGTCGATCGATTGTTTCTTTTTCACCGCCTTGCCGACCGGCTCTATCAGCTCGGGCCAGCCAATCAGGATGGCGCCGACCAAAACGCCGTCGCGCACGACCAGTTTGCGGTAGCGGTGACTGCTGATGTCTTCTTCAACAATGCTGGTATCTTGCGGCCCCGGATTGTATTGACCCACCGAAATGAGGTCGGCACCCACCACCTTGAGCTGCGTCGAGAGGACTGGCTCCTGGTAACTCCGTGATTCGCCGAGTGCGTTGCAGGCCGCGATTTCAGCCTGCTCCACGGCCACCGGCCACAAGCCCATCACCCTGCCGTCAATCTCGGCAGCGTCGCCTGCGGCGTAGACGTCGTCGGCACTGGTACGCATCTGCGCATCCACCACGATGCCCCGCTGGACCGCCAGTCCGGCCGCGGCCGCAAGCGCAGTGTTGGGCGCTATACCGGCAGCGACGATGAAGAGGTCGGCGCGGCGTGGCTCGCCTTCATCCAGTTGCACGTGCTGCATGCCGCCGGACTGGGTTAGCGCCTTGATGTTCACACCGGTCAGTATGCGCAGGCCCAGGTTGCTCAGATAGGACTCCAGCAGCCGACCGCCACGCTCGTCGAGCTGGCGATTCAGCAGCCATTTGTTGCGTTCAAGGATAGTGACTTGCAGGCCGAGCTTGTGCAGCGCATAGGCCGCCTCCAGACCGAGCAGGCCACCGCCGGCCACGACCGCGTGGCGTGCTGCGCTGCTTTGCGCATAGCTGCGCACATCCATCGCGTCGTCGGCCGAGCGCAGCACGTAGCATCCATCGCCGCCATACCCTGGCAGCGGCGGCACGAAGCTGTTGCTGCCGGTGGCAAAGATCAGGCGGTCATAGTGCAGCGTCTCGCCGTCGGCCAGCATGATTTCGTGGTTGGGCGGATTAACCGCCCGTACGGCAGTGTTGAGCATGACCTCAATATTGCGGTCGCTGTACCAGCTCTCCGGCATCAAATAGAGCCCCTGCATGGCGGAGCGGCCATAGACCAGGCGCGTGATCGCCATGCGGTTGTACAGATGGTGATTTTCATCGGCCACCACCGTGATGCGGCAGACCGGATGGCGGCGGCGCAGATGGTCGGCGGCGGTCACGCCCGCGATGCCGTTGCCGACCACGACAACATGCTGGATCGTCGCATCGAATTTCGCGGATGTGGCAGTGGCCATCACCAGTCGCTTGTCCGGCACCAGGGCGATCGTCACCTGGCCCTGCCGGATGCGCGCCTTGCAGGCCATGCGCGTGTTGTCGGCGTGGCCGAGGCGCGCCAGCGTGTTGCACTCGTCGTCATCGGGTGGGGACAAATTCTCCAGGCCTTCGCGCACCGCAACGGGGTCGGCACCGCAAACCCCCATGCGGCATCCGGACTCGATGCGGGCACCGCAGCCTTCAATCAATTCCAGCAGGGACTGCTCCGGCTCAGCGGCTACCTGGCGCTGATCCGGCTCTATCACCAATTGGGCACTGGCCTGTTGGGAGGCCTTGCGCAGTGCCGCAACAGCACCCTGACCAACGCCCACCGTTTGCGTGGCCGTCTTGGTGATGAACTCGCGCCGGAACAAATCCTCTGTTGCAA
>ERZ724517.557-NODE-557-length-22428-cov-20.195504_pt1 | contig 22428 bp, 16 predicted proteins | sample MGYA00376050_ERZ724517 | MGnify/ENA primary metagenome ERZ724517 (study PRJEB28724, sample SAMN07190886) | activated sludge metagenome | isolation source: activated sludge of sewage treatment plant in Hong Hong | place: USA: Christiansburg, Virginia | collected... | reverse complement strand
TCTATCAAACTTGAGATTTCCTGCAAATCTTTCTTAAATCTGTCCGAAGTATTGTATATGGATTCATGACATTCACCCCATCATTTGGCGACGAATACTTGTTTGTGCTGACAGCACGATTGAAGATTTACATTACACGCTACAGATTGCCTTTGGCTGGGAGGATTTACATTTAAATATGTTTCATATTCATGGCCAACAATATGGCGTTTACCACGATGGTGGTATTAGTTTTATGACCGATCCGAAAGTCGTCAAGCTCTCGGATTTTAATTTTTATCACAACGAGCGTTTTCGCTATGAATATGATTTTGGTGCAGGCTGGGTACATGAAATACGTGTCGAAGCCTTTTTAGAAAAAAATGATAAATACAGCTACCCTTATTGTCAGCAGGGTCATTGTAAAGCTCCTCCTGAAGATTGTGGTGGGGCATTTGCCTTTATGGAGCAACGTGACTCACTACCACGACAGCTATATGACTTGGTTGATAATGTGTCTGATGCCATTGAAAATAATGACCTTGATGCTATTCGTGATTACCTCGAAGACATGCATGCCTTACAAGAATGGCTGACGCTAGAAGATTTTAATCGGTCGCAGGCTAATTGCCGACTCAAGCATTATGCACAACATGGGAATGAACATGATTATGTTTGGAGGTGGCCTGAGTAATTGAAGGGGGATTTTTACCATGAAAATACGCATACAAATCGTGATGGAAGCCGCTAATGGCGAAACAGAGCGGGTTGAAGATATTGCAGAGCTGGAGCGCATTTCACCCCAACCTGAAACGCTTGGTTTAACTCTCGCCGAGTCGAAAGCTGTCTTGCACGGCATACAGCAGTGTATGGTTAGTGAGCAAGTGGCTGAATATATGGCACAATTTAACACTTGTCCCGACTGCGGCGCACGTCGAACAAAAAAAGGACAGCATACCCTTGTGTACCGTACCTTATTTGGTAAGCTGAACCTGATTAGCCCTCGGTTGTATGACTGCGCTTGCCATCAGCCGCATCAACAACGGCATAGCTCCAGTCCTTTAGCGACATGGCTAAAGGCACACAGCTCGCCTGAGCTATTGTATTTGGAAACCAAATTTGCCTCGTTAATGTCGTATGGCTTGAGCATTCGTTTGTTGAGCGAAGTATTACCGATTGCCAATGAAGTTAATCCCACGTCCATGCGCCGACACCAACAACAAATTGCCGAGCGTATTGAAAGCGAGCTAGGTGAAGAAGATTTTCAATTTATTAAAGGTTGTCCTGATGAATGGGGACGGCAGCCGAGACCAGAACCACCCTTGACGGTGGGTTTAGATGGCGGTTATGTTCATGCCTCGGATCAAAAATCAAAGACGGAAGGTTGGTTTGAGGTTATTACGGGCAAAAGCGTGAAAGCAGATGGTGATGCCAAAGTATTTGCCTTTGTGAATAAGTATGACACCAAACCGAAAAGACGGCTTTATGAAGTCCTTAAATCACAAGGCTTGCAGATGAATCAACAGGTTGTGTTTTTATCGGATGGGGGTGATACGGTGCGTAGCTTACAGCGTTACTTGAGTCCTGAGTCTGAACACTTACTGGATTGGTTTCACATCACCATGCGCTTAACGGTAATGAAACAAATGACCAAAGGCATAATAAAGGAGTTGGCAGCCCAGAAAAACCAGAAAAAACCTCAAAAAGAGGCCGATGAAAGCGAAAATACCGATGTGCCAGCGCAATTATTGAAACAATTGGAAAGTATTAAATGGCATCTTTGGCATGGCAATGTCACAGAAGCATTGGCACTCATTTATGATGTAAATGTTGATTTGGAGATATGGGAAGAAAACCCGACGAATAAGAAAAAATTGCTCAAATTAGTGTGTGAGTTTGAAAATTATATTCGTGCTAATGGTGGGTTTATTCCAAACTACGGTGATCGTTATCGTCATAACGAGACCATTACCACGGCGTTTGTGGAATCAACGGTCAATTATGTGATTAGTAAACGTTTTGTGAAAAAGCAGCAAATGCGCTGGACGCAACGTGGCGCACATTTACTTTTACAAACCCGAGTACAGGTCTTGAATGATGATTTACGAAAAACCTTTGGCCGTTGGTTTCAGGGTATGAGCGTGATGGAAAATGAGCAGGAAAAAATGGCGGCTTAAAATTCCAGCCCCCGTTTTGGTTCACTCTCCTAAATGGGGGCATTTGTACCCTGTGGTGATTAAGTCATGGCGTAGCAATTGGCCAACCTTGTCGGCGTATTTTAAGTACCCTGATTACATTCGTAAGCCAATTTATACCACCAATGCTGTTGAGGCGGTTCATCGTCAATTTAGAAAACTAACCAAAACGAAGGGCGGTTTTAGTAGCGAGCAGGCTTTACTCAAATTACTCTACGCAGGTATGATGAAAGCCTCTGAGAGATGGACTATGCCTATCGCTAATTGGGGGCAAACCATGGCGCAATTATCTATTCACTTTCAAGGCCGTTTAGACGGCATTATGAAAATCTAAACGACGGTGACACAGAAATTTGAACACCCTCTTCACCAACCCCTTTCAAGGCCGTTTAGAGGGCATTATAAAAATCTAAACGGTGGTGACACAGAAATTTGAACACCCTCCTAAAATCCTACGCTACTTTTCTGCCGTTTGTTTAAATTCACCCCACCCTCTATCGGTGTCAAAATAACGCCAGCCCCCGTTTTGGTTCACTCTCCTTATTAGCTATTTATATTGTCCTCTTAACTCGGTTTTCCGTTCCACTGCGCCTCAGACCCCTAATACTGTTCTCAACTTCGCTCCTGAATTTTTCAGTAGCATTATGTACTTTTTGCATAAAATCAAAATTAAAATCAAAGAGCCAACATTTTAAAGATTAAAATCATCACCACCCACCCCATTCACCACAATCTGGGCATTTGATATTAAATGGTTCAATGGCTCTGGCAGATTGATAGGTCCAGTAAATACCGTTTTTTATTAAGCGTGTTTTTGAAATCCTACAATGATTAAAACTAATGAACTGTTTACAGTCGCCACATTGCATCCATACGGAGCGATGGGTTCGCGTAACCCAATTGTTTTGTCTATCGTAATAACCTAAGGTTTTTTCAATTTTAAGAAGATTTGAGGAGCCACAACGAATACAAAATGGTTTTGATATCGTGCGATCATCAGATAGACCATTAGTCATTGTGTTAGAATCTTCAAGCTTATATTGTAAAAATAAGCCAAATAGTCTTTGCAATTCATCTGTATATAAATTCTTATCTATCGGGTTTAGGAATACTCCTCCATATTGATGCTTTACGGGTTCACTTCCACCTATAGGTAATTCGCCTAAAAAGCTATATTTTCCCCACTCTTGAGATGTAACCCGCTCAGGAAGGGCTGTTTTACAAGGATGGATAATAAATACTGGATTATCAGTCAACTCTCTATAGTTCTTTTTATTATAAAGTTGATCAGCAACCCCCATTAAGCCACCAAATTTTTCAAAAGTAGCCTTATTGTAAAATTTTGCATCTAAAACAAATCGTTTAAAATGGGGATGCTCATTCATGACATCTCTTTCTAAATACCACTCAAGATCAATAACAAAATCAGGTCTTTTTCCACTATCCAACGTTTTTTCATAAGTTAACGTAATAAAACGTTTTGAGTCCGTATTAGCTAGTTTAACTTCAATATCTATTTTATTCATTTTAACAGCATTAATTAATTGATATTTCCAATCCGTTTTTAATATAAATCTAAATGACTCCTTCAAAACTTTAATAATTTGAAGTAAGCACCATCGTTCGTACAACAGTGGCATATTGACCAATCCAATTGAATCAATTTCTTCAAGATGAACTAATATATCTTCATCCACAAGGTTTGTCGCTTCCCTCAAAACTCTGTAACCATTATGTACGCCCTGATAATGAGGATTTTGCACAAATGTCATTGAGTTGGGAAAATATGATGAAGATTTAATGTCAAGTTTACGCAATGCTTTAATAATTTTTAAAATCTGTTTTTGTTTGGGTGCTACCTGTTTAAAAACGTATTCTGCACGCTTCTGGTTTTCATAATAAAAATTAACACGATTCATAAGTGCTGTTTTTTCTTTTTCTTGTTCTTCTTGCTCACTTTGGCTGAGTTGACGTTTCCATCCATTTTGACTCAATAGAATTGCTTGCTCTTCTTCTTTTTCTAAAGCTTCTTGTGCTTTCTTTTGCTTATCTGATTCTATAATTTCAATTTGATTTAATCTTGAAATAGAGTAACTTACAAAGTTAGTATATTCATTTCGACTCACTTGAGCAATGATTCTATATAGCGTATTAGGCTCTAAACATTGAAGAAGTGCTTGATATGTATATCTAAATGAAAGTATTGTTGTTTTTCCATTATCTTTATCCCATATGCCATTACGAAAGATTTCAATAAAAAAACCATCATTATCATTAGATTCTTTATTGGTTGTATATCCCCGAGTACGAATAAAAATCTCTTGGCCATTAAAGTTTGTATTTAAATTTATATTGTATTCTTCTAACGTCAATATCAACTTTTTTTGCCAAAACTCAATACATGAACGCTCTCTAAGAGTTTTATAATCTCTAACAACTAAATCTCTATCAACGGTAATATAGTCAGAAAATGAATAATACTGGGATTCTAACTTAGATATCATGTCAATGTATCGTTTTGATTTATTACCTGAAAGAATCGAAATTTGCTTAATAATTCGATAAGATCGTTCTAATGCAAAAAGCACATAACGATTTTCAGAAACATTGAATGAGGGTATTGTTGCTCGACTGGTTAAAAACCTCTGATTCGTTTTACTAACAATCTCCATAAATGTTCGATTAACGGGTTTAACTGCTTTACGAGGCTTTAAATCCTGTATTTCTCTAAGTTCTACTTTAGGAGTTTCTAATACTTTTTCTGCATGCGAGATAAGATGATTAATACACTTAATCAGACTCTCATTAACACCAATACCATTAGTGGGCTTATTAGTTTGAATCGCACTTGAATCATCTAACATGAGCTCCCATAAATCATCCTTAAAACTAGAGAGATATATTTCTAATTCATCATATGTAAAATCCATTGCACCAATAAATACATGGCATCTTTGGTTTTGTAAAACAAACTTCAACTTACCCGCGGTGTTTATCCCAGTATGTCTCCAAAATTGATTCTGTTTATCCCATGAATCTTTTACAATCCACCAAGTTCTACCAGTGTCTATATCTTTAATTGGACTAAGATGTTTTACCTGACCTTTAGGTAATTCAATGTACGGGTTTACTTGACTATTATCTAAAATTCGTACTCCTAGTTGTCCACGTAGTCCTTGTGTATTAGGGTAAATTGTCGTTTCACATTCGAATATTTTAGTTTTATTGTTGTACTCAAGAGATAAATTACTCAAAGACTCTGTGACTTTGGTAATTGTTTCTTCATCATACCACTGTACTTCAATGTATTTTATTTCAAAGATTGGCTTCATGATTATGACCAAAAGTTAACAACCCCATCGTTCACTTTTGCATCACTCACTATATTCTCAAGTGCTTTAACTGCAGAAAATATATCAGGGATTTCCTCATGATGCGGTAACAAATCTTTAATTCGCTCAATAAATACCTTTTCAATTAAATCTAATTTGGTTTGCCGCTCTACTGTTTTATTTCCATCAAAAGTAAATTTTGGTAGCACTTTATGAAGCAAAAAATTATTTATTGGCAGTAATTTATCTTGATTCACGTCCTTAAACAGCTCCAAATAATGAAGCCCCTGACGAATTGTTCGCATCCCAAACTCAACACCTAGTTTATGGAAAAACTCTTTATTTAAGCCAATAAATAGCTGACAGAATTCATGTTCTCGGTCAAATCGTGGATAACTTCTTCGGACACCTAACTCTTCAATATCCATAATTAGAGGTTTCGATACATCATCAAATCCATAAGCTTTTATTTCAGAAAGAATTTGACTCCAATCTGATAAAAGTGGTGATTCAAAACGCATTATGTGGGCTCGATCAAGAATCTTTGGTGACAAATAGTGAGTAGTTTCGTCAATGTTAATGGCTCCAATAATGTGCACGTTCTCAGGCATTTTGATACTTGCTGGCATTGCCATTACCGCTGAAAGCATACGACGAACTTCACTGTGATACTTAATGAGCGAATTCTTATCACTAAATCCAAAAGCTTGTCTTAAATAGTTGTTTATCTCTTCATCTTTTAAAAGAGCTATGAAATTAACAATACCATCTTGACTGTATTTCTTTTTTCCTGCCTCTATGATCTCAACTACTGCTTTTAACTCTGAAAGTACATGAGCAGATTCATCCTCAGAGTAAAGCGTAATTTCTGGCTCTTCATCTCGAGACTCTAAAATGGACAAAAAATCAGCAAAATAATACTCTACTCGGGCAAGATTCATTTCATCAAGACAAATAAAATATGGGGTTTCTGGATTTTGCTGAGCCTCTAAAAGAGCATCTAAAAAAGGTGTAGTAAGATATTTTTTTTCGAGCGGATTGTAATAACCAAGTAGATCCTCCGAACTTGTCCAATTTGGTTTAACAGGAATAATAATAGCTCTACCACCCACTGCTTTTGCGAAAGATTTAACCAAGTTAGTTTTACCAGATCCTGAGTCTCCTGCTAGTACAATCAAATCTTTAGTTCGAAGCAATGTAATGTAATTTTCAATAATATGGCGTGGGTATAAAACATCATTTTTAACCAAATATGCTTGAATATAAGAAACTGCTTGCTGATAATCACTCATTAGGTCTTTTTTAAATGACAAGCCATCTGTTCTATCAGATTTAAATTTTGATTCAGGCAAAAAACTTTCAATATCTTCTTCATCTAAAAATTCAAAAGTCTTTAGAAATGAAGCTTTTGTGAATACATAGTCTTTAAACCGTTTGATTTTATGGTTCATTTCTGCCTCTAACTGTGAAAGTTGTACTGTTAATTGGGATATCTTTTCTTGTTTTAGCAGTTCTTGGTGAGCTAGAGCCTTAATTTCTTTTTTAAGTTCTTTCTGGTTATCTAATAGAGTCTGATTAACTTTGATAACCGTATCTCGTTTTTCAGTGTACGAGGATGTTTCTTGCTGAATATCTTTAAGATGTATTTCAGCCTCAGACAACTCTTTTTCCTGTGCTGTTTTTATTTTTTCAAAGTCCTGCTTAACTATTTCAATATCTTGCTTAATTTTCTCATCAGCTTGTTGATAGTAAAAATCATAAATACTTTCAGAGATAAAAAATCTTTTCGCATCAGTATCGGTCAGAATTTCATGTGGAACTTCTTCGGGTAATTCCTCAAGCCATGAGCAGCTACCTGGCAACACATTCATTTCAAAAGGAATATTATGTTTTTCACGTTCTGAAAGCGGGGATAACTCTAATTTACAGCGAATAAAACGATATGAATCCCGATCGCCAAATTTTTTAGCATCCTTGGGGTTAATAAAGAACTCACAAATCCTGTTAATGCCTACTAATGGATAAGTGAGTAACTTATTATCACTGATAGTTCGTGCGTTGGTTAAGTATCCAAAATCTTTATCTCTTAATGGTTTTATTTCTCCCCATACATCAAACTGACCATTTTTGATTTGCCAACTATCAGCTAAGCAAGCTTTTAATTCTTCATCCGATAAATTTTGTAATTCTTCGAGTTCGTAAACTTTTTCTTCCATTATTTCTCCATGTTAGATCACATATACCCAATTTAATGAATATCACAAACTTAGGGTAATTACCACGTCTCCGAAAAAAATGATATCTTTGTCGAGTAATTACAGCACAAAAATTAAATAAAAATAAAATCAGATAGTTATACGCTCTTGCTCGCGTATAGCTTCAGTAACACCTTGAAGTACGGTTACTTTACCGTCTTCTACTTCTACTTGGGGTTTGTGGAGCAATGGAACGGCGAACCGACTTAGTGGTGTTGGAGACGTTGACTTAACCACGCAACAGCAATTCTGCTCCTGCTGCTAAAAATCCTGAGCGTGATTTATAACGGCTATCGTGAGCCACTTTACTATCAATCAAATGAATCAGACGGCTAGGTAGTGTCACATTGATTTTTTCGGCTTTGCCCATGTAACGACTAATATCAATTTCTACAATCGCCCAAACATAACCCTGCTGAAAGTCAGCGTGTTGCTGATGTTTGGCCATATCGGTTGGCAATGGAATCTCTAATCCATCCTCCACTAAGCCTTCTAAATGTAACTCAATCGCCTCACGCACGTTTTTTAAGGCTTCTTCCATTGTATCGCCTGCCGAAAAACAGCCCGCAATATCAGGAACAGTCACACCATAAGCATGAGTCTCGTCGCCGAGTTCAATGGCAATGGGATATAACATAATTTCACCTTTAGCCTTAGTCGAAGACTAGCCTCATACGAGGCCAGCTTGCTTCAAGATACTTTTGGTTGTACCAATAGGTAAGTCTTTTTTAGGATGTGGCACCGTAACTCGCCCCACTTTAGATGGATGCTTGTACTGGTGATGACTCCCTTTAACGCCTACTAAATACCAACCATCGGCTTCGAGTTGCTTGATTAGTGTTCGACTATCCACAACTCTCTCCTTCTATCAACAGGGTTGATTATAACTCTATAAACCGCAGAAATAAATAACCCTAGAGTTATATTATTGCATTTTCGACCAAAATTATTTTTCACGCTTGTCAGGGTAGTTACCACGTCCGTGTAAAAAGTGCCATTTTGGGGATATAAGCCCAAACCGCCGAAAATTCCGATGTTAGGGTTGGGGAGAACTGCAACAAGAAATACACCTAAGCCATTCACCAACGATAATCCGTCCCATTTTCCCACGCCTCAGCCTCAATATAGCAATGCCGCATATCGGCCTCGCTGCTGATATCACTCAATAGTTCATTGATAATCTCATCTAACTCTTCACGACTGAGATACGCAATTTTTAAGCTGTAATCACCCGATGGCAAACGCGTCGAATCATAGTCACTCAACCAATAACGCTCAATATTCTCCCTTGCGCGCTTTTTACCCCGTACAAACTGGCTGTTATTTTCGATATTTAGCTGCAATGTAATTGTCGCAATTTGCTCAGAGGGATGAACGGCTGGCTCTTTTGGCGATTTTTGATGAATCCCAATCTCCACACCGCGATGACGCAGGTAACTGTATAAGGTGCTTTTGGATATATGTAATTTTTCCGAAATGGCATTCACACTTAAACGACCTTCACGATATAAGGTTTCGGCTGCCATCGCCGTCGCCTCTGCTTGCGCAGGCAATCCTTTAGGTCTTCCACCAACACGCCCTCGCGCTCTTGCCGCAGAAAGTCCCGCCTGCGTCCGCTCTTTAATCAAATCGCGCTCGAACTCAGCCAGTGACGCAAATAAGTTAAATATCAACCGACCTTGTGCATGCGTGGTATCAACTGGGTCATTTAAGCTTTGCAGTCCAATTTTACGATGAGTCAATTCATCGACCAACTCGACAAGATGCTTGAGTGAGCGACCTAAGCGGTCTAGCTTCCAAATGACAAGGGTATCGCCCGACCGCGCCTGTGCTAATAATTTGACTAATTCGGGGCGGACACTTTTGGCACCACTCGCTACATCTTGGTAAATGCGTTCACAACCTGCCAACCGTAAGGCATCAATCTGCATATCGGCATTTTGATCTCGTGTACTAACACGTGCATAGCCTATTTTCATTAAAAGTCCTGTTTACTCAACTGATATAGCATAAATTAAACTTTGATTCACTATACCAGTATTTAAAACTCTAATAGGCCAAATTTCAAGCTTTATCATGAGGTAAATAGGCTGTTGTTAAATTTTGATAAAACGAACCTTTTATTAGACTTTGTTTTCTTAAAAATCTGAATTTCGTTGTGCAGTCTTCTAAAATATTAATGGATGAATATCGGCCATTGCATGGTTGATATTCATCCATGACACCTGTGATTTAGCGATGCCATTTTGACTATCTATATTGGCCACTTAGCTCGGCTTTTCGTTCAGTGGCTCAAGTATCGGGTTGTGTTTGTATGGTAGTTGATGCTAAAGACCAAGCGGCGGCAGATTATTATCAAGCTTATGGTTTTGTGCCTGCACCAGATAATCCTTTGCTGTTATTTATGCCATTACCCACCATTCAGCAGCTTTTTGCTTAGGGCTTGTTAGGGTTGGCTTAAATAAACGACTGAAAAGTAGCGTAGATTTTACGCAAGGCTAACAACTAAAGCTTAAGCTATTTTTTGCTAGTCCATTTTCTAGGAATTAACCTGCCAGATTCACTAAGGCGCATTTCTATAATTTCTTTTTTATTTTCATATAGGTAGTTACAACTAATATGGATAGGTCTATCCACCCCATAAAAATAAAGCCGATCAAAAACCAAATTATCCTTAATCCACTCCACAACCTCTAACATATTTTCATCTTCAACAATAAAATCAACAGCAGCCCCTAATCGAGGACAAATATATTCATTTTTTTTATTTTTTTCGTATGCTGAATGTTGGTCTAACTTGGGCGCAATACGTCTTTTAATATGTTTAGTTAAGGCAGAAGATGCAAAACCATACGTCAAACTAATCATGCCGTAGTAATCAATCACAGGGTCTAATATATTTTTAGCCAATTCATACAGTGCTGTATAACTGTCTGCCTGTATAGGGTTATTGTTAATTTTTATTTTTTGCCATGTTTCGCCACACTCAATTAAATCCCTATAGGTAAAATTACTACCACAATGGTCATCAAGATTCGGAGTTTGTTGGCTACGCATCAGTTGGTTATTATTCACCTGCCAACGAGAGTTAGCTAAGACTAGATGAAAGACACTTGGCTTTGGCCCATATCCACTAAAATCAAATAATGAGAGTGACTCTAACTGCTCATCAAAGGCCAGTTGCTCGGCATAATCAGGATGCTCTTCATTTAAGTATTTGGATTTAAAATACAAATAAGTTGGCTCATATCCTTCGCCATACTCAAAATAGTCAAAGTCTTGTACCCTTAGCTTAATTTTGACTCGCTCCATGAGTTTGGGCAACCGAGCAGCAAAATCGTCGTAACGCAAAATGCTTAACTTGCCGCTATGCACATGAACCTTAATCATATCGGCGCGTGATATATCACCATACAACATTGCACCACAGCCAACGTAAACCCTGAGCATGGGCGGCAATAGCTCCACATTGTCCGAAATCACATGCAATGCTTTTTCGTTATCGTAAAACCCCACGCCCTTTTCACTGGCTTGCTTACAAGACTTTTCAATTGCGGCAGTGTCAGCTAACGCAAACAAAAGCTTTTTACCTTGAGTAATCGCTTGCTCATAATCTCCAAAAAACACTTTTATATCGCGTTGTAAGCCCTGCTCTAAATGGCGATATGGCTTTTTACGACTAAAACTATACAAGGCAAAATAAACCAGTAAATCATCTAAGCGGTTATTTTGTGCCTGCATTAATACATCTTTATCGGTTTCTTCCATCATAAAGCGTATGGCTTTAGCAAAGCTGCCAAAGGTCTGCTCTAGCAATTCAAGATCTTGAACTTCATCTTTAAACGGTTGACGGCCTAATGTTAGCCAAACCAATCGAAGGTTTTGAATCGCTGCTAATCGTTCTTGATAACGCTCTTCACGTTTTGAAGGCGGTTTAATTGTTTTTTGACGCTCAACCAAACGTATTAACTTAGAACGGCTACGCTGCCTACCTGATTGAAACTTTTGCTCGGCATCCGCATCTTTAAAAACAAAAAATATCCCCACACCTACCGCAATCGCATCGACACTTAAGGTATGGTCAATAAACTCTTTTAATTCGGCTTGGGTAAAATACTTTTGAAAAGTATGACGAGAGGTTAAAACACCGTCTTCAAATTGTCGGCCTTTAAACGAATTTTGGTTGTATATCATGGCCGATACAACTAACAACTCTGTGGCAAGTTGATAGGCATTACTTAAAGCCTGTCTTCGCTCATTAATATTTTCAATCACATTAATGACGAATCCAAGATTAACAATATCGGATTCTATTTTTTCTTCTAAGGGAGCAAAATGAGGATCCCAACCATTAGCGGTAATGGCGTTGGCTTTAAGATTACGAACATCATCACCTTTGCCACAACCATAATCAAAAACGGTTTTTTCTTGATTAAGAAAGCCAAAGCGTTCTAATAGCTGCATCGGTGCCGATAAGTTGTAACGTGTTAATGCGGTTCTATGTCGTTGAACAACAATGTTCTCGGCATCAATACCATCATCTGCGTTTTCAGGGCTATTATCTTGCTCATCATTACCTAAAGGAATTAGCGTATGGTCAACCAGTTGATACCCTTTTTGAGCGATTAACTGAGACCACGTTTCTTTAAAGCCAATAATCTTTGGTTGATCAAACAAACCCAATAACTCAGCAGCCTGCGTTAAGGATTGATATTCACTGATTTTAGGATGATCAGCAGGCAGAAGTAATTCTTTTCTATGCAGTATGGGAGGATTACGCGACTCATCGTAAGAGCGGCGACTGGCAGTTTTTGCAATCAAGTCAACCGTGTAACTTGACCACAGCGAGGGAAAAGGATTATCAAAAAACTGCCAGTCCTTGCTGTACAGGCTGCCATTTTGTAATAAGCCCATGAGTAATAGAACACTTATAAGCGTCTTGTAAAAATTGCCGTCGTTGTTCTTGTTTAGCCCCCGTTTGTGCAATCAAAGTTTCGCGTAATGGATGATGACTGGTAATCAGATATTCATTGCGATTGTATAAGCGTTCGAGCAAGGGAATAGTTGGTAAACGGTCAAATTTACCTTGTTGGCCACGATTGCACTCAGCACAAGCTAAAACAAGGTTAGCCACTCCATTCACAGGTTTATCAGCATCACACTGTCTTAAAACATGGGGGAAAAAGTGGTCAACATCGGCAGAATGCGCCAAACCTGACTCAATCGTGATTTCTTTAAAACAATAAAAGCAACGTCCCTTTTGATAACCATTTAATGCCGATTTTGCCGATGTCACAGCAACACGCCGTAATTTGTTATCAGCAATAAAAACACCTGTACTTTCTTGATACCCTACTTGCACTAAATGCTTAGGTAAACTTAACTCCCATGCTGTTTCAACCAATCGCCAACGAGCTTCGGTTTCTTGCGTCAAGCTTTCGTACTGTAGGCTTTCTCCTAGCTGAAAAAAATTGTCGGTTAAAACAATTCCACCTTTAGTTTTTCGCTCATCAATAAAAAATCGTTGTGGTAATTCTTGGTTATGAACATTGTGAAAAGCATCAAGCACGTTATTAAAGCCAAGCTGTACCGTTGTTTCTAGTAATTTATCTTGGCTGATAGTTTGTTTATTGAACTGACGGCAAACATCTAAAAAACGGCTGCTTTCGGATGTGCCTTGCTTATCACAAGTGTGTAGATGTTCGGTGATATGTTTAGCGAAAGGAGCTGCTAATTGGTCAAGCGTGATTAAGGTTTGCCCTGAGTCTTTTAAGTCATATAACGATTTTGCTAAGGCGAATTTATAAGACGCGACATTACGGCCAAACAAGATAATTGACCGCCAATAATTCTCTAAAGTGGGTTCTATTTCGTAAAATTTGGACATGATAACTTCTTCCTTATAGTTACGCGGTTTCGATATTACTCCACCAATAAATTGCAGTCGTGATTTGCAAACAAGTAGCAAGCGCAAATAAAAAACTACTCTACTTACGCCACCTCTTGACGTTTTATTCGCTCCGCCGCTTGCTCGTAACTTTCGCCTGCACGGGCAAGGCGTTCGATGTCAGCCTTCAACACCCCGTTAATGGTTGCACCTACGGGTCGCTTTTTCTTTATGCTTCCTTTAGGTTTAATCGCTGCTTTAAGGCTAAATACAAAGGTAAAATGCGTTACTACACGCCCCGTTTTACGTTGCGTATAACTTACTTGTAAATCGGAATGAGCGTTAATTTGGGTAAGAGCAGGTTCTAAAACACGAGTTTTAAAATTAAACAAAGTGTCATATTTGTTATCTATTTCGAATTGTTTTTTAAGCCATTCTAGCGACACTTCTCGCTTGCCAATATTTCCCCATTGTTTTAATAGTTCATACAAACGAATCGCATAAATACTACTCATTTGTGAAACAAATGCCAACTTGTATTGAGTAAACTCTTTTTGTAATAACGTTAAATACGGAATAACCGCCTGAGCAAATGATAACAACAAAACACCATCATCTGGCATATAAGAAATAGAAGAAATCCAACGTGTTTTTGTTTTTTTTAACTTGGGATTGTTAGGGTCTGGTTGATTAATAATGATACTGCGTTCGTATAGTTTATCTGTTACTTTAATCAATTCTTGATAAACGCCATCTAATTTTAAGTCAAATTGTTTAGCAAAATCCCGCGCACAAACTCTAAATAAATCCGTCATTTGAATCCCTTCTTTACGGTAAATTTGGGCAATAGCCAACAAAATTACACGCTGCTCATTTAATGTTAAATAGTAACTTGCTTCAATTAAATGATTTGACTTAACAATAATATCTTTAGTCATCATATCCTCCCCTATCAATAAGCATACATTACATTAACTATGTATGTTAATACAAGGTATTTGTATGTGTATTGACAAGGTATTTGTATGTTTAAACAAGGTATTTGTAGCTATATCATAAAGTAAAAACTTGATTTTAAAGCAGTTTTTTCACAATAAAAGGTATTAAAAGGAATACATAAAAAAGTAAATGATATTTTAGTTTTTAGAAAACAGGTTTTGATATAACACCTATTAAAGAGTCATGTTTTATTAGACCATCACACCGCTATTTTTTAATGACCAAATTATGCCAAGTAAGTTGTCGTTTGGGTTCTAGGTCTATTTCGTGACTTAATACAGTGGCTTGATGGTTTGTAAATAACTGGCATAGCTCGGTGATGTTTATCTCTTCGTAGAGCTTGCCATTTTCGCGCTTATCAGGCTGATGTGTACCACGCAAGGTAATAATCAATACGCCTTCTTTTTTAAGTAAAGCTAATAACCGTAAGCAGGCGGTTTTGATGTCTGCTTGCGGCAAGTGCATTAACACAGCAGAACACAAGACGTTATCAAAGCTGTTTGCTGTGAGGGTCGTTAAGTCGGGCAAATAGTCTTGGTGCAGTGTAAGAAACGGGTACAACTCACGCGCTTGAGCCAACATGGCCACAGACGCATCTACGCCAGTGACCATAAAACCTTGCTGTTGCAAATAATCACTATCCCGACCGATACCACAGCCTATATCAGCGGTTTGACCGTGTTTAATAAAGTGGCTGTTAATTTGCTGGTAGAGCTTTTGTGGAATTAAGGTGGCATGTAATGCGGCAATGCTTTTGGCATCTTGGTTGTAAGCGTCTAGGGTTTGAGCGTCCATAATTTAATCTTATCTACGTTTGGCTTAAAGCGTCTAATTTAAAATAAAATACCAAAACTTAAATATTTCGAGGTTTGGATAAGGCTTCAATCACAACAAAAAAATTATCCCCCCTTTTAATTTGTCTATTTCAAAGGCTCTAGCATTTTAAGAAATGCTGCTGCGAAAATAGGTTTTAGCTCTGGCTTTTCTACTGCGTCTAATCGATATTTTTTCCACATCTCTTTAAGTGGTGATTCTAGGTGACTCGTAAATTTATTTCGTATTTGCTCCTGTTGCTCTAAAGGTAAAGCTAAGAAAGTATCAAACCGATGATCTACCTTTACTTCTTTTGCAGTTTTTTCTTTTTTGGCTGCTATTAATGGTGTCTCTATTTGCTTATATTCAATCATAGATGTTTTCTGACTATCATCTTTTTTAAGCCTAGGTTTTTTAGATTTCAAATTAAAAATAAACCCAATAATGTTACGGCCATCTTTAACTTGATCGTAACCCACCGTAATATCCGTATGTTTATTAATCTGCAAAACAGCCAAATCAAGGACTCTCTTTTTAAAGTCTCCCATCGCTTTGTATTCACTTATCTCTAATCCAAGCTGATCTCTGAAAACTTCAAGCTTGAACAAAGGGGTCTTGCATGTTGAACGCCACTGTATTAATAACTCATACAAACGCACAGCATACGCACTTTGTAACCCTGCAACTTGCTCCAACTCATAGCTCGTAAAATTGGCCTCCAATCTGATAATCTCAGGTACGATATCAGGAGCGAAAATTAACTCAACTACGGCTTCATCCTCGACATATGCCACTTTAGAAACCCATCGTGTTTTATTACGACGTAGCTTTCCTGTTTCAGGTTTTGTGTCATAAAATGTCACTTGCCGATCGAATAGAGTGTCTGTAGCGATCTTCAACGCCTCGTAAGCTGACTGTCTTGTTACCCCAAACTGTGTAGCATATGTACTTGCATGAACAGTTAAATGTGTATTTGCATCCACACCTTTCTCTCTCGCCTCAACAATAGCTAGGAGAATTAAACGCTGCTCAGTTAGTGATAAATTATAACTTGCTTGGACAAGGTCATTACCCTTTACGACAAGATCATTATTCTTAATGAGTTTTTTTTGATCCATTTTTTCTTTCCTTAAAACCAATCCAAAAATAAAAAGACAATGTCATTATATGGACAAAAAAAATATTGTCAATTATTGGTAGGAAAACGTCCATTTATTGGTAGGAAAACGTCCATTTATTGGTAGGAAAACGTCCATTTATTGGTAGGAAAACGTCCATTTATCTAGTCTGTAGCCCTTGTGCCGCAATGCTTACAGAGGACGTAAAAGCATTTAAAAGCATTTAAAAGCATTTAAAAGCCCAAACACATTAAAAATTTTAAGGTCTATTTTTTATATTTTCTTAACTTGAATAATTGATTTTGTTTGCTTGGAATTCCTAAAAGACTAAATTAAAGATCAACAATCAAAAAAGTAGAAACTCAGCTAAAGGTATGACTCACAACTTGATCTAGATGTAACAAGACAGTTATTAAGTCTAAAAACTGCCTAGAATCCGCTATTTCTACGATGTGAATAAAATATAAAACACATGTCATACACAAAAATCGCTCAAGACACCCTAAATAGACGGTCTAATGAAGTTTAAACGGTGTGCCTATGGGGTAGCATACCTTTAGCAAAAATCGCCTTGTGAGTGAGCTATTTAAATAAATGTGGGTTTACTCATTAAAATACGTCAAAAGCACTGCAAATACGGAATAAAAACTATGCACTATGCATCCAATTTTTATATAAATATAGTTTTTATATAATTATATGAGAAATAGGACGGTTTTTCTTAATGCTGCCAATATCTATGACTCTTGGCGTGAGTTGTAACTACTGCTATAGCCGATAAGGATTCGTGTTTCTCTCTTATTTTGCTTAGTAGGCATCTAATCTATGGTAGGAAAACGTCCATTTATCTAAATCTTGCTACAAGGGACCTACAGAGTCTTCTAACTGATTTTGCAAATCAATTAATCAGAATAACTTAGTGTTGTGTTGACGCTTGCTTAAATTAACGCTCCGACTCCACTCAGGGTGCGCTTTCGCGTTGACTGAGCGAAGCCTAAGCCTATTTTTAGATGATGATGCTTAGAGTTTTAAGTGCTTTAACAAGAACACAACCTAAATCGTTAATAAAACCATAAATACCATTTTTATGTAAAAATGGTATTTATGGTTTTATTGATCAGCATTTTAAGATTAAAATCACCGCCTTTAGTTGGTTATATTAATCTATGATTCTTTGGCTTGTGATAGTCAGATAAAAAGATGTTTCTCTATCTGACTTTCGCTTAGTAAATGAAGGTATGTTTTTTAAACTGCAAGATGATGGCTTAAGAACGGAGGCATGAATCAGGGCTTCAACCCGTATCCAAACTTTATTCGTTATGGCTAACTTTCCAACTTTAGCAGTTTGTTGTTTGGTTATTAAGCTTTTAAGCTCATTAGTTGGTTTAATGTTTAAAATCGTTTTTGGCGATAAGGCAATAAGTTGACCGATTTTGTGGTAGGAAAACGTCCATTTATGCTGTGGTTTATAGTTGTAGTTCATTGCCAAGCTACAGGGTAATTGTATGTCCCTGTGTATAAATATCATTTTTATATAAAAACATAAAAAAGCGTTTGTGTTTTTATATAAAAATGATATTTTCTATGCATAATTTTTTTTCACTGAGTGAACTTAATGCCTCTCATCATTACACTGGCTCATCAAAAAGGCGGCGTTGGAAAAAGCACCCTTGCGATTAATTTATACGGATATTTTTCAAAGGCAGGTTACAAGGTCGCCATTATAGACATTGATCCCCAAGGTTCCATCACGGCTTTGTTAAAAACATTTGGCGCACGAGATGGTGTTGCTCTTTTTGAGCGTGGTAGTTTTAAAACTTTTGAAGAGTTAGAAGCTCAGGTTTCCGATTACGAAATTGTCATTATTGATACACCTCCTTATTTGTCAAAAGAGTTACAGCAAGTTCTTGCTATTTCACATCTGGTTTTGATTCCTTGTAAGGCTTCTCCTTTTGATGCTTTGGCGGTTGTTCAAACGATTGGACTTGTCCAAGAGGAGCAAAAACGAAATCCAGCATTGACGGCAGCGATCGTTTTTACGATGACTATTTCAGGAACAGGATTTGCTGGCCAAATCCGAGAACATCTTATTCAGCATGGCATTCCGATTTTACAGACTGAAATTGCTAATCGAGTCGCCTATGCTCGCTCGCTGCTATTTTCGACATCTGTAATGGAGGACGATAATACAAAAGCCAAAGATGAAATAGAGCGACTCGGTATTGAAATAATAGCCTTGCTTGATAAGAGTTTTTCCCAATGAGTAATACCCCAAAAGTCGATAAGTCAGATACTGTTAGAAGTTTGCTTGCCAAAATTCCGACCAATTCAATTACATCGGAACGAAAGCCGATTATTCAAGAAATTGCTAAAGAAAAAGGAAAGTCAGGCCGAAAGATGCACCGCAAAGAGGATGTCACTTATGTTCGGCTAAGTCCTGCTATTCCTGTGGATTTAAAAATAGAAATGGATGTGGCAATCAAAAGTAAATTCCGAGATGTCTATCCTACGATTGATACTTTTGTAGAGGCTGCAATTCGTGACTTTTTAAAAAGCCATAAATAAAGTATTAACATAAAAACATAAAAACATAAAAACAATTTTTATGTTGGCTGGTTTAAGGGGTAGGGTCACTTGTTGAATCAGTATGTTTTAGATATGCAAAAATGTATTAAGGGAAATATGTTATCTATCCTTGACGATTGTTAATACTAAGGATACTCTGTAAAAACCACGCCACATTGCGTGGTCAGGCTTCGCCTCCTGTATATCCTCAAGAGCAAAATATACCGCGCTCTGCGGTATTTTTTTGCGCTCAATTCTGCCTGCACGTCTGTTATGACGGGTTAGGTGGGGGAGCCGAAAGGCTCGCCAGCTCTTGAGACTGGTAAGGCGAACCCTGCTTAACCTGTCACCATTGATTCGCCTTCAATGATGATGGATATTAATCTCTCAAGGAAATCCTCATGACGAAACGTCAGGCATTGTTACGCCCTCAATCTGTTGCACTCTCCGATTCTAAAAAATCTACCCGTCCACCTTCATCAAAACGTCTAAGCGAAGCCGAGGCGATAGCGCGTTTAGAACCCTTAGGCTGGACGATTATCTCTGGTTATGCAGGCTTAAGTGAGCCGTGTCTTATGCGTCACCGTTGTGGCTTGGAGTTAAGCGGCTTAACACCCAAACGATTGACTAATGGCAAACAACGTTTGTGTCCTGTGTGTGATAAGTTAAAACCCACAAGTTGGGTTGGTAATTTAGCGGAGTTAGGACAGTACGTGCAGTTAGTAACTCAAGATCAAATGACCTTAGATACTAGCATTGCGCCCTATAACGCAGGCAAACTGCCTGTTCCTCTCGGAAAAATTCCCTGTCGTTGTGAGCATGGTACGTTTACGCATTCAATTCGCGCCATTTTGCATCATCAACAGTGTTGTGCAGTCGCTGCTTATCAACTCAAACAAACCTATACTCTAGGCCGAATGCAGCAGCAGTTATTAGCCCCGTTTAAGGTTTTCTTGGCCGATTATCCCACCCTTGATGAACACGATACCCGCTTAGTACGCGGTGATGAGCCGTTAGTGGTTTGTTGTACTAAGCATGGTCAATTGCCAAGGTCATACACTCCCTTCGAATTACAGAAATTAATCTTTGCCTCACGGCCATCACAAGCACGCAGCCCGTGCTTTCGTTGTCAGCCTAAACAAAATGAATTAACCGCAGAAACCGTGATACGTTTTTTTAACGACGATGAGCCTTTTACGCGCATTGGCGTGCGTTTAGCCTTGTTATCGAGTGCAGAGGACATAGACGCAGAGATTGCCTCTTTAGTCGCGCATCAGCGTCGTCCTTCCAAAGAGCTGCATTTGAAGGTCAGAGCCATGTCACCGACTTACGGGGTTGTGGCTGATACCTTATCAATCTCTTGGAACGATTTGTTAAAGGGTAAACACCTACTGCCGATTTCAGGCGGACGACATTCAGCGGCGCACTTTTTATTTTATATCTTGTTAACGCATGCGGGATTAACGGTAAAAAACGAAGTCAAATTAGTAGATGAAGCGCATCCGCAACAAAAAATCTTTATGGATTTATATGTTGAAGAAGCGGATTTGTATTATGAAATGGACGGTGGGCCGCATTTTCGCCCGATGTATGGCAAAGCACAAAAGAATCAAGCACAACGTTTTAGCGAACAGCAACAGCGGGATGCGCTAAAAACAACGCTGTTAGGCGATAAATTACGCCGTATTAGTACCTTTGATGTGATTAAACAAAAAGAACTTGCTGGCAAAGTACTGATTGATAAGTTAGTGGCGGAACGTGATCGCCTATTACTTGAATTAGGTCGGCCAGTCATTCCCTTTGACCCAAAGACCTTATCAGGCATGCAAGATATTCGACTCATTTTTAATGGCTGGCCTGATAAAATTAACACGATGTCTGGGGGATTTTATCAATATCAAGGGCCTGCACTCGACGTTTCGCCTGATCATGTGCAAGTGATTTGTCAGCATGGTCATGAGTCAGTATTCAATATTTACGAGTTCTCGAAGATTTTTGACGCGCCTTCAAAACAAACGTATAGCGAATATGGCTGCAAAGGCTGTCAACAAGTCAAGAAGAGAGAAAAGATTGCTGACGAAATTAGTACGGCATCAGACGGAAAATTATCCTTGATGATAGACTGTTTTTTAAAAAACAGTAGCGATCCGATTTTAGTTAATATCGTGAAAGGCAATAGGGCAGGGCAGATTGCTTTGTTTAGCTCGCATAACGCAGCCAAGTCTAGAAAATACTATACGGCTTTTGCACAAAGTCTGATGGGCGAGCAGCCCTTAAAAAAGCCTGTTACGGTGTTTACTTCACTCAATGAAGCCGTGGCTGCTAGGGATCGGCTGCTAACATCCTAGGTTGCTACTTTTAATCTTTAATTAAGCTGTCAAAAAAGGAAAAGAAAAAGCCCTTCAAATGAAGGGCTTTATAGGGATCAGCGCAAAGCTAATCGGGTGCAACAATGCCTAGCTCGAATTACATCTTTGATTTCAAGAGAAACCAAAAAACACACTAGAACATTTTACAACAATGCCTCGCCACATGACTCAGAACATCAGATAATGCAAGTAACACATTTTTATAACAATGCCTCGCCCGAATTACATCTCTGACTTCAAAAGAAGCCAAAGAAAACGCAAGAACACCTTACAACCGTGGCTCGCCAAATGACTAAGAACATGAGATACGCAAGAACATTTTACAACAATGCCTAGCTCGAATTACATTTTTGATTTCAAGAGAAGTCAAAAAACACACCAGAACATTTTATAACAATGCCTAGCTCGAATTACATTTTTGATTCCAAGAGAAGCCAAAAAACACACCAGAACATTTTACAACACACATGTAATGATTAAAAAAAACATCTCATGCGTTAACACACACGCAGCAACGCACACACGTTAAGCTATACAGCATTCACATGATCTGTGGTACTACATTAATCTTTGCTCTGCCAAGAGCCAAGGCGTGAGCATCCTATCACTGCTAAATGTAATTAGGCTTTGTGAAGAATTTCTCAATAAGTTAAGCGAAGAGGGGTTTCCACGCCCCCCTTCACTTCGCAAGATTCCACCTTGCACTTTGTCTAGATAAACACTGACAACGCACGTCACGCCAATGACGCACGACTTGTTAATCTAGACTGCTACTTCACACTACATTTAGGTTCCACCCTAAAAGCGTTTTTCATACGGTTGCAGCTTTCGGTACTCAGACAAACCCACATCGGTTCAGCCTGTCATTTCAAACCCTACTCACCACATCTCCCTCGCATAGATCACAACGATAAAC
>ERZ724517.553-NODE-553-length-22472-cov-5.188027_pt1 | contig 22472 bp, 22 predicted proteins | sample MGYA00376050_ERZ724517 | MGnify/ENA primary metagenome ERZ724517 (study PRJEB28724, sample SAMN07190886) | activated sludge metagenome | isolation source: activated sludge of sewage treatment plant in Hong Hong | place: USA: Christiansburg, Virginia | collected... | reverse complement strand
GGCTGGCGTGCGGCGCTCGCCCAGCGCCTTCAGGCGCTCAAGGGCGATAGCATGATTGTCCTGATGTGATGTCGATCGCTTCATGTATTCAACCCGTCCACCACCAGAGAGCTGCCAGCAACACTAGCAGGCTTTGCCATGGAACGGCAGAACGCAACAGCTCCCATTGCGGCCATAACAAGCCAAGCACCACCAACACCAACACAGCAATTCGACCACGCTTACGGCCAAGCTGTTGACGCTTTTCGAGTAACACCATCTGTTCTGCCGTGGACTGGATAGCCGGAGCCACCTGTTCAAAACGTCGGATTTGTTGTGCTGCATCGAATAACAATTCTGGCACCTCGGGCATTTTTTCCAGCCAGCCGGGGCCATGGCGACGAATTTCTGCCAGCAGGTTTTTCGGGTGGTAGCGGTTCTGCATCCAGCGCTCCAGAAACGGCAGTGCGGTTTGCCATAAGTCCAGTTGTGGATACAGCTGCCGTCCCAGGCCTTCAATATTCAGCAAGGTTTTCTGCAATAACACGAGTGACGGTTGCACCGTCATGTCAAAACGACGCGCTGTCTGGAACAGGTTGACAAGAATCTGGCCAAATGAAATTTCGCTGATCGGTTTTTCAAAAATCGGCTCGCACACCGTGCGTATGGCAGACTCAAAATCAGCCGCACGGGTATGTGGAGGCACCCAGCCACACTCGATATGCAACTGCGCGACCTGATGATAGTCACGCTGGAAAATAGCCAGCAGATTGCGGGCCAGGTAATACTGATCATCACGCGACAACGAACCGACTATCGCGCAATCAATCGCAATATATTGCGGCCGCGAAGGATGCTGGGTCGAGACAAAAATATTGCCTGGATGCATATCGGCATGGAAAAAATTATGGTCAAACACCTGCGTAAAAAATATTTCAACACCACGATGGGCGAGCAACTTCATATCGGTACCTTGTGCATTCAGCGCAGCGATATCCGTCACCGGAATACCCCGGATCCGCTCCATCACCATCACTTGTTGGCGACAGTAATCCCAATACACTTTTGGCACATACAACATAGGAGACTGGTCAAAATTGCGGCGTAACTGTGCCGCATTGGCGGCTTCGCGCTGCAAGTTGAGTTCATCAAAAATAGTGCGGCGGTAATCCTGCACCACTTCCACCGGACGCAAGCGTCGGCCATCCGGTACAAACCGTTCTGCCAGTTGCGCCAGCAACTCCATAAGGGACAAGTCTTTCTCGATAGTAGCCGCGATGCCGGGGCGAATGACTTTCACCACCACCTCCTCACCGCTCGGCAACACCGCACAATGCACTTGCGCTACAGACGCAGAGGCCAGGGGATCCCGCTCAAAAGAGAAAAAAGCCTCACTGATTTTCTTACCCAAAGCCGCTTCAACAATCGCCACGAACTCGTCGCTGGCAAATGGCGGCACGCGATCCTGCAAGCGATCCAGCTCACAGACGATGTCTTGCGGCACCAGATCCGGCCTCGTCGACAACAACTGGCCAAACTTTACAAACACCGGGCCAAGCTGTTCCAGCGCCAACCGCATACGCATACCGCGAGAAAACTGCACATCGCAGCGTGGCAACCATTGCAAGGGTGACAAGCGCAATGCCAATCGCAACGCCACAGGCAGCTGTAAAAACTGCAGGTCAGCATCCAGCCGGTAAAACGTCAGCACGCGGAGAATGGTAAAAAACCGCAACAGCGCCATCAGCTTTTCCTGCTCTTCCTGAATTGTTCAATACTGGCCTGTAAACGGTCCACACGCAATTGCACATCATCTACGTCGCGGCAAAATCCCTGCACTTCATGACGACTGGGAACCGTATTGCTTTCAAACTGCAGGAATTCACTCATCAGCCGTTCTGCTTCCCGGCGCGCAGTGTGCAACCAGGCATTGGCACCGCGGGCAAAGCGCCCCAGTTGATGCGCAATCACATCACCCGTGTGTTCCGCGATCAAAGCTTCCCAATCAATGTCCAGTGTCGCACTGATTTGCTGCAATTGTTGCAATACAGCACTGTCACCTGTCAGCGTGATACCGCTGTCTGTCAGTGCTGTCGTTTTACTACGGGCACGCCATAACGCCAGAAATGCACTGGGCGTGCCGCTCAATGTGGTATCAGGAGAGGATTCAAACAGTGACCACAATTCCACATGATTGCCGACGAACAATACATAAACAGATTGCGAAGGGACTGTGCATGCAATGTGCAACACTTTTCCATCCAGCTGATGCAATGACTGCTGCGTAGCCGGATCATAGGCCAGACTGTTATTGATCGCACTTTCCAGCGCCATCAACAGACTGGCCTTGAGCGTCGAGCCGGTATTCACAGCAGGCATCAGGGTTTTACGCCTTTATGCAACGCCACAACACCGCCGGTCATGTTATAAAACTCGCATTCAGCAAAGCCCGCATCCTGCATCATGGATTTCAGCGTTTCCTGATCCGGATGCATACGGATGGATTCTGCCAGATAGCGATAACTGTCTGCATCACCCGCAATGGCTTTACCGATAACCGGCATCACATGAAAGGAATAATTGTCGTACGCTTTTCCCAGCAAGGGATTACTGGGCTTGGAAAATTCCAGCACCAGCAAACGGCCACCTGGTTTGAGTACGCGCAACATTGAACGAAGCGCTTTGTCTTTATCTGTGACATTGCGCAACCCGAATGCAATCGTGATGCAGTCAAATGTGTTGTCTGGAAACGGCAAACATTCCGCATTGGCCTGTGCGAATTGCACATTCCCTACAGCGCCGCGATCAATCAGGCGATCCCGCCCCACGTTCAACATGGAAGAGTTGATATCTGCCAGTACAACCTGTCCGTCTTCGCCCACGAGGCGCGAAAATTTGAAGGCAAGATCCCCTGTACCACCAGCAATATCCAGCACCTTGTGACCATAACGCACACCGGAGACTTCGATCGTGAAACGCTTCCACAAACGATGAATCCCGCCAGACAGCAGATCGTTCATCAAGTCATACCGCGCGGCCACCGAATGGAAGACATCGGCGACTTTCCGCTGCTTCTCTTGCACGGGCACCTGCTGGAAACCAAAATGGGTAGTGTTCTGTTGGTCCGTCATGGTGAATTCTCATTGCCGGCTGCAAAGTCGGCATTTTACACGGCGCGTCCCCATCCCGCATAACCCCGTCATACACTGCCTTCCCTGACCGTTAGGCTTCAGGCATCATGACGAGCAACCACCCTGCCAACTTCATTGGAGCCTCCATGACATTGACGCACTTTTACCGCCGTTGCCTGGGAATGGGCACAATATTGATGCTGGCTGCTTGCGGCTACACCAGCCTCACCGATGCGTGGCAGTCTCCTGCTTTCCAACGTAAACAGCTGGACAATGTGCTGGTTGTCGCTGTAACACCCAACAAAACAAACCGGATACTGTTCGAGAACGGCTTTCTGGACGCGCTGCGCCGTGAAGGCATACAGGCCACCGCCAGCTACAACGTGACAGGCACCAGCACGCCCACCAAAGAATCGGTGACTGCATACCTGGCCAAGGGCAACATACAGTACGTCATCGTGGCACGTTACGGCGGGAAGGAAACGACTGTCACCCACGTGCCTGAATCCGTCAGAACCTACTACACCGGTCCGTATTACCCATCCTATAGTGGCTATTGGGATCGCTATGGCAGCACATCTACCATGACGCGCGATGCCTATATTGATACCCGTTCCAATGTGATACTGACTACATCCATCTACGATGCCAAAACAGAGCAACTGGTCTGGGTAGGGCGCAGTAAATCATTTGAAGTAGGCTCGATCTCGCACGCTGCCGACGAGCTGGCAGGGCAGGTCATCAAGAATATTGGAAACGGGAGCAATCGCTAATGAGAAAATATTTCTTGCACAAATCCCTTATTAATTTCGTCTTGTGCTCTTTTGTTTTTATGTTGTTACCGGGTTGTGGCGTAACATCACTTGCCAGCAGCTGGCAGTCTCCTGATTTTCATGGCAAGCAATTGAATGATGTGCTGGTGATTGCAATGACAGAAGATGTGACCAACCGCATCCTGTTTGAGCGTGGGTTTGTCAGCGAACTCAGTGCGAAAGGCATCAGGGCAACCGCCAGCTATGATGTTATTGGCAGCGACATGCCCACTAAAGAGTCAGTGAAACAGTATCTTGCCACCAGCAATATCCGCTACGCCGTCATGACACGCTACGATGGCACAGAAACTACAGAGTCCTACGTGCCTGGCTCTGTCATTTTTTATTACAGTGGATTCTGGGGAGGCTATGAAAGCGGTGAGGTAATATCTCGCGCTGCATTTGTTGACAGCACGGGTGATGCAGTGATGACAACAGAGATCTATGCCGTACCCTCCGGAAAGCCGCTTTGGGTGGGTCGCAGTAAATCATTCGATCTGGATTCCGTATCATCTGATGCCGGCGACCTGGCTAAAACTATTATCAGCAACATAAATAACTAACTGAAATCTTTTAGCAATTCCAGTGTGCCTTTACCACCGTCCAGCCTCACACGATCGCCTGTCCTGAATTGTGTGGTGGCTGAACGCAGGTTCACTACTGCCGGCAAACCGTATTCACGCGCAATCACCGCACCATGTGACACGGAACTGCCAATATCTGTGGCCAGGCCTGCGATAACGCTGAAATAAGGTGTCCAGGCTACATCAGTAATTGGCGCGACAAGAATTTCTCCTGGCTGCAATTGTGCAGCTTCTTCCGGCGACAGCGCCACCCGGCAAATGCCTTCTACGCAACCTGCTGACACAGGCCTGCCCGTCAACACACCGGAACCCACACCAGTAGCACCTATTGCCAGCGGCTCAGGTTTCCCTTGCAACAAAAACGGAAACTGTAGACGGTTCTGGTAGTCCATCGCTGCACGACGCTTGATGGCATGTTTCACCTGCAATACGGAAGGCACACCATCACAGGCGCGCAATTCTTCATGTGAAAAGAAGTAGACAAGATCCTCATCCGGCAAGACATTCGCAGTTACCAGCAAACGGCCTAGATGGCGATAAGCTTTGCCTACTTCACGCGTTACATACACCAGCAAGGATTTGGTACGCTCCCGCCGCCGGATTCCATTATGTACACGCGGCAAAAGCCATCGAATAAACCCGTTGTACTCCCCGCTGTCTATTGCGTTTGTTTCAGCCACTTTTTTAGGCGCTCCAGTGAGGCACGCACGTGCACTCACCTGAAGGGTTCGTATCAATGGCAGCGGATCTTCTGCCCATCCCCTTTCACGCACACATAGCTCACGGTATGCACGATGGCCATGTCGAGCCAGAAATGCAGAAAAAAGTTTGCCGGTTTTACCAGCAGCATCCGATTGCAGCCACAACTGAACATCCTGTGCTTCGCCTGTACAAAAATGCGTGACGTGATGATCTTCTGCAATATGTTCAACAATCACATCCAGTTCCTGCACCAGCTCGGCACTGATCACGCCGGTTGCACCAGCCATCAAACGCGCCAATTCACCAAGGTGCTCCTGTGTAGGCCGCTCGCCTTTTGCAATAACCCCTTGCAGCACACCACCTGCAACGGCAGAACTGGATGATGAGCGAACATGTACATCCTCTACTTCCAGCACCCACCATAACATGGCATCAATATGCTTTATCTGTTCGCATGGCGTATCAAAAAATGGCGTGCGGAATTCTCCATGCAGTTTTTTTTCAAATGCGTCTACTGTTTTTTCAGCATCTTGTAAAAACCGAAGAAATCGCCAGCCACCACGTGCGCGAATCCACCACGGCATTCTCTTCGGCTCTTGTAGCGCCGGCACTTCTTCACCACAAATACTGTATCCGGCTTCACTTGCGCTCATGCCTGCGATATAACCGGAATTTGCCACCTTGCCACTCAGGTTGAAAAACCAGTGGCCATAAAAACTACAGACCTGCTTGTAGTCATCTTCCACGGTTTTTTGCGCACCTAACATGATGTCCATATTCTGGAATGCATATTCAATGCCGCGCAAAGTCACAGATAGTGTTAAAGGACATACAGCACCCGGCATCATTTCGCCAATATTGCCCGTGGTCATGACATCCGTTGGCCGGCATCCAGAATCAAATTCATTGAGATCTGCCGGCAAGGTCGTAACAGGACGCGCCTGCAGCCAGAATATTTTTCCGTTCTGATCAATCGCCCATTCAGTATCCAGCGGCTCACCAAAACGCGCGGCAGCGTCTCGCGCCTGTTGCGCCAGTTGCATAATCTCTACATCTGACAAAATGGCGGCTGACCCATCCACAAGATCACGAACAACAATGGCATCGTGCAAATTTAGTTCGTAGTGATCCGGCGTTGCTTCACCGCTCACCAATGCTTCGCCCAGGCCACGTACAGCATCGATCACCAGCCTGTCTCGCCGTGCAGACACCGGATCTGCCGTAAACAGCACACCAGCCGTGCGCGCATTCACCATGCATTGCACCACTACACACATCTGCACATTGCCCGTGGTATTGCCTTGGCAGGAAGTGGCATCACCGCGATAGGACATTGCACGATGTGACTGCAGCGAAGCAAGGCATTGCCTGATCGCCCGCTGCAGCGCATCCAGCCCTTCAACATTCAATACTGTCTCATACTGTCCTGCAAAGGATGCATCGCTACCGTCCTCATCCAACGCGGATGAACGTACAGCGACCAACCCGCCACCCAGCGCGGCATAATGGCTTGCAAGGTCAGCTGGCAACGCATCAGGATCAACGTTCAACAACACAAATGCGGGTGGCACGGAAAATCCCAGTTTTACCAACCGGTGCAAACCATTGGCTTTTCCACCCGCCTGGACACCTTCAAGCTGTTCCAGCGGCAAAATGCGGGATGTTATTGTTGAAATTGTCATAAGATATGCCTGCGTTATCTCATTGATATTCACACAACAACACAAAACCGCGCAGAAGAAAAGTCGATGAACCTCTCACCTGATGAATACAGCTACCAACAGGCACCTTCAAACCAGAAACTCGGCCATATTCCCGGTGAATACGGCCTGCCCTTTCTGGGCAAGACGATCGCCATGTTTGCTGACCCTGTCAGAATGTTTCACCAGCATTATGAGGCATTCGGCCCCATCAGTCGCATTTCTATCACAGGCCAGAAAGCGGTCTTGCTGCTAGGCCCGCAATACCTGCAGATGTTATTACTCGATAGCGAACGCAACTTCTCGACTAAAAAAGGTTGGGATGTATTCATGAGCGACTTTTTTGCTGGCGGGTTATTGATGCGTGATTTCGAAGAACACCGCATTCACCGACGTATCATGCAAACAGCATTCAAGTCAGACAGCATGCGTCAATATACCGATACCATCAATGCAGTGGTCACACAGGCCGTGGCGCGCTGGCAAAAACAGGGTGAGGTGCTGTTTTACCAGGAAATCAAGAAACTGCTTCTCAGTATCGCGTTCGATGTTTTTTGCACAGTAGATCCAGAAGACAGTGACGAAGACAACATCAATCGCGCTTTCATGGATCTAATGGAAGGCGCCATGGGCATGGTACGCAAGGACTGGCCCGGGTTACTGTATCGACGGGGAATGAACGGGCGGAGGTATCTCACACACTACTTCAAACGCCTTGTCCCCAAGAAACGTGCAGGCAACGACCAGGATATTTTCAGCCATTTCTGCCGCGAAAAAAATGAAGCCGGCCAGTATTTTCCTGATACGGAAATTGCTGACCACATGGTTTTCCTTATGCTGGCAGCCCATGACACCACCACTAGCGCCATTACCATGGCGGGTTACTATCTGGCTAATGATCCCGCACTGCAGGAACGGATATATACACAATCACCTGCCGATGGCAGTTACGAGGCACTGATGGAAGGCGTGCCCTTGCTGGATCACGTATTCAGGGAGACTTTGCGGTTGCATCCTCCGGTCAGCAACATTTTCCGGCGCACTGTGCGCGATTGCACGATTGATGGCATCCATGTTCCCGCTCACACCATGATTTCTGCACCTGTACATTACATACAGCAAATGAATGAACACTGGACACGTGCGCAAAGCTTCTGGCCAGAACGCTTTTCCGACAATATTGCAGAACATAAAAAACATCCGTTTATGTGGGCGCCTTTTGGTGGCGGTGCGCATAAATGCATCGGCATGCATTTTGCCGAATTATTATTCAAGTGCACATTCAATGAATTGAACAGACAATGTCGATTCGATTTTCTGGATGAACATTATTATCCCGCAAAACTGCAGAGTTTCCCGTTTGCAAAACCTATGGATGATCTTCCGCTAAAAATAGTCCCGCGAAAATAAATAACATCCCAAGTTCAATTTTCAGGAGCGACCTTGTCGAAGCGCTGCACCGACATTGTCATGTGACGTGCCGTAAACCCGATTTCACGATTTTGTAATAGCTGCGCGCGAATGGCAGAGGCGTGCACCCTGTTCAGGCGCGTCCAGCTCGCCATGGATTTTTCATCTGCAATCAACCATACACGCCCTGTTGTGCCAGCAGAAATCTGGTGCAGGCGCTGCCAATCCGGTTCCGGCTCAACCCCGCTTCCCTGCCTGTAATAGCCTGACACGTATTCAGTAGGGCGCGGCAAAGCATGGGCCGGATCGAGCTTGTCGAGATAATAATCCACAGGCATTCGCAGAAAAGAGGGGTACGTTATCACCACATCGTGCGGCTCAAGATCGGCTGCCAGATGCTGCACCATAGGACGCCACCAATAGCTCACCGGCAAGGGGCCGGTAAAGGGCTTCCAGTGCTCCCAGACAGACGCCAACAACACACAGGCCACCAGAAACATACGTAGCCATGGCCATAACAATGTGAGCGCTGCACCCAGCACGAAACAATATAGCGGCACCAGCGGGGTAAAAAACCGCGGCACAAACAACGGTTGCCACCAGATACTCTCTGCCAATACCACTGCAACAGTGATCACCAGACCCAATGCTACCCCTGCATGCACATTGCGCCAGCCCTCACCCAGTCGCCATCGCCCGTTACCTGCCAGCAACGCTATGGCAATCACCCCCCAAACCGCCAACAGCACGGGCTTTTCTCCCGGGCCATCAACACCCAGCAGCATCCACACAGTACCGCGAATCACCCGGGCATCCGGCACATCCGCCCAGCCGATCTGGGCCAGACCGTCTGGCGGCCTCGTCAACACCACTGGCAACGCCATCAAGGTAAATGCTGTGATGGCAATCAACAATTGCTTCCACGGTTGTTTCCAGCCATCCCGCCACAACATGGCAAACACCAACACCGGCGGCACCAGCGCCGAAAAATAGTGCGCCCAGGTGGCAAGGCCGGCCAATAAGCCGGCTTGCACCCAGTGGCTGCTTTGATGCGTTTGCCAGGCGCGCGCCCAGGCCCAGAACACAAGTGTCGTCATACATGCTGCCAGTGCATAGCCGCGACATGCCGGCGCATGTTCCAACACCAGAAAATGGCTTACGTAGACAAAACAACAGGCATTCGCGGCTGCATCATTCTTCGCCAGACGACGCGCCGCCGCATGCAGTGGTATCAGTGACAGCAACACCAGCAATAGTGAGAGTAATCGCAAGAATGCCTCGCTCCCATCACCCAGCGGCATCCATAGCCACAACAACAGATAGTGCAGCAGCATATTATTTTCTTGCGTGCGAACCATATCAACAATCAGGTCAAGATCACGCGACATGGTTGCACTGAATATTTCATCGAACCATAAACCGTAGCGACCAATAAATGGCACAACCGTGACGAGAAGAAATAAAGCAGCGCCCGCCAAAGGCAACCACCTGCAACTATATCGTCCGAGAAAAACTTTCATGGTCACAATCCCTTCACACCCATCCGGACTTTCCAGAACAACCGCAACAGCGCCAGAATAAACGCCCAGCTGGCTGCGAAACCCAGCTTGCTCTTCCCCCGCTCCCTGGCAACAAATTGATACCCTATTTCATGGCTGCTAATTCCAGGGTTTGCTGAAATGATCTCAAGCAAAATCTTGAAACCGGCAAGATGCATCCTTGGCCTGCATGCCACCCATACATCGCGGCGTAGAATAAAAAAGCCACTTAACGGATCACTGATAGTTGTTCCCACAACATAAGCAGCAAGCCTCGTGGAAAAACGGGATAGAAAACCGCGCAGCGCTCCCCAATTTGATGTACTACCTCCCATTGCATATCGCGTTGCAACAACAAGGTCAGCATTGCTGTGCTGCGCTGCCTCCAGCATATCAATTGCCAAGCCAGGACTGTGCTGTAAATCAGCATCCATAGCCAACAAATACTCCCCCTTGGCGCTATCAAAACCCAGCGCCAGAGCAGCAGACAAATCCCGTTTATCAACGCGCCTTATCAATCTGATGTCATGGTGGATTCTTGCATATTGCTCAACCACACCAGACGTAAAATCCGGAGAATTATCATCCACTACAATAATTTCATACGCACCTTTTATAGATGAAAGGTTTGACAGTAAACGATCTATCAATACAGAAATGTTTTCTTTTTCATTATACGTAGGAATCACAACAGACAGGGATAACATCAATGCGAAACCCCACTGCTTTTTACCGGCAACAATAATAGCGACAGCAAGCGACTACGCTGTACCAAAGCAACCAGCAATACGGATAGCAACAATCCCGCCAAAAACACCAAAGGCACATGCCACATGCGCCAATCAGGAATCCACTTGTCTGCCTGAATAAACAACATACGCAGAATAATCATATGCAACAACAAAATTATCAGGAAGTTTTTACCAATATAGGAAAATCCATTAGTCAACAGGGGGATATTTGACATAATCAAGGAAAATGACAACAACAGGTAAATACTACAAAAAACAAGAGCGCTGGTAAAAAAATAGCTTGCATAAATACGCCTGTTTATATCAATAGCAGCATTACCATCTCTAATAAACAGCAAAAAAACAAGCGCAGAAATCAACAATGGCAACCACTGGAAACTAATTTTTTTCACGTAAGGCGAACAAACGTGTCCGGCCAGCAATAACGTCAAGGTTATGGGCAACACATCAAGACTCCACGGCAAGCCGGGCCAGTGCAAAGCTGGACGCAACATGGATTGCCACCACAATGCATCCAACGGCTTTTGCCATACAAATTCAAGGCATTGCTGCCCTGCAAATAACAGAAGCAGCAGGAATAACACATAGGCATATCGGGAAAACTTCAAGCGCCTGCATAATTGCAAGACAGCAATACCCGTTAATAAACACAAGCACAGATGCGGTAAAAACCACAGGGGAACCAGCGGAATGGTAGGGCCTGTTGCATAGAAAACACCTACCAGATAAGAGAAGGGATCAAGCTTGCCTGCCACTGCATACATGATACCCATAGCCAACAAGACCACGAAATATGGTTTCAATAATCTATCTGCTTTACGAATAACTGATTCACGCCATGGGCGGTCAATATTGATAAATACGCCAGACAGGAAAATAAACAGTGGCGTTCCCAAATGTGAACACTGCAATAACCAGCCCTCCGTGTACCTGAATGCAATGGAATGCCCCGCAATTACCAAAACACCAGCAATCCCTTTTGCGATATCGACTGTCAGGTTTCTCAAAAATCCTCCAAACAGCTGCGCACTGGAAAATATTCCTAATCCTTCCGCTGCTTGACTACAAGCACACCAAGGACAGAAGTCAGCATGGTGATAATAAAAATCACCGCCCAGAAACCATGTGAACTTTCCGACAGCGGGATTCCGCCAACATTCATGCCAAATAGTCCCGCGATAATATTGATAGGCAATGCCAAAACCGTTACCACCGTCAAGACAAAAAGACTGCGGTTGTTCTGTTCATTTACCAATGCCGCCAGCTCTTCCTGAATCAACTTCAAGCGCTCCACCAGAGATACAGAATCTGTAACCGCTGCGGCAAACTCTTCTGCCGCCTCCCGAAGATCCTGCAAATCATCCTCATGCACCCATAGTGGTGGCTTGTTCAATAACCTGAATAATGCAGCCGGCTCCGGGGCCAGCAATCGTTGCAGCCGCACCAGCATACGGCGAAGAGAACCAATTTCAGTGCGGCTGGCTGCGATGCGATTACGCAACAAGTTATCTTCAATCAAATCGGCACGATATGCAGACTGCCTGATAATATCCACCAGAACATTAGCCTGATCGCGTAGCAAATGTGACAACAGTTCTGCCGGGGAACGAAAAATCTCTCCGCTTCTTACAGCCTCATGCAATCGCTCAATTGATCTCAGGGGCTTACGCCTGGCGCTGATAAGTAAATTTTCCTGTACACACAAGCTGACTGTTGAAACATGCTCAGGATCAAAGGCAAAATCAAACAGGATGTCGTGGATCGTAGCCACCAGCGCATCATCATCCTGCTCTACCCGCGTAGAACTGGCATCATTTTTTAGCGCATGGGAAAAAGCTTCCGGTAAGCTAATATTTTGCTCAAGCCAACGCAATGACGCCGCATTAGCCAGAGAAAAGTGCAGCCAGATAAAAATTTTTGCATCACTGGATTTCGCTTCTGCCAGTATGCCTGTTGCTATACTTGCCGTCACCGGCTGGGCAGCTTCGCCCGGCCTGAACACGAATCCCCACACAAAACCATTCTGGTCAGATCCATACAGCTGTTCATGCGCGCTCATCAATTACCCTCCCGCTGAAAACAGCATCCCTTGATACAAAACTATTACTCAATGTTTTGCACCTGTTCCCTAACCTGCTCAATCAGCACTTTCAATTCAACAGCAGCCTGTGTTGTTGCTGTACTGATAGATTTTGATGACAAGGTATTCGCTTCCCTGTTCAATTCTTGCATCAGGAAATCCAGCTTTCTCCCCACCGCACCTTTGCTGTCAAGAATTCTCTCTACTTCTGTAATATGCGTGTCCAGACGATCCAGCTCTTCATCCACATCACAGCGCTGTGCAAGATGCACAAGTTCTTGCTCGATACGATCCTGATTCAACTCACCCTGTAGTTCACTGAGACGATCCCGTAATTTTTGTTTTTGTGCGGCAAGGATTTCCGGTAATGCAGCACGTACAATGGCAGCTTGCTCACGCATTCTTCCAAGCCGCTCATGCATGAAAACCGCGAGAGCCGCCCCTTCACGCATACGTACTTTATTCATTTCTTCCAGCGCATCAGAAAATAACGCCAGGGCTACTGCTGTCACAGCCTCACGATCAGGCCCGCTCTCACACAACACACCAGGTCGAAACAGGAAGTCGGCCGCACTCAGCGGCGCAGGCGCACTGCCTGTTTTTTCAAAAAGAAAGCCATTAATCGTTTCCGCTGCTTGTACATACTGCTGTGCCAGCTCTGAATCGACTATCAATGCCTCCCGATTCACTGCCGGCTGGAACTGCAAGGTGCAATCCACTTTACCGCGTGTTAATTGCTTACGCAGCTGTTCACGCAGGGAAGACTCCAGGAACCGGAATGTGTCCGGCAAACGGAATCCGGGCTCCAGGTAGCGATGATTGACAGAGCGCAGCTCCCATACCAGCGCACCCCAACTCTCGTTACTCTCGCAACGCGCAAAAGCCGTCATACTGTGCATGCTATTTATTCCTGCCCAGCTTCGGTTTCAGCCAACGACTGGCCGGCTGCGTCAACGCCGGCTTTATCCCGCTGCTCCCACAACCATTCACGCGGGTACTTCTCCACCAGTTCATCGACAATCTGCTGCGCCAGCACTTTCGGCTCACCATCACGCTCGAATTTTTCAACACGAAACCCGGCTGCATAGTCTTCAGCACTGACAGCGCCTGTTTTGGTGGCCACAGAATCCACCGTCACCATATAGATCTTCGGCAACTCAGCACCCGCCCGGTTACCACGCCCCTCTTTTACTTGCACCGAACATGGAATTTCGCGCCAGTAGGTTACTTTTACTTCTGCCATATATACCTCTTGAGTGGTTGCAGTCTTTCACATACAGACCGGTATTCTGCCATAATAAGGCGACCTGCAAGATTACCGCGGCGAGCATTTGGGAGACGTGTCTATGTCCAGACGCAAAAAGCACCAGGAAGAGTCCTTTGAAACTGCAGACGGCTTCCAGATAGAAGACATGGAGGGCAATGCCATTACTGGTGAAGAGTTGCTTGACGAAGAAGAAGAGGATTCTTTCTGGAACGATGATGAAGAGAAAGAAGAAGATGAATACTTCAATTCCGTCGCTGAAGAAAACAACTGGGAGGAAGGCTACGACTACTAGGCAATAATCAGTCCAACTGACCATTGCCTAGTATAATCCCGATCAGTGTATACCCTGATCCTTGAATTTTTTGCCGAGTGATTCACCGCCATCAATTATCATGTTCTGGCCAATCAGAAACTCTGAATCTTCTGCGGCAAAAAACAGGACCCCGCGCGCGATATCCAAAGGATACCCAGGACGGTTCATTGGCAGTGTTGCGCCCATACCTTCACCGACCTGCTTGACTGTTTCAGCATCAAGACCAATTGCATTGCCCACTAGCGGCGTATAAACACCACCAGGCGATACGCAGTTCACGCGAATCTTTTGCTCTGCCAACTCCAGCGCAAAGGTTTTTGACATCTGCAACACTGCTGCCTTGGCGGCTTGATAGATATGCGGGCCATAACCAGGTGTTGTAGCAGAAATGCTCGCCGTATTGATAATAGAGCCCCCATGGCCTTGTTTCCGCATTTGTGCGGCGGCGTATTTACAACCAAGGAAAACAGAACGCACCAACAGGGCAAATGTAAAATCAAAATCCTTTACCTGGATTTCTTCTACTGCGCCACGGGCGCCGAAAGCACCGGCGTTATTGTGAAGGATATCCAGCTTGCCAAATTCACTGACAGCAAAATCCACCATCGCCTTGACACTATCTTCACTAGTAACGTCACATTTGAAGAAACGGGCATTAGCGCCAAGCTCGGCCACCGCAGCCTTTCCGCCCTCTTCATTCATATCTGCCACAATAACTTTTGCACCTTCCGATACAAAAAGATCTGCCACACCGCGACCAATACCGCTGGCAGCGCCTGTAATAATTGCCACTTTATCCTGTAATCTTGTGCCCATAACAACCTCTGATTATTAATAATAGATGAACTTAAAATACGATTGTGCGATGACCGTATACTATGATTTTATCGTCCAGATGGGCGCGCACTGCCTGCGCCAGCGTCACGCGCTCTATGTCGCGCCCTTTTCGCACCAAATCCTCAATGGTATCTTCGTGTGAACTTCCTTCTACTCCCTGCGCGATGATCGGACCTTCATCCAGATCAGCAGTGGCGTAGTGTGCAGTTGCACCTACCAGCTTTACGCCACGTTCGAATGCCTGATGATACGGCTTGGCCCCCTTGAATGCAGGTAGCGTAGAATGGTGAATATTGATAATCCGGTTTGGAAAACAATTGATCATGCTATCAGATAGCACCTGCATGTAACGCGCCATCACAATGAGATCTATGTTGTACTCTTGCAATAAAGCAATTTCTTTCAACTCTTGTTCATGCTTATTGTCTTTATTAATCGGAAAAACAAAATATGGAATCTTGAAGACATCCGCAAAATAACGCAGGTCTTCATGATTAGAAATGATCAATGGAATATCACAATTCAGCTCACCAACTTTGTGGCGCAGCAGCAAATCATAGATACAGTGTTCATATTTTGATACAAAAATAGCTACGCGCTTTTTCTGTTCAGCAAAAGACAAGCGCCACTCCATGCCATACCTGGCACATTCCTCAGCCAACTCTTTCTGGAGCTGGTCACGGCTGGCAGCCATGCCAACTACATCAAAATACACGCGATGAAAGAAAATGCCGGCTTCTTCATCCGTATGCTGCTGCGCGTCAAGAATATTGATGTTGTGACGCACCAGCAGATTGGCGATGGCGGCATTCAGTCCTTTCTGATCGGGGCAACGCAACAAGAGTGTGGCGGTATTGGGGCGGCTCATCGAAAACAGTCTCCAGCTGTGAGGTGGCTATTCTAGGCAAATACAGCGACAGGAAACATCGGCAATCCCACTTATTCGGCAGCGCCGCGAAACGGCGCTTTGCGCATCATGCAGTTCTGCAGGTCACACAGGCGGCAAGGCTCTATTTCAGGCGCACGCTTTCCGCCGGGATTGAGCCCCACCATGCCCAGCAAGGATTTTTGCGGCCTCATCATAACGCCATCACTCATAGTGATTGGCAATCCGGGCAAACCCTCGAAAAACCTGAAGAGAATCGCCTGATCCCCGAAATGCCAGCCTGTATAGCCCGGGCCCACTCGCAAGGTTGTGCCATAACCGCGCATTTCCGCGGCGGCAGATACCCTGTCTGTCAGCGCCTTCATTGCCTCCACCACCATAGCAGACCCCACTGCATCAATGGCCAGCGCCTGCCCGGTTTTACCTTCCGCCATCAGGCGGCGGGATTCCTCAGTGGTTTTATCGCCCGCACTGGCCAGCAACATGACAACCGATTCCGCATTCCGCAGGATTCTGGGCAGCTGTTCGCTGTGAAGCACCAGCTGGTCCAGGCCGTGCTTCAAATGGATCTTGTCATTTTCTATGCCGCACAATGGCACTTCAATGCTGGCTGCCCACGGTTCGGCAAACTCAGCGGCGCGCGCCAGTTGCCCGTCCACTATTTTCAGTACAGGCGTGCGGGCTTTTGATGGATCGCTGTAGCCCATGAAATTGAGTACGCGGTCACGATCCAGCTGATATTGGTAATCAGCCAGCTGATTGGTCAAGGTAGATTTTTCCATAACACTATCATTCTTGATTCATTTATCTGCAAAACATGTGTCTTAATTTCTGGTCAAGGTACTTTTCAAAAAACCAGTAACTGATTACGGAAACAATTAATGAACTTACCATAGCCAACGAGAGATAAACCCAGCCCTGGCTTACACCGGGCAACACCCAATCCAGCGCAATTTTTGCACTGAGGTATGCACACATAATGTGGCAAAGATACAGGGAATACGATATTGAACCGAGCATACTGGCCAGCCTGGATCCCCAAAAATCCTGGAAGCGCAATGCCCCATACACTATCAAGGCAGCCGGCACCCCCCATAGCAGCGCCCTGTGTCGATTCAGGGTTTCCATGTCAAACACAACATTTGACGCCACCATCAGGCCCACACCCACTAAAAATACCAGCAGCGAAAATTGAGAGTACTTCGCCGATGGGTTCCGGCGAAATCTGTAGGCTATTATCATGCCAGCAACAAACTCTAGCAAAACCGTCTGCGTATAAAACCTGAAATACCTGTCTTCCGAATCAACAAGATATGGCAATAGCGCCAAAGCAACGAACAAAATGCAAACCGCAACAACCCTTCCGCTGTCTTTCACAAAAATCATTAGCAAAGCAAAGATCGAATAAAAAAACATCTCTAGCGTCAGCGTCCAGCCAACAAACAACAGAGGAAACCCAGGCTTCATAAAAAACATACTTTTCAAGAGCATCATGACATTAACTTTTGACGCCTCAGCATTACCAAAAATATTCCACTTTTCTATGAAAAATATCAACAGCGTGAAGAACCAGTAGGCTGGCACAATACGAATTAAACGTTTGCAAAAGAAGTTTCTTGATGCAGCAAAACCAGGCGCTATGTCTCTTGTGATATACACAATAATAAAACCACTGATGACAAAAAATATATCAACGCCCCAAAAGCCAGAGACATCCGGCAACACAACGCTTTGCTCGCCCACCAATGGACGCTGATGACTGGTAATATGCGCCAGTACAACAGCCATAGCGGCAATGCCGCGTAGATACTGTATAGGCATGATCCTTTGTGCTTCAGTTGTCATCACCACCTTCCAGTTTTTACTTTCAGTGACAGCACATAGTTACTCTAACCTGGCAGCAAACCCAGCTCGCCCAGGATATAGGGTACGTTTTCGCTCCACGCCAATGGATAAATATGGAATCCGGCAATCGGATAGCGCTCTTTTATTGTGCGCATTGTTTCAATAGAAAGTTCCAGCGCTTCCTGTTTCTGGTCTGATGCCTCGCGGATACGTTTTTCAACATGCGGCGGCACCCAGATACCGGGGACATGTTGCATCATGAATTCAAGACCCTTGTGCGAACGTGGCGGCAAAATACCTGGCAGTATCGCGACTTTTTTTGTCACGCCCTCGCGCTCCATCGCCTTCCACCATTTATCAAATACTTCCAGGTCAAATACAGGTTGCGTCTGCAAGAAATCAACACCCGCTGCTGCCTTCTTGGCCATGACACGCGCAAGATGCTCCGGTTTGTTACCGGCAGGGTTTGCTGCACCGCCAATGCACCACTGCATCTTGAACGGCTCTTCCTTGGCAGAATCAGCAATGGCACCACCGCCGTATGATTTTCCAAGCCTGCGCAGCTGGTTCACCATCATGATGGCATTGGTGGAATCCATATCGTAAACAGGCTTCGACATTGGGTGATCCCCAAATGTCACATAGTCACCCGTCAAGCATAAAATATTGCGAATGCCGTGCGCATAGGCAGAGATTAAATCGGCTTGCATGCCCAGTTTGGACCGGTCCCTGCATGTCATCTGCATAACAGGTTCAAGCCCCTGCTGCTTGACATATATCGCTGTGCCAATCGATGACATTCGCAACGTAGCCGATGGCATGTCCAGCACATTAATAGCATCTACACCACGCCGATAGTTAGCCAAGTGTTTATCGAGACGTGATAGATCCGGCACCTTGGGTGGCGACAGTTCAGCAGTAATGACGAACTCGCCATTCTTTATTTTTTTGTACAGGTTGCTGGTTTCGTTAAGCGCAGTCATTCAATTTATGCCTGTGAGCTGGCGATGATTTTGTCGATCTCTGGATTGGGGACAGGATGTGGCGACAGGATACCGCCATCGCGATCTGTCTTGCCTTCAAGAATACTGCCGACTGCCGATGTACCCACAATAGACCAGTCCACAGCGGGTTGGATCTTCACGACCTTATTGCTCATATCAAACACCTGCATCGCCGCCACATCGGCGCGTTCATGCACTTTGGTCCAGATACAGTCGCGGTCGGGAAATACCTCGCATTTGCCAAACATGGAGCCGCCGCAAGGCCCATTGCGCATTTGCTTGGGACAAGACTGCGGGCAGACGAAAGAGGTGGAGCGAAGCACACACTGGCCACAGCTATGGCATCCAAATACGCGCTTCTTACCCCACTCTTCAACGCTGAACAGTACACGGTACAAGCGGCTTCTGGTCCAGATGCGATTAAACATAGCGGCAGCCCAACTTACTCATATGAAAGTAACTTACTTGCGAGTAAGTTTGAGGGAGGCGCCGACAGGAGTCAAGGCACTGCACGGAGAGCATCCGGCACAACGGAGGCATCGGCTATGCAACTGTCGCGTGACCCTCAACGCAAACTGGCGTTGATTCTATCTAGCGCCGCGTTGCCCGGGCAAAGATCTTTTTCTGTCAACGCGTTCAGCGGTTTTGATGTTGTATTCAAAAATTGATGCGTTTCAGCTGCTTCTGGATCGATATACAGCAGCCCTGTGAGAATTTCACCCTCCATAGTGGCGGCACGTTGTGCAGCCAATGCCGCACTGCGGTCGCGGGGATCATGGTCATTGCCCGCTTTTTGCAACCGCACTACCGAGCCGTCGTGCAAAGTGACTTCTTGCACGCTGCCCTCGAGATAACTGGTGACTATCTCTTCTCGCATCGGCACAAAATCCACGGCTCCTGTTGCCTCCAGATGATCGCGCACATAGTCGTAACTTTTTGTGGAGCCTTTGTGATTATTGAATGTCACGCATGGTGAAATAACATCAATAAATGCAAACCCCTGATGCGACATGGCAGCTTTTAACAATGGCACAAGCTGTTCTTTATCACCCGAAAAACTACGCGCAACAAACGTGGCGCCTAGCTGAAGAGCAAGGCTAACCAGATCCATCGGCTGGTACTGGTTTTCACTACCTTTCTTGCTAATAGAGCCCACATCAGCTGTCGCAGAATCCTGACCTTTTGTCAGACCATAGCAGCCATTGTTTTCAACAATATAGAGCATATTTAGACTGCGGCGAACAACATGCGCAAACTGCCCCATACCAATAGATGCCGTATCGCCATCACCGGATACACCGATATACAGCAAATCACGATTTGCCAGATTCGCGCCAGTCGCCACAGACGGCATACGACCATGCACAGAGTTGAAGCCGTGTGACTGGCCTAGAAAATATGTTGGTGTCTTTGATGAACAACCTATGCCGGACAATTTAGCAACACGGTGCGGCTCAATCGACAACTCATAACAGGCGCGAACAATCGCAGCCGAGATAGAATCATGACCACAACCTGCACACAAGGTTGATAGCGAACCTTCATAGTCACGCAGGCTGTAACCCAGACTATTAGGGGTTGCTGAAGGGTGTTCAAAACGGCTGCGAACGTAAGTCATGACTGTCTCATTCTCTTGTTAAAGGCTCGCTTACACACTCTTGCGGATGGGGGTAACAGTCGCAGGATGCAAATAGCCACGGATTTTGCGCAGGATCTGCTGCGCAGTAATTGGCATACCATCGTAGTTCAGTACCGGGATCATTTTCTGTGGCGGCACATCGTTCTCAGCCATCAGCAACGTGCGCAACTGCGCATCGCGATTCTGTTCAACAACAAATACTTTTTCATGGCGCGCAATAAAGTCATCAACCACTTCACTGAACGGAAATGCACGAATGCGCAGTGCATTCAAGCGCATACCTTCATCCGCTAAAATATCGAGCGCTTCCAGTGAAGATTCCGTTGATGTGCCAAAAAAGATAACGCCGTATGCGGCATTGTCATGCTGCTTATACAGTTCTGGTGCAGGCACGTACTGTTTGGCAGTTTCAAACTTGCGTATCAGGCGATCCATATTCTCGACATACTTATCGCCATCTTCGGTGTACACCGCATAAGTATCACGTGATGTGCCACGGGTGAAAAAAGCACCTTTGCTCGCATGCGTCCCCGGTATTGTGCGATAACAAATGCCATCGCCATCAACATCCAGATAACGGCCAAACTTCTCGATCTTGTCTAGTTGCTCTGCGCTTAATGTCTTACCGCGTTTATAAGAACGCTTGTCATCCCAGTGGAGCGGTTGCGACAAATGATCGTTCATACCTAACTCGAGATCGGTCAGCATGATGATCGGCGTTTGCAACTGTTCTGCCAAGTCAAATGCTTCTGCTGTCATATCAAAACATTCTTTTGGCGTTGCCGGGAACAACAACACATGTTTGGTATCGCCATGCGAGGCATACGCGGCAGAAATAATATCTGACTGCTGGGTGCGCGTTGGCATGCCGGTAGACGGGCCTGAACGCTGCACATCGATCAATACTGTTGGAATTTCTGCAAAATACGCGAGGCCGAGAAACTCACTCATCAAAGACACACCCGGGCCTGATGTGGCTGTGAATGAACGCGCACCGTTCCAGTTAGCGCCGATCACCATACCCATAGCAGCCAGTTCATCTTCTGCCTGCATGATGGCAAAATTTTTCTCACCTGTGCCGGCATCAACCCGCAAGCGGTTTGCGTACTTCTCGAATGCATCAACCACTGATGTACTCGGAGTAATCGGATACCAGGCAGCGACGGTGGCGCCGCCGTACACAGCGCCAAGACCACAAGCTGTGTTGCCATCTATCAGAATGCGGTTACCCACTTTGTCGCAACGCTTCAGGCGCAAACCCAGCGGGCACTGGAAATGATCCTTGGCATATTGGTAACCAAGTTCCAGCGCATGCACGTTTGGCGCTATCAGTTTCTCCTTGCCTTTGAACTGGTCGCCGATCAGGCCGGTGAGCACTTCAAACTCAATGTCCACCAGTGCGGCCAATGCGCCCACATAAATCACATTCTTGAACAACTGACGCTGGCGCGGATCCGTATATTCGCGCATGGAAATTTCCATGAGCGGAATAGGCAGGATATGAATATCGTCACGCACGAGTTTTTTATCGAGCGGCTTGGTAGAGTCATAGATAAAATAACCGCCAGCCGTTACATCCTGGATATCTTTTGCTATTGACTGTGGATTGACCGACACCATGATGTCAGACCCGCCACCACGACGGCCCAGATAACCTTTCTCACAGATACGGACTTCGTACCAGGTAGGCAAGCCCTGGATATTCGACGGAAAAATATTGCGCGGGCTGACAGGAATACCCATGCGGAACACAGCTTTCACAAACAGAGCATTGGCGCTTGATGAACCTGTGCCATTGACGTTGGCAAACTTGACGACAAAGTCGTTGACCGCTTCAATTTTTTTCATGATCTCATCCCCGCCATCAGGCTGCACATTTGCCAGCTTTTGTGACGCTATAAAGATACTTTTGCATGTCCCAGGCTGAAGTCGGGCAGCGCTCCGCACACAAGCCGCAATGCAGGCAGACATCTTCGTCTTTTACCATTACACG
>ERZ724517.552-NODE-552-length-22482-cov-4.045124_pt1 | contig 22482 bp, 20 predicted proteins | sample MGYA00376050_ERZ724517 | MGnify/ENA primary metagenome ERZ724517 (study PRJEB28724, sample SAMN07190886) | activated sludge metagenome | isolation source: activated sludge of sewage treatment plant in Hong Hong | place: USA: Christiansburg, Virginia | collected... | reverse complement strand
GCCTAACCTGACACACCAGATCCGGCGGTCGCTTCGGCACCTGTGACTGCACCAGTAGCGCCGGTCAAATCGGAACAGGTGCCGGTGCAGGCGGAAGACAAAACGCAAAGCCAAGAGGCGATCGAAAAGCTGGTGCGTGCCGGAGCCAGTGCGTTCAAAGACGGTAGCTACGATCGGGCGCGGTCTCGGTTGTCGCAGGCCAATGCGCTGTGTGCTCGCGAAGCCCCGGCGGCGTGCGCGAAGTTTGCCTGGGAGCTGGGCTTCTACTTGGGGCGCAGCTTGGAAGGTGACGCCCGTTTCGAGCAGGCGATGAGTGAATACCAGAAGCTCAAGTCGCTACGCAGCCTCAGCAAGTCGCAGCGCAAGGAAGTCAGCGGAGCGATTGCGCGGGTCCAAAACAAGCTGGCGCTGGTCACGATCTTCCACAACAAGAAGGGCCGCTGCGTTCCCGAGGAGCGCTGGCTCGGTCCGGGAACTCACGAATTCCAAATCAAGGGTGGTTCCTCGATGACGCTAGAGCTACGGGCCCGCGAAAAGAAAGTCCTCAGGGAGCCTGGCTGTTCATGAGTCGACATCCAGTTACACTGCGTGGCGCGGTCCTGACCCTCCTTTTTGGATTGGTCGCCGCCAACGCTGCCGAAGCGGGACATGCAGCGGCCAAGCGCGAGGGTGGCGCGGCCGTCAAGCCACAGGTGGTCGTACTGCTCGAGCTGCCGGCAAGTGATGAGCCGCAGCGGGCGCGGCTTGGCGGTGAACTTCAGCGGAGCTTGCGTGGGCGAAAGCTGAGCGCCGAGCTGGTTGGGTTCTCGAGTGAATCGCCGGACGGAGCGTGGCCGCAACCCTCGCAGTGCAGCGACTCGGAGTGTCAGGCCGAGCTGTGCCAAAAGAGCGAGCTGCGTCAGCTATTGTCGGTTCGGATCGTTCGTGAGGGCGAAGACTACCAGCTTAGCGGGCAACTCTACGATGCCGCGATGGCGGACTTTGCCGCCGAGGTGCAGGCAAGCTGCGTCGGCTGCAATCCGAGTCGACTGGCGACGAAGCTGGCGGGCATGACGGGCGAGTTGGTTCACAAGGCGCAGCAGCGCAAGACCGGGCTCCTGGAAGTCACCTCGCAGCCGCCGGGGGCGATGGTGCGGCTCAATGGGATGAGGCTCGGGCAGACGCCACTGGTGGTGACGACGTTCGCCGGGGAACATCGCATCGAGGTGCTGAAGTCGGGCTTTGTCCGCTACAAAAACGAGGTCGTCGTCGAGGCAGGACGCGGCGCGGCGCTGGACGCTTTCCTGGTCGTCGAGCCGGGTGTGCAGCAAAGCAGCGAGCAAAGTCTACCGCGACGAGCTGAGCTGTTGCTTCGTCCAGCACACGAGCCGCAGTCCGATCCCTCCCTTCGTCCGTAGCTGTTGTTTTTGTTGCCGAGCGAGCGGCCTTTTTGGCATAAGGCGGGCGGACTTTTTCCCCCGAGGAGCCGCGATGCTTGGTAAGCAAACCGACGAGGTCCGTCCGTGGACCCGTCCGCTCGTCACCATCGAGTGCCAAAACCCTGCCACGCTGGAAAAACTGGGCGAAGTGCCGTCACTGTCCGAGGCCGACGTGGCCGAGCGACTGTCACGAGCGCGGCAAGCTCAGGTTGCCTGGGGCCAGACCTCGTTTGCTGAGCGACGACGGGTACTGCGGATGCTGCTCGACTACATCATCGACCACCAGGCCGAGATTTGTCGGCTGTGCTCGACTGATTCGGGCAAGACCATGGCCGATGCCGCGATGGGCGAGATCTTTCCGGTTTGCGAAAAGATCCGCTACCTCATCGACCATGGCGAAGACGACCTTCGTTCGGACAAGCGACCGTCGGGCCTGCTGATGCACAAAGCGGCTCGGGTCGAGTATCTGCCCCTCGGCGTGGTCGGCGTCATCTGTCCCTGGAACTTTCCGTTCCACAACATCCTGTGTCCGACGGTCCCGGCGCTGTTTGCGGGCAATGCGGTGATTGCCAAGACCTCGGAGTGGACTTCGTGGTCGGCGGCAGATTTTCAGGCCATCTTCGACGAGGTGTTGACGAAGGCAGGCTATAGCCCGGATCTGGTCCAGATCATCACCGGCGGTGGGGAAACGGGGCGAGCGCTGGTTACCAGCGGGGTCGAAAAGATCTTCTTTACCGGCTCTCCCGAAAACGGTCGCAAGGTGATGGCCGCTGCCTCGGAGACGTTGACGCCGGTGGTGCTGGAACTGGGCGGCAAAGACCCGATGATCATCTGCGACGATGCCGACCTCGATCAGGCCGTGGGCGCGGCGATGCTCGGGGTGTTCACGGCCTGTGGGCAGATGTGTGTGGCCGCCGAGCGGTTGTATGTCTTCGACGGGATCTACGATCGCTTTGTGAATGAGGTGGTACAGCGCGCCAAGGCGCTGCGGCAAGGTCCACCCTCGCAAGATCGGGGTGGCGACTTTGATGTGGGGGCGCTGACCATGCCACGCCAGCTTGAGATCATTGAGAGTCAGGTCCGCGACGCGGTCAGCAAAGGGGCGCGAGTGCTGGTTGGCGGAGGACGGAATCCACAGTTGGCGGGTCAGTTCTTTGAACCCACTGTCGTCGTGGACTGCGACCACACGATGGACTTGGTCCAAAAAGAAACCTTCGGGCCGGTGATGACCATCATCCGCGTTCACAGCGAAGAGGAAGCGATTCGGCTGGCCAATGACTCCAGCTACGGCCTGGGTTCATCGGTGTTCACCAAGAGCCGTCGTCGCGCCGAGCGCATCGCCAAGGGCATCTCGGCGGGTATGACGGTCATCAACGATTACGGCATCGCCTACATGGTGCAGTCGGCACCGTTTGGTGGCGTGCGGATTTCGGGCTTCGGTCGCATCAACGGTCGCGAGGGCCTGCGGTCGTGCTGCCACGTCAAAACCGTGGTCAGCGATAAGCTGCCGCTCCATATGCCGATGTCGCTGTATCCGATTCGGCCGACCACCTTCCCCATGCTCGACGGTGCGGTGCGGCTGTTTTATGGTAACGGCGTCGCCGAGAAGGCCAAGGGTGCGGTGCAAGTGGCGAAGAGTCTGCTATCGATGGTCCGCGATAGCCGTCGGAGTAGGCAATGACCGAGTCGGCAGCAATGGAGATACGGCACCACACGGTGAGCGCCGGAGGTCTCCGCACCCACGTCGCAGAGGCGGGACCGGTCGATGGTCCACCGGTGCTGCTGCTCCACGGCTTTCCCGAGTGCTGGTACTCGTGGCGAAGGCAGTTGCCCGCGCTCGCCCAGGCGGGCTTTCGAGCCATTGCACCGGATCTGCGCGGCTACAACCTGTCGGACAAGCCCGGTCGGATCGATGACTACGCGCCGGACAAGCTCGCCGGGGATGTGGTCTCGCTCGCCAATGCACTCGGCTATAAGCGCCTGGATGTCGTTGGGCACGACTGGGGCGGGGCGGTGGCGTGGCTGACCGCAGCGTTTCCGGCGACCCGGCACGTGGTGCGACGACTAATCGTGTTAAATGCGCCACATCCGGCGTTGTTTGTGTCGCAGCTCGACTGGGCCCAGGTCCGTCGCAGTTGGTACATGCTGTTTTTTCAGCTCCCGCACCTGCCCGAGTGGCTGCTGTCGCGCAAGGATTGGGCCTTTCTACGTAAGATATTTGCCCACACCCGAGCGCTGCGACAGAACGTGACCGATGCGGACTTTGCGGTCTACCGTCAGGCACTGAGTCAGCCGGGCGCACTCACCGCCACGATCAATTACTACCGGGCCGCACTGCGGCAAAATCCGCTGCTGCTTCCAAAGCTGGTCGAGCCCGTCGAAGCCGAGACGCTGCTGATTTGGGGTGAGCGCGATGCCGCACTCGGGCGAGGGCTGACCGAGGGACTGAGCCAGATGGTTCCGAGGCTGCGCATCGAATACCTACCTGCGGGCCACTTCGTCCAGCTCGAACAGCCCGACGAGGTGAATCGCTTGGTAATCGATGCGCTGTCGCAGCCCCTGCGGATTCCGACGGTGAACTAGCGTGGGTTACAGCGGAATGTTGCCGTGCTTCTTGGGCGGGTTCTGCTGACGCTTGTTTTTCAGCATCCGCAGCGCCGCGATGATCTTCTTGCGGGTTTCGCGAGGCCGAATGACCTCATCGATGTAACCGAGCGACGCCGCAGCGTAGGGATTGGCAAACTTCTCTCGGTAGTCGCGCACGTAGGTGGCACGGGTGGCCTCGGGATCAACCGACTTTGCGAGCTGTTCGCGATAGATGATGTTGACCGCGCCCTCGGGGCCCATGACCGCGATCTCGGCGGTCGGGAACGCGAAGTTGATGTCGGCACGGACGTGCTTCGAGGCCATGACGTCATAGGCACCGCCGTAGGCCTTGCGGGTGATGAGCGTCACCTTCGGTACCGTGGCTTCGACGAACGCGTACAGCAGCTTGGCACCGTGCCGGATGATGCCGCCGTGCTCTTGGTCCTTGCCGGGCATAAAGCCGGGGACGTCGACGAGGGTCAGCAAAGGTATGTTGAAGCAGTCGCAGAAGCGGACAAAGCGCGCTGCCTTCACGGACGCGGCGATGTCGAGCACTCCGGCCAGCACGGCCGGTTGATTGGCGACGATCCCAACGGTGCGACCGTCCATGCGGGCAAAGCCGACAACGATGTTCATCGCCATCTCGGGTTGGATTTCGAAAAATCGGCCTGAGTCGACGATGCGACGGATCAGCTCTTTGATGTCATAGGCGCGGGTGGCTTCAACGGGAACCAAGTTGTCGAGAGCGGTATCCTCTCGCTCAGCGGGATCGCTGGAAGGAACCACCGGCGGATCTTCGGCGTTGTTCTGCGGCAGATACGAAAGCAGCTCACGCATCTGCAGTAGCGCGCTTTTTTCGTCGGGACAGCGCAAGTGGGCGACGCCTGAGCGACCAGAGTGCGCCCGCGAGCCACCGAGGTCTTCCTTGCTGACCTCTTCGTGAGTGACGGCCTTCACCACGTCGGGTCCGGTGATGAACATGTAGCTGGTCTTATCGACCATCGCGATAAAGTCGGTCATCGCGGGCGAATAGACGGCACCACCGGCACACGGCCCGAGAATCACCGAGAGCTGCGGCACCACGCCCGAGGCGAGCACGTTGCGCGTGAAGATTTCGGCATAACCGGCCAGCGACTCGACGCCCTCTTGGATACGCGCTCCACCGGAGTCATTGAGTCCGACGACCGGGGCACCGACGCGCATCGCCAGATCCATGACCTTGCAGATTTTTTGCGCGTACGCACCGGACAGCGATCCGCCAAAGACGGTAAAGTCCTGCGCGAAGAGGAATACCTGACGACCGCCGACTTGGCCGTAGCCGGTGATGACGCCGTCTCCCAGGATTTTTTGTTCGGCCATTCCGAAGTCGGTGCAGCGATGGGTGACGAACTTGTCGATCTCGACGAAGCTGCCTTTGTCGCAAAATAGCTCGATGCGTTCGCGGGCGGTCAGCTTGCCAGCCTCGTGCTGACGCTTGGTGCGTGCCGCTCCCCCTCCTTGCAGGGCTTCGGCTTCTTTGGCCTCCAAGATTTTTAGCGGAGATGGCCGCTCGGGGGCGGAAGAGGGATCCTTCGGGCTGCTCGTGCTCATGGGGGGCAAACCTTATCGCAATGGACCAGGAACTGTCACGGACTACTGGGGTCGCTGCCCGAGGGTGGCGCGGAGCTTTACGACCTGATCGCCGCCACGAATGACCACCACGTCGACCGTTTCTCCGCTTTTGTGCTTGCGGAGCGCGAACGTCATGTCCTCCAGCGTCGATACTTTGCTGTCGCCAAGCTGAACCAGGACATCGCCACCGCTTACTCCCGCTTTGTCGGCGGGGCTGCCCGGTCGGGCCCCGGACAGCTTCACGCCGCCCTGCGCGCCCTGCATCGCGGTGTAGTCGGGAATGGTACCCAGATATGCGCCATAACCACCCATGTCGCCGGTTCGCGGGGCCGGGCCCTTGGGCTTGGTGTAGGTCAGGGCCATCGCCGTGCCCTTCAACCGGTCGCCAAGCGCACGCAGCACGTCAGCGGCCAAGCTGCTGATCTGGAGGATGCCGAGCGAATTGATCTTGTCGGCGGTGTCGCTCGGGCGGTGGTAGTCGGCGTGAGCACCTGTGAAAAAGAACAGCACCGGCACCCCCGCTGCATAAAACGGTGTCATGTCGCTTGGACCATAGCCATCGCCACCGAGTCGGCAGCGGAGACCGCTTTGCTGGCATGCAGGGAGGACCAGCTCTTTCCATTCGGCGGCTGAGTCACTGCCTTGCACGCTCACCGTCGGAATGGTTGAGTCCGGTGAACCACCGAGTCGACCCACCATATCGAAGTTGATCATCGCCTTGACCCGAGAGCGGGCCAGTCCCTGCGGCCATGCGGAAACAAAGCGACTGCTGCCAACGAGACCCAGTTCCTCTCCGGTGAAGGCTGCGAAGTAGACGTCGAAGCCGCGATCCTTTTCGGCCAAGATGCGAGCGGTTTCGAGCAGTGCGGTCGTGCCCGAGCCATTGTCGTCAGCGCCTGGGTGAACTGCGGTGACACCCGGAGCCATCGAAGTCCGTCCGCCGAGCCCCAGGTGGTCATAGTGCGCGCCAATCACAATCGCTGGAACTTCTCCGGTGACCGGCTGACTCGCAGGGAGCAGGCCGATCACATTGCGTTCTTGTCGGGATTCACGGGCCAAGTTCACCTTGCCCGCCAGTGCGGCTGTCGAGGTCACACTGCCACCCTGGGCTAGCTCGGCGGCGATGATGAGGTGTGCGAGTGGGCCTTCCGCTTTGGGGGCCGGGCTATGTGGATTGTGTCCAACACCATTTGGGGCTGCCCCTGGCGGAATCAGCGCGGCGATGAGCGCACGGCTGGCAAATCCGACTGGGATGCCCGCTCCGCCCTCGGGTCCGTCGAGCGTCAGCTTGGGTAGAGTGTCGCTTTTGGGGTCGACGAAGATCACCGCTTGGGCCCCGTGTTCCCGTAGGTTCCAGGCTTTGTAGCGGAGATCGGAATACGAGCGCGCCGCGCTGCTTGCGAGCTTCCCATCGGGAATCCCTCGGAGCACCACCGCGACCTGCCCCTTTAGATCAAGTCCCTGCAAGTCGTCCCAGTGAGACTCGGGTGCGGTGATGCCGTAGCCCGCGAAGCGTAGCTTGCCTGCGAAGGTTCCGCTCGACGAGATCGCCGCTGCCACCAGCTCGCTTGCGGTCAGCGTGCGGCCCCCACTACCTTCGATTCGGAAGGTCGAGCCACTGTCGCGGACGCCAATGACCACCTCGACGTTCTGGAAATAACTCGCTTGGCCAGAGACCGGCTCACCGACGGGTTTGAGGCCGATGGTCTGCATCCAGGTCGCGATCTCTTGACCGGCGCTCTTGATGCCAGCGGTGCCGACCCCACGGCCTTCGCGTGACGGATCCGCGAGCCAGCGAATGCGCTGCGAGACTTGATCGGCAGCAACGGGCTTGGTGGTCTTTGGTTCGGACATGACCCAGTCGGCCAAGAACACGTTGGTTTCGCCACGGGCCTTGCCGCCTCGGTTCGAGGAAAAGGCCAGCGTCTTGCCGTCGGGAGAAAAGATTGGAAAGCCGTCAAAATCGGGCGCGTCGGTGATCCGCTCAAGCTGAGAGCCGTCGGAGTTCACCGCCCACAAGTCGAACTCGCGGCCTTTCGGATCGCCATTGTTCGATGAAAAGATGATGCGACGATTGGGGGCTCCTGCGACGCTGGCTGGGAAAAAGAATGGCGCAAAAGACGCAGCTTTCAGGTCGGTGACTTGGTGGGCATTTTTCCCGTCGGCATCGGCCACCCACAGCTCCATTCGCGTCGGACGGACCAGGTGCTCGGCCAGCAGATCCTTCATGGTCTTGGCTTCCGCCTCGGTGCGGGGACGATCGGCTCGCCAGACGATCGACTTGCAGTCCTCGGAAAAGAACGCGCCACCGTCATAGCCAGGCGCATTGGTGATTCGCCGCACCCCGGTTCCATCGAGGTTCATCCGATACAGCTCCAGATCGCCATCGCGGTCGGAGGTGAAGATGACGCTGCCGTCTTTGCAAACGGTGGCCTCGGCATCGTAGCTCTGCGTGTTCGACAGTCGCTTCACATCGCTCCCGTCGGGTAGCGAGGTGTAGAGCTGATAATTGTAAAGCGGCCAGACGTACCCTTTGCTGCGGTCGGGTTGCGGTGGGCAGTCATCGCCGAGGTGCCGCGTCGACGAAAAGATCAGCCGACTGGCATTGGGGAAGAAGTAGCTGCAGGTGTGGCGGCCCTTGCCGGTGGTCACCGGGACGAGGCGCGGCTGCGTGCCGCTGGTCGGAACGGCCATTTGATAGATCTGATCGCAGCGGTCCTTTGCGGTGGTGGCCTGTAGACTCAGGCGTTTGCCGTCGGCGGAAAAGTAAGCCTCGGCGTTTTCTCCACCGAAGGTAATCTGACGAAGGTTGCGAAGGTGGATTTCCCCTGGCCCAAGCACCGCTGGTCCTGCAACTGGACCTCCGCCATGACCTGCGGGAGCGATCTGCGCGGGGGCTTGGCCGGCGTGCTGGGCAGACCCGCCCGCTTGTCCCTGCGTCGCCGCAACAGGCTGAGCGCCCCAAGCGACGCCGCCAGAAACATCGAAGATGACACAGAGAGAGAAAAGCGCTAAAGAGGAGGACGAAAAAGTCATGGCATGTCCTACCCTTGGGCAACCACACAGGTCAAGGCTCGCGGGCGGCTTCGGTCGGCTCGGAGGTGCACCTGTATCGAGTGGCCACAGTGGGACAAAAGGCCTTGCGAATCGCGCACCTGCAAAAACAGGACCGGTCCTCGCGCCCCAAGTGATATAGTGTCAAGTGGTTTTTCCGTCGCAGAAAGGTCCGTAGCTGGTCGCTCCCGGCTAGACAAGGAGACGCAGTTCCCATGGCTCGCGAAGAGAACTCGCTGTTGTTTTCGCTGAAGGAAGTTGCCAATACCCTTCAGGATCGGCTCAAAGAGGAAGAGGATTCCCGACTCGCCAGTGCTGAGGCTGAGCGTCGCGCCAAAGAAGACGCGATACGCCGTGCCAAGGAAGAGGAAGAGGCGAAAGTTCGTGCCGCAGAGGATGCTATCCGTCGCGAGCGCGAAGCAAAGGAACACAAGGAGCGCGAAGATCGCATTCGCCTAGAAGAGGCGGAGCGTCGTGCCCGCATTGAAGCGGAGGCTCGCATCGAAGAGGCGAACTTGCGGGCGGCCACCGAGGCCATCAAGAGCAAGCCGCTTCCGGTCAAGTTGATCGCCGCCGTCTCGGCGGTGTTCATCATGATCAGCATCATCATCGTCGTGGTTGTCAAGCGCAACCAGGAAGCTGCCAAGAAGCAGGCGATCGCCGAGGCGATTGCTCGGATCGACAGCGAGCGGAAGAAGGATCGCGACGAGTCGGCTCGGCTCCAGAAGGCACTCAGCGATCGTTTGGCTGAGGCCAAGTCTCTCGAAGAGCAAGTCAACGCTGCCAAGACCGAGAAGGAGCGACTCGAGTTTGCCGATCGGGCCAAGGCTGCTGCTTCGGCTGCTGCACGAGCGGCCTCCGACGCCGCTGCTCAGCGGGCCGCCTCGAAGGAGCGTGACCGCAAGGCCAAGCTCGAGCGCTGCAAGAACGCCGACGACCCACTCTGCGGACTCTAAGCGACGACACCGTCGCGCCTGCCGCTTGTACTTCCCTCGTCTGTAATAGACCCTCGCTTATCGAAAGGACTTCGCTATGAACGCAAGGACCACCGCTCGATCCCTTCGCACCGTCGCGCCCTGTCTGCTGGTTGGCCTTGGCGCTCTCCTTGGGACCGGCTGCGAGCCTCCACCGGACACTTCACCGGTGATCCGCATTACTTCGCCGAACGCGGACCAGATACTTCCCGTCGGACAGCCAATCAAAGTGCTGTTCGAAATCTCTGGCACCGACGCGAGCGCTGGCTGCGAGGCGGGCTTTCCGTTCAAGCTCAGCGGCTCCGACATCAAGGAATGCGGTCGCGGTCAGGTCCGGGCCTACATCGGCGGCGTGAACTTCGTCGCTCGCGTGAATCAGGTGCCCGCGAGCACCGCGCCGTGGGAGATCCCAAACGCCGCGATCGTTGGTGACACCGCTCCGTATCTGACGGCGGGAAAGAAGCGCCTGGTCTTCAAGCTGTTTTATAATGATCAGCCAGGTACTCCGGTCGAGCCGCAGCGGTCGGCAGAGCTGTACGTAACCCTTCAGTAGGTCGCTCTATGGACCAAGACAAGTCTCGAAAGAACCGCGTCGAACCGAGCCACGGCCCACTGCTGCTGCTCTCGTATGCGGGTGCGCTGGAAGCTCCCGAGACGGGTCGACGGTTCATCCTCGATGGGGAAGAGCTCATCATCGGACGGAGCAGCGACGCACACATCCAGGTCGATCGCGACTCGGTCTCTCGTCGTCATGCGCGGTTGTCGAAGCTCGAAGGGGGAGGCTGGCAGGTCCAAGATCTCCAGTCGACCAATGGCAGCTACGTCAATGATGTGCCGATTCGGGAGCACAAGTTGACCTCGGGAGATCAGCTAAAGGTCGGCAGTGCGATCTTTCGCTATCTCGCGGGGAGCAACATTGAGACGCTACTTCTCGACGAGCTGTATCAGATCGCGGTGCGAGATGGTCTGACCCACGCACTCAGCCGAAGAGCCTTCGTCGAGGCTGCTGAGCGTGAAGTCGGTCGATCGAGCAAGCTGCATCGGCCGCTGTCGCTGTTGGCGATCGATATCGATCACATCAAACAGGTGAACGACAACTACGGACACCTGTCGGGCGACTTCGTCATCAAGGAGCTGGCGCGGCGTATTCGCAAAAAGTGCGAGCGCTTCGAGCTTCTGTGTCGATACGAAGGTACGCAGTTTTTGTTGCTGCTGCCTGAGTCAAACCTCAGCGCGGCACAGAATCGGGCGGAAGAAATTCGGCTGGCTACGAGCAGCGAGAGCTTCCTGTTCGAAGGTGATCAACTTTCCGTCACAGCGACGGTGGGTGTCGTTTCGCTGGCTCCCGACGGTGACACTGTCCAACTCCTTCGTCAGTCGCAAGAGGTCGTGCAGCGCGGCAAGAAGCAAGGTAGAAATCGGGTCGTAAGCTAAACTTCGCTTTGTCGACCTGTGACTACTCGAGCTCGCCGATCTCGCTTGGTTCGCTACGCCGTTTCATCGGCGCTGGCGCTCTGCGTTCACTGCCTGACGTTCGGCTATCTGGCTTGGGCGGGTGTGCTGTCTCCGTCGCTGAAAGCGCCTCTTATCATCAATGATATGCCGGAACGCGAAGGTGAAAGCGAGCCGCTCCAGGTGGAGTCGCTGGTCGATGAGATTGATCAGCCGCCGTCTCAAAGTGAGCGAGACAAGAAGGATCAGAAAGAGCGGGAGCAAAAAGACCCGCGTGGCCAAGTCGTCGACATTGCCCAGCCCGCGATCGAGCAACGGCCTGATCAAGCCAAGTTTCTGTCGGAATACGACAGCTCGGTGCTGCGAGAGATGAAGGGGCAGGTCGGTCGCGACAAGGCCGGTGCTCAGGTGGCACCGCAGCCGCCGACGCCCGCGATTCCGCCGATGCCACCAAGCAAGCTGTTACCGGGTGACCCGCGGGCGACGCCGCCGAAGAGTAGTCTGGTGGCGCTGCGTGGCCCAAGTGGCGATAAGGTGCCGGGTCCGGTCGGTCCTGCGACGGAAGTGCGCGCTCTGGGGCCAGATGGAACACTGGCCCACGCTGCCGGGCAAGGGAGCGCGTTACCGAGTGAGCGTGTTGGTGCGCAGACGCTACCGGGCGTGGGTCCGCTGCGGCTGACGCCTTCTCAAGAGTCGCTGCAACGGGCGCTTGGCCAAGGCAGTGGCTCGCCCGATTATCTAGGCGAGCTCGATGATGGAGACGCGACGGCGCTGAACTCGAAGAAGTGGAAGTTTGCGGCGTTCTTTAATCGCATGAAAAGCCAGGTGCGCGAGGAATGGCATCCCGATCATCTGCTATCGCGTCACGATCCCAGCGGCAACATTTACGGGGCCAAGGACCGCGTCACGATGCTGCGGGTTTCTCTTGCTCTCGATGGAAAAGTGGCCGATGTGAGCGTGGTGAAGTCGTCAGGGGTCGAGTTTCTCGACGAAGAGGCGATGAGTGCGTTTCGACGGGCGCAGCCATTTTCCAATCCTCCCGAGCAACTGGCAGAGCCCGACGGGATGATCCGTTTTCAGTTCGGCTTCGTGGTACAGATTTCCGGCCACACCTCGTTCCGAGTGAACAAGTACTAGTCACAGCTTATGCAGCCAGCCCTTCAGAAAGCGATTCTTTCGCCGTCGTATACCCCACGGGTGCGCGACTGCGAGGCGGTGGTGGATCTTGTTGTACGCGGGCTGGCGACGCCCCAAGCGGTGACCGTGGCACTGCTGCGGGTGGGAAAGCCCGCGATTCCGGCGGTGGAGCGAGCCTTGGCATCGGCTCCCTCTGGGGCCCGGCAAGAGCTGGTGCCACTGCTTGGTCGGCTCATCATCGAGACAGCAGTGGAAAATCCGTCACCGCTACTGGGTTTGCTGCTCGATCCGGATCGCAAGGTGGCGCGGGCGGCGGTGATTGCACTCGGGAAACTGCCGCAACCATCGCTGCTCGTCGAATCGCGATTGATCGAGCTGTGGTCGCGTTGGACTGAGTCCGCAGACCGTCGAGCAATTGCCGAAGCGCTGGGCAAGATTGGTGGGCCATCGTCGCTGACGCTGTTAAGCTCGGTGGGCCAGCCAAGCGATCAGTCGGTGTTGTCAACGGTGATCGGCAAAGCCACACAGCGGCTTTCGCGCACGGTGCAGCGTGCCGAGGCTCCTGCTGTCGAGTCGAGAGTTCGTGCCACCGTCCCGCTGCCAGCCGAGTGGCCGGTGACGTTGCGGCTGCGAGCGGGGGTTGAACCGATTCTGCTCATCGAGCTACAGCGGGCAGGCATTACCCCGCTTTCCATCGAGAGATCGAAGACCCTGGGTGAGCCGAGTCGCATGACCATTCCCTGGTCACGACCACTCGGGGAGCTGTTTGCGCTGCGGACGTTTGTCGATCTGGCGTTTCCGTTGTCGCTACAGCCCTTCGATCTGGCCGATGTGCGGATGATCACCGAGGTCGCGTCGGCGCTGTCGAATCCCGCTGTCGAGACGCTGCTGCGGGCGCTGACCGATGGGTCGCTGCGGTATCGCTGGGAGCTGATTGGGGTCGGTCCTCGTCGTAGTTTTCTACACAAGCTGGCGCAGGAGGTCAGCGAGCGCCTCCCCTATCTGGTAAATGATCCGACGGATAGCCCGTGGCAGTTTGAGCTGTTGCTGCGGGATGAGCGTGCGGTCGGGCTTTCGCTGGTTCCCAAGCAATTGGTCGATCCTCGCTTTGCGTATCGGCACAAGATGGTGGCGGCGGCCTCTCAGCCGACGCTGGCAGCGGCCCTGGCGAGGCTGCTTTCGCCACGAGCTGGGGACGTGGTGTGGGATCCGTTCGTGGGTTCCGGTGGCGAGCTGTGCGAGGTTTCCAACCTGGCACCCGGGGTGAGACTGATCGGCAGCGATCGCGAACCGGCTGCGCTGGCCACAGCCCGTGCCAACACTGATGCAGCGGCGGCGCGTGTCGAGTTGCTCTGTGGAGATGCACTTTCGCTGTGGCCAAGTGGTGTGACCTGTGTGATCAGCAATCCGCCGATGGGCCGTCGCGTTTGTCGGGGCGAGCTGGAACCGCTGATGATTCGCTTTGTGACCCACGTTGCACGCAAGCTCCCTCCGGGAGGACGGCTGTGCTGGCTCAACCCGATGCCGAATCAGACGAGCCTGTTGGCAGAGCGCCTCGGTTTGGCTCGAAGCGCGGCCTATCCCGTCGACATGAATGGATTTTGGGCGCAGATGGAGCTGTGGCGGAAGCGCTAACCATCGCTGGGTGCGCTGGCGGACAGCTAGCGGAAGTCGTCGTCGTCCGCTTCGCCGCTGTAGGGATCCCGAGACAGAGCCGGACCACTGCCTGCGAACGTCGGCTCATCGGCATCGAGCGCGTAGAGGCGAATCTCACCTTCATCGCGCCGACCGGGACAGACCTTTTGCAGCAGCGACCACACGTTGCGGCGGATGTCGTCGACAGTCCGGGCCTCGGTGGCGGGCTCTAAGACTTTGCCGATGAAGCTGTCTTTGCCGCTCCGCAAGACCTGCAAATATCGTCCGTCCTCGGATTCGAAGTACATACGATCGCGCTGCGGACACTTTTCTAGCTGTTCGCGCATTCGTCCATCAATGCGTACGCCAGCAAAGAGCTTTCTTCCGGTATCGACTCGCATGCCCTGGGCCAAGCACGCTAGCATCCGCTCGGTGCGAACGTCAATGCAGGCCCGTGATGCCGTCCCCCAGTCGCTTTCCGACGCGGAATCAGCGGGTGAGCCAGTGTCGATTGTGGGCTGGTGTGTCTACCTGCTGCGCTGCGCCGATGGCACGCTCTACACGGGTTGCACCTCTGCACTTTCGAGGCGGCTGCTGGCTCATGCTCGCGGTAGTGCCAAGTACACCCGTTCGCGCTTGCCGGTTGAGCTGGTTTACTGCGAGCCGGTGAGCGATCGCAGCGCCGCTCTCCGTCGTGAAGCCGCGCTAAAGAAGCTGTCGCGTCCCCAAAAGCTGGCGCTGTGTGGCATGACTTAACTCATCTACGAGACCAAGCTTCCGAGGTAATGATGCTAGGCGCGCTGTACTTCCTACTGTCGCTGATTCTGCTGTTTCACGCTGTCGGTGTGGTCCGACCTCGCTGGCTTGGGAACACGCTGGGGCTGGTCGCATCGGTGCCGCTGTTGCTGGTGGCGCTGTTTGTGCCGCATCTTATTGCGCTGGGGCTGTTGCTCAGCCTGGCGTTTGCTCGATTTGGGGCGCTTGAGTCGACGCTCGGAATCGTGGGACTTGGCGTCCATTTGCTGTCATGGGGGCTTTTGCTTCGCTACTTGCTAAGGCTTCGTCATGTTCTGCCGGTGCTCGATGGACAGCCGATACTTGACGATGAAGAGCCGTTCCCTGAACACCTAGGTCCAGACGGTAGCTCGATCGCAGGGCGTACGCCGTCGCTGTGGCCGGCGCTATCGTTGCGGACTCGTGCCATGGCTCAGGTGGAGGTAATTCGCGACGTCATCTATCGCGAAGTCGACGGAGTGCGGCTGCGGCTCGATGTCTATCGTCCGAAGACCCGCCCGGAAAAGCCGTTGCCCTCCATCTTATTTGTCCACGGCGGCGCGTGGGTGCTCGGCAGCAAGCGGCAGTCTCCGTTCCTGATGTTTGATCTGGCGGCGGCGGGTTACGTGGTGTTTTCGGTCAACTATCGACTGGCACCGCGCTTTCCGTTGCCAGCGGCGATCCATGACTGCAAAGCGGCCGTGGTGTGGGTGCGCGAGCACGCCGCCGAGTACGGAGGTACACCCGAGGCAATCGCGATGGGCAACTCGGCGGGGGGCCATCTGGCGGCGATGCTGGCTTGTTCGGCGGTCGATCGGTCGCTCCAACCTGGCTTCGAGGACAAAGACTGTAGCGTGCGCGCCGGGGTAATCCTCTATGGACTGTCGGACATTGCCAGGATCTTCGAGCACCACCCGAACCCTATCGTCCATTATCTGTTCGAGGAACTGGTCTTCTGTCGTCGCTATAGGGAGCATGCCGAGGTCTTCCGCCGCGCCCAGCCAGTTAGCTACCTGTCGTCGGAAATACCGCCGCTTCTGCTGATCCACGGCGAGCATGATGTGATGATTCCGATCATCGAGGCGCAGACGTTCTATCAGCGACTCAAAGAAGCTGGCGCTCGTCGTGTCCACCTGTGCGAGGTACCGCTGGCAACCCACGCCTTCGAGCTGTCACCGACGCCACTTCAGCAGCGTACGCAGCGGATCATTGAGGGCTTCCTCGCCACGATATGATTCACGCTACACCAGCGCATCACAGCGCTGCGAGGGGGCTGCATGTGGCAAGACTACGAGCCGTTTATCTCGATTGGCGTGGCGCTGGCTGCGGGACTGTTGATCGGCTTCGAGCGTGAGCAGTCGCAGTCCCCGGACGCCGGACAGATCGGCTTCCTTGGGGGGGCACGGACCTATCCGCTGTTTGCGCTTGTCGGGGCACTCTCAGTGCTACTTGGACATGGCACGTGGTCCTTTTTTCCGCTGCTATCGTTTCTGGGCATGCTTGGGCTGGTGACGATCTCGTATGCCGACGACGTCCGCAAGGAACGGGACCGTGGCCTGACCACCGAGGCCTCGCTGCTCCTCACGTTTCTCCTTGGAGCACTGGGCGCGACACGCACGCTGATCCTGCCTGAAAGTCGCCGCGTCATTTTTGTGCTCGGCATCGCGGTGGTGGTGACGCTGCTTTTGTCGTCGAAGCCTCGACTTAAAGATCTCGTCCGCCATGTCTCGGCGGATGACCTCTACGCAACGCTCAAGTTTCTGATCATCGCGGTCCTGATTTTGCCGCTGCTGCCGAACACCACCTTCGGGCCGCTCAGCGTTCTCAATCCATTCAACATTGGGCTGATGGTCGCGCTCATCGCAGGGGTGAGCTTCGTCGGCTATGTGGCGATCCGGATCCTCGGTCCGGGGCGAGGCCTGGCCGTCACGGCGATCATCGGTGGACTGATTTCCTCGACGGCAGTTACGCTGGCCTCGGCGGGTCGAGCCAGAAAAGATCAAGAGCTGGCCCCGGCTGCGGCGCTGGCAATCGTGCTGGCCTCGACGATCATGTCGGCGCGTGTCCTGTTCGAGGTCGCGGTGGTCTATCGGCCCTTATTGACACCCCTTCTGCCGCCCATCGGCGCGATGTTTGTCGTCGGAATGGCCGCTAGTCTGCTGCTGTATCGTCGCTCGCGAAAGCAATCGGATGCGCTTTCCTCGTCAGAGGTGACGTTCCAAAATCCATTCGAGCTGGGCTCAGCGGTCAAGAGTGGGTTGCTTTTTGCGCTGGTGCTGCTCGGTGCCAAGGCGGCCCAAAACTATGCTGGGACCAAGGGCATCTACTTTGCCGCGCTGTTTGCGGGCACAACCGATGTCGATGCCATCACGCTGTCTACGGCCAACCTGGCTCGCAGCGGTCTGGCGACGCAAATCGCGGTGACGACGATTGTGCTCGGGGTTACGGCCAACACCATTGTCAAAGGCTCGATGGCGGTAGTGGTTGGCGGTGGGCGATTGGCGCGTCCTGTAATCGGGGCGTTTGCGGCCATTCTCATCGCTGGGGCACTGGGAGTTGCCCTGACCTGGTTGTAGTTAGCTTCTCATTAATGATTGAGATTAATTGAGTGCTTTATGTTACAATTCTGAGCGGCCCACTATTTGAGACAGCGGCCCCCCAGGACACCATGACGCAAGAGACCACTCGTCCCCGCTTCGAAGTGACCGCCCGCCTGGAAAACCCCAGCTCCGAGGAACCGCACGACGTAATTGGGCTGTCGCCAAGCACCGTCACCTTCCTCTGTAGTGAGCCGCCAGGCATCGGTACCGAGGTCGATTTGGTGGTGCATCTGCCCGCACTGCGTTCGTCGGTACGTGCCATGGGTCGGGTGCTGTTTCGAAACCGCAGTGAGCCTGCCGATCTTGGCGTCCAGCTCGCCACTGTTGATGGCAACGGCCAAGAGCTGCTGCGTCGCTATCTCGATCAAGTTCTGGCTGTGGCTACTTGCTAAGCTGCCGATGGAGCGCGAGCGCTTCCTCGGCGATGGTGATTCCACAGGCGGGACAGCGACTGAGCTGCTCCGCTCCGCCGCTTAGCTTGGCCCCACAGGCACAGACCACCCCGACGAGTCGTGCTGGATTTCCGCACGAAAGACCATAGGCCGGAACATCCCTTGTGACCACCGCACCCGCCGCGACCATTGCGAACTTGCCGATGGTAATCCCACAGACCAGGATCGCGCCGGCTCCGATCGCCGCACCTTCGCAGATTCTCGTGGGAGTGACTCGAAAATCACTTGGCCCACGCTGCCGTCCATCGGGGAAGATTGCTCGTGGTGTCAAATCGTTGGTGGTGGTAGCGCGTGGCCCGAGAAACACGCCATCTTCGACGGTCACGCCATGATACAGGTAGACGCCATTTTGGATCTTGCAGCGCGCTCCGACGTGGACACCGGCATCGAGATAGGAGTCTTTGCCGATCAGCGTCCCCTCACCGACGACGGCATCCTCGCGAACCTGGGCTTGGTTCCAGACCCGCACGCCGTCCGCGAGTCGAGCCCGCGCTGAGACGTCAGCGGTCGGATGAATGAACACGGCCATCACCGCACTCCTTCGCTTGCATCATCATGCTGTTGTGGAGGTTAAATTCCCGATAAAGTGTGGGGCCGGTTCCACTGTTTGCTCAACCTAACACCGTACTAGAGAGGTTCAGATGAGGCTTAGCCACACACTTTCGCGACTCCTTACCCTTACCGCAACCCTGACCAGCGTGGGGATTGCCGTGAACAGCTCGGCGCACGCGGTACTGACCTATCCGCTGTCTCGCGATGGGGCGGATGCCAACAAGACCGGCCCGTGCGGAGTGGCTCCGACCATCAACGGCCCGAACGTGTACACGCCGGGTCAGTCCATGACGGTGACTTGGAAAGAGACGGTCAATCACCCTGGCTGCTTCGTAGTGGAATGGTCTAGCGACAACAACGCCACATTCACCAACCTAGCGACGGTCAAGCACACCACGGTAGGCGCGTTGCCACGACCTTATTCCACCACGGTGACGCTACCGGCAGGCAACTGCACAAACTGCACGTTGCGGATGGTCCAGCACATGCTTGCCAACGAGACGCTGCCCTGTCCTCCGGCGGTGCCTGCTGCGGGATCGCTGTATTTCTCGTGCGCCCAAATGAATGCCTCGACCACGCCGCCATCCGACATGGGAGGGACGGAGGATCTGGCGACCGCACCAGACTTGGCCATGCCACCGACGATGGACGGCGGGACCACCGCGACGGGCTGTAACTTTCCGGGCCACGCTGCGACCTCGGCGGGTGGATTGATGGTGCTTGCCGCAGCGGTGGGCCTGCTTCGCCGTCGTCGCTGAGCTTGACCGCTGCACCCAGCGTGGGCGGGCCTATTAGCGCGGGTTTGCTCGTGTTCATCCGTCGTGTTAGCGTCCTCGGCCATGCCCGATCCCCGTATCGTCGTCGTCGATGACAACCAACGGTTCTGCGAGCAGGTGGTCGCCGCCTTCGCCGAGGTCGGTATCGCCGCGCAAGGCTTTGCCAGAGGCAGCGAGGCCCAGCCAGTCATTGCGAGTCAGCGGCCCGAGCTTCTCGTCGTGGACCTGCTGCGCCCCGGCTCAGAGGGTCGCTGGCTACTCTCGCAGGTGTATTCGTCAGATGGCTCGCTGGCCGTGCTGGCGCTGGTCGGTGTGACCGACGACTTGTCGATTCTCCCCGATGGTGTCGACGCGCTGGTTCGTCCGGTGTTTCCGCGACAAGTGGTCGCGTCGGCCCAGCGGCTTTTGCCGGGTCCGCCGCTGCGGGGTGGGCGACAGGCGACGCTGCGGGGGCTGCCGTCGATCAGCGATTCTTCGGCGGTTCACTCGCGGCCCCCGTCCCCAGCTTCGGCCATCCCGGTCGCTGTCCAGGACAAGATCACCGCTCGCCAGCCGTCGACGCCCAACCCGTTCGAGGAAGACTCCGAGTTCGAGCCCGGTGAGACCCTGCTCGCACCGGAAAGCATCGCCGTGTTGGCTCGCGAGATGATGCGGACGCACACCGATGATCCGGCGCTCCTCCACAGCGGTGATCTGCTCGCGCTCGACGACGATCTGGTCCACGGCGAAGAGGATACGCTGCCTCATGATGGGCGAAGGCAGGCTGGATCGTCGGAGCCGCATCGTGGACAGGCCAAAACGGCGACTGGCGAGGTACTGAGCGGGGATCTGTCCGCGCTCCCGCTCCTGGAGGTGATGGACCTGCTGGCCAGGCAGAAGCCGAGCGGGATGTTGACCGTCACCACCGCCGGGAGACAGGTTCTGGTCTATTTTCTCGATGGTCTGATTGCGCAAGCGACGGCGCAGGGATTGCCGAGCTTGCGACTCGGTCGCTTTCTGCTGGAACTCGACGGACAGCTTCGCCAGCCCGAGATTGATGCGGTGGCGTCGCAGTCCCACGGTCAGCCCGGATCGAGCGAGCGCGATGCGACGAGGGTGGCCTCTTCTGCGGTGTTCCTGGGTGGGCCACAGGGTCCAGAGAACCTGCTCGGGCAACGGCTGGTGCGGGCGGGACTGTTGCGACGAGAAGAGCTGTGGCAAGCACTGGCTCGGCAGAGCTGCGAGCTGATCTGCGAGGCGCTGCGGATTCCCTCGGGACGCTTTGTGTTCGAGCGGACCCGGCACCTGCCGATGAGCGTGCTGTCGGAGGAACATGGCGGTGCGCTCCAGCTTGACCCGGCGCAGGTGCTTCTCGAAGGACAGCGGCGGCTCGATGACTGGCGGCGCTTCGAACAGGATGTGGCCGAGGGCGCGATCTACGTCAGCCATGGTTTTGCGACGAGTGAGCTGCTGCGCTTTGGCCTGAGTCAGGCCGAGCTGGCGGTGCTGGGCTTGTGCAATGGGCGGGCGTCAGTGGCCGATCTGGCTCGCGAGAGTCGGCTGCCACTGGCCGAGGTGTCACGAACGCTGTCACGGCTGACCGCACTGCGACTGCTTCGCCGTCGGCTCCCGGCGCTGCTGGCATTATGACGGTCGAGGTCGGCAATGCTCGTCGCGGCGATTCAGTGTAAGGCGAACAAGCGCGATCCGCTGGGCTCTCAGACGAGGCTGCTCGGGCTGTGTGAGGATGCGGCGCAGCGCGGGGCCGCCCTGATTGTCTGTCCCGAGATGGCGCTGAGCGGCTATCTGTTTGCCAATGCTGCCGACGCGAGACGGGTCGCCGAGCCTGCGACCGGACCCAGCTTCCAGCTTCTGGCCGCTCTGTCCGCCCGGCACCGCTGCACCATCGTCTGCGGCTATCCCGAGGTCGTGCCGAGCGACACCGGGGACCGACTCTACAACTCGGCGTGGCTGATTGGTCCCGACGGAACGCTGCTCTACAACTACCGCAAGCGGCTGCTCTTTGACGCCGACGAGACCTGGGCCCAACCCGGCGACACCGCCTATCCACAGCTTCGTTTGCCGTGGGGATCGCTGACCGCCGGGATCTGCATGGACCTAAACGACGATCGCTTTACCCAGTTTCTGGCGCGGGAGGAGGCGAGCGTGGTGGCGTTTTGTACCAACTGGCTCGAAGAGGGGCTCGACCTGCACGGCTACTGGCGCTATCGCTTGCTCGGCGTGCGCAGCATCTTTGTCGCAGCCAACACCTACGGCGACGAGCGCTGCGCGGGACACGCTCCCACCCGGTTTGCCGGGCAGTCGGTGATTCTCGATGCCAGGGGCAGGCCGCTCGCGATCGCACCGTCCAAGGGGGACGCCGTGATCACGGCCGAGGTCACGCTGCGCCCCTGAACAACAAAAAAGCCGCAGCGGATTTCCCACTGCGGCTTTCTGTCGGGGCGAGAGGATTTGAACCTCCGACCCCCTGGTCCCAAACCAGGTGCGCTACCAGGCTGCGCTACGCCCCGCTAAACCAGCGAAACAGGTGGTACTTCTAGCGGGTTTTGGGCCAGGCTGTCAATCATTTTTCCCGAGCGGTCCCATCTTGAAATGGCGCAGCGCGTCATCGAAAATCTCGTCCCGATGACCCAGCCGACCGCCCCCGCAACTGGTTTGCCGCCCGCTTCACCTCTGCCTGCGTGGCTCTTTGAAAAGCCGGAGCCGTCGTCCGAAAAGCCGATCATCGTCCAGAAGTACGGCGGTAGCTCGGTGGCCGATCCCGAGCGGCTCAAGCTGGTGGCGCAGCGTGTCTCGGAGACGGTCAAACAGGGCCATCGGGTGGTGGTGGTGGTGTCGGCGATGGGCAAGACCACCGACCAACTGATCGCGCTCGCCAAGAGCGTGACGCAGGTGCCCCCCCGACGAGAGCTGGACATGCTGCTCTCAAGCGGCGAGCGGATCTCGATGGCGCTCCTCGCGATGGCGCTGTCGGAACTCGGCCACGATGCGATCAGCTTCACCGGCTCGCAGTCGGGGATCTTGACCAACGATCGTCACTCGGGGGCGCGCATCATCGAGATTCGCCCGGTGCGCATCCTCGACGAGCTAGATCGTGATCGGATCGTCATCGTCGCGGGCTTCCAGGGCATGAGCTACAAGCGCGAGGTGACGACGCTCGGGCGGGGCGGCTCGGATACGACGGCGGTGGCACTGGCGGCGGCGCTTCAGGCGAGCTGCTGCGAGATTTACTCGGATGTCGACGGCGTGTACTCGGCGGACCCTCGGGTGGTGCCCGAGGCCAAGCACATCCCCGAGCTGGGCCATCGCGAGATGCAAGAGCTGGCCGATCACGGTGCCAAGGTGCTAAACGCCCAAGCGGTCGAGTGGGCGCAGCGGGCGGGGATTGTGATTCATGCCAAAAAGACCCACGGCTCGTCCCGGCAGACGGTGATTGCGGCGGACAGTGAGCGCAGAGGGGA
>ERZ724517.551-NODE-551-length-22500-cov-6.985387_pt1 | contig 22500 bp, 18 predicted proteins | sample MGYA00376050_ERZ724517 | MGnify/ENA primary metagenome ERZ724517 (study PRJEB28724, sample SAMN07190886) | activated sludge metagenome | isolation source: activated sludge of sewage treatment plant in Hong Hong | place: USA: Christiansburg, Virginia | collected... | reverse complement strand
GAGCGTGAGGTGTCCCTGATGTCGGGCGGTGGCGTCTTGAAGGCACTGCGCTCTAAGGGTGTGGATGCACACGCTTTTGACCCGGCCGAGCGCGACCTGTCCGAGCTCAAGCGCGAAGGGTTTGAGCGGTGCTTTATCGCATTGCATGGCCGTTTGGGTGAGGACGGTACGGTACAGGGCGCTTTGGAACTGCTGGGCATTCCCTATACCGGCTCCGGAGTCATGGCGTCGGCCATTTCGATGGACAAAGTCATGACCAAACGCATCTGGATTTCCGAGGGTATCCCCACGCCGCGTTACCAGCTGTTGCGTCTGGGTGCCTATGACCGCAGGGCGGTGATCGAGGTGCCTGATGCATTGGGCTTGCCCGTCATCGTCAAGCCCGCCAGGGAGGGGTCATCGATCGGGGTCACCAAGGTGGTAGGTTATTCGGGCATGGCCGAGGCCGTTGCGTCCGCCAGCGCTTTGCACGATGACATTCTTTGTGAACAGTGCATCGAAGGGGATGAAGTGACCTGCCCGGTGCTGGGGCATGACGAACAGGCGTATGCGCTGCCCGTCATTCGGATCGTCGCGCCAGAGGGCAAGTACGACTACCAGAACAAATACTTCACCGACTCCACGCAATACCGGGTGCCGGCCGGTTTGCCGCCCGGTGAAGAAGACGCGATACAAGCTTTGGTACTGCGGGCTTACCGGGTGCTGGGCTGCCGGGGCTGGGGCCGGGTGGACGTCATGATCGATGGCAAGACGCGCCAACCTTACCTTTTGGAAATCAATACATCGCCCGGCATGACGGGCCACTCCCTGGTTCCCATGTCGGCCAAGGCGGCGGGCATTTCCTACGAGGATCTGTGTGTTCGCCTGTTGGAGCACTGTGCCCTGGACACGGGAGTCCGTGCATGAACCACGCGGTGACAACGCCCCTGGACATCAAATTGATGAACATGACTGCGATGGTCCTGTTCGTCGGTTTTGTTGCTCTGGGTGCCTTGGTCACCGCGCGCTGGATGGTGCGGCTACCGGTATTCGACATCAAGGGCATTGCGGTGACGGGTGAAGTCAGTCACAACAACGCCTTGACCTTGCGCGCCAATGTAGCTCCGCGATTGGCAGGCACGTTTTACAGCATGGACCTGGCGACGGTGCGCGCTGCCTTTGAAGCCGTGCCCTGGGTTCGCCGGGCCGTTGTGCGTCGTGAGTTCCCTAACCGTTTGCGGGTCGTATTGCAGGAGCACCAGGCGGTCGCCTATTGGGGTGGTGACGGTGAGCTGCGCCTGATCAACAGTTACGGTGAGGTTTTTGAAGCCAATGTGGGTGAGGTCGAGCAGGACACCCTGCCGCGACTCAGTGGTCCCGAAGGGCATGGCGCTGAAGTGTTGGCCATGTACCGCACCCTGGTGCCATTGTTCACACCTTTGGCGCTGTCCATAGACCAGTTGGAACTGTCGGTCGGAGGGAGCTGGCGTGTGATTCTGGAAACCGGGGCCGAAATTGAATTGGGTCGCGGCGGAGCGGCGGACATCACCGCCAGGGTGCAGCGCTTTCTCGCCACGGTGACCCAGGTGACATCGCGTTATGCGCGGCACGCCAGTGCCGTGGAGTCGGCCGATCTGCGGCACGAAAACGGCTACGCCCTGCGTTTGCGTGGAGTCAGCACCACGGTCGCTGCAGTGCCACCCCGGAAGAAATAGTGAAAGACGAAATCAGCAGGTAACCCATATGGCAAAAGAATACAAAGACCTGGTCGTAGGACTGGACATCGGAACCGCCAAGGTCATGGTGGTGGTGGCCGAGGTGTTGCCCGGCGGCGAGCTCAAGCTGGCCGGCCTGGGCGTGGCCCCCAGCAATGGCATCAAGCGTGGTGTGGTGGTGAATATCGACGCCACGGTGCAGAGCATCCAGCAGGCCTTGCGCGAAGCCGAATTGATGGCCGACTGCAAGATCACCCGGGTCTACACCGGCATCACCGGCAGCCATATCCGCGGCATCAATTCCAGCGGCATGGTGGCGGTGAAAGACCGTGAAGTAACGGCCGCTGATGTGGCCCGCGTCGTGGAGACGGCCAAGGCGATCAATATCTCCACCGACCAGCGCCTGCTGCTGGTAGAGCCACAAGAATTCATCATCGACGGCCAGGATGTGAAAGAGCCGATCGGCATGAGCGGCATCCGTCTGGAGGCGAAGGTGCACATCGTGACCGGTGCCCAGAGCGCGGCTGAAAACATCATCAAGTGCGTGCGCCGCTGTGGTCTTGAGGTCGAGCAGCTGATGCTGAATCCGCTGGCATCCAGCCTGTCCGTATTGACCGAAGACGAACGCGAACTGGGTGTGGCGCTGGTGGACATTGGCGCGGGCACCACCGACATCGCGATCTTCACCAACGGCGCGATCCGCCACACGGCCGTGATACCGATTGCCGGTGACCTGATCACCAGCGACATCGCGATGGCCCTGCGCACGCCGACCAAGGACGCCGAAGACATCAAGGTCGAAAGCGGCCACGCCAAACAATTGCTGGTGGACCCCGAGACCCAGGTGGAAGTGCCCGGCCTGGGCGACCGCGGCCCGCGCATGCTGAGCCGACAGGCGTTGGCCGGTGTGATCGAGCCGCGTATTGAAGAGATTTTTTCGCTGGTCAATCAGGTGATGCGCGAGTCCGGATACGAAGAAGTGCTGTCTTCGGGCATTGTGCTAACCGGTGGTAGCTGCATCATGCCGGGCATGGTGGAGCTGGGTGAAGACATCTTCCTTAAGCCGGTCCGACGCGGCATCCCCAAATACTCCAGCGCTCTGGCCGACATGGTGGCCCAGCCGCGTGCAGCCACCGTCATGGGCCTGCTCGAAGAAGCGCGTTTGGCGCGGCTGCGGGGTTACAAGGTGTCGCAGAAAAGCGGATCGATGAAAACAGCGTTTGGATCGGTAAAAGACTGGTTCATTGGGAACTTCTGACCATGCAAAACAAATTATGGCTGGCACGCGGAAGTCCGCATTGGCGATGGAGAAACAAAGATCAGCCTACACGCGCAGGTCCGATAGGACGAAAAAGACAAGTATTGAAAATTCGTATTGAAACTCAAGGAGCATCAGATGGCCATCGAAATGATTGAAGAAGAAGCGTTTAACCAAGGCACACAAATCAAGGTGATCGGCGTCGGAGGGGGTGGCGGCAACGCAGTCGAGCACATGATTTTTTCGGCCGTGGGGGGAGTCGAATTTATTACCGCCAACACGGACTCGCAGGCTCTGTCTCGCAGTACGGCGCACAAGACCATTCAGCTCGGCGCGGGTGGTTTGGGAGCGGGTAGCAAGCCTGACAAAGGGCGTGAAGCCGCCGTGCTGGCCGAGGCCGACATCCGCGCAGCGATTGAAGGTGCCCACATGCTGTTTATCACCGCAGGTATGGGTGGTGGTACCGGCACGGGGGCGGCACCCGTGATCGCCCGGGTTGCCAAGGAAATGGGCATCCTGACCGTGGGTGTGGTTACCAAGCCGTTCGACTTTGAGGGTGGTCGTCGCATGAGCAATGCCGATGCGGGACTGACGGAACTTGAAGCCAATGTGGATTCGCTGATTGTGGTGTTGAACGAAAAGCTGCTGGAAGTGCTGGGTGATGACGTGTCCCAGGACGAGGCTTTTGCACATGCCAATGACGTGCTGAAAAACGCCGTGGGTGGCATAGCGGAAATCATCAACGTGCCAGGCCATGTGAACGTCGACTTTGAAGACGTGCGCACCGTCATGGGCGAGCCCGGCAAAGCCATGATGGGCACCGCCCTAGCCAGTGGGCCGGATCGTGCGCGTATTGCCGCCGAGCAGGCCGTTGCCTGCCCGTTGCTGGAAGGCATCGATCTGTCGGGAGCCAAGGGCGTACTGGTGCTGATCACCGCAGCCAAGGGTTCACTCAAACTGAGCGAGTCCAAGCTGGCGATGAACACCATCCGTGCCTATGCATCGCCCGATGCCCATGTGATTTACGGTACCGCCTATGACGATGCGTTGGGCGACAACATTCGGGTCACGGTGGTGGCCACAGGCTTGAGCCGCCAGGGTGTGCGCCGCACAGCGCCACCGCTTCAGGTCTTGCGCACAGGCACTGACAATGTTCCCTTCCACGTTCCAACTCTGAACAATCCTGTGGGTGGACCGGGTGTCAGCAATGCAGGCTCCTTGGGAGTTGTTCAGCCGGACTATGCGGGCTTGGGAACACCCGCCGTTTGGCGTGGCCGTACGTCTGCAGCAGCCAAGGTCGATGCTTTGTCGAATGGTGGCATGGATGACTACGAAATCCCTGCGTTTTTGAGAAAGCAAGCAGATTGACTTGGGGCACACCCCCCGGCTTCGCGCACTGCGTGTCGCTTCGCTTCAGTGCCTCAGCCAGAGGCAACGGCTCTTCGGGGCCGTCCAAGCCTGCGCAGGCAGGCTCGGAGCCGCGCCCCTCAGCCCCTTGCAGGGGGCAACACCTGTGGCCCGGCATAGCCGGTTCCACGGTGTTCCTGGCAGAGGCAAGGCGTTTTGGTGTGCGTGGCTATTGATCGCCCGATAAAATATCGTAGTGCTCAAACAACGAACGCTTAAATCCCTGACCCGCGCCGTTGGCGTGGGGCTGCACAGCGGACAGCGGGTGGAGATCACCTTGCGGCCGGCGCAGCCGGATACTGGCATCGTCTTTCGTCGGGTGGATTTACCGGTGCCGGTGGAAATTCCGGTGTCCGCGCCGTCGGTCACCGATACGCGCATGGCGTCCACCATTTCCAACGGGGCCGCCAAGGTCCAGACCATCGAGCATCTGATGTCGGCGTGTGCCGGTTTGGGGCTGGACAATCTGTATGTGGACATCACTGCCGAAGAGGTTCCTATTCTGGACGGATCAGCGGCTTCGTTTGTGTTTTTGTTGCAAAGTGCCGGCATAGAACTGCAAAACGCAGCCAAGCGATTCCTGCGCGTCAACCGACCGGTGGAGGTTCGCGAAGGTGAGGGAGCCAATTTGAAGTGGGCACGGCTGGAACCCTACAACGGGTTCAAGCTCAGCTTTGAAATTGTGTTCGACCATCCGGCAGTCGATTCCACCGGCCAGCGCGTGGAGTTCGACATGGGAGCCGACTCCTACTCCAAAGACATTGCGCGCGCTCGTACTTTCGGGTTCACCAAAGACGTCGAAATGATGCGCATGAATGGCCTCGCATTGGGTGGTGGCCTGGACAACGCCATTGTGATGGACGATTACAAGGTGCTGAACGCCGAGGGTTTGCGTTATGACGATGAGTTTGTCAAACACAAGTTGCTCGATGCCATTGGCGACTTGTATTGTGTGGGCAAGCCACTGTTGGCACGTTACAGCGCTTTCCGATCTGGCCATGCCTTGAACAACAAATTGTTGCGCGAATTGTTGGCACAACCCGACGCCTGGGATGTCGTGAGTTTCGATGATGAAAGTCGGGCCCCCACCGGATTTTCACAACTGGCACGTGCTTGGTAGAGTGAACAGAGAAACGTAGCCGTGGCTCCACTTCGCTGGTTGGTACTGTTCATGCTCGTGGCAGCAGGTTTGTCGTTTGCCTGCTTTGCAATTACTGGTCAAACACGCTTCAAGGTCTTTGGATTGCGAATTCTGCGATGGACCATGGTCGGTGCGTTCGCTTTTTTTGGCGTCCTGATTCTTGAACGACTAGCCTAAGAGGCGAGCGCTCATTTTTGGAGGCGTTGCGCCACCGCAATAGGCCCGATGCTTGCCGCCGCGCCGGTCCCAACAATCAGTGGTCCCCGGCTGTCAGCCAGTCCGGTTTCTCGAGCTTCAAAAAGGCCAACAATGCATCGATGACGTCGGGGTCGAATTGCTTGCCTTTGCGTTCCACCAGATAGGCCAGCACATCGTCCAGCAGCCAGGCATCCTTATAGGGGCGGCTGTGCAGCAAGGCGTCAAAAACATCGACCACGGCCACAATGCGCGCCGCCAACGGTATTTCCTGGGCCTTCAAACCCCGGGGGTACCCGTTGCCGTCAAAGTGTTCGTGATGCCCTCCGGCAATTTGAGCGCCCAAGCTCAGGCTACTGACGCCGTCCACCATCTGCGAGGCCCGGGCCAGCACGGTCTCGCCGATGGCGGCGTGCTTTTCCATCATGATGCGTTCGTCGGCGGTATGCCGTCCAGGTTTGAGCAACACCGCGTCGGGCGTTGCCACCTTGCCAACGTCATGGAGGATGCTGGCAATACCCACCAAGGACATAAACGTCGGGGTTGTAATCTCGGGATACTTTCCGGCTGCTTTCAGTTGTGCCGCGATGCCGTCAGTCAGGTTGCTAACCCGGCGCACATGACCGCCTGTGGTGGGGTCGCGCGATTCGGCAAGGTCTGCCAATGCCACGACAGTGGCCTCCTGGGTATTTCGCAATTGTCCAAACATGTGTAGGTTGTCAAATGCGGCGGCGATACGGTCGCAAAACACGCTCAGGAGGCTGCGTTCCAGATCACCCAGGGGCCAAGGCGGAGAAAACGCCACGGCAAACTGATGACCGTGCGCCGCTGAAATAAAAAGGACATCCAGCTTCTCACCAAATACATTCCTTTTTTCGCGAAATGCCTGTGCGATGCCCGGCGCCCAGGCATGGTCTGCCGGCATGGTGTTGTGGACTTCCAACTCCGACAGAGCCCCGGTTGAGGCAATCACCATGGGATCGTCCGTCACACCCGGAGACTTGTTGCGCATGACACACAACACGCCCTCGGTACCAAAGTTCAGAATGGCGCCGATTTGTGTCAGGACACCCGAGGCAAGGTCCTTCAGCGAGTCAATCTGGTATAGGTTGCTGGCGGATTCGAGGATTTGTGCCAGGCCCTTGCGACTGGCGTCAATCGTTTGCAATCCTTCGTAACTGCGCAACGAGGCAATGACGGTAGTGAACAGTTTTTGCGCTGTCAACTCGGTCTTGGCCTTGTAGTCATTGATGTCGAAATCGACAATCACCTTTTGTTCCGGTGCCTGCCCGGGCTGACCCGTTCGCAACACAATGCGGATCAGGTTGTTGCCGAGGTCCTCCCGGATCCGCTTGGTCAGCCGCAGTCCAGCGTCGTCTGATTCCATCACCACATCCAACAACACCAAAGCGATGTCGTTTTCATTGGCCAACACGTCATAACCCTGAGCCCCGGAGTAAGCCGACAGAATTTCGACGCCCCGGCCCTTGAAAGTGACGTTGTTCAGCGCCAATCGCGTTACCGCATGGATGTCGGGCTCATCATCAACAACCAGAATTCGCCAGGGCCTGGCTGCGTGCTGACCAACGATGGGTTCGTCGTCATCAGCCAGCCAGTCGTCGTTGTTAGAGTCAGATTGATCCATATGCGCCCCAACGGTTGAATGTTCTACCGACCGGAAGATTCCCCGGCTTGAAATTCATACAAGCCGAGCATAGCGAGAAATCAAGCGATTGCGGTGACAGGGGCTACCAATGGAATGCAATTTGTGAAACACGCGCCGCCCTGGAACTAACGGCTTCGTCCAGCTTTGTAGTTCCCACCGATCTTGCCACCCAGACCACTGGCCTTGGCCAAGCGCGCCATTGCCGATCCGGCGTGTGCATGGGTGATGGCCAGCCCCAGCGCATCGGCCGCATCGGGACCTGGCAGTCCAGGCAAGGCCAAAAGGCGCTGAACCATGGACTGCACCTGCATTTTGTCGGCGCGCCCGTAACCCACCACGGCCTGTTTCATTTGCAGCGCGGTGTATTCGGCAACCGGCAATTCTTTGTAGACCAAAGAGGCAATACAGGCCCCGCGTGCCTGACCCAACAACAAGGTGGACTGCGGGTTGACGTTGACAAACACGATCTCCACACACGCACAGTCTGGCGCATAACGCGCGATCACTTCCGCGATGCCGTCAAACAGCACTTTGAGTCGCAAGGGCAAGGCACCGACATCCAGATGCTGGGTGCTGATGGTGCCGCTGGCCACATACCGCAGCGCGGCGCCCTCTGCATCGACCACCCCAAAGCCGGTGGTGCGCAGGCCAGGATCAATGCCCAATATTCGCATGCTATATCTTTAGGAGCTACTTACGCAATGGATTCGAGGGCTAGAGGTCGTTTTTGCACCAAGGTTTTGAGCCGTGCCTATTCGTTGACCTGCTTGGGGGTGAATACATCAAACCTCAAAATACCAGCGCGCAGAGTGGAAAAACACGGGTGCCGCAAAACACAGCGCGTCCACACGGTCCAACAGCCCACCCGCTCCGGTCACCGACTTGCCCTGACTGCCCCAGCTCGGAATGCCACGGTCACGTTTGAGCGCCTTCATGACGAAGTGGCCCATCGATCCGGCAACACAAGCGATAAAGGCTGCCGCAAACGCAGTACCCGGCACCCAGGGTGTGATGCCAGCCAGCAAAGCACCCAACAAACTGCCCACTGCCACGCCGCTGGCCCAACTGCGCCATTTGAAACTCTGGCTGATCGCGGGTGCCACCGGTGCACGCTGAAGTTGGCGCGAAGCGATGTGCTGCGTGACCATACATACCTGAACCACGATGACCAGAAAAAACACCAGAAAGGCATTGCGGTTGTCATAACCCGGGAACTTCAACAACAACAGCGCTGGCACATGGCTCATGCCGTAAATACACACCATGATGCCCCACTGTAGCTTGGCGTTGCGCTCCAGAAAACGCAGCGGGTCGTTGGCCAGGGCGCTGACCAGTGGCAGTGCCAGGAAAACGTAGACCGGAATAAATACCGCGAACATGTCGAAATGCCCACTGCCCGCCAGCCAGTATTGCACCGGCAACACGACAAAAAATGCCAGCACCAGACTGCGGTGGTCACCCAGGCGGGTGGGCGACAGGGTCAGAAACTCGCGTAATGAAAAGAAGGACACAAAAGCAAACAGCGACAGCGCCACCCAGTCACCTGTAACCCAGCCAATCCAGAACACAAACACCATGAACCAACTGCTGCGCAGAATGGCGTCCACACTCTTGAGTTCTTTATGCCGCCGCTCGGCCTGGGGGCCGTCGCCGTGGTCGCGCACCGAAAACAGAAAGGTGACGATGCTGGCCAACAGCAGCAGGCCAAACACAATGACAAACAAGGCACCAACCTGGTCTTGCGGCGATAGATTCTTGAGGTAGAAGTACATGGTTATGCCTGCCGACGAGCCGAAACATCCCTGATCAGTTGAGGACAGAGCTGAAGGACTGTCCCGCAAGGTTTCAGTGTGGCATGCGCCCCCTCGGGGGGCAGCGAACGAATGTGAGCGTGGGGGTACATAGGCTTCAGACGTCGCGCAGCGACACCACTGCCGAGCGGGCGCGTTCGAGGAATGCGCGCCGGTCCTCACCCTGGTCCAACTGCATCGGGGTACCGAAAGTGACGGAGCACAACACCGGCACCGGCACGACCTCGCCCTTGGGCAATACGTGTTGCACATTGTTGATCCAGGCCGGAACCAGCACAACGTTCGGAAACTTCAGCGCCAGGTTGTACAAACCGGCTTTGAATGGCTGCGGCTCACCGGTAAAACCACGGGTGCCTTCGGGAAACAGGATGATGGAGTCGCCGTTTTGCAGCGCATCAAACAGCGGCTCCAGCGGGTCTTCGTCGCTGGTTCGGTCGCGCGACACGTAAATGACGTTGAACACGGCGGTGGTCAGCCATTGTTTGAAGGGTGTTTTGGTCCAGTAGTCTTTGGCGGCAATGGCGCGGGTTACGCTGCGCAGCTCCAGCGGTAGCGCCGCCCAGATCATGACCAGGTCGGCGTGGCTTTGGTGGTTGGCAAAATAGATGCGTTGCTCCGCCTTGGGTGGGCAACCGTGCCAACGGGCCTGCGAACCGGTCAGCACCCGGATCAGCCCCAGCAGAAAGTAACTCATTAACTTGGCAAGCATGGGGCGGATGATACAGAGCTATATGACGCTTTGATGTGGGTTTGTATCGATGCTGGTGTGCCGTTGTTGGCTGGCGCTGGATGCGGAGTCTGGGTGCTCTGCGCCGTTCGTGTCCCCCGGCCTTCGGCCTCCTCCTTGACCTCACTTTGCAGAACACCTAGCCCCCGCATCCGGGAAGTGGTACGCCCGGGTTTTTGTAAGCGTTCTGGCGAGCTTCGCGCAGTAGCGCCCACGCCTGCCCTTGCCGTATCAGTTTAGGAGCACAGCTAACAGTAATGCAATATTCCCCATCGCCTCGGTCTTTCTAGCTCGCCATACAAGTTCGGGCGGCAATTTCTCAAGTTGAGTGCGATGCCAGTGCGAAATGTAGAAAGTCATGGTCGCAATCGTCCCGCACAGAAGTGGCCAGAGTTGTTGCAACTCTGAAGCGAGAAAACCGGAAGCGGTTATCCCAATTGCGGCGACGACCAGACCGAGTCCGCCTGAAGACCTGTGCGCATGAGAGTAGCTTCCGCAGACAGCACAATAGGCCGGGAGTGCAGGATAAGACAACCACTTACGAAAGAAGGTGATGCTGGAAGCGTTACAGGTTGGGCATGCATACATATCAAACCTTCCCTCCAGAAGTTGGCTTTCAGTCTTACCAGGACGGCCTGTCCAGCTTGCTAAACGCCTGCCCTCATTTTGGCAGAGTTGCGAACACCAAACACCCAAGCAGAAGGCCAAGGGTGCAGGCCAGAGCGAGGTCAAGGAGGAGGTCGCTGGAGCGACCGGGGGACACGAGCGGCGGTCTGCGCCCTTGGCCTTCTGCGGGCGGGCGAGAGAAAACAACGCAAAAGCCTCAAGGCAATTGCGCCCCCCCCATGCGCCCAGCAATCACTTCGGCACGGCTGGCCAGGTAACCGGAGTTCGGCAGTTTCTCGTAGTGGCGCGGTCGCGGCAGCATCACCGCCAGCCGCGCCGCTTCATACGCACTGAGTTGTGACGCGGGTTTGCGGTAGTAGTGCTGCGCCGCCGCTTCTGCACCAAACACACCTTCACCCCACTCCACACTGTTGAGGTAAATCTCCAGAATGCGTTGTTTGCTCAGCAAATGCTCCAGCAACACCGTTAGCACCAATTCCTGCCCTTTGCGCAACAGTGTGCGCTCACCCGAGAGAAACAGGTTCTTGGCCAGTTGCTGCGTAATGGTAGAGCCGCCGACGATTTTGGGCGGCCTAGCGGCGGCTGGTTTGCCGGGCGCGGTCTTGGTGGCAGGCTTCTGGCTGGCGGCGGCCCGCGCTTCGGCCTTAGCGTTTTTCTCCCAGGCTTTTTCCAGAGCGTCCCAGTCCACACCCTCGTGGTTGGCAAAGCTGTCGTCCTCCGAAGCAATCACCGCGCGTTTCAAGTTGCTTGAAATCTGGCTGTAATCCACCCACTGTTGGCGCCAGCGCAATGTGCCCTTGTTATTGGCAATGCGCCAAGCCTCAGAGCGCTGGAAACTGGTGGACTGGGGCGCCATCACTGCCATGATCGCAATGCGGGCGACAAAAAACACTTGCAACGCTAGCAGCGCGACCAACAGCAGACCCAGCCAACGGACCAGCCCTTTCATGGGTGGGCCGAAACCGCCGCTTCCAGCGTCTCATCGCGGGTGAACTTGAAGCGCGACACCACAACGATTTGTTCAGCCTGGCGGCGCATGGCCGTACTGAAGCGTCCGAACGGGCCGGCGGACTTGGCGATAGCCGCTGCCTGACGGTCAAGTGCCCGGCTGCCTGACGTCTCGACGACCTCGGTGTCAATCACCCTGCCATTGTGATTGACGGTCACGATCATGGTCAGTTCACCATAGAGTTTTTTGCCGCCTGACTGCGGGAAGTTCTCGGTGCCCTTGTCTTCAATGGCGCGGCGCAGTGCGTCGTAATACACCGCATACACCTCTTCGCGCACCGCGGGGCTGATGTAGCGTTTCTTGGGCCTGGCATTCTCCTGGTTGATGCGCCGTTCAATCTCGGCCAGGATCTTGACCAACTGGCGGCGCTTTTGCTCGCGCTCCTTTTGCTCGGCTTTGCTGGCCACCTGGTTGGGGTCGGGCGGCGGCAGGGCGGCGAGCTGGCTCTTGACCTGGGCCAGCAACAGGGTCTGCTGCTGTTGCAGGGTCTGCAATTTGCGCGCGGTTTCTTCTTCGGAGTCATCACCGATGTCGGTCATCGCAGAGGGCGGCAACGGGCTGGTGGCACGGCCCTTGTCGGCATCGCCGCCACCCGCGAGTGAGGCTTGCGCGATGGCTTTGGCCTTGTCGGGCTTTTCGTCGCTTCGCGCATTGACCAGCACCACTTCCAGGGGCGTGTCTTCAAACACCCGGTTAAAAGACTCGGGGTCCACAAAACGCACCGTCAGCAGCACCGCATGCACCACTACGGATGCGAACAAGGCGAGCTGAAGGGTGCTGAAGGACCGCAGGTTCACGGGGCTGGATTATCGGCGGTAGTTTCGCTGGGTTCGGTGACATCGACCGCAATGGCGATGGGGCCGGACACCTCTTCGTCGTCGGCCTCGTCTTCACTGGCCTGGGCTCCGTCTGCCAGTGCGGCATCCGTAGCGGGCGTATCCAACCGCTCTAGGACCTTGCCACTGACATCCAGCGTGATCAGGTCCATCTCACCCAGTTTGACCCGCACCCGCGCGCCGCGTGGCAGGTTTTGCGCGCCCATGACCGGCAGCACCAGGGGCAGGGTGTCGGCACGCACCATGTTCTCCTTGAAGACGCTGGCCTCCAGCTCGGTGATGTTGTTTTGCTGAAGGTAACGCAGTGTCCAGAAGCGCTCCATGCCACCCTGGTAACCGTTGTAGGCGCTGTAGGCTTCGTCAAAACTGGAGATGATGGAGAACAGGCTGGCGTCCTTGGGCTTGAAAGGTGCGGCCAGTGCCGCCGTCTTGCCATGCTGGACGCAGGCAATGATTTGCCACTGGTTCACCAGGTCCGTGTAGCGGCGCAGCGGCGAGCTGCTCCAGGCATAACTTTTGACGCCGATACCGGCGTGCGGCAAGGCCTTGGTGCCCATGCGCACCTTGACGCCGGGCGCCAGGCTGGCCTGGCTGCGGTAGATGCCGGGAACACCCAGCTCGGCCATCCAGCTGCCCCAGGTGCTGTTGGCCAGGATCATGGCCTCGGCCACGATCAGGTCCAGCGGCGCGCCGCGCTGTCGGGTGCTGATCTGCACGGTCTCCGTCCCTTGCGGCTCCGCACCATCGTTACCGACTAAGCGGAAGTTGTAGTCCGGGCGGTTGAAGGTCTCGGGCTTGCCGCGAACGACTTCGCGTTTGGCCTTCAGGTCTTTTGCAAGGCGGTATAAAAATGATAGCTGGTTGCGCAATGACGGTAAGGGCTGGGGCTCATTTTCGTGACTAAAACTGGGGTCCAGCAACCACGGCTCGGTCACGATGGCGTCGAGCTGGTCGTGGCGCAGGTTGTGGGCAATGGACACGCGCTCGATGCGGGATTCGTGGCCCTTGATCTCCAGCGTGGCTTCATCCAGCGTGACGTACAGCGACAGCGCCGGGCATTCGCGTCCGGCCAGCAGCGTGTAGGTCTGCACCAGCGCATCGGGCAGCATGGTGACCTTGTAGCCCGGCATGTAGACCGTGGACAGGCGGGTGCGGCCGATTTGGTCCACCGCGTCGCCGCTCTGGATGGCCAGGCCCGGTGCAGCGATGTGGATGCCCAGCGTGATGGTGCCGCTGCCCAGGCCCTGCACGGACAGCGCGTCGTCAATTTCGGTGGTCTGCGAGTCGTCAATCGAAAAGGCCTGTGCGCTGGACAGCGGCAGATCGGTTTCATTGATGGCCGCCGCTGCAAGGGCGGGAAAACCCGTGCCCTTGGGGAAATTCTCCAGCAGGAAGCGCTTCCAGTGGAACAGGTAGGGCGAGGCAATGGCGCCCGACTTTTGCAGCAGTTCCAGTGGTGCGGTGTGGGTGGCGCGGGCCGCCTCGACCACGGCCTTGTACTCGGGCGCGTTCTTGTCGGGCTTGAACAGAATCTTGTACAACTGCTCGCGCACCGGCTCGGGGCACTGGCCAGCGCCCAGCTCGGTGGCCCACTGGGTGATCTGCAGGGCCACCAGTTTCTTCTTCTCGATGGCGGCCAGTGCCTGGGCGATCACATCGGCGGACGCCTTGCGAAACCGCCCCTTGCCGGCGCGGCGAAAGTAGTGCGGCGACTCGAACAGACGGAACAGCATGGCGGCCTGCTCGGACAGCGGGGCCTGGGCTGAGAAATAGTCGCGTGCCAGGTCGGCAAAGCCAAACTCTTCGTCCGGCGCAAATTCCCAGGCCATTTCCAGCTCGATGTTCTGGCTGGCCGCTTGCGCGGCGGCCATGAACTCGGCGGGCGAGGGCTTTTCGAACTTGATCAGCATGTTGGCGGACTTGACCTTGACCCGCTTGCCGCTGTCAAGCTCCACCTGTGCCGACGACTCCGCCTCGGACAGTACACGGCCGGCCATGAATTTTCCGGCTTCATCAAACAATAAAAACATAGGTGGGCATTGTCCCATGCCGCCCTGACCAGCGGCTATGCTTGGGGGTTGGAATGCTTGGGCGCTGGTTTGGCGCGGCAGACCGTGGGGAGACTCTTTCGGTGTGGCGAGTATTGATTGTTGAAGACGACCCACAGATGCTGGCCTTTTTTGCCGCCAGTGTGCAGCGCTCGCCGGAACTGGCCCTCGTGGGCAGTGTGGGCACGGTGGCGCAGGCCCGAGCCATTTTGGGTGACGCGTCGCAGGTGGTCGACGTGTTATTGACCGACCTGGGTCTGCCCGACGGTAGCGGGCTGGAAGTTATCCGGTATGCCCGCGACTGCCACCCGGCGTGTGAGCCCTTGGTGATTTCCATGTTTGGTGATGAAGACAATGTGCTTGCCAGCATCGAAGCGGGCGCTTTGGGCTACATCCACAAGGACGCTGCGCCCGACGACATCGCCAAAACGATTCTGGAGATGAAAACTGGAGCGTCACCCATTTCCCCGATGATTGCACGCCGGGTACTCTCGAAGTACCGATCGATGCAACCAAAATCGCTTCCAGCCCACGTGGTTATTGCGCAAACCACTATCAAAACAGAAGTAAATGGCGCTGACAAAAGCATTTTGTCACCCCGCGAACAAGAGGTCCTGGAGTTGATTGCGCGCGGTTTTTCGTATTCCGAAATTGCCGCACAAAAGGGCCTGAGTGTCCACACGGTGCAAACACACATCAAAAGCCTGTACGGCAAGCTCGAAGTGCATTCCAAAATGGAAGCCGTTCTGGAGGGCACGCGTATGGGCCTGTTGCGCCAGCCGCTTTGACCATGTCGGCCTTCATCATGCGGGGCATGGGACGATGGTTTGGCATTGGTTTGCAGTTGTTATGCGTCGTGGTGGCGCTTACGTCGGCGGAACTGTGCGGGGCCGAGCCGGTGACACTGAGCGAGGCACAGGCCACGGTAACCATCAATGGCACAACCCAGCGGACACCGCTGAGCTTGCCATACCACTGGGACCGCATCCATCCCGGCCAGCGGGGCGAGGCCACTTTTGATTTTCAGTTTGATCTCCCAAACGCGCCTGCCGAAGTGTGGGGCATCTACCTGCCGCGCCTGGGCAACGCCTATGAGATATGGCTCAACGGGTCGAAATTGCAATACCAGGGCAACATGGCCCAGCCGGGGGGTGTCGATGCCGTCTATAACGGTGCGGACTATGCGCGGTTGCCCCGCTACATCTCCGTCGCCGGGGGGCATTTCGGCGTCACGAACCACCTCAAAATACGCATCCGGGCCGATGTAGGCCGCCGTGGTGGACTGGCACCACCCGTCATTGGGCCGCAGGAGCAGGTCTACCCGCTGTACGAACACGCCTACCGCTGGCGTGCAACCGGTTCCATCGTCGTGGTGGCACTGTGTTTTGTTTTTGGAATCACCGCTCTCGCTCTGTGGGGCATCACCAAAGGTCTGCCGCAGACCGATCAAGCGGGTCGCGATGCCCTGTACCTGTACGCGGGTGTAGCCCAGTTTTTCTGGGCATTTAATGTGGCTGCTGTGTTGGTAGAGGATCCGCCCCTTCCCTGGCCTTGGTGGGGTGTCTTGCAGGTGCTGGCCCTGGGCACCTGGAGTTTCTGCATGGCACTGACGTGTATGGAAACTGCAGGGTGGCGCGATGGATGGGCTGCCCACCGGTTCCGACAGTGGCTTGCCTTGTTGATGTTGATGTGTCCGGCCATGGCCTGGACTGCGCTGGAGATGGGCTTTCCCCTGGCCCTGACCGCCTGGTATGGCCTTGCCGCCCTGACCCTTTTGTTGTTTGTACTGTTTTTTTTGCGCAGCGTTGTGGTGCATCCTTCGCTGGAACGACTGGTGGTGGGGGGCGCTGCCCTGGTCAATACTGCTGTGGGTCTGCGGGACTTCTTTGTTTTCAGACTGGATCCCTCCTTTAGCGCCAATACGTGGTCCCGGTATTCATCCCTGTTGTTTGGTTTGGCCTTCGGTTTTGTGGTGTTAACCCGGTTCAGGGCCACCAACGAGCAATTGCGGGATTTGTTGGCCACCCTAGCGGCGCGGGTGTCGGAAAAAGAAGAAACCTTGCGTACCGCGTATACGAAGATGGAGGCCATGGCCCGCCACCAGGAGCGGTTGTCCGAGCGCGGCCGCATCCTGCGCAATATGCATGACGGCGTCGGAGCCCACATCACGTCGGCCATGCGCCAGTTGCTGTCGGGTGGCGGCCGCGATACCCCGGCGCGTACGCAGGTGTTGATGACTCTGCGCGATGCGCTGGACAACCTCAAGTTGTCGATCGACTCCTTTCACCTGGCACCAGGTGACATTACCGCCCTGCTGGCCAACTTGCGTTACCGCCTGGGTCCGCGCTTCAGTGCCATGGGAATCGAGTTGCAGTGGGATGTAGACCTGTTGCCCATCTGCGAAAAACTCGACGCCAGCGCGATGGGGGAACTGCAATTCATGTTGTTCGAGGCCCTGTCGAATGTTCTACAGCATGCCCAGGCACATACGCTGCGGGTGGAAGCCCATGTGGAAGGTCAGGGCGAGCGTGTCGACGATGCCACGCAGACAAGCGACTCTGGTCAGGTCTATGTTCGGGTGGTTGACGATGGTGTCGGATTTGACCCGCAGGCCCGCCAAAGCAAGGGTCTGGCCAATTTACGCAAACGCGCCGTCGCCATTGGCGCGCAATTGCGGATCAGCAGCACACCTGGCAATACAGTGGTCGAAATCCAGCTTGGTGTGTAATGCCGCAGCGCCGGGGTTGCCCTGCGTCGATAATTACCCCCTTGTATGGCCTCTGTTTTTGATAAAACTTCTGTTTGGCGGCGTATTGCCCCTTGGTTCCATGGCTTTGATGGCCCTTTGGCATTCGCGGTGTTTCTGTTGGCCTGCGCGGGCATGCTCACCATGTATTCCTCGGGCTTTGACCACGGCACGCGGTTTGAAGACCATGGCCGCAATATGCTGATTGCGGGCACCATCATGTTTGTCGTGGCCCAGGTTCCGCCGCAGCGGCTGATGGCTCTGGCCGTGCCGCTGTACATGCTGGGGGTTGCTTTGCTGATTGCGGTGGCGGTGTTTGGCATTACCAAAAAAGGTGCCCGGCGCTGGATCAATTTAGGCGTCACCATCCAGCCCAGCGAAATTCTGAAGATTGCCATGCCCCTGATGCTGGCCTGGTGGTTCCAGAAACGTGAAGGGCAGTTGCGTCCGCTGGACTTTGGGGTGGCCGCCTTTTTGCTCGGTGTGCCGGTTGCGCTGGTCATGAAACAACCCGATCTGGGCACCTCGCTGTTGATTCTGGCGGCGGGCCTGTCGGTCATTTTTTATGCGGGCATGAGCTGGAAGCTGGTGATCCCACCGGTGCTGCTGGGAGTGATCGGCATCGGGCTGATCGTGGTGTTTGAACCTAGCCTGTGCGCCGAAGGCGTGCGCTGGCCGGTCTTACACGACTACCAGCAACAACGTATCTGCACGCTGCTGGATCCCACGCGTGACCCGCTGGGCAAGGGTTTTCACATTATCCAGGGCATGATTGCCATCGGCTCGGGCGGCCTCACCGGGGTTGGGTTCATGAAAGGTACACAAACACATCTTGAATTCATTCCCGAGCGGACCACCGACTTTATTTTTGCCGCCTATTCCGAGGAGTTCGGACTGTTGGGAAACCTCTTTCTGATCGCCGCTTTTCTGTTCCTGATTCTGCGCGGTCTGGCCATTGCGCTGGAGGCTCCGACCTTGTTTTCGCGGCTGCTGGCAGGGAGTGTGACGATGATTTTCTTCACCTATGCCTTCGTCAACATGGGCATGGTCAGCGGCATTTTGCCGGTTGTGGGTGTGCCACTGCCCTTTATCAGCTACGGCGGCACCGCCATGGTGACCCTCGGCTTGGCGATTGGCATTTTGATGGCGATCGCCAACGCCAAGCGCCTGGTGCAGTCCTGATATGGAAGCAGAACGCGAAGCGACAAGCGAGAGTGCCGCATGAGCGCCGCCGGGCCGCCCCAAGGCGCGAAGCTAATATTCCCCGTCAGCATCATCGGTGTTGGCAATATGGGCGGCGCCATGGCAGCGCGCCTTGGGTCGTTGGGCTGGTCGCCACGTGTCTTTGATCTGGAACGGGCCAAAGCCAAAAGTCTTGAACGATTTGGTGCCCTTGCCCCCGAATCTGCTGTATCTACTGCTACTGAAACGATAGTAACCATCATCTGTGTGGTGGATGCTGCACAAACCCGTGACGTGTTGTTTGGATCACAAGGCATTGCTTCTCATCTGCAGCCTGGGCACGTGGTGGTGTTGTGTCCCACCATTTCACCGGATGCGGTGCAAACCCTGGCCAGTCAGCTGGCGTTACTGGGTGTGGACACACTGGATGCCCCGATGTCGGGTGGCCCGCAGCGTGCCCGCGATGGCAGCATGAGTCTGATGCTTGCCGGCACCGATGCTGTGGTGGCCAAGGTCCAGCCCTTGCTGGATGCACTGTCCAACCAGCTGTTCCACATCTCCGAACAGCTGGGGGATGCCGCACGGACCAAACTGGTCAACAACCTGCTGGCCGGCATCAATCTGGTGGGTGCGGCGGAAGTCATGGCCCTGGCGCGCCGCCTGGGGCTGGACGCCACACGCACGCTGGATGTGATTGCCCAGTCCAGTGGCCAAAGCTGGATTGGCATGGATCGTATGCGCCGTGCCGTTGCCGGTGATTTTGCACCGCGTGCCCACATGACCCTGCTGGCCAAAGACACGGCCCTGGCACAGGATGCGGCACGGAGCGTCGGCTTTGAAGGCCCGTTGGGGGCGCTGGCCAGCCAGGTGTTTGCGGCGGCGCTCCAGTCGGGGTTGGCGGATCTGGATGACGCTGCGCTGTTGCCGTTTCTGGAGCGCCGATTGCCCTGACGCCCCGTGGTCGTCGCCACTCCAGCGGGGGCAAGCGCCCTCCACTGAACGTTTTTGTGCGCAGGCGCCTAGAATTGGCCCATGATTTCTCGTGAACCCACCATCGAACGTCTCGCCCTGGCCCAGAGCCTGTTGTTAACCCCCTTTGGCCTGGATGACTCCCATCTGGCCATGGCCTTGAATGAAATCAAGGCCCACCGGGTTGACGAAGCCGACCTTTATTTCCAGTACACCCGCTCCGAAGGCTGGAGCCTGGAGGAGGGAATTGTCAAGACCGGTTCGTTCAGCATCGAACAAGGGGTTGGCGTGCGTGCAGTCAGTGGCGAAAAGACCGCCTTTGCCTACTCGGATGACATCTCGCAGGCCTCCCTGCTGGATGCGGCCCGTACGGTGCGCAGCATTTCCAGTGTGGCCCAAAAAGGGCGGGTCAAAGTGGCGAGCCCAAAGATTGCCAGGGCGCGCAGTCTGTACAACGGAGTGGACCCGATTTCTACGCTGGACAGCGCCGCCAAGGTGGCGTTGTTGGGCAAAGTGGAAAAATTGGCCCGCGCCAAAGACCCGCGGGTGGCCCAGGTCATGGCGGGTTTGGCCAGTGAATACGATGTGGTGATGGTGGCCCGTGCCGATGGCACCCTGGCGGCCGATGTGCGACCGCTTGTGCGACTGTCGGTTACCGTTATTGCGGAACAAAAAGGGCGTCGTGAAGTGGGCTCAGCCGGTGGCGGTGGTCGCTTTGGACTGGCGTATTTTGACGATGCCCAGATCGAGAAGTATGTTGACGAAGCGGTGCATGCGGCCCTGACCAACCTCGATGCGCGGCCTGCGCCCGCAGGTGAAATGACGGTGGTGTTGGGCCCCGGCTGGCCCGGTATTCTGTTGCACGAAGCGATTGGCCACGGGTTGGAGGGTGACTTCAACCGCAAGGGCTCCAGCGCCTTCAGCGGCCGGGTCGGTCAACGGGTTGCGGCCAAGGGTGTGACCGTGCTGGATGACGGCACCATTGCCGACCGCCGTGGTTCCCTGAACGTGGACGACGAAGGCAACACCAGCCAGCGCACTGTGCTGATCGAGGACGGCATTTTGAAGGGCTACATCCAGGACGCCATGAATGCGCGCCTGATGGGCGTGGCGCCCACCGGCAATGGGCGGCGGGAAAGTTATGCCCACGTGCCGATGCCGCGCATGACCAACACCTACATGCTCGGTGGCGACAAAGATCCCAAGGAAATTGTGGCCAGCATCAAGAGGGGCCTGTACGCCACCAACTTTGGCGGTGGCCAGGTGGACATTACGTCCGGCAAGTTTGTGTTCTCGGCCAGCGAAGCCTATTGGGTGGAAAACGGCAAGATTTTGTATCCGGTCAAAGGTGCCACCATTGTTGGCAGCGGGCCGGAATGCCTCAAGCGTGTCAGCATGATCGGCAATGACATGAAGCTCGACAGCGGCGTGGGCACCTGCGGCAAAGAAGGCCAGAGTGTGCCGGTGGGCGTGGGGCAACCCACGCTGCGGATCGATGGCCTGACCGTGGGTGGAACCGCCTGACCGGGTAACCAACACATCAGGAAGATCGATGACATGAGTGGTGAACCGTCCAGTGCGCTGCCCACGCAGTCCGACGAATCGTTTTCTGCCTCAGTGGACACGGGATTCCCTGCGCACTCGCAGACCCAGGGCGCGTCACAGGGAATTTCCCAGTCGCAGTCCCAGAACCACAGTTTTCAGTCGTTTGGGCAATACAGCCAGTTTTTGCGATCGGCCGTAGCCGACGAGGAGTCTTTGCAGGTTGGTGAAAGCCTGCAGGCGTTGGCCGTCCAGATCGAGGCGATGGTGACGCTGTTGCAACAGGGCGGGCGCGATCGCCGCGCGCTGGCTCTGGCGTTGTTCAATCTGGTGGGAGACCTGCGCGCCCATCGCGCCCAACTGTTGGCCCTGGGCGACGACTGGCATCGCTTTTATGAGTTTGATGCGCACTTTTCCTCACTGAACCATTTCCGCATTCTGGTCACACAGTGGGCCATGGAGGCCGCTCCGCCGCGTCTCGGTGTGCCGCCGTTGGCCGATTTTGATTTGGCTGCCTGGCGTGTGCTGGGTGCTGGCTCCTTGCTGCTCGACGTGTACGAGCAGTCGCGCAAAGCCGTAGTTCCACAGGACGAGCTCAGCGCCGAACCTTCGGTGTGGGGCCGTTGGAGCGCCTGGTGGACCCGACGCCAGATGCGACGCAAGGTTGTGCGGGCAGAGGGCCGACGCGGCCGGCGCAAGACAGATTGATGTGGCCCCCACGCTCCGCCGCTGCGCGGGTCGCTGCCCCCCAAGGGGGCTAACTCGTCTTGGGGCGGCCCGGCGACGAGTTGCCCGCCCTCACGTTGCCGACCAGCAAAATTAACTGTGCTACAGTGACAGCCATGCATTTCGGTCGTTTTTACTTTGGCTATTTTTGGTTCTCAAGCGCCTTTGGCGGTAGAGAGATCTGAACGTACCTGACAAGCAGACGTCCCAAATCCTCACCAAACCGCCGGCACCACCGGCGGTTTTTTTTTGCCCTAACCGACCCATTTCCATCCACACAGGAGCTTTCCATGACCGCAAAACCCGCCGCTACGTCCGATGCCTGGTACCCGCATGCACCGCAGCAAACCGACCGCACCAGCCAGACCGACGACGAACGCATCAAGGACATCACCGTGTTGCCGCCTCCCGAGCACCTGATCCGCTTCTTCCCGATCCAGGGAACGGCGGTTGAAAAGCTGATCTCCCATACCCGTAAGGCGATTCACAACATCATTGCCGGCAAGGACGACCGCATGCTGGTGGTGATCGGACCGTGTTCGATCCATGATCCGGCGGCCGCGCTGGACTATGCGCGCCGACTGAAGTCCGAACGTGAAAAATACAAGGGCACGCTGGAAATCGTGATGCGCGTGTATTTTGAGAAACCGCGCACCACGGTAGGCTGGAAAGGCCTGATCAACGACCCTTACCTGGACGAGAGCTTTCGCATTGACGAAGGCCTGCGTATCGCCCGCCAGTTGCTGATCGAGATCAACCGCCTGGGCTTGCCCGCCGGTAGTGAGTTTCTGGATGTGATTTCTCCCCAGTATCTGGGCGATTTGATTGCCTGGGGCGCGATCGGCGCACGCACCACCGAGAGCCAGGTGCACCGCGAACTGGCCTCCGGCCTGTCGGCCCCGATTGGCTTCAAGAA
>ERZ724517.548-NODE-548-length-22543-cov-9.833200_pt1 | contig 22543 bp, 20 predicted proteins | sample MGYA00376050_ERZ724517 | MGnify/ENA primary metagenome ERZ724517 (study PRJEB28724, sample SAMN07190886) | activated sludge metagenome | isolation source: activated sludge of sewage treatment plant in Hong Hong | place: USA: Christiansburg, Virginia | collected... | reverse complement strand
CGGTTAAGAAAGGCGACGACTTACACGCACTCGCCAAAGAGTTCGAGGTCGATGTTACCGGCCTGACGAAAGTCGACGACGTGAGAGGCGCACTCGCTCAATTTCAGAAAGACGAAATCGAGGCAAACGACAAAAAATAAACCCAAAAACACAATTTAATTAAACCATAATACGGGAAAAAATGGAAATAGCAGAAATTAAGGCGGCCGCCGAGGCGAATCCGCAATTATTGGAAGGACTTGTCCTTTTCGTTGCAGAAACGACACCAGGTAAAACGTTGATCGAAAACAAAGCGAAAGCCGAGTTTGATTTGAAAATCGGAGAGGAAATCCGAAAAACCCATGAGTTTTACGATAAAGACCTTTTAGAGATTTTGGGCGACAAGCCGAAAAATGAGGGAGGAAAAGTCGAGAAGTCTTACGAGGCGGTAAAAAGAAACCTCATCGAATTGAAACGTTTGAAAGCTATCGAGACAAATCTCAACGAGACCGATGCGGTTAAAAAACTCAAAGCCGAAAACGAAAAATTATTGTTAGAGGGCGGCGGGAAAGTGTTTCAAGAGCAACTCGAAACGGCAAAGAAAGAGTTTTTGCAGAAAGAGGAGCAATACAAAAAAGACTTACTCGAAGCGCGTCAGGGCATGACGGATGGGTTAGTCAAAAACGACATCGCCGTCGCAAAAGCAGCATTAAAACTCAACCCGGATATGAGCGAGACAATGAGAAATCTCGCATTAAACACCGCCGAGGCTGAGTTGTTGAAAAATAGTAAAATCGTCGACGGAAAAGTTTTATATTTGAAACCTGACGGAACGACTATTTTAAACGCAAAATACGAACCGGCATCCGCGAGCGAAGTTCTCGCCGCAATGGATGTCGTTAAGGAAATATCCTTAAAAGACAATGAAGCCCCAAAGGGAGGGGGCGCACCTCCGGGATCGGGAGGAAACGTTCAAACTGTAAAAGTCGAGGGGAAAGACGACGCAAAAAAATTGGTTTTCGCAACCGGAACGACTTTCACGACAAAAACCGATTTTCTCCAAAAGGCAGAAAAAGCCTTAAACGAGGCCGGTTATGTGAAAGGAGACGAGGATTGGGACAGGCTGAAAAATGAAGCGTACACCGAGAACAAAGTTTCGGAACTGCCAGCAGAATAATTTAACCATTTAAAAAAATTAGTATGAGCATTGCAGCAACTTACTTACAGGACATTCGCGTCGAATATCCCTCAGACCTCGACCAATTCGAATTGAGACGCTCGACGTTCGGTTTGGTTACGGCGGTCTTAGCCATGACGAAATCGGCAAAATCAATCGTTAGCCCGGATTTAATCAAAAAAGCGAAAACCTCAAACGGTTTAAACTTAGACATCCCGGTTATGAAAAAAGGTGTCGTTACAATCCTAAACGTCAGATCGTGTACGATTGCTGGCGGGAATAGCAACTCGGATTTAATCCGTGTCGTTTGGAAAACGTTACGCGCCGATATTTTCATGGTTCCGTCGCAGTACGACAAAAACATGATTTCGTACAAACACGACCTATCGAAAAAAATCGCTGACATTGTCGAGGCTTTCCTCATCAATGTAGAGACCGACCTCGACACCGCACTCAACGCCAACAAAAATCTCGTTTACAACTCGACGATGATTGGCGCGGGATCGGATTACACGTTGGCCGGCTCGGCGATCCAAGTTCCGGTCGCGAAACAACAATTTTTCTTCAACGACATCGAGCCGATTAACTTCGCCGACGATTTCGGTAGCACCAGCATCAAAATTTTAGCATCGCCGCCGGTTATGGGTGTTGTTAATCTTTGGGGCAATCAGGGAGCGGGTAACCAAATGAACTCGGTTTTCCAATTCCCAGGTAAAGACTTTACTTACTCAAACCGTATCACAAACGGCGCAGGTAAAAAAGCGACCGGGTATTTTATGCCGGACGGTTCGGTCGGTCTCATCACGAGAATTGATCCGGACGCGAGACGTGGCTCAAAAGCGGGAGACGGTACGGAATGGATGGAGGAAACTCTCCCAGGCTTACCGTGGACGGTTGGAATCCAATACAAATCGAAATGTAGCGACCAATCGTTGCTCGATGCTGGATTGGCACACCTTACCTCTACGCTGACGGAAAATTGGCAAATCTCTTTTGATTTCGGTATCATTATGCCGTACAATAGCGACACGGCCACGAAACCGGGAGCAATCCGCAAATTTGAGTTCGTACCTTAAACGTTACGATAGTTTCAAACCAAAAGAACGCCTTATCTCTTGCGAGGTAGGGCGTTTTTTAATAAAACAAACAAGCTATGTTCGACATCAATTCAGTAAAGGCAGCATATAAAAATTTAATCGGTTGGAGAAAACATTTCGACAATTGCGTCGATGTTACCGCCGAAAACCAAAAGACCGACTCGGGAGACTATTACCAGGACAAACACCCGGCGTTACGTCTCGATTACGTTTTGGCATCGCTTTCCAATAAGCAAGACTTAAACAAATACCTTGCGGAAAAAGTCGAAGTCGCAACGGTCAATCTTTTTAAAGATTTCATCCAAAAACGGCAGCTTTCCAACTATGGAAAAACACTTTTACAACAAGCCCAATTACTCAACCGCCCGAGTTTTGTAAATGACAAAATTATTAACCTGGGCCGGTTTTGCGGTTTCCAAATTCACGTAAAAGACGCGACCGGATTGCAAGTCGTACTCGATGAGATTGGTTTGCAGTTGGACGGGGCGCAAACGGTAACGTTGCATTTGTTTCACTCATCACTCAAAGAGGCGGTCGCGACATTTCAAATGACGACAACCAATTCATACGGCGTATGGAAAAAAGTCTCGGAAAACTTAAACTCGATGGAGTCGCAAAAGTTTTTCGGAGGCGTTTTTGTTTTAGGTTATTATCAAAACACACTCACGACTCAGGCGATCAATTATTCGAATTTCGATTGGAAAAAAGGCGAGGTATCGTGTGCGGGATGCGGAACGTCTTATTATGACGTTTGGAGAGCCATCGGCAACCATTTCCACATTTACCCGGTTTATTGGGCTGAGGGAAATTACACCGTTGGCGAAATGCCGGATTTGAACCTCGCGAGTTACGAAAATACAATCTCTTTCGGCCTCAATCTAAAATTGACGGTACGTTGCGACCTTACTTATTTTTTCATCCAAAACCGTTTCGTTTTTCAAGACTTGCTCGCGTACAACGTCGCGCTCGTCATTTTGAAAGATATGCAGTTCTCGACCGAGATCAATTGGGTAAAAGAGCAATACGTTAACATGGTCATCCGAGAGTTGGAGGGAGACAAAGAGACCAACGCGCTCAACTTGCCGCAACGATACCGAAACGAACTCAAAGCCGTTGAGTTCAACACGTCCGACATGAATAAAACTTGTCTCGGGTGCGTGGATGACGTTTCGCAACCAACGGTCGGGGTTTTGTAATGTTTGCCGCCCAACTTGCGTTCATTGATAATTTGCCGAACCGAATCGAGCAAAGTTTCCGCGAGACTGTCGAGGAGCATGGTCTCGAACTCAAAGAGTACATCGTAAACGAGCAATTGTTTGAACGTGGTGTCGATGGAGACGAAAAAAGGTTGGAGGGCTATAAACGGACGACAATTCGATATAAAATTGCGAAACGTCAGCCGGTCGACAGAACAACAACTCGGGACGAGGGCATTTTTCACGCTTATATCGACGTGAGGGCGTTTTCTGACTATTTCGAGGTTACGACCAACGTCTCGTATGATAAATATATTTTGAAGCGTTACGGGCGCAATATTTTGAAAGTTACCAACGCAAACATGACACAATTTTTAAATACCTATTTCATCAAAAATTTAAAACGCTATGCAACCCAATAACGAACAATTCAGAATATTAAACCCAGTCGAAGTCGATGCAGCTTGCGAGAGCCTGAGAAAAGAACTCGCAAAAATGATTTGGGTGTCGAATCCGTACCACATCGCCCAACGTTTTTACAACAAAGACAAGGCAACCGGACAAACCACGTTCACGCCTGAGATATACATTTCCAGCGGTCAGGAGACCGACGACCGTTACATCCGACTCACGCCCAACAACAAAATAAAAGGGTTGTTTTTCTTTGTGGTCTCCAATGGAAAAAACAACGGCGACGGTTTTATGGTTTACAATGTCGGGATAGTTTTCTCGGTCAACCTGGAACTCATCGACGAGGAGAAATACAAAAATTATCTTTTCACTCAGGAATTAATACAACAAGCGCGAAAAATTCTCAAAATCAACGAAAAAAGTTTCGATTTCGGTTATGAGGTCAAAGAGGAGACACGCGACACCCGAGACACGTTCAAAGAATTTACCGTCGACGAGGCGAACCAATACAACCGCGCACCCATGCAATGTTTTCGTTTTAATTTAATCGTAACGGTTGAAATACCGTGTTAATCCAATAGAATTATGAGTTATCAAATTAAATGTTACGAGTACGACATCAAATCCAAAAGGGGCGACACTTTCAATCGCCGGGATTTTGAAATGACCGAGTACGACGATGCCATCGAACCAATCGTCGAGACACCGGTCAACCTTACCGGCGCAACAATGATTATGCAAATACGAGCGGACTCGGGCGAGGCGATATTGCACACGTTCTCGACTGCAAACGGAAAAATTGTAATCGATGACGCGCCAGCGGGAAAATTTCACATCGAGGCCGAGGTTTTGAATTTTACGGCCGGAGTGTACAAACACGATTTACAAATCACTTTCGCCGATGGTAGGGTAAAAACCTATTACTCGGGAATTTTTGAATTAACCAGCGATATATCCGAGTAAGCCATGAGCATAATCCACAAAATCGTCATTACCGAACACGTTACGCACACTCACGTTAACGTTACCGAGAACGTAACCAAAATCGGTATAAAAGACAATACCGTCAAAAAAGTAACGCTCATTAAAATTTCAGACAGCAGCAAAGGCGCGGACGGCTTGTCGGCTTACGAGTTGTGGTTGCTCATCGATGGCAACGCGGGAAAAACCGAGGAGGAGTTCTTTGCCGAAATGAAAGGCGAACCGGGAGACGACGGGAAATCCGCTTACCAAATATGGCTCGATGCTGGAAACGTTGGAACTGAGGCGCAATATTTGGAATCGCTAAAAGGCGAGACCGGCGAGGATGGTTTGTCGGCTTACCAAATTTGGATCAATGACGGGAACGTCGGCGACGAGAACGACTTTTTATTGTCATTGAAAGCCGACAACACGTTGGAGGAGGCTCGCTCTCTCAACAACACAATCGCCGGAAACATCAACGCCGCCGGAAACACAATCGAAAACCTCGCCAACGGTATCGACGACCAAAACCCGTCGACGATGGCACAATTAAACGCCGGTGTTGCCGATGCTAAAAGTTACACCGACTCAGTCATCGCCTCCGGGTTCAAATTATTGGGCGATTATGATTTGATCGGAAATAACGCCTATCCGGTAGGTATTGGATCAGGACTCGGCGGCGCAATCCGTCGGAATGATGGTTGGAGGATTATCGTTGCGGGAGACTTCAACGGAAAGACATACCAGGTCGGAGACATCCTTTACTCGTTGCAAGCGAGTCCGGGGCAAGTCGATGCAAATTGGTCGGCTCTCGACTGGAATCAGCAACAAGCGACCGAGGCGGCGAGCGGTGTCGGGAAAATTGTTCAAACTGCCGAAATTCAAAACGAGGCCAGCGTCAACAACAAAGATTTTTTAACAGCGATTAAATTTTGGATAGGGATTACACGTTTTACGATGCTCTCGATTACGTTTTCCGATAAAATCACTTTCTCGAATCAGTCTCCGAGGTTGTCGTCGCTTACGGCTAATCGATACCTCAAAACCGACAACAACAAAGATATTTCGACGGTGGCGGCGATCCCAGCCGGAGACATCACAACAACGTCGTTATTGAATTTCGTCAGCCTTGCCGATATTACCAATTGGAACTCCAAACAAGCTGCAATCGGTTACGTCCCGGAATCGGTTTCCAATAAAAGCGACGACGGAACTCTCGCGACAAACTCATCGGTAAAATACACGACCGAGCAAGCCGTAAAAACCTACGTTGATACGAAAAGCGCATTGAAACAAGACAAAGCGACGCTTAATGTCGATGGATTGGAGAAAGCGATTATAAAAGAGAATTACTTTTGGTTCAAACCCGGTACGATTAGAGCGGTGGCGACCGGATTTTCTAGGTCGACCGATATTGGCGCATCGGATTTCGTTCTCAGCGGGAACGCTGCCGGATCGGGTTACTCGGGATTTATTCGTTTCGCATCGACAGCGGTTGCCGGTACGATTGCGTTTCTAAGACGTAACGACTCGTGTATCTTAACCGGTGTCGTGTGTAAGGTTACTCGAAAAATTAAGTTTGAAACAAATGTCGCCGGTCAAAGGTTTTTTTGTGGATTTGCAAAGGGTTATATGTTCTCAGCACCAACGAACGTCGATCCGACCTCGCTCGTCGATGTCGTCGGAGTTTGTCAGTTGGCAAGTTCTACAAATATGCACGTAATCCACAACGACGCATCAGGAACGGCGACAACCATCGATTTAGGCGTGAATTACCCTTGTACCGATCCACAATACAATTATTTTATTACAGTCGAGCAAAACGCCACAAATTACGTCGTGAGCGTCGAGCGTGTTACAGTCGCAACGGGCGCAAGTATCTCGACATCCAACACGTTAGCGGCAAACATTCCAAATTACACAACCGGAAACATTCAGTTATTAACCTGGATGAGCAATAACGCGACCGCTGCAATCGCGAGTTATCTCGATGGCGGTGGCGTTGGAAAATACAACAACTAAACTCAAAAATTATATACAATAAAAATGGAAAAATATATAATTCTTTTCGGACTTACTCTCTTTCTCTATAACCTCGGCATAAAGTTGGGGTTTTGGTCTTATATGGAACAAACCGCCGCAAGGCGAACGACAATTTTGTTTTTTCACAAACTTTTTCAATGTCCGTGGTGTATGATGTTCCACGTCAGTTGGATGATAACAATAATTTACGGCGCGTTTGTCGGTTTCGACATTTCGTTGTTACCTTTACCGTTCATTAACGCCGGATTACTCACTCTAAAAATGACAAAACAATGATTTACGAATATGGCAAACACGAAATCGAGTTGTACGACAGCATCCAAAATATACCGATCCTCCGATTTCAAAAACTGAATAAGTACACGATGATTGATTTGGAAATCGGCAACGACTTCAACGATTACAACAAGCGTCTCAACAAGACGTTAGCGTTTTTGGCAAAAAACATGGTCGCCGAGGCAATACAGGAACTCAAAAACCAGCAACAAACGGTTTTTAATGCTTTCAATGAACAAAGCCCGAAAGGAAAATCGTTCGCCGTTCTCATCCATCGCATCGACAAGGTGCATTACACAAAGTTCGCGCCGGACGACCTGGATAGGATTTTAATACATTTGAACGACATCGGGTTCGACATAAATACGTCAATAGAATTATTGAGGGAAGTAAAAAAAAAATCGATACCGAATTGGGTGCGTACTTTCCAAAGTATTTTCCAAAGAACTCGAAACCGGAGGAAATCCAACTCCGATACAAAAGAATAAACGCGATACTCGATTGGGTTATCGACGGCGCAATCACGGACGACGCGCCAACGTTCGAGATTGAGAAAGAGATTTTAGAGGGAGACAAACCTCATAGTTGGAATGTTTGGCATGACGATAATATGGAAACCGTTTCGGAGGTTGATTTTCATAAATTTGCATTAGCCGTTACAAAGCACACCGGCCAAAAATTAAAAAATATGTCAGCGTTTACATTTTACGCGAGCGTGGCATTAGTTGAGGAGCAACACCAACCACAAAATAATTAATTATGAGCGATAGCGTAGTTTTCAAGTATAGCGAGTTTTTCGACAACGACGGCGGGATGGATAAGGTAAGAACCGATTTCGTCAAATTGGGAGACGATATTGTTACCGAGGCAAAGCGTGTAAAAAAGGAGGTCAACGAGTCGTTTTCTTTTACAAACATCGAAGTCTTATCGCAATTGGAGGGCAAGGTCGACGAGTTGGAAAAAACGATGAAAAGTTACAAAGTCGTAAAAAACGAAGTCAACAAAACCGAGGAGGAAGGAAACCGGGCCATCAAAGAAAGCATAAAAAACACCGACGACCTCGCAAAATCGAAAACACGTCTCTCCGGGAAATCCGCTCAGGAAATCGTAAACAATCGAGGTCTCGCGAAAGAGGCCGACTTGCTGGCAAAGAAAAACAGCACGTTACTCTCGGTTTACGACAAGGTGTCCGCAAAGCATGAAATTTTAACCCGGACTTACCGAAATTTGTTGCTTAAACAAGAGTTGGGAATTTCATTCACGGCTAAAGAGACCGCACAACTCGGGACGTTGCAATCACGATACGAAAAATACGACGCGGCACTCAGAAAGTCGGAGCAAGGCGCGGGGCAATATTTCCGTAGCATCGGGAATTATAAATCGGCTTACGACGGTCTCGGTAACTCGATCAATCAATTAACGCGTGAGTTACCGGCATTTACTTACTCAGCACAAACCGGAATCCTGGCACTCTCTAACAACTTACCGATTTTAACCGATGAGATCGGCCGACTCGTCAAGGCAAACAACGAACTCCGAGGGCAAGGCAAACCGGTAAAAGCGGTATTTGAGAGCATTTTAGAGAGCGTTTTCTCGCTGCAAACTGCAATGGGTGTCGGAATCTTAATTTTGACGGTTTACGGCAAGGAAATCGGAGAGTTTCTCGCCGACGCATTTAGTAACGCCAAAGCCCTGAAAGAACAAACGGAATGGTTGAAAAAAGCGAATGAGGCATTAAAAGACCGCCGAAAAGCATTACAGGAAAATAGCGACTTCGAAAAAGAATTTATTAAAAGCCAGGAGGACGGAACGAATAAAATCATTCGTTTGCGAAACGCTCAGGGCGAAAACCAGCAGAAAAACGCCATCGAGGAACTCAACACAAACCTCGACCGGATTAAGAATTTCAAAAAGGCGACCGATTTCGAACTCGAAACCATCGACAAACTCGATAAAAAACGCCAATCGACATACGCCGCCCAACTCAAACGATTGGAAGATCAGAAAAAAGCCGAGTTCGCCCGGGCCGGACTTAACAAATCCGGCCAACGTTTTGCGCTTTTCGGAATAGGTGTTGAGGATGTCGACGGTCTTACTCCAAAACAAATCGCCGACCGCGCAAACAAACGTATTGCCGATTTCAAACGCTCACAATTTCAGTCCCAGGAAAACGCCAAAGCCGAGATCGAGCAAAAGAAAAAAGAGAAAACAGACCTTTTGATTATCGAGCAAAATTACACCAAAGAGTTACGAATTTTGCAAGAGCAACAAGCGACCGACCGTCTCCGGGCCTTAATGGAATTGTCGCAAAATCGAAAAGTCTCCGAGGCCGAGGTCGCCAAAGCCCAACTCGAAAACGCCGTCCAAAATAACGAAACGGTTTTGAACTCAGATCGTTTTACCGGAGAGGAGCGCGTCGCGGCACAACAAAAGGTCGTCGAGAAAATGCGAGCGTTGAACAAAGCCAACAAGCGGGACTCGTTACAGGAGTTAAAATTTGAGTACGACAAAGAGCGGGAGGAAATCCGTAAAAATGCGGACGGTACGGTCGTAACACAAAAATATGTCAACGATTTGTTGTTGCAGCTTTTGAAAAAGTACAACGCCGACAAAAAATTGGTAAACGAGGAGTATCGACAAGCGGAAATCGAAACCGATGAGAAAGCCCGTAAAATTATGTTACTGCAAATCCTCGAATTTGACTTGCAAAAAATCAAAGCCGATCAAAAGTATTTCTCGACCAGCGCGGCCGAGTATGAGTCGTATTATGCGAAAATTAAAGAGACGCAAGACAAAATCGACGCGATCACGTCGAAAACCCAGCGACTCAATTTCGCCGACGACATCAACATCAACACTCAGGAACTCGACCGAGTAAACGAGTTCGCCCAAAGAATAAAAGACTCTTTCGGCAGCGCGTTCCCGACGGCACTCACGAGAAAACAACAAAAACAATATATCGAAATGCTCAAAGCGTTCGAGAAAGAGGCGACAGACATCGCCGAGGATGCGGATAAGCAACGAAAACTCGCAAGGCTCAACCAAATCGAGGACGAGAAAAAACTCGCAACAAGTTCCATCGAGGTACAAAAATTGGAAATAGAAAAACAAGGTATTTTACTCGACCTCAAAAATCAGGAAATAAAAGACTCGTTATCGAAAAACAAAGGCATCCTCGACGGCTACAAAGATTTGACAAAGCAGTTATTTCCAATCCTCGACGCTATTCTCGACCGTGTCCTCGAAATCAACCAAAAACGCATCGAGTCGGAGAAAAACTTGCTCGACATCCAACGCGACTCGGTTAAGACTCAGGAGGAGCGATCCCGCGCCGGTCTCGAAAATACATTGGCTTTCGAGCAAAAAGTGCAAGCCCAACGCGAGGCCGATTTGGTTAAAAGCCAAAAGAAACAAGAGCGGTTACAGAAAATCCGCGCACTTTACACGTCTTACACGAATTACGCCAACAAGGGCGACAATAATCCGGTTTTAAAGGCATTGCGAGACTTTTCAATTTTGGAGGCGATTGCGGCATCATTTGGCGATGGAGGAGCGGCCGACGACGTATTGGCGAAAAAGATACCGAACGACGGAAAAGGAATTGTCCGCGGCCGATCACATCGAGGACGACGTGGCGGCATCCCGGTACTCATCGAGGGCAAAGAGGGATTTTTCTCGGGCCGGGAAATGGCGAACCTCGGAAAAAACAATTTCTATAAAATCAAAGAGGCCGCCGGTAATGGAAAAATCGACAGCAACTTTTTTTCCGGCCAGCACCGAAATTTTATAACAGTCGTCCCGAGTGGAAACTCAACGCCGAGTTATGATATTAGTCGAGGTTTGGAGGACGTCAAAAAAGCCATCGAAAATAAGCCGGTGCAAAATTGGAACGCGCCCGAGTTCGTCGATGGTGTTTTGAAACTTGTTGAGGAGACGAAAACCAAAAACAAGACCGTCAGAAATACATACTTTATTCACAAAAAACCGCTTTAAAATGGCAGATATAACACACTTAATCGATGGTGTCGACCGGGGCGAGCCGAGAAATTGGCAAGACTTAAAAATTACCATCGATTGGCTAAACAAAAAAGAATCCGGGGCGGTAAACGTCTCGGATTTGGCATTTACGGGCGAGGCTAACGAGTACATTCAAAATCGAATGACTGACGGCACAAGAGGCGGCGTTGGCATCTTTGAGGGCATACCTTACGACATGATTGTCGGCGACATCAATAATCCGGGTTTCCGGTTTAAAGGTTATCTCGATTTAACGAAAAATAATAACGTCATCGGCAAAGAGGAGGTAATCGCATCGCTGCAAAAGTTGGAGGGCGAGGATTGGTTGAACGAAAAGGCCGACTCGTTCTCGATGGCTTATTTGTACGACATCGGTGTCATCCGGCCGTCGGATGCTGTAAAAGTCCCTTACGTCATTAATTACGTCCCGGACAATATGCAACTCATCGTTTTGGCACTTTCGATTTTTATGATTACCAAAGAGATAATCGAGGACATCAATAAAATTACCGACCGCATTGCCGACGCTGGGAAATCAGTTACACCGCTGCCGGTTGTTGTTGTAACTCCGGCCGGCCCGGGTTATGGTTTGGCGTTCGACGTTGCTTACGCGACAATGACAATTTTAAAAATTATCGGAAATATCCTTTACAGGATTGCGATGCTCATTGCGCTCAAAAACTTAATCGAGGAGTTGTTCGAGCAATTACTCCCGAAAAAACGCTATCATACCGGAATGACGTTCGAGCGTATTTTCCAAAGGTCTTGCGAACACCTCGGGTTACAACTTTCCTCTCACTTATTGCAAGTCGAGAAAAAAGACTTTGTACACATCCCGCCAAAGAGCGAAAAGGGCGGCGACTCATCCGATACGTTTTTCCCAGGCAATACAAGCGCAATTTATACTTTTGGCGATGCTATCCGTGTATTGAAATTGAAATGGAACGCGGATTTTAGAGTCCGAAACGGTGTCTTTTATTTTGAGCGTAAGGATAAGTTTCGGGTAACGTCAGTTTATCGATTACCGGCAACGTTTTCCAATCAGGAACGCCGCCTCGACCAATACAGTTACAACACGTCGGAAATGGTTTCAAATTACAATATTCTTTACGATTACGACTTGCAAGACCAAAACACACTCGAAAATCAGGACGGACGTGTTTTTCAAGCTATCACAACGCCGAGAGTTATCAACAACCCGAAACTCGTAAACATTAAGAACCTGGCACAAGTGGCGATCCCGTTCTCGATGGGACTCGAAAAAAGGAGTTTGACATCACTTGAAAAAGTGTTTAAAACGATGGGACATTTGATTGATAACATTACGAGCATCTTTGGCAGCGGGACAAATTACGCGAGCAAAATCGAGGATCGAATCGGCAGCTTATTAATTTCGTCGCATTTCCTTACCATTGGAAAAGTGGTTGTAATGAAAGGCGACAAGTTGGCGAACGATCAACGGGCGTTGCTCGATACGTTGAAAATTTGGAACGATTACCATTTTATAAACTCTTTCGCAAAATATAACGGTATTCATAACCAATACAAGCGATACGCCGACAAAGGAACTTTAGTCCCGATGGAGTTGTCCGAATTTGTTATACTTTTGGAAAATAATGTCGCTGAGGATGCCGACGGAAACGAAATTGAAATCGAGGAGGTTGAATATACGCCGTATGCGGGAACGGCAATCGTAAAGCACCGAATAAAACACCTTTACACCGACAATTTACAAATTAAAATCATTCAGTAATGAGCGCATTGCACGACCAATTAAACGACCTTTTGAACAAATCCAACGCCTCGGTTTTGGATTTGAAAGACCATATTTCCGGGTTTAATTCATTAATGACTCAAACAATTATCGACGCGCCGGCCGAGGAAAAATCTAAAATGCAGAAACTTAAAAACAATTGCATGAAAACAATTCGGCTCGCTCAGGAGGGAAATATCGAGGATGCAAAGAAAATTTTAAAACAAATGCAAAATGAGTATAAAGATAATTAACCGCGAGTACCGCGAAAAATTTACCGGTGGCGTTACGGATTTTATGCTCGGAAACGTTGGCGATTGGCAAAAAGCAACTTTAGAGGTCGAGGTTGGAATTGATTTCGTCGCTAACCTGGAAAACACCGTCGAAATCGATTATTTAAATAATGCTTTCGTCATCCAAAGCGGGAAAAATTGGGGCGACTTCGGGTTCGCCGTCGGTCAAATCGTAACGCTCAGGTATAAAAAAAGCATTGACACCGACAACGACCAAAATTACGAGACCGTTTCGACCGTTTCAAACCCTTACACGGTTTTAAATATCTCAGGCTCGACGATGGAGGTCGACGAGGACATCAGCGTCGACAACTTCGACACCATCCCGACAAACTACGGCGCGATAAAAATTACTGAGGTAATATTCACGGCGAACCAAAAACCCGAGGGATGCCGATTAACTTACGGACACATCGGAAACGATCAGGCACAAGCGGGACAACTTCAATCACTCATCGACGGTACGACAACCGGTTTTGATTTGGCAGATTTAAACGCCATCCCGCCGGGAACGTTTGGAAATATGACTCCAATCGGTATGCAATCGGGAATGTCAGTCCGAAACGTCAAAGTCAAAGAAAGTGCCGACGCTTTCGGTTACTTTGCGAGTTGGAACGTTCCCGAATCTCAATTGTACGATTTGAGAATGCAACGAGACAGCCCTTTTAACGACGACATAGACTACACATCGGCCGTACCTCTCGGAATTAATTTACTATCGGCCGTTACTGGTTATCAAACAGCATTAGGGACGAATTTAGTAGGGCAAGAGCAAGAGGGATTAGGAAATATAACCTATGTTAGTCAAAATCAATGTTTTATTTTAAACGCGCCGGGAACATATACTCAGCAATTTTCATTAAATTTTAATTGGAAATTAGTCGCGTTGTATCAATCAAACAACCCGGCGTTTATTACGTTGGAACTTATAAAAACTGCTTACGGTGCTAATCCTATGGCAATGGTACAAACCACACTTATTAAAAGTTGGGGCAGCGCGGTAGCAAATGGCGAGGAGTTGGGAGCAAATGTTGGACGAACATATAATTACAACGATATTTTTTCGGTCGATGTCGAGTCAGGATTTTGTTACGCATTAGTTTTACGTTATAAACATTTTCCAGGCGGTTTTAATGACTACGGCGCAAACATTCAGGTTTTTTCGGGATCGATGAACGCATCCGAGCCAAACGAGGCAATCGCCGACTCGTACAAAAGAAAATATACTTTTGAACTAGATTTTATGATTTCCAATTTGTTTGAGAATGTCTCGACGTTTGAGGAAAACACAATCCCGGAGTATCTCGCCGGAGACGACTCGTTGACGGACAATTTTAAACTCGAATTTTTCCCATATTGGAACAATCCAAACGTATTAATTTCAAACAATTTACTTTCGAGCATCCGAGACGGGAATATCGGTTGGTACAATGAGAATTACAACCAACTCGCAAACCATTTTACAGTCGAGGAGTGTCGTTATTTTGACTCCAACGGCAACGAGGTCGAGTCAATCGATTACACCGCGCAAACAAGGGTAAGCGGCATTATTGCCGGAGTCCCAAACATCAGCGCATTAACGACGTGCGGATTTGGTTTCGCATGGTGTCCGAAAGACGAGGCCGACTTTAAAAACAGACAAACGCCATTTTACCGAAATGTTTTCGCCCAAACCGGCAGCGATACCGCCGCGTATAACGTCGGGACATTTTACCCAGCAATTAACATCGGCGCGGGACTTGGTGGCTCGATTGACTCTCGAAATATTGTCTTTACGAATTTGGGCGGCGGTCGTCTTGCGTTTCAAGTCGTACTCGAACCAAATGCCGGTTTTACAACCTTTTTCGATGCTCGAACCGACGAGGATCGAAATTTCGTTTTTTGGGTGTCCGTGGCCGACAGTACGTTGGCGAGAAACCAATCCGACCGAGTTAATTTGTTGTGCGATTTCAATTCGATGATTAAAAACATTCCTTTGGCCGGTGCGTACCCGATGAAAGCCGATTTTTTGGAGCATCCACAAAGCGACACCGAAATCGGCGAGGGATTGTACGACGGATTTATCGTCGATGACGTTTTGGCCCGGTTACTTTTCGGAGTCGATTATCTCACGTCAAAAATCGAAAAAATGAATTTCGGCGTAGAGGCTTACAATCCGACAACCGGACAACGTAAAGTTTTGGAGCGATTGCAGTACGATTTAACCGGTTTCCCGAACGACGCGAACGGCGTTCATCAAATCAACCTCGACACGACTCGCGGTTTTAAGTTGGAGTCGGGCAATAATAAAAATTGGGTTAAGGTAATGCGAGAGCCAACAACGGACGCAACCGGTGTCGCGGGTTATATCGCATATTTCGCATTTAAACTCAGGTACGAGGATTGGTTGCCGCTTGCCGACGTGCCGAGCGACTTTTTCGACCTTACCGCCGCAAACAACGGATTTAATAACGATTGGTTTCATTACTTCGCGACCGCTGGATGGAGAGTCGCTTTCTTTTCTGAGATTGACATTACCGAGAGCGGTGTTTTGAAAGAGTACCGAAATAAATTTGATTTAACGATCAAGACCAACGACACAAATACTCTCGTAACTTGCGAGCATAAATATTTTAGAGACTCGACCAACGCTTTATTAAACATCGGAGACGATCCGATTACCGGTCGACCGCTGGGAGTAATTCTTAACAATGAAAAAACGAGAGTCGAGATTTCTTACGAGATTATCGACGACGTGGGTGTTTGGGATGCGGCGCACATTTACGCCGTTACAACGCTCGAAATTGACAAGGGTGCGGGATTTATGCAACTCAGACAATTATCGTCGGTTTGGGGTTCGGAAACCGATAACCCGCTCGTCCCGGTTGCCGGTCAAACAAAATTGAAAGTTGTCATTTCGGGCGATAACAAAAAAGTAACGACATCGTGTCTCATTGATCCCGAATTGTTGGATATTGCCAGCCGTTACCGAATTACCGGTCGAATTGGGTGTTATGCTGCCGGTCGTCCCGTTGAATTTGGATTGTACGAGGGACGTTACGAGGATAAATACGAATAATTAAAATTTTATAAAATGGATGATTTAAGACAACAAAAAGTAAATCTCGATGCAACCATCGATCCAAACGCCGGGCCGGGCGGTATTTTGGCGGCAAATCACAACCAACTCGAAACCGACTTATACGGTAAGGTTGGGAAATATACCGGCTCTCCATTTACCGCAATTGGAGGTAATGGCAATGTGATCGATACGGGTAAGGTTTGGTTTGCCGAAAGTTTCTCCAATGATGACGAGGCGGGGTTTGTAATGAAAGCATCGCAAAAAACAAATGATTTACTCGATTTCGGGTTAATTTTGAACAGTTTGGAAAACGGCGACTTAATTCATTTTAAAGACTTTGTCGGACGTAGTGCGTTATTGACATTTCGCAGCTTTACGGCTGAGACTGACACGGCAACAAATCCGTATTATAGAATTATTGTGCAAGGCGGCGATAATCCAAATTATATTTATCAGGCTGACGAGGCCGAGATTTGCGTAATTTCAGTAATCAAAAACCAACACGTCAAAAATCTATTTGAAAATGTAAAACTTAATTTATCATGGGGTAAGTTTGACGGCAGAGACGCAACTCCCGATTTTACTTTGTACTATAAAGATTTTGATTTTTCCGACTCATTAGAGGGCGGCGGCGATTTAACCGTTAAAGTTAGACACTTAATCGTAAGTACTGAAAATTTCGGTTTAATATCAGCGTACAACCCAACGGTAATTATTGAAAGGTACTCGCCTCATGCGTATAAAGGGAAAGAAACAACAACCGGAATAAAAACGTATCAAAGAGCCGGTTATAAAAGGGATGTTTACGATTATGCCTCTTTTGGAGGTACGCCGAGGATGTCAGAATTTCCGTTGGTATCGCAAAAGTTTATCCAGGACATAAATGCTGAGTTATACTTTAAATACAATAAATTTCCGTCAGTTAAGGGACTCGGAAATAGAAATATTGTAAATGAGAACCTTTCGCCAACGCAATTTATAAAAGGTTATGTATATTTGCGATTGAAATTACAAATTACAATTAATGGAACAAAATACACGAGTGATCCGAAAGTAAGTTTTAGAATCGTCGCCCAAAAGAAATTAGGCACGAATTTACATAACTTAATATCATACGGGTTAACCTCTTAAAGTCTTGGCGTAGGTAACGGAGATCACTTGTGATTTAGTAGAAGCGGCCAAATATGGCTTGCGGTAAAATTCGCCAAACCCATAAAAAAAATACTCACGAAAACGTGGGTATTTTTTTTTGAGTAGTTTTGTAAAAATAAAAAATTCCATGTGCGACGAAAATAACATCGAGATTTTAAACATTAATTTGGCCGACGATCAATTGAATTGGAGCAACAACACACTAAACCCAATCGAAACGGTCGACTCAAAACTCCGATTAAAACCATCAGGAAAAACCTCTCTATTTTCCCGTACACTCGGCCAACTATCGGCCGACCGAGAAAAATTACGCATCAAATTGAATTTAGATATTTTCCGACCAATACAAAGCGGGAGTCGAGATATAAATTACTTTTTCCAACTTTTCATCGGCGGCACAATGGTCGCGCAATTTACTCTCGCCGATAATTCATTGCAACCAGGAGAAACCGCGAAATATTTTCTCGACCGGGTTATCGACCTCCCGACGCTTGCCGGTAACATCATTTTAAAAATAGCAACTCCAATCGGTTACGAAAACACGATTAACCTCTCAAACATCGTTGTCAATCAGTTTCATTTTTGCACCGAGAACGTGAGGACATATTTCGCCATCGACGGGCTATTCGACGAGAGTTTGTTTTCAATGTCGACCGCAATCCTTTTCAATAGCTTTAAAGTTGACGGCGCGGAAACCTTAACGATTGATTTCCGGGACTACAATACAAAGAAACTCGGAAACAAGCCTCTCGACGATTGGTATTTCGCCGATGCCGAACTCGACGGAACGAACCGCGTCGCCGAGACTCAATTTTGCAACTCGTTCAACCCATTTATAAAAGAACTCGGCCTCGTTTACGATCCCGGAAACTATTACTCGGGATTGCCGGTCGACACCATCAGCGGAAAAAATTTCGGTGCTGCCATTATGAAACTCGGAATTGACAAACCAGCGGTTTTAAATGCCGACGGTATTTTGCGAAACGGCGCGTTTTTCATCGATTTGGATTACACAAAAAGTTTTTACATCAGTTTCGACGTGGCGATCAATAATTTATCGAGTAATGCTTTCCTCAATCCTGAGTCATATCGTAAATATGTCATCGCCTGGGATTTCGACAAAAAGGAAAAATCGTTTTTTTATACCGACTACAAAACCGGCACGACATCCAACCAACTAAAAAACGGTTTCCTTACCGGACTGACGGGTTTCGATAAATTGACGAACGAGATACCGGTCGGACTCGGAGTAAATTTTGGCTCGAACGAAATACCCTACTCGCTCATCGTGAATTTGGAGAGCGGCGAAAAAATTACCGGCATCAATTACGAAATCAAAAGCGAACCGGCAAAAATCGACATCGCGTTCGGCGACCAACGTTTCTCGACCGGATATGTCGGAAATTCTCAGTACAACCAAAAATTATTAAATATCGGCGTACCGGCCAGCGAGATAAAAACCGTCGACTCGGACAATTACGCCAGCCAATTAAAATTCACAAAAACCGTTGACGATCCCGACTTTTTCAAAGTAACGATAACCGCTCCAATCGACGGAACGAAAGCAACTTTTATCGAGGAGTCAACGCCTTACATTAAATTATATTTAGGTGTCGGAGGTTGCGGCGACGAGATCACTTTCGACAAAGTCGGTTTTCTCGCCGTTTCCGACCTTAGATCGTTTGACGTTACCGATGGCATGGAAATAAAAAACGACGGAACTTTGGCGGCAGCTTTCAACGGCGGCGATGATATTTTTAAAGCGTACATTTACGACAAGACCGGTCGTCGGGACATCCGAAAGACTTTCAAAATAAGCGCGACCGGAGTCGTGAGCGAGACAACAATTTGTAATTTATAATTTATGCAAGACAATAGCACCGTTTTAGACCTGGACGCGTTCCCTTTCGATGTCGACGATAAATGTAAATATCGCGAGCGAACTTTGAGTTATGCAAACCGGATTGTTTTTCCGGCAATATCGCAAGACCTCGACGCTGTTTTTAAAGAGTGTTGTTATACGCACGTTGTTCTCGCCAGCACCTCGGACTCGGCCGACTTCAAAAACGATTACAGCGGGTTTTATCATCAACGGCAAATCTCAAACGAGACAGTTAATTTTATACTTTACAGATATTCCAACGGACTCGAATATCCATTAATTGACGGGAGTTATGGATCGTTTTTTAATTTCGGGTTTTTCCCAACCAATCCAAATCTCAAAGGCTATCTCGTTAAATGGAGAAAGGTGTTACAGGCTTTCGGCGAGGGATCGTACAAAATTATAAAACGCCAAAACATCGCCGGGATTTTGTTCGAAACGTCCTCGATGACGTTCACGCTCAAAAATTACAGCGGTTTACTTGCAGACAAGACGGCCCGGATTGATATTGTTATGAATGGCCGCATAGAAAAAGACAACGTCGAGTTTAAGGGTACGGCGTGGAAACACTCGCTCCGAGTTCCGGGTTTCTTTGGCCGCCGAGAGCCTCAGTACACCGAGGACAATATCATCGAGAGCAATTTCAACAAACGACAAATTTCAATGACTCAAACGAACGAGTATAAATTCCAAACGAATTTAATACCGTCGTGCATCACGTCCGAGATTATCGATTTTATGCTTTTTGCGAACGATATTTTTATGAATGATTACAATTTGAACAATCACACTTACGATTATGTGAAATTTGGTGTTAAGTTTGCCTCGAATGAGGGAACGGGTTACACCGCCCAAACTCGTAAGGCTCGACTTAATTTGGTGTTTAATGACAAGTTCGTCGACAGGATAAAAAGAAATTTCGATTAATATGAGAAACTACATCATTGAATTTTTTACGCACAAAACTTTATATATTTCCTCGATTTCGGTTGGTGCGGTTGCCTCGGTCGGAATCAATTTTTTTGCAGATTTGCACACCCGGCAATTATTCGGAATAAGTTTGATGCTTTGGTTTTTGGCTTTGACAATAAACGTTATCGACATCCATACCGGAATTAAAGCAGATACAAAAAGAAAAACAGACGACGGCGGGAAATTTGTTTTTGAAAGCGGCAAAGGTTGGAGAGCAATCGAGAAAATTTTTATTTTCACGGTAATAATGGCTTTCATTTATTACTCGGAACTCGAATCGATTAGACTTCATTTCCCGGATGCAATTACGACCGTACTTTTAACAATAAAATTGATCGCTTTTTTTTATGTCGTATTGATTGAAATACAATCCATCGGAGAAAATCAACAAGTCCGTTTCGGGTGCAAAGGAAAAGGGTTTTTATTGCTCGATAACATTATCGAGATTGTCAACGATGGCCTCAAAAATAAAATAAAAGGATTTTTTAACACTAAACAACAAGAGTAATTATGCCAAAACAATCAGAAGTAAAGAAAATTGTAATCCATTGTTCCGCTGGATTTGGAGACAAAAAAAGCATCCTCGCATATTGGAAAACGCTCGGATGGAAATCAGTCGGTTATCATCGCCTTATTGACACGCTCGGCGCGGTTCACGAACTCGCTCCATTTACGGCGTACACAAACGGCGTGAAAAGCCACAACGCCGAGACGCTCCATATTTGTTACATCGGCGGCGTTGAGAAAGCCAAAAACGGAACTTTCATCGCGAAAGACACCCGAACCGATGCACAAAAAAAATCGATTATTTATTGCATCCACGAAATGCAACAATGGTTGTCCGCTGCCGGAGTCGATATTTCAAAAATCCAAATCGTCGGACACCGCGATTTTTCTCCCGATCAAAACAAAGACGGACTCATCGCATCATGGGAACGTATTAAGGAATGTCCATCGTTTGACGCAATCCCGGAGTACAAAGGTTTAATCCCAAAATTGTAAACGATGAAATCGTCGATTTTAGCCATTATTTTGAGCCTCGCGGTAATATCGTGCGGCTCAACCAAAAACACGAACACCAGCGACGAGAAAAACGCCTCAGCGGTTGCAGTCGAGAACGACTCCATTTGCCGACTCAATGAAATGCTCGAAAACGCCAAAAAGCAAATCGAGTCGATGAAATCGAAAAAGTCCGTTACTGAGATCAAATACAAACCCGAAATCGATCCGCTGACAGGACTCGCAAAGCCTTTCAACTATGAGACAAAGGAAAACGGGAAATCGAAAACCAGCGTACACGTTGACGGAAACGGCGAGGTCAATATCCGAACCGAGGAGGAGGAGACATTGCGTATAAAAGAGGAGTACGAGCAAAAAATCCAATCCATTACGTCCGAGTACGAGACAAAGTTCGCCGCGCAAGCTGCAACGATTAAGAGTCTCGAAACGAAATCGGAAAAGAAAACGACCGGGACGAGTTGTTTTTGGCATTGGGTTTGGATGATTGGCCTCGGGTTGTTGCTCATCGCCTCGATTGTAATGCACATTTATCGGACGAAAATTCCATTTTTAAATCGGAATTGATATATTTGCAAAGTCATCATTTATAGGTTAAGTAGTTTTACAAAGGAAAAACCGGAGTCTCAGGACTTCGGTTTTTTTGTTACATTTGTTTCAGCGGAAGCCGAAAAGCTAACGAGTAGGCAAAATTTATTTATTCATTTATTTATGTACACATTAAGAAAAATTTTCCCAGACACGGTGCAACAAAACATCGCACTCGGAGAGAGTTACACTTTGGTAACTCGGGAACAACCAGGAAGCGGCGCGGAATTTAACAAAGCGATGGCCGCTCATTTTCAAGTTAAGGAAGTCGGCGAGAAATTGTCCGAGGAGCAAGTCAAAGAGGGAAATTCGATTTACGGTTTCGTTTTTACCGAAAACGGTGTCGCCTGGCCTTTGTTTGAAAAATGCCAACACTACATTATGACGGAACGCGGAAACACGTTCGCGAATATCAGTTGTCCGAAATAAAACGCAAAAAGTTTATATTAATCAAACCGAAAAAATGATAAATTTGTTTCGGGTTCAATAATTAATTTATTGCGTTTAGTTGTGTTTATGGAAACGCCTCTCTTAATCGGGAGGCGTTTTCTGTTTTAGTAAATAAATTAAAAAATGTTTTGTAATTAAATTATTTAATTTATATTTGCTGTGTCAAAACATTTAAAATTATCAATTATGGAAACAATGAATACAACAGAAATGGCG
>ERZ724517.545-NODE-545-length-22589-cov-4.754593_pt1 | contig 22589 bp, 19 predicted proteins | sample MGYA00376050_ERZ724517 | MGnify/ENA primary metagenome ERZ724517 (study PRJEB28724, sample SAMN07190886) | activated sludge metagenome | isolation source: activated sludge of sewage treatment plant in Hong Hong | place: USA: Christiansburg, Virginia | collected... | reverse complement strand
GGCCGAACAGATAGCCGGTGTCGCCATAGGTCGAGAACGACAGGATATGCGCGCCGCCGTCGCTGGCGCCGATGTGCACGCGCGGATGGCGCAGCAGCCCGCCGACTTCGGCGTCCTGGTTATGCCCCATGCCCTCGGCGAGGAAATGCGCGTCGAGCTTTTCCTCGATCGACAGGTCGATCATCGCTTCGAGCGGCGTGACACCGCGCAACTGGCTGATCTCAACAAGCGTCTTGCCGACCAGCGGCTGGTTCGCCGCACTCGCCACCTGACGCAGCCGCAGGAACGACCACAGACCCATCATCGGCGTCGCTTCGGCGATCAGCTTGGCGCGACTTTCGGGTTCGCTGAAAGCGGCGATGATCTCGTCGAGCGTGCCGAAGCGCATGACATTGTACCAGCCGGGGAAGCGGATGAAGATCAGGCTCGGCACTGCGAAGCTGAAGCTGATGTCGATCGGCCGCGTCTGCACCTGCGGCCACACCCGCGCACCGCGTGAGAACTGCTCATCGACGCGCGCCATCACCCGCGCCACGGCCTTGGCATTGTCGGCGCTGACAAACAGCGGCGAGAAGGTCGTCGGGATGCTGTGCTTCAACGACAGTTCGGCAAGCTGGTCGAGCCGCGCGATGGTGAGATCGGGATCGTAGAATTCGGGCACGATCTGCAGCACGCGGCCATATTCGCTAAGCACGCTGGCAAGCGCATCGACTTCATCGGCGTCGGCATAGCGGCTCGGCACCGGCTTCAGCGTCTCGTCCATGTCCACATAGCTCGTCGAGAGCCCGATGGCGCCGGCGTCGAGGCATTCGCGCAGCAGCGCCTGCATCGCGGAAATTTCCTGTGGGTTGGCAGTGCGTTCCATCGCCGCGTCACCCATCACCCACAGCCGAATGACGCTGTGTCCGACAAGCTGGCCGACATTGATCGCCAGCCCCTTGCGGATGCGCGCCAGATAGTCGCCGAAGCTCTCCCAATCCCAGACCACGCCTTCGCGGAAGGCTTTCAAGGGCATTTCCTCGATCTGGTTGAACATGCCGACCAGCTTCATCCGGTGCTCGGCTTTGAGCGGCGCCAGCGACAGCGAGCAATTGCCCGCCACCACCGTGGTGATGCCGTGCGACAGCGCCGGCTTGGCATAGCCGTCCCACAGCAGTTGTGCATCGAAGTGCGTGTGCGGATCGATGAAGCCGGGGGCGACGATCTTGCCGGTGGCGTCGATCTCGCGGCGACCGGCAGCAGCAATGTGGCCGATGCGCGCGATGCGGTCGCCGTTGACGGCGATATCGGCACTATAGGCGGGCAACCCCGAACCGTCGACGATGCGCCCGTTGCGGATGACCAGATCGTACATTTTCAACTCTCCCCTTGCATTCAATGCGTGCGATTTTTGTTCAGGCTGCAGCCGCGTCAAAGCGGCCCGACGCGGCAATCAGCGCATCACGGACGTGCGCCCAGTCGACACCGATCAATTGCTCGGCGCTGGTAGCCCCGCTTGATGTCATCAGCGCCCGGGTCGCGAATTCGTCTAGCGTCACCACCGACTGGCCGCCGTTGCCGAAGTCCAGCGTAATGCGCAGTTCGGCTTCGCCGTCATGCGCGGCAACGACATGGACTTCGTTGATCGTGGCGCCGGCCATGTTCAGGCCTTCGGCGGCTCGATGAAGATAACATCGCTCGGCAGGATCGGATTGTCGCCGCGCATCCGCCCGACGCCGCCCGCTGCGCGCATGAACACATGCAGGTTCCAGCTCTGCAGCATCGACACCGCGTCGCTTTCGGCGGTGCCGGGCAGTTCACGATTGGCGATTGTTGCCCAGGTGTCGCCACCCTGCGGCAGCACCGATTTGCGCACGGCAGACAGTTCTTTGGCCATGACGTTCATGCTCTCTCCCCAGATAGCTTACCGAGCTCCGCAGGCGGGCGCTGACGCGCTTTGGCCGCACGGCATCGGTCGCGGAGATTGATGCACAGTTCACAGGTTAACGCAAACGGAAACCTACCGGTGCGACAGCGTTGACGGCCAATTGACGACGCCCCGCGCGGACCGCCAAGCCTTGGGCGTCAGCCGCGTTGCTGCTCGCCGCGCAACAGGCCGCCGGGGGTCTGCCCCGTCCAGACGCCGTTCTCGAACGTCGGCACGCCCGACTTGAGCGTCCAGCGATAGCCATGCGGCTTTTGCAGCAGACGGGTGCCACCGGCGGGCAGATCCTGGACGATTTCGGGCGGGCTGAGCGACAGTTCGTCGAGCGCGATGACGTTGAGATCGGCGAGATAGCCGGGCTTAAGCACGCCACGGTCATGCCAGCCGACATGCGCCGCATTGCGCTGCGTATAGCCGTGGACGAGGCTTTCGAGCGACGCCGAGCGGCCCGACTTGTTGCCCTTCGACCATAGCGCCACCGTCGTCGTCGGGAAGCTTCCGTCGCAGATCGTGCCGCAATGCGCGCCGCCGTCGGACAAGCCGTACAGCACGTGCTTGCCGGTCATCATGCTGTGGACATCATCGAGATTGCCGTGCGCATAGTTGATCAGCGGCATGTAGAGCAGCCGCTGGCCGCCCTCCTCCATCAGCGTGTCATAGACGTAAGCCGCCGGGTCGGCGCCGGCACGCGCGGCTTCGGCGGCCAGCGACTGGCTTTCCTGCGGCTCATAATCGACCGGATCGCTGATCCGGAACATACGCTTGAAGCCCCAGGTCAGGATAGCGATGAAGCCTTCGGTCGGCCGGAAGTCGGCATGCTCGGCAAGGATCGCCGCGCGCACCGCCGGATCGGCGAGTGCAGCCAACCGCTCGGCGACATTCGCGCTGGTGCCGGCAATGTGGCGATAGGTCGGTGTCGCGATGAACGGATTGGTCGTCGATGCGAACGACAGGATCGCGCCGATCGGCCGCGGCGCGACCTGCGCGCTGACCGACAGACCATCGGCGACCATCGCGTCAATTTCGCTGTAGATGCTGCGCCAACGTTCGGGCGAATCGTCTGTTTGCTGGACGGTGAATGACAGCCGACGCCCGCTGGTTTCGGCGAGCCGGCGGATCAACGCCAGTTCGGCGGCGGCAAAATCGTCATCGGCGGTCAGGTAGGCGTCCGAAATCAGCTGGATGACACCTTTGCCGCGCTGGCGCATGGCCGCCGCGATGCCGAGCAGTTCGGGGTCGCCCGCAGTCAGCGTGCCGATGTTGACGCCGTCGCGGCTGCGGTGCGCATGGGTGCGCGACGTCGAGAAACCCAGCGCGCCGGCGTCCATCCCCTCGACCGTCAGCCGCGCCATCCTGGCGATTTCGTCGTCGCTCGGCACCGCCAGATGGTCGCCGCCACGGTCGCCCATGACGAACGCGCGCAGCGCCGCGTGCGGGACATGCGTGCCGATATCCATCGTGTACGACCGTGCCGCCAGCGCATCGAGATATTCGGGGAAGCTCTCCCAGTTCCACGTCAGCCCTTCGGCGAGCGCCGTGCCGGGAATGTCCTCGACGCCTTCGAGCAGCTGGATCAGCCAGTCATGCTTGTCGACGCGCGCCGGTGCGAAGCCGACACCGCAATTGCCCATCGCGGCCGAGGTGACGCCGTTGATCGACGACGGCGCCAGCACATTGTCCCAGCACACCTGGCCGTCATAATGCGTGTGGATGTCGACGAAGCCCGGCGTGACGACGCAGCCGTCGGCGTCGATGGTGCGCTTGGCCGCACCCGACACGTCGCCGACCTCGACGACCTTGCCGCCAGAAATCGCGACATTGCCGCGGAAGCGCGGTGCGCCGGTGCCGTCGACGATGGTGCCGTTCTTGACCAGAATATCGTACATGATGCTTCCTTCAGTTCGCAGTCAGTTGGGCAGGCCGAGGATGCGTGCGGCTTCCGCCGGCGTCGCGATCTTGCGGCCCGCCGCCTTGGCCAGCGCCACCACCTCCTCGACCAGCGCGACATTTGTCGGCGTGCGCTCGCCGCCGAAATCCTCGAGCCCGACACGGACATGGCCGCCACGTTCGATGGCGAGGCGCGCGAGGCCGGTATCGATAACGCAGTCGCCGATGGCAGCGACCGCCCAGGGCAACTTCGAGCCGGCGAGCAGCTCGAGATAGGCATCGAGCGCGGTTTGCGTCGGCGGCAGCCCGAAGGCGATGTTGCTGCGCTTGCCGTCGATGAAATTGTAGCGACCGTTGAAATAGAGTTTGACGAAGGCGCCCGCCGGCAGCCGCCCGGCCTTTTCATACGCCAGCGTCGTGCGCAGCCAGCCGGGTTCGTAAATAGCAATCGCCGGCCCGAGCCGCGCTTCGTCCACGAGCGCCACCAGTCCGGCAATCTCGTCGAACGATGTCGAATAGACGATCGACATACCGGGCAGGCCGTCGGGGCCTTCGCTGCCGAGGTTGACCGATCCCGGATCGAACGCCCCCATCCGCATGCCTGCAGCCGCGAGCCCACGATAATGGCCGAAGCGCGCCTCGACGCCCTTGGCCGCCGCAACGGTGCCCCAGATGATTGCATCGGGACGCGCAGCCAACACCGGCGCATAGCCTTCGAGATAGCGTTCTACGGCTGCATCGCCGGTCAGTTCAAAGCGTTCGATATGCGAATGGACGATGGCGGCACCGGCCTCCATCGTTGCGAGCGCATCCGCAGTGATTTCGGCGGGCGTCACCGGCACATGCGGGTTGCGCTTCTTGGGGGTGCCGCCGTTGAGCGCGACTTCGATGATCAGCGGGTCCATGTGCCGGCCTCAGGCCGCGACCGGTTGGCGCTGGTGGCCGCGCACCAGCTTGCCCGGCAGCGCCTCGGTGGGCTTGCCGTCGGCGTAGATGACCTGCCCCGACTTGATCGTCGCGACATAGCCCTCGGCGTTCTGCATCAGCCGGCGCGCGCCGGTCGGCAGGTCGTACGCCATGTACGGCTTGCCGAGTTCGAGCCGGTCGAAATCGATCAGATTGACGTCGGCCAGATAGCCCGGCGCCAGCAGCCCGCGATCATCGAGGCCGACGGCGCGTGCGGTATCGAGCGTCTGCTGCCGCACCGTCTCCGCCAGGTCGAGCAATGGCCCGCGGCTGCGGTCGCGGCACCAGTGCGTCAGCATGAAGGTCGGCAGGCTGACGTCGCAAATCGCGCCGACATGCGCGCCGCCGTCGGACAGCCCCGCCAGCGTGTTGGGATTGGTGATCATCTGGCGGACGTTTTCGAGGTCACCCTCGGTGTAATTGTGCATCGGGAAGAACAGGAAGGCGTGCCCCTCGTCGGCGAGCAGCGCGTCATAGACCAGCTCGTCGGGGTTGACGCCCTGCCGCGCGGCGATGGCGGCGATGCTGTCTTCCGCCGCCGGCTCGTAATCGACGCGGTCGCCGATCGGGAACATCTTGTGATAGGCGCCCGCCAGCGAATTGACGAACGGATGGTCGGGTGCCGGCTCTTCGGCAATCAGCGCGCGGCGCAGTTCGGGATCCTTCAGCGCCGCAACCTTTTCGGCGAGCGGCAGCCCGGCAATCGCCTGATAGCTCGGGCGGCTGACGAACGGGTGCACCGACCCCTGCAGCCCGAGCATAAGGCCAACCGGACGCCCGGCCACCTGCGCCTTGAGCGGCAGCCCATCGGCGACGGCCTGGTCGAGGCGTCGCGATAGTTCGCGCCACTGGTTGGGGATGACATCGGCCTGCACCATCGTGAAGCTGAGCGGTCGGCCCGAAATCGTCGTCAGATCGCGCACGAGCGTGAATTCCTCGTCCATGTCGCGGAAATCGGACACCCATTGGAACACCCCGGCGCCGGCGTCGGCAAGGCCGTGGGCAATCGCCTCCATCTCGGCCCGTGCTGCACCGACGGTCGGCGTCAGATCGCCATCGGCGGTGCGGTGGACCATCGTGCGGGTCGTGGAAAAGCCGATGGCGCCGGCGCGGATGGCATCGGCGGTCAGCGTCCGCATCGCGGCATTTTCCTGCGGCGTCGCCGGATCACGGTTGGCCCCGCGTGCGCCCATCACATAGACGCGCAGCGCGCCGTGCGGCACCTGCACCGCGACGTCGATATCGTGCGGCAACCGCTCGACGGCGTCCATATAGTCGCCGAAGCTTTCCCAATTCCACGACAGGCCTTCGTGGAGCGCGGCGCCGGGAATATCCTCGACGCCCTCCATCAGCCGGATCAGCGTGTCATGGTCTTGCGGCCGCACCGGCGCAAAGCCGACACCGCAATTGCCGACCACTACCGTTGTCGCGCCTAGCGTCGAGGACGGCGTGACGCGCGAGTCCCAGGTGATCTGGCCGTCATAATGCGTGTGGATATCGACCCAGCCGGGCGTGACCATCAGCCGGCGCGCATCGATTTCGCGCTGGCCGGTGCCAACGACTTCGCCGACCGCGGCGATGCGCTCGCCCGAAATTGCCACATCGCCAACATAGGGCACATCGCCCGAACCATCGACAATCAAGCCGCCACGCAGCACCAGATCGTACATCACCCCAAGTTCCTCGTTATTGCTCTTTTGAGCGGCCATGCTGCACTGTCGGGCGTCACGTCACAATCGCTGATTTTGCCGCAGACCATAATTCGCGGCAATCAAGGCTGTGCACCATCATGACAACCGCACGCATCATCGCCCCGGCCCGGCCGGCTGTGCACTGGCTTGGCGGCGCGTAGGTGATGGAGTAGTCGTGGTGCCAGGCTTGGCAGTGGCCGGGCGGACAGGCCGAAGCGCTGCCGCCAAACCGCTGACCGAAGTCGCGACAAAGATCGCACATCGTCGAAGGGGAGACTGTCATGCCGGAAGCAAACCCGCCCAAGATCGGGCATCACTTGATCGCGCTCGCCGGCACTGCACTTGCTGCGGCAGCGGCGCAGGCCGCACCATCCCCCGACGATCGCGCCGCGACCACTGAAAAAGCCATGCACGCCGACGAGCGCACGACGCTGACCATCGGCATCATGGCGCTGCCGATGTTCGGCGACCCGCTGCCCAAGGAAGCGATCCTCGGTGCCGGCTATGTGACGGGCATCCCCCGGCTTGGCGTACCGGCACTGACGCAGACCGATGCCAGCCTTGGCGTCGCCTATGTCGGCGGCGCGCGCAAGGACGGCGCGACGGCGCTACCATCGGGCATGGCGATGGGCGCGACGTGGAACGCGCCGCTGCTCGAAGCCGCCGGCGCGATGATCGCCGGCGAAGCCCATGCCAAGGGCTTCAACGTTCTGCTCGCGGGCGGCATCAATCTGGTGCGCGACCCGCGCAACGGCCGCAACTTCGAATATCTCGGTGAAGACCCGCTGCATTCGGGGCTGCTCGGCGGCGCTGCGGTGGCGGGCATCCAGTCGCAGCACGTCATTTCAACAGTCAAGCATTTCGCGCTCAACGGCCAGGAAACCGGCCGGCATTTCGTCGACGTCATCATCGACGAAGCTGCCGCGCGCGAAAGCGACCTGCTGGCGTTCGAAATCGCCATCGAACGCGGCCAGCCCGGCGCGGTGATGAGCTCGTACAACAAGGTCAACGGCGCACAGGCCAGCGCCAATGACTGGCTGCTCAACGGCGTGCTCAAGCGCGACTGGCACTACAAGGGCTGGGTGATGTCCGACTGGGGCTCGGTCGACGGCGTCGAAAGCGCGCTCGCCGGGCTCGACCAGCAAATGGGCGCGCAGCTCGATAAGGCGCCGTTCTTCGGCGCGCCGCTGGCTGCCAAAGCCGCCAGCGACCCGGCCTATGCGACGCGCGTCGCCGACATGAACCGCCGCATCCTGCGCTCGATGTACGCGGTCGGCGTCGATACCAACCCGCCGGTCATCAAGCCCATCGACCTCTCCGCTAACGCCGCGGTCGCCGAAGCAGTGGCCAAGGAAGCCATCGTGCTGCTGCGCAACAACAACAATGCGCTGCCGCTTGCCGCCAGCGCCAAATCAATCGCCGTCATCGGCGGCTATGCCGACAGCGGCGTGCTGTCGGGCGGCGGCTCGTCGCAGGTGCAGGGCATGGGCGGGCCCGCGATCAACGTGCCGATCGGCGGCGACGGGCCGTTCGCGCCGTTCATGGGGCAATTCTATCACCGCTCGGTGCCACTCAAGGCGATCCGTGCGCACGCGCCGAACGCGGAGATCCGCTACCGCAACGGCAACTTCATCACCGACGCCGTCACCATTGCGCGCAAGTCGGACATTGCCATCATCTTCGCAACGCAGTGGACCGGCGAGGGCATGGACGTGCCCGACCTGTCGTTGCCGTACGGCCAGGACGCGCTGATTGCCGCGGTCACAGCCGCCAACCCCAACACCATCGTCGTGCTCGAAACCGGTGGGCCGGTGATGATGCCGTGGCTCGACAAGACCGCCGCGGTTATCGAGGCCTGGTATCCCGGCGCGCGCGGCGGCGAAGCGATTGCCAGCGTGCTGTTCGGCGACACGAACCCATCGGGCCGCCTGCCCGTCAGCTTCCCCGCCAGTCTCGACCAGCTGCCGCGCCCCAAGCTCGACGGTAGCGATACGCTCGAGCCGCGCTTCGACGGCCGCGCCCTGCAGGGCGAAACGCTCAGCGCCAATTACAACATCGAAGGTGCCGACGTCGGCTACCGCTGGTTCGCAAGGAAATGCAGCAAGCCACTGTTTCCATTCGGTTATGGTCTAAGCTATACCAGCTTCGAAACCGGTGCGCTGCACATCGACCCGCAGACGTTGACAGCAAGCTTCAGCGTCCGCAACAGCGGCGCCCGCGCCGGCGCAGTGACGCCGCAGCTCTACCTCGTCAACGCCACCGGCAGCGCGCGCCAGCGGCTGGCGGGCTTCACCAAGCTGACGCTGGCCCCCGGCGCGGCGCAGCAGGTCGAGGTCAAGCTCGACCCGCGCACCATCGCCCGCTGGGAAAAGGACGGCTGGAATATCGCCGCCGGCCGCTACAGCTTCGCACTGGGCAATTCGGCGACCGACCTCGGCACGCCGGTCGAGGTGACGCTGGCCGCACGGCACTGGAAGCCATGAGCGTGCTGCGCCGTCGCCAGTTCCTCGGGGCCAGCACCGCCGCACTGGCGCTCGCCGCAATGGGTGGGGTTGCGCTTGCCGCACCGTCGAGTGCCAGAGGGGGTCGCAAACCCAACTTCATCGTCATCCTGTGCGACGACCTCGGCTTCGGCGACATCGAAGCCAATGGCGGCACGTCGATCCGCACGCCCAACCTCAACCGGCTGGCGCGCGAGGGCACGACGCTCACCGACTATTACGCCCCCGCCAACATCTGCACGCCGTCCCGCGCCGGCCTGCTGACCGGTCGCTACCCGATCCGCACTGGTCTGGGCTACCAGGTCATCATGGCGAAGGGCGACACGCGCGTGCTGCCGACCAGCGAGGTCACCATCGCCACTGCGCTCAAGCCCGCTGGCTATGTCAGTGGGCTGTTCGGCAAATGGCACCTCGGCCACACCGGCCCCGACTGGTCGCCGATCAGGCACGGCTTCGATGCGTTCTTCGGCATCCCCTACAGCCACGACATGCAGCCGCTCGAACTGTTCGCCGACGACGGCAGCGGCGTGAAACCGCTCGGCATTCCCGTCGAACAAGCGCGGTTGCAGCAGCAGTTCTACGACGCCGCCGACCGCTTCATCACGGCCAACGCGGCGCGGCCGTTCTTCGTCGAACTGGCGCTCAGCGCCCCGCATCTGCCCAACTATCCCGATGCCAAGTTCGGGGGCAACAGCAAGGCCGGCGCCTACGGCGATGTCGTCGCGGAAATCGACGCGCTGGTCGGGCGGCTGCTCGCCCGGCTCGACAAGCTCGGCATCGCCGATGACACACTGCTGATCTTCACCTCGGACAACGGCCCCTGGTACGAAGGCTCGGCGGGCGACCTGCGCGACCGCAAGGGCGGTGCCGGCTATGACGGCGGCTACCGCGTGCCGTTCATCGCCCGCCAGCCCGGTACCGTGCGGGTCAACAAGCGCGTCGATTCGATCGCCATGGGCATCGACCTGCTGCCGACTTTCTGCGCGATGGCCGGTGCACCGCTGCCGGAGGGTGTAACGCTCGACGGCGCCGATATCGGGCGGCTGCTGACGGCAGGCGGCCCCTCTCCGCACGACCAGTTGCTGATCTTCGACAATGAGGACTTGGTCGGCGTCCGCACCCAGCGCTGGAAATATGTAGCTGCCGAATATTATCGCAGCGTGCTGCTGCCGCTCGAAAAAATGGGCTCGCCGCAGTTGTACGACGTCGCCGGCGACGCGCGGGAAAATTACAGCGTCGCGTCGCTGCATCCCGATGTGCTAGCCGACATGCAGGCGCGGCTGAAGGCGGCGCGGGCGACGTTCGGCCCGATGAAGGCCAAGTCCATCCCGCCGGTCTATCGCGCGCTCTACGAAGCGATGATGAAACCGGCGCAACCCTAGGCGCACAACATTTGATCATCTGCGGCGTGCCTTGCGTCATCAGGGTATAGACGCGGGGCCCCTGCACGACATAAAGCCCATTGAGACTTGACGCTTACGTCAACCACACACGTCCCCACTTCGACCGAACGGAGACCCGCCATGCATCCCTACCTTCACGCGCAGACCAACCCCGACAAGGCCGCGCTGATCATGGCCGGCAGCGGCGAGACGGTGACCTACCGCAAACTCGACGACCGCTCGAACCAGGGCGCGCAGCTGTTCCGTGCCATCGGGCTGCAGGCCGGCGACGGCATCGCCTTCTTCATCGAAAACCATCCGCGCTATTACGAACTGCTATGGGCCGCACAACGCGCCGGGCTGCGCTTCACTTGCCTGTCGTCGAAGCTGACCGTCGATGAAGTCGCCTATATCCTCCAGGATTGCCAGGCCAAGGCGTTCATCACCTCGACAGCGCTGCTCGGTATTGCGGTGCCCGCCGCTGCGCAGGCCGGTACCAGCAACCTGTATGTGCTCGGCGAATCCGCCAGCGGTTTCGAAAATTTCGAAGCTGCACGCGCACGTTATCCGGCAACGCCGATCGCGGACCAGACCTCGGGCAGCGCGATGCTCTATTCATCGGGCACCACCGGCCGGCCCAAGGGCGTCAAGCGCGCCGGCGTCGTCGATCCCGACATTGCCGCACCCAACACGCTCGCGATGATCGGCACCGCGCTCTACGGCTGGACCGCCGACACCTTCTATCTGTCGCCAGCGCCGCTGTATCATGCCGCGCCGCTGGGCTGGTCGATGGCCGTGCAGTCGCTGGGCGGCACCGTGGTGATGATGGAAGGTTTTGATGCCGAAGCGGCGCTCGCCGCCATCGAACGCCACAAGGTGACGAGCGCGCAATGGGTGCCAACGCATTTCATCCGCATGCTCAAGCTGCCCGAAGACGTCCGCAGCAAATACGACCTGTCGTCGCTGACCGCGGTGTTCCACGCCGCAGCGCCCTGCCCCGTCCCGGTCAAGGAAGCGATGATCAGCTGGTGGGGTCCGATCATCAACGAATATTACGCCGGCACCGAAGGCAACGGCTTCTGCGTCTGCAACTCGACCGAATGGCTCGCGCATAAGGGCTCGGTTGGCAAGGGCATGGGCGTCGAAGTCAAGATTTGCGACGAGGACGGCAATGAACTGCCGGTGCGCAGCGAAGGCCTGGTGTTCTTCTCCGGCGGCGGCCAGTTCGAATATTACGGCGACCCTGCCAAGACTGCTGAATCGCTCAACAAGCACGGCTGGTCGACGCTCGGCGATGTCGGCTGGCTCGACGAGGACGGCTTCCTCTACCTCACCGACCGCAAGAGCTTCATGATCATTTCGGGCGGCGTGAACATCTACCCGCAGGAAATCGAAAACCTGCTGATCGGCCATCCCAAGGTCGCCGATGTCGCCGTCGTCGGCGCCCCGCACGAGGAAATGGGCGAGGAAGTCGTCGCGGTCATCCAGCCGATGGACTGGGCCGACGCCACCCCCGAATTCGCCGCCGAAGTCTCGGCGTGGCTCCGCGAGCGCCTGTCGCACGTCAAGTCGCCGCGCCGCATCGACTTCATGGTCGAACTGCCACGCCACCAGACCGGCAAGCTCTACAAGCGACTGATCCGCGACACCTATTGGGGCAAGGCCGCAACGCCGCTCGAACTGGTGCCCGGCAGCCGGCGCTAGGCGCAGGCTGAAAAAAGCCATTGGGACTGCGCCGCAAACCGGCGCGGTCCCGCAGGGTGCGGCATCGTCGCATGGAATGGTGCCCCTGGCCGGACTCGAACCAGCACGCCTTTCGGCACTCGATTTTGAGTCGAGCGCGTCTACCAATTTCACCACAGGGGCCCAAAACGGGTCAGCGGCGCTGCGTTTAGACAAGCAACCCGGCGCCCGCAACCTACAATCCTAAAATTGGCATCGGGCGTTGCAGGACATCGCGTCTGGCTGGTCCCAAAGATCAATTGCGCGGCGGGCGTCGCCGATAGCTCAAGGCTTCGGCGATATGAATCCGGCCAACGCCTTCGGACTGACCAAGATCTGCGATCGTCCGAGCGACGCGCAAGACCCGGGTGTAGCCGCGCGCGGTCAGTCGCATGGCTTCTGCCGCTTGCGTCAGCAGTTTTCGTCCCGGTTCGTCTGGCGTTGCTGCATTCTGAAGCAATTCACCGTCCGCTTCACAATTGGTTCGAGTCGCAGAGCCCGCGTAACGGGCGGTCTGCAGATCGCGCGCTGCCCTGACGCGATCCGCGACAGCGGCTGATCCTTCGGACGGTGCGGGCAGGACCAGGTCCGCAGCGCTCACGGCATCGACCTCTATGTGCAGATCGATCCGATCGAGGAGCGGCCCGGAGACGCGCGCTTGATAATCGGCAGCGCATCGCGGCGCGCGAGCGCAGGCAAGGGCCGGATCGCCAAGATGGCCGCAGCGGCACGGATTCATCGCAGCGATCAACTGCACGCGCGCGGGAAAGGTGACATGAGCGTTCGCCCGGGCAACGCTGACGCGGCCCGTTTCAAGTGGCTGGCGAAGCGAATCGAGAACGGCACGCTGAAATTCTGGAAGTTCATCGAGAAACAGGATGCCGAGATGGGCAAGACTGACTTCGCCGGGTCTGACCTTGTGGCCGCCACCCACGAGCGCCGGCATCGACGCTGAATGGTGCGGCGCGCGAAAGGGCCGGTTCCGGATCATCCTGCCTCCGCCCAATTCACCTGCGATACTCGCAACCATTGAAACCTCCAGGGCTTCGGCTGCGGTCAAATCCGGCAAGATGCCCGGCACACAGGCCGCCAGCAGAGATTTTCCTGCACCCGGTGGCCCGACCATCACCAGATTGTGGCCACCGGCGGCTGCGATTTCGATGGCCCGCTTTGCCGTTTCCTGACCCTTGACCTGAGCAAGGTCGGGGCCAACAATTCGGGGCTCGACTGCCCCGGGTTCGGGTGGACGCAGCAGGGCGCTGCCCTTGAAATGGTTGAGCAGCGCAAGCAGGTCCGGGGCGGCAATCACTTCGACCTGCCCGGCCCATGCTGCTTCTGGCCCCTGCGACGCGGGGCAGACAAGACCAAGCGATCGTTCTGCCGCATGAAGAGCCGCAAGCAGGACGCCAGGAGACGTCGCAACGCGGCCATCGAGGCCGAGTTCTCCCACAACGACATAGCTGGCCAGGGTTTCCGCATCGACCACACCCATTGCGCCAAGCAGCGCGAGCGCGATGGGCAGGTCATAGTGCGACCCTTCCTTGGGCAGGTCGGCGGGCGAAAGGTTGACCGTGATCCGTTTGGGCGGGAGCGAAAGTCCCATTGCCGAGATCGCGGCATGGACCCGCTCGCGGCTTTCGGCGACGGCCTTGTCCGGAAGGCCAACGACAGCGAATTTGGGATTGCCGGGCGCCACCTGGCACTGAACCTCGACACTGCGCGCCTCAAGGCCGAGGTAAGCAACAGTCTGGACGGTCGACACCATCACACGCTTGCCAGGCCGGGATTGTCGTTAACCATATCTGCCAAGCAACGCGAAAGCTGCAGGCGATAGGCTGGCTGGATGATGATTTTCAGCCCTGCACCCCTCGAACTGCGCATCCGCCATCCGATTCTTGCGATCGCCGGGTCGATGTCGATTGAGGCAATCAGGGTGCTGTTCTTCGTTTCGCCGTTCCTGCTCTCTCTGATGCAGTTTCTAGGGAATTGAATCCCCGATCCGGAGCATGCGCCGGATCGGCTTTCGCTTTTGTGTGCGACGGGGGCGAAGCGAAACCGGGGCATTGAGAGGAATACACGGAAATGCATCCGCCGGATGCCGGCCCCGTGCCGCGTTCTGACGCACGGCCTGGCAATCCTGCCGAGAAATCGCGCGCAATGCCTTGCGCTTGCAACACAAGGGTACCACATCGCCATTATGAAGTTGAAGGAACGCTGGTACGCGCTTGGCCGGAGCCCCACATATCGCCTGGCGATGGCCGTGTTCGGCGTTGCCCTGTTGCTAACCTCTCCCCTTGTGGGTTTCCTGCCGGGGCCCGGCGGGATTTTCGTCTTCGCCATTGGCCTTGGCCTGGTGCTCAGAAGCTCGCTCTGGGCCAAGCGGCACTATGTGGTCTTCAAGCGCAAGAGGCCGAAAATCGGCCATTGGGCCGATTGGGGCCTGCGACGGCGCAGCCACCTGCGTCGGGTGGAGCGCAAAAAGCAGAAGGATAAGGCTGGCAATTGACTTTCACGGTGAGTCTGCCTAACGGCTCCGGCAACAAAGGCCGTCTTCGCGGGCGGCCCTTTTTCGTTTATGACGTTTTGCCAAGGACATGAGTGATGAAGCGCACTTTTCAGCCGAGCAACCTGGTTCGCGCACGCCGCCACGGCTTCCGCGCCCGGATGGCGACAGTCGGTGGACGCGCCGTGATTCGCGCGCGCCGAGCTCGCGGTCGCAAGAAGCTTTCCGCCTGATTTCGATTCGAAAGCGGTCGGATTTTCTGGCCGCCAATGCTGCAAGCCGGGTGGCAACGCCCGGCTTTGTGCTGTTGGTTCGCGGGCGAAACGATGGCGATCCCGCGATGCGACTCGGGATTACGGTCACAAAGAAGATCGGCAATGCCGTTGTGCGCAACCGCATGAAGCGCCGTTTTCGCGAATTGGCGCGTGCAGTGATTGGTCCGGACGGCGTGCCGGGATCGGACCATGTCCTGATCGGCCGCGCAGGCGGGGTCGAGCGTGATTTTTCGACCCTCAAGGCCGAACTTGCGCATGCGCTCACAAGAGTGCGCAAATGATTGCGCGATTGATGATTCTGCTGGCGCGGGGCTGGCAAAAGGGACCGTCGGCAATCCTCCCGCCGTCCTGCCGGTATCAACCTTCATGTTCGGCCTATGCAATCGAGGCGGTAAGCCGCTATGGGGCGGCGAAAGGCGGCTGGCTGTCAGCCAAACGGATCTTGCGATGCCATCCCTGGGGTGGGCATGGTTACGATCCGGTACCGTAGTTTAGGGGAAAGAGACCTTGGATAATCAGCGTAACATGGTCTTGGCGATCGTGCTGTCCGCGCTTGTATTGATCGGCTGGACGGCCCTTGCGGATCGCTTTTTCCCGCAGCCCAAGCCGTCGGCCACTACCGCTGCACCCGCACCTGCTGCACCGGCGGGAGGGCCTGCGCCTGCGGCGTCGGCCAAGGCAAAGCCATCGCTGCGCGACGTGAAGGCCGTGCTGGCCGAAGGCAACCGCGTGATCATAGAAACGCCACGTCTGTCCGGTTCGATCAACCTCAAGGGCGCGGAAATCGATGACCTTGTGCTGCTCACCTATCGTGAAACGGTGAAGAAGAATTCGCCGCCGGTGCGACTGTTGTCGCCGGGTGGTGCGAAGAACAGCTATTATGCAGGATTTGGCTGGCTGGGCGAAGGGGCAGCGGTTCCCGGACCCGACACGCTCTGGACAAGCAGTGGCGCGAAGTTGACGCCGCAGACGCCCGTGACCCTCAGCTGGGATAATGGCGCGGGCCAAGTCTACCGTATCGGGATTGCGATTGACGCGAACTACATGTTCACAATCGAGCAATCCGTGATCAACAACGGCACTGGCGCCGTCGCGGCGCGAAGCTACAGCTATGTCAGCCGCACCAGGGGCGCGCATACCGGCGGTTCGATGCTTGCACCTTCAAAGGATGTCGATAGCTGGACGATGCATATCGGGCCGATCGGTACGTTCAATGCCAAGGCCAATTATGACGTCGACTATGACGATGTCGATGAAGCCGGTGCTGCGGGCATGCGCTTCCCGACAAGGGGCGGCTGGCTGGGCTTCGGCGAAACCTACTGGTTGACGGCTTTGGTGCCGGCCAGCGGCATGAATGTCGATGCGGGCTTCCGATCGGGCAACGGGTCGTACCAGGCCGAATTCTCGACGCCGCAGGCTCTTGTCGGGCCCGGCAAGACGCTGACGAGCACAAGCCACCTGTTCGCAGGCGCCAAGGAAGTGCGGACGCTCGACACTTATGAAGAAAATCTCGGCATTCCCCTGTTCGGAAAGGCCATCGACTGGGGTTGGTTTGAAATCATTGAAAAGCCGATTTTCTATTATCTCGACTGGCTGTTCAAGCTGGTGGGCAATTTTGGCATCGCGATCATCCTGCTTACGCTCACGGTGCGTGGGCTGATGTTCCCGATAGCGCAGCGCCAGTTCGCCTCGATGGCAGCCATGCGCGTTGTCCAGCCCAAGCTCAAAGCGCTGCAGGAGCGCTACAAGGATGACAAGCCGAAACTCCAGCAGGAGATGATGGCGCTATACCAAGCGGAAAAGATCAACCCTATGGCAGGCTGCTTGCCGATCTTCCTCCAGATTCCGGTCTTCTATGCGCTTTACAAGGTGCTGATGCTGACCATTGAAATGCGGCATCAACCTTTCGCGCTCTGGATCCATGATCTGTCCGCGCCGGATCCGGCAACGATCATCAACCTGTTCGGCCTTCTGGACTTCACGCCGCCGTCGTTCCTCGCATTGGGCATCTTCCCCGTACTGCTCGGCATCACGATGTGGCTGCAGTTCAAGCTCAATCCGGCACCGATGGATCCGGTCCAGCAGCAGATGTTCAGCATCATGCCCTGGATCATGATGTTCATGATGGCTCCGTTCGCCGCTGGCCTTCAGCTTTACTGGATTGCGTCCAACGTCCTGACGATAGCGCAGCAGAAATGGCTCTATTCTCGTCATCCGGCGCTCAAAGAACCGGTCAAGGCGTGAGCTTTTCAGAAGAGCAGCTGGAATCCGCCCGCAAGGTTTTCAGCGGCCCGATCGCGTTCCTGAAATCTGCACCGTCGCTCGAATTCCTGCCCGAGCCAACGGTCAATGAAGTCGCCTTTGCCGGTCGGTCGAACGTCGGGAAATCGTCGTTGCTCAACGCACTGACCAACCGGAGCAGCCTTGCGCGCACATCGAACACGCCGGGGCGGACGCAGGAACTCAACTTCTTCGATGTCGGCAATCCCGTGCAGTTCCGGCTGGTCGACATGCCCGGCTATGGCTTTGCCGAGGCGCCCAAGGAGGTTGTCAGGAAATGGCGATTCCTGATCAATGACTATCTCCGCGGCCGGCAAGTGCTCAAGCGGACACTGGTTCTGGTCGATAGCCGCCACGGCCTCAAGGACGTCGATCGCGAAGTGATGGACATGCTCGACAAGGCAGCGGTCAGCTATCGCATTGTCCTGACCAAGGCAGACAAGATCAAGGCCAGCGCGCTGGCGGCTGTTGCTGCAGCGACCGAGGCCGAGGTGCGCAAAAGGGCGGCTGCCCATCCCGAGCTGATCCTGACGTCGAGCGAAAAGGGCATGGGCATCGCGGACTTGCGTGCCGCCGTAATCGAAGCGACAGGCTGAACGATGCGCAAACTCTATATTGGTAACAAGAATTACTCGAGCTGGTCGCTGCGCGGCTGGCTTGCCTGCAAGCAATCCGGCCTCGATTTCGAGGAAATCGTCGTACCGCTTTACGATCGGGATTGGGAAGAGCGGCGCAAGGCGGAGGCCTTCGCTCCCTCTGCGGGCAAGGTCCCGATCCTTTGGGACGGGGACGCGGTCGTCTGGGACAGTCTGGCGATCATCGAGCATCTGGACGAGCAGGCGGGCGGCGACAAATTCTGGCCGAATGACAAGGGCGCGCGGGCCCTGGCCCGCTCGATGGCGGCTGAAATGCACGCAGGTTACACGGCCTTGCGGCGCGGTCATTCGATGAACATCCGCCAGATCTATCCGCCCGTGGCTCCAAGTGCCGAGGTCGCCGCCGATATTGAGCGCATCATGGAATTGTGGGCGCAAGCCCGCGCGCGCTTCGGTGGAACAGGACCATTTCTGTTCGGCGATTTCGGCGCGGTTGATATCATGTTTGCGCCGGTGGTGACGCGATTCATCACCTACGGCTTGCCTGTCGCCCAATTTGCCGAAGCCTATATGCGGGACGTTGTCGCCCATCCGTTCATGCAGGACTGGATTGCCGAAGCCCAGGCCGAGGACTGGGTGATCGAACGGTTCGAGGGTCCCCGGCAAGAATAAGGCAACACAATCGTGGCGGATGCCTATTCCATTCTCCAGACGGCGTTCGGCTTCCACGAATTCAGGGGCGTCCAGCAGACAGTGATCGCCCGTGTCCTTGCGGGCGAGCGGACGCTTGCCGTGATGCCCACAGGTGCCGGCAAATCGCTCTGTTACCAGCTGCCGGCGCTCGCGCTTGACGGCACCTGCATTGTGATATCTCCGCTGATCGCCTTGATGCATGACCAGTTGCGCGCTGCAACTGCCATGGGCATCCGCGCCGCGTCCCTGACGTCAGCCGATGGCAATCGGGATGAAACGCTGGCTCGTTTTCGCCGGGGTGAACTGGACCTGCTCTATGCAGCGCCCGAACGGGCATCGGGGCATGAGTTTCGTGGTCTGCTCCGCGAAGCCCGGGTCTCGCTCTTTGCAATCGACGAAGCGCATTGCGTGTCCGAATGGGGGCATGATTTCCGTCCTGACTATCGCCTGCTGAGACCGTTGCTTGATGATTTTCCGGACGTGCCACGCCTTGCGCTGACGGCAACGGCAGATGCGCATACACGCGGCGATATTCTTGCGCAGCTGGGTATTCCCGTTGGCGGCATGATCGTTGCCGGGTTCGACCGGCCCAATATCAGTTACACCATGTCGCCGCGTCAGGGCGCGGCGCAACAGCTTGCGGATCTTGTCGCCAGCACGCCCGGCCCCGGCATCGTCTATGCCCAGACGCGCATGGCGACCGAGAAGCTGGCCGAGCAATTGGGCAGGACCGGTCGGCCGACACGTGCCTATCATGCCGGGCTCGACCCGCAGGTGCGGGCGAAGAATCAGCATGACTTTGTCGCGTCCGAAGAGATGGTGATGGTTGCAACGGTGGCCTTCGGCATGGGCATCGACAAGCCAGACGTGCGCTTCGTAGCCCATGCCGGGCTGCCCAAGTCCATCGAGGCCTATTACCAGGAAACCGGCCGCGCGGGGCGCGATGGCGATCCGGCATATGCACATATGTTCTGGGGTGCAGAGGACTTTGCCCGGGCGCGGCAAAGGCTGGGCGAAATCGATCCGGCGAGACTGCAGGGCGAACGCGCGCGTCTGGCAGCTCTTGGGGCACTTGTCGAAACGGCAGGCTGCAGGCGCGCCATATTATTGCGGCATTTTGGCGAGAGTCCGCCCGAGGCATGCGGGAATTGCGACAATTGCCTCGAGCGTCCGGCATCTGTCGACGCGAGCGAAACGGCCAGGAAGTTCCTTTCGGCCGTCTATCGCACCGGCCAGAGTTTCGGGGTGGGACACCTTGAGGCCGTGTTGACAGGCGCGATCAACGAACGCGCTGAAAAGCTTGGCCATGATGCCCTGTCCGTCTTCGGGATCGTCGATGGAGACGAGGCCGCGCTGATCAGGCCCGTCGCGCGAGCGCTTGTCCTGCGCGATGCCTTGAGGCCCAATGAACATGGTGGGCTGATGTTCGGGCCCGAGGCCCGGGCCATCCTGAAGGGCGATGCCAGTGTTGAACTGGTCATCCCGCCGAAACGCGAACGTCGTCGCAGACGGGCTGCGGGAGCCAATCCGGTCGGCGATCCGCTGTTCGAGGCGCTGCGGGCATTGCGGCGGGAGCTTGCGGCAAGTGCGGGCGTGCCGCCCTATGTCATTTTCCACGATTCAACCTTGCGCGAAATGGCTGCGGCGAAGCCGACCCGGCTTGCCGAACTTGGCCGGATCACCGGGGTCGGCACGCGCAAGCTCGAAGCCTATGGCGATGCCTTTCTCTCTGTTCTAAAGCGCTCACAGGAGGAGAAAGGCGATGTTTCGCACCCTTGACGATACGATCATGGTCGCTCCGCAGATCGGCGTCGATGCCGTAGCGGAAGCAAAGGCCCTTGGGGTCCGCCTGATCATCAACAATCGCCCGGAAGGCGAGTCGGACGATCAGGTTCCGGGTGACGCAATCGAAGCCGCGGCGCGTGCCGAAGGCCTTGAATATGTCGCCATTCCCGTTTCGCACGCCGGATTTTCCGAGCCGCAGGTCGAAGCGATGCGGGCAGCACTCGATGGCGCGACCGGGCCTGTTCTCGCCTATTGCCGCTCGGGCACGCGTTCCACATTGCTTTGGGCGCTCGCCCAATCCGCAAAGGGTGAGCATCCCGCTGTACTCGCGGAAAAGGCTGCACGGGCAGGCTATGACCTTGCACCCATCGCAACGCTTATGGACATGCTTCGGGCCAAGGCATGAACCCGCTGATCCAGCTTGGTCTCTCTTTGGCAGCTGTGCTGTTCATGGCTGCAGTCGCCTGGTGGTTGAAGCTTGGCGGCGATGCCCGCATCAGGAATGAGCAGGAAGCCACCGCGCTTGCCGATCAGGCCATATGCGGGTTCAAGCCGGTCGCCATCGCGCTTGACAGGGCCGGCATCGGTGCGTTGCTTCGCGATGGCGCTGGTCGCCAGATGCTGATCCGCCGCAACGGTGCGCATTTTGTCGGGCGCCTGCTAGACCGCAATGTCGTCGCGCGGCTCGACAGGAATTTCCTGACGATCGGCACGGGAGAACGGACCTTCGGGTCGATCACGCTCGATCTTGGGGCGGATGCGCAATATTGGGCTTCGGGGCTGAGGCACCTGCAATGAACACACTTCCCAATCCGGTTGATTATGCGGTTCCAGTCTTTGTGCTGCTGATCCTCATTGAAATGATATGGGCCCGTTTCCGGGCACCGGAGAAATATGAGCCAAAGGACACGCTCACGTCGTTGCTCTTCGGCTTCGGCAGCTCGGTTGCCGGGGCCCTGACAGGTGCGCTGATCTTCGGTCTGTCTGTCTGGCTCTACCAGTATCGCGCGATCACAATCCCCTTTGCCTGGTGGGCATGGATCGCCTGCTTCGTGCTCGACGATTTTGCCTATTACGTCTTTCACCGTACTGCGCATCGCGTCCGCTGGTTCTGGGCGAGCCATGTCAATCACCATTCCAGTCAGCATTACAATCTTTCGACCGCACTCCGGCAGACCTGGACAGGCTTCATCGCCGGATCGTTCGCTTTTCGCCTGCCGCTGATGCTGATCGGCTTCCACCCGGCGATGGTGTTCTTTGTTGGCGGCCTCAACCTCATCTATCAATTCTGGATCCACACCGAAGCAATCGGCCGCCTTCCGCGCTGGTTCGAGGCGGTCATGAATACGCCGAGTCACCACCGGGTCCACCATGCGACGAACCCGCGCTATCTCGACGCGAACTATGCGGGTGTCTTCATCATCTGGGACCGGATGTTCGGAAGCTTTACGCCCGAAGTCGATGACGAGCCGATCCGTTATGGCATTGTGAAACAATTGGGGACGTTCAATCTCCTCTGGAGCGTTTTCCACGAATGGATCGGTATTGCAAAGGACCTCTGGGCTGCCCCGTTCGGGGCAAAGCTCGGCTATCTGTTCGGCCCGCCTGGATGGAGCCATGATGGCAGCCGCGACACGTCCGATACGATCAAGCAGAGATGGCAGGAGCAACAGGGTGGATGAATTCGATATCGTCGTGATTGGCGGCGGTTCTGGCGGTAGCGCGGCAGCGGGTCGACTTTCAGAAGATGGAAAATATTCCGTCTGCCTGATTGAGGCGGGTGGCAGGAACACCGACATCCGCGTGCGCGCGCCGGGCCTGTTTCCCTTCCTTCCGGCCAGCACCAACTGGCAGTTCGAAACTGTTCCGCAGCCCGGCCTCAATGGCCGGACGGGATATCAGCCGCGGGGGCGGGGCCTGGGCGGCTCCTCCGCGATCAATGCAATGGTCTATATTCGCGGCTGTGCATGGGACTATGACAATTGGGCAGCGCTCGGCTGCGATGGCTGGGCCTACAAGGATGTGCTGCCAATCTTCAGACGTGCCGAAAGCAATGTGCGCGGCGCGGACGATTATCACGGCGGCGACGGACCGCTTACGGTCAGCGACCAGACCCATCCCAACCCGGGCAGCGTCGATTTCGTCGAGGCCGCCGCCTCTCTGCAACTGCCACGCAACCCGGACTTCAACGGCGCCCGCTTCGAAGGCGTCGGCCTCTATCAGGTGACCCAGCGCAAGGGCGAACGATGGACGTCCGCGCGCGCCTATGTGGAGAGCAATCGTGATGCGGGGCGGCTGAAGGTCGAAAACGGGGCTCTGGTCGAGCGTGTGCTGATCGAGGATGGCCGGGCAACGGGTGTGGTCTTCATGCAGGGCGGCAAACG
>ERZ724517.543-NODE-543-length-22607-cov-11.014677_pt1 | contig 22607 bp, 25 predicted proteins | sample MGYA00376050_ERZ724517 | MGnify/ENA primary metagenome ERZ724517 (study PRJEB28724, sample SAMN07190886) | activated sludge metagenome | isolation source: activated sludge of sewage treatment plant in Hong Hong | place: USA: Christiansburg, Virginia | collected... | reverse complement strand
CACGGCTCTGTTGTTGAACTGGAAGCGATGGCTGGCGAACCGATGGATGTTTTGGTAAATGGCACCTTGATTGCTCAAGGCGAGGTCGTGGTCGTCAATGACAAATTCGGCATACGACTGACGGACATCATTACGCCGTCAGAACGTATGCGCAAAATCAACCGCTGAGTTTTTGCACAGATATTTCGCCGTTTTTTGCGGTTGACCGCAACCGCCCCATATGGCATTTTGGGTTTAAGATAGCGGCCTGAATTTATCAACTGGGGTTGTTTTCGCCTTGCTACGCTTTGCCTTCCCGTTTTTCTTGCCACTTCAAGCTCTCGCCACAGAAACTCAGGCGCCCGGCGTTTCTTCAGGTAGCTACCTGCAGGCTGCGCTGGCACTCGTCTTGATCATTGGTCTTTTGCTGGGCACTGCTTGGCTGGCACGCAAGGTTTCCGGCGGAAAAGTATTCGGCCAGGGTGGCATGAAAGTTATTGGTGGGGTCGCCCTAGGCCCGCGAGAACGCCTGGTGCTGGTTGAAGTCGGCGATACCTGGCTGGTTATTGGACTGGTTCCAGGACAAATCCGCACTCTGCACCGTCTTCCCAAAGGCAGTGATTTCGACATCACTGACGCCACAGGAAACGACACAGAGGCACCTTTCAAGCAATGGCTCAAGGCGATTTCCGAGCGTAACCGCAATGCTTAAGCGCCTGCTGCTCGGCACCACATTGCTGCTATCCGTCGGGCTTGCCTGCGCGCAGGCAACCGGCGGACTGCCTGCATTCAACAGCACACCAAGCGCTGGCGGCGGTACAACTTATAGTCTGACAATCCAGACGCTGCTATTGATGACCGCGCTGACTTTCATCCCGGCCGCCGTGCTGATGATGACCAGTTTCACACGCATCATTATTGTCCTTTCGCTTTTACGTCACGCGATGGGTACCCAGTCTGCCCCGCCCAATCAGGTTCTGGTCGGACTGGCGCTATTTCTAACATTTTTCATCATGTCGCCGACACTGGACAAGGTTTATACGGAAGCCTATCTGCCACTATCGGAAAACAAAATCAATATCATGCAGGCCGGGGAACGTGCCGCCGGTCCAATACGCACCTTCATGCTGAAGCAAACTCGCGAAGCGGATATCGCGATGTTCGCCAATGTGGCAAAAATCGACAAAATCGACAAACCGGAAGACACGCCATTACGCATTCTTATCCCGGCCTTTGTCATCAGTGAACTAAAAACTGCCTTCCAGATCGGCTTTATCCTTTTCATCCCCTTTCTAATTATCGATATGGTGGTTGCCAGCATGTTGATGTCCATGGGTATGATGATGATGTCACCCGTCATGGTCGCCCTCCCCTTCAAGCTCATGCTGTTCGTGCTGGTTGATGGCTGGCATCTGGTCATCGGATCCCTGGTTCAGAGCTTTAGCCCATGACCCCCAGTGTCGTCATGGAAATCGGCCGCCAGGCTATTGAAGTTACGCTGATTCTGGCAGCACCGATGTTGGTTACCGCGCTGGTCGTCGGCCTGATTATCAGCATCTTCCAGGCAGCTACCCAGATTAACGAGGCGACACTGCAGTTTGTTCCCAAACTGGTCGCCATGTTTGTTGTACTGATACTGCTTGGCCCCTGGATGCTGCAATATCTGATGGACTATATTCAGCGCCTGTTTGGCAGCATTCCGCAGCTTATCGGCTGACATGCTCAGTATTACAACGACGCAAATTGACGCCTGGATCGTTGCGTTTGCCTATCCATTGGTACGAATTCTTGCATTTATTGCTGCAGCCCCCTTGTGGAGCACCGCAGGAATTCCACGTCGCACCCGACTGATCTTGGGCATAGGCATAACGATCGCCCTTGCGCCGGCCCTCCCAGCCATGCCCGTAGTTGCCCCAGCCTCGCTCGCAGGCCTGTGGATACTGGCTCAGCAGATGTTGATCGGCATCGGGATGGGTTTCGCAGCACGTATCGTGTTTTCCGCCGTAGACATGGCCGGCGAGTTTATTGGCGCCCAGATGGGCCTCGGCTTCGCCACTGCTTATGACCCGCTCAACTCGTCACAAACCCCCGTCATTTCCGAATTCATCAGCCTGATCGGGCTACTGCTTTTTCTCTCGCTAAACGGGCACCTGATGTACGTAGCCACATTGGCTCAGAGTTTTTATGCCATTCCCGTCGGCCCCAATCCCCTAGGCGCAGGAAGTTGGCTCAACCTGGCAGAACTGGGTAGCAAGATTTTCTCCGCCGGACTGCTGCTTGCATTGCCGGTAGTAATTGCCCTGATGATTACGAATACGGCTCTGGCAGTACTGACCCGCGCGGCACCTCAGTTAAATATTTTTTCGCTAGGATTTCCGTTGACCCTGACAGCTGGTCTTGCCGCCCTCGCAATCAGCATGAATTACCTGGCCATCCCGCTCCAGGAACTCTACGAATTTGCACTTAGCGCATTGCTGGGTTTTGTCGTGATGCCGATCCAAACTCAGTAGCGATCATTCAACCTGTAGGAATCTGCCTGCTCACGTTGCACAAGCTTGATCGTCCCCTCTGCCATCCGGCGTGCGCCGATGGTTTGCGAGTCAATGCCTTCGGTGTATTCAAGTATTTGGTAATTCGCAAAACCCTGCTCGTACTGCAACTGGCTGGCCCGGCGTTTGAGAATTTGTATCGACTCACCAGAACCACCGGTGTGGTAACGCTTCATCTTCAGCGAAAAGCGATAGGTATCATCGTTGAGCTTAGACTCCTCTATCTCCCAGTTGGGGGCAAGCGGGTCATAGACCATATAGATCGCCGCCGCCACAACCAAACCAGTCGCCAGAGTCGACAGCTTAAGTGAGGTCTTGGCAGTAAGTTGAATTGCTTTGTCAGGGATGATCGGCTTGCTCGGATCGGTGCTACATCCAGCCAGAAAAATCCCGCTTGCAATCAAGATAGCTACAGTTTTCATAGAATATTGAACAAACTTAACTGGCTGATCTGCTTAAAGGTTAGCTGCGCGGCCTCTAACTGCGACTTGTAATTGGTGAATCTTGAAACCGCCTCGGTGTAGTCGAGATCCTGCAGTTCAGAGAGTCGGGAATCGTAGAGAAAACTGACATCCTCTCCAGCCGAAGTCAGGCCGTCCAGAGAATTCTGACGTGCACCAACCGAAGCGCGCACGGTCAAGGTATGGGTCAGGGCAGAACTCACATCTGCAAGCCCCTGCGCCTGGGTTGCTGCTGAATAGGGTAACGAGCCGTCCATATTATTTATCAGATTTTGGATACTATCGAACAAGCTTCGACCAGTTACATTGCCAGAAGCATCCTTAACCTGCATGAAAACATCCAGCCCGTTCTCAGCGACTTCCATATCTTTGGAAGATGTCACTGATAGCGTTGGCTTGCCAGCATCCCCGCTGTAAGTGACGTAGGTATTCCCCAGGCTATAAGTTGCCGGAGGCGTCGTCTGTGTAATTGGAGTGAAAGGCTTGGTCGTCGATTTATAGCCTGCGAAGATATATTGCCCGGTACCATCCTGGGTATTGGCAAGCCCGACAAGATTTGACTGAATACCCTTCAATTCGGCGGCAATCATCCCGCGCTGCGCTGCGTTGAGGCTCGCATTATCCCCTTGCTTCGCCAACTCACCAACTCTCAGCAATGCGTCTCCAACGCTACCCAAGGTTGACTCCAGATAAGTCAACTGCGACTGGGCATTTGCCTGATTATCCAAAAATTGTTTGTTTACCCCTTTGGACTGAGTGACTTGAAGCACCTCCGAGGCACCGATAGGATCATCCTCTGGTGAGAGAATCTTTCGTCCGGTCGAGAGCTGGTTCTGAACCTTGTACAAATCGGACTGACGACCTTGCATACCGATCGTGCCGCTGTTGAAAATCATCGATGTACTAACGCGCATGATGCCGACTCCTCTTTAACTGATCGACAAGATCGTGTCGAAAAGTTTGCTGCCGATTTCGAGAATTTTTGACGAAGCCTGATAGGCTTGCTGAAAGCGCAACATGTTCGCCGCCTCTTCATCAAGGTTGACTGCGGAGAGCGAATCCCGCGTTGCCTGTGCCTGATCAAGCACCGCTCCCTGGGCGTCCAGTTTAACTTTGGTCTCGCGCGTCCGGATACCATTGTCGGCGACCAAGCGAGCATATGCGGACTGGAAAGTTGCCGTACCGCCGGCTACCGTATTTTGTGTTTGCAATTTGGCGAACAAAACTGCATTCCGCCCATCCTGCACACCGCTCGTATTGCGTTGCAGGGAGAAGGTATCACCTGTTGCCGGTGTTCCGGCGATATCAAAAGACAAGCCTGAGAATGAAATTTTCGATAGTGTCGCCCCGCCATTGAGCAGAGCAACATTTCCCGGTCCTGAATTGGTTGTGCCATCGGAATAGACCGCAGTCCACGCCCCGGGTGCTCCGCTCAAAGTACCACCGGCCAGTGCAGTCAGCGTTATCGGCAGGCCTGCAACGCTGTATCCGACACCAACGATCCCTTGAGAAACAGTCATTGATCCCGTATTGGTCTGCGACGGAGTTGCCCTTAGCGGTGCCGCCGCTGCAACCAGACGCGGGTCCGAGACAATGCGGCTATCAATATCAATATTTCGTCCCGCTTCGCTGACCGGTTTAAGAACGAACTTGTCACCACTGGCACCGACTACCGCGATATTCAGATCAACGCCATCGAATGCAATGACACCAGCCCCGGTGCCCGAGGCTACAGTCTGATTATCATTCAGCCGAGTGACGGTGTAAGCACCTGCGGCGCCAAATTGAACCTGATAATTACTGGTCGTCAGATTGGTATAAAAATTGCCGCTATAGCTCGGTGGAGTTGGCGCGGTTGGTGCAGTAAACGTAGCCGTCAAACTTCCAACGGGAAGTGCCGTACTGTTACTAGCATTCGGAATCACCTTCGGATCGGGAACCGTAAAAAATCCGCCGACGAAACTCGCATTGGCCGAAATGTTGCCCAGCAGGTCCTGCCCCAATCCATGCTGTGCATTGAAGGTCAGAGCCAAGGAAGCCGCATCACGCCCAAGTTCGTTAGTTACGGCGTCAAGCGACTCATTTCGAAAATCAATCAACCCGCCCAACTCGCCGCCATTGATCAGTGACTCGGGAAGCTCCTGAATGCCACCAACCGTCTTAAGACCAACCACCACTCTAGACGAATCTGCTTTTGAAGGAATCGCGGCCATTTCCATGACCTGCGAACCAATGACAAGTTGCTGTCCGCTACCAACAAACACATTGGTGCTCCCGTCCGAGTTGGTTGTCGTCGTCACCTTGATCAACTTGTTGAGTTCAGAGAGCAATTGATCGCGCAGATCCATCAGATCATTGGGCGGCTGGCCATTCCCTGACTCGGAGAGAACAATGCGCTGATTGACGTCAGCAATCTGGCTGGCAAAGGTATTTATCTCGGTAACCGCGCCAGTGATGCGACCATTCACCTGATCAGCCAACTCCTGCACACGCGTATCAAGGCTGTGAAAACGTGTCGCCAGCGTTTGCGCCGAGGAAATCATAGATTGGCGAGCAGGTAGCGATGATGGGTTTGAGGCCACCTGCTGCACACCGCTAAAAAAGTTCTGCAATGCTGGAGAAAGCCCAGAATTGGGATCCGCCAACATGCTATCTATCTGCTTGATTTGGCTGTAGTAGGCATCGAGCTCGCTGACCTGTGTTTGCGCAGTATTTACTTGAGCGGTGAGAAACTTGTCATACATACGCTCTATCGTCTGAACATGAACGCCCTGGCCAATCGCACCGGCCCCGGTATTGATCGCAATGTTGGTGGCCTGCACCGTACGTTGACGGGTATAACCGGGTGTACTGGCGTTAACAACGTTATGCTCGGTCGTCAACAGACCCAGTTGGGCTGCCCCAAGACCACTAACGCCAATACTGAAAATTCCTGTGCTCATCATTCACCTCTAAGAGGTTTACGGCCGATTTGCCGCAAAGTTTAGGCGGTGACTAACCAATCAACGCCTGGCGCAGAGTTGGGCCATTGATGATGCGTGAGAGCTTGTCTGCATACATCGGATCCGTGGCATAACCCGCCTGTTGCAAACGTCTTGCAAACTCCGTGCCATCCTGCGATCCGATTACACCGCTATAGCGCGAGTTATTGCGCAACAGACTAGCGTAGTCACGAAAAGCCTCTTCGTACGAACCGTAGGCGCGGAAGCGCTCAACCACCTGCTGTGGCTGGCCATCGATATATTCAGTCGTCGTTGCATCCACCGTGGCACCGGTCCAATTCTTCCCAGCCTTGATACCGAACAGGTTGTAGCTGGAGGTGCCATCAGCCTTGCGAATCTCGCTACGGCCCCAGCCACTTTCCAGGGCCGAATGTCCGACTAAAAATTGTGGTGGAATCCCGGTCGACCGCGACGCTTCAACGGCATGGGGCCAGACACGATTAACAAACTCCTGAGAAGAGGGTGCCACCTCCTGGGCGCCAGCACTCTTGGATACCGCAGAGGAAGGTGCCGCATAAGCTGCAGATGTCGGCAGATTTCCCAGTACGGTTCTATGTTGCAGATGACGGCCGTCGGATGCCGCAAGCGGCAAGGCGTTGCCGGCAGCGTTTGCCGGCGCTGTTGCAGCAGCCTGACCTTCCGGCAGCGCCATGTGGCGCCCTAGCTGCTGCTCAATCAATTTTGCGAAACCAACGCCATTACCCGCGCTGGACATATTCTGTGCCATCTGTTGATCGAGCAAACCTGTGTAAAACCGCGACTGTTCGCTATTGAGCAGCCCATCCTGCGGGGTGGCGTCGCGCATGCTCTTGAGGACCATCTGCAGAAACAGCGTTTCAAACTGCTGCGCCGCTGCCTTCAAGCCCTCCTTGGGGTCCTTCTGGAATTGTGTGCGCAGATCCTGAGACGACTGCACATCAAATGCAGCCCGATTCGGAACATTTTGAACTTTAACTGACATCGCGGAGCGCTTAAATCACTTCAAGGTCAGCACGCAAGGCACCCGCTGCCTTCATTGCCTGAAGAATGGCGAGAAGATCCAGCGGATTGGCGCCCAAGGCGTTTAGTGCCTTGACCACATCGGCCAGATTGGCACCCGCCTTGACGTTCATCAGACTGCCATTGGCCTGGCTGACCTGTATATCAGCGCCCTGCCCAAGCAGTGGCTGCGCCCCGTCAACCGTCACTGACAGACTGCCGTGCGCGACAGCACAAGTCTGCAGGGTTACCTTTTGCGTCATGACCACAGAGCCGGTTCGCGGATTGATAATCACCCGCGCCAAACCGATCGCCGGATTGACATCAAGATTATCAATGCGCCCAAGGAAGGAGATACGGGCATCGGTGTCTTCAGGCGCCCGAACCGCGATACGCCTACCATCAACCGCTTGTGCGGTACCCGCCCCCATGCTTTTATTGATCGCATCCACAATAACCTGAGCGGTCCCGAAATCCGTTTTTTCCAGCTCGTAATAGATAAAGCCGCCTTGGCCTACCGACGTTGGGACACTGCGTTCAACCGTCGCGCCACCAGGAATTCTGCCTGCCGAAAGGTGGTTGACCGTAACCTTTGAGGCACCGGATGAAGCGCCAATACCACCAACCAGTACATTGCCCTGAGCAATGGCATAGATTTGACCGTCAGCGCCCTTCAGTTGTGTCATCAGCAACGTACCACCGCGTATGCTCTTGGCGTTACCCACCGATGAAACCGTTACATCGATCTGCTGCCCAGGCTTGGCAAAAGCCGGCAGCGTTGCCGTGATCACCACACCAGCTACATTTTTCAACTGCAGCTTGGTCGCCTGCTCCGAGGTCAGATTTACGCCCATCTGGGAAAACATGTTGCCAAGAGCCTGGGTGGTAAATGGTGTTTGGGTCGTCTGGTCGCCCGTATTATCAAGACCGCCGACGATACCGTAGCCAATCAACTGGTTGTTACGCACGCCCTGAATTGAAGCCAGATCCTTGATCCGCTCGGCAAGCGCAGGTTGCCCACAGAGCGGCAACACGCAAACAGCCAATATTGCCGCCTGCCGGAACCAATTGCCGCCTTTTGTTTTCATGAACTGCCTCCGCAAGGAAAATCCTTAGAATGGCAATACATTAAGGAAGAATCGTGCCATCCAGCCCATGACTTGCCCTTCATTGATTTGGCCGGCCGACTTGTACTCAATGCGAGCATCCGCCACCTTGGAAGAATCGATGGTGTTTGAGAAATCGACGAAGCTCGGATTCACCACGCCAGAAACTCTGACAAACTCCTGCTCCTCACCGATCGCCAGTTGCTTCTCGCCCGACACCAGCAAGTTGCCGTTAGGCATAACATCAATAACAGTGACGGTGATGCTGCCAGAAAAGGCATTATTGTTGGCTGCTTCACCCTTGCCACTAAATGCCGTAGAGCTGGATGCTGCCAAGTCGAGGCCAAGCAATCCTTTGCCGGGCAGCCCGCTAAGTCCGGTAACGCCTGCTTTTTGCACGTTCGACTTATCCAGTTTGCTGGCATTTTTAGCCGAAGCTGTAGTGCTCTCGGTAATCTTGATCGTAATCGTGTCGCCAACAAAGCGGGCACGCCGGTCTTCAAATAGCGGCTTGCTGTAGCCAGCCTGAAAAATGGCCCCATTACCCCCGGCAACATCGAAGCGCGGCGATGGGCGGGCGGTCATCGGCTGATGAGTATTGGTCGGCGGCACCGTGGTGCAACCCGCCGTCAATGCCAAGAAAAATAGAACAAGAGGTTTCATCATTTCACCTCACAACTGAGTCAGGCGGCCCAACATCGCATCGGAAGTGGAAATCACCTTGGAATTCAGCTCATAAGCACGCTGTGTCTGAATCATGGTAACCAACTCCTCCGCCACATTCACGTTGGAGGTTTCAACATAACCCTGATTAACTGAACCGACACCATTGGTGCCCGGTGTATTGGGGGTTGGCGTACCACTCGATGCCGTTTCCAGATACAGATTCTGCCCAACGCTTTGCAAGCCAGCCGGATTAATGAAATTGGCCAACTGTATCGTGCCAATCTGCGTTGCCGCTGCGGTCCCTGATTGCGTCACCGTTATGATGCCATCCGTACCAATAGAGATAGAAAGCGCCGTAGCTGGAATGGTGATCGCTGGCTGCAGCGGATAGCCGTCGACCGTGACCATCTGGCCCTGATTATCTTTCTGAAACGAACCATCGCGGGTATAGCCCGTCGTCCCATCAGGTAAAAGTATCTGAAAAAAGCCTTCTCCCTGCACCGCAAGATCGAGAGAATTATCGGTTTTTTGCAAATTACCCTGGGTAAAAATTCGCGATGTCGCTGCGGTTCGTGCCCCTGTACCAAGTTGGAGACCGGTCGGAACCTGTGTCTGCTGGGAAGATTGGGCTCCGGGTTGACGCAAGGTCTGATAGAGCAAATCTTCAAAAACTGCCTTGCCGCGCTTGAATCCATTGGTACTGACGTTGGCCAGGTTATTGGCAATCACATCAAGCTGGGTCTGCTGGGCATCCAGGCCGGTACGGGCAATCCATAGTGAACGGATCATGATTTAGTCCTATCAGGCATTCATTGACATCATTTGGTCTGCGCGCTGGGCATTCGCATCGGCCGTTTGCAACATCTTCATTTGCATTTCAAACTGCCGCGAGAGGCTGATCAGGTTCACCATTGCATCGGTCACATTGACATTGCTGCCCTCGAGCGTTCCCGACGAAACTCGCACAGTTTCATCCGCCGGGGCCGACTGGCCATTGCGCAAACGAAACAACCCGTCAGAACCACGCACCAAATCAGCCTCTGGCGGATTAACCAGCTTCAAGCGACCAATCGCGTTGGCGTTGTTACGTGCCCCAAAGGTCGAGACCACGGAAACAGTGCCATCCGGAGCAATTTCTATCGTATTGTCGGGTGGAATATTCAGCGGCCCACCATCACCAAGCACTGAATAGCCAGCCTTGGTTTGCAGCAAGCCGGTCACATCGACATCCAGGCTACCGGCCCTGCTATAGGCCTCACTACCGTCCGGCAATTGCACGGCAAGCCAGCCACGCCCCTGAACAGCCACATCGAGATTTCGCCCGGTAAACATCAGCGGACCTTCATCAAAGACATCGCTGACCGACGCATCGACCACAAATGCACGGGTCGGCATGCCTTCACCTTGCACCGGTACAGCGCGAAAACGATGTTCCTGGGACTTGAAACCTATCGTGCTGGCATTCGCCAGATTGTTCGCGGTACCGGCCTGCTGCATAAATACATGCTTGGCGCCGGTCATTGCGGTGTAGATCAAACGGTCCATGTCAGTGGCTCAGAAACCTGATTAGCGCAGATTCACCAAGGTCTGCAACACCTGATCCTGAGTCTTGATCGATTGGGCATTGGCCTGGTAATTTCGTTGCTCGGTAATCAGATTGACCAGTTCAGCCGTCAGGTCAACATTGGACTCTTCCACGGTCGACGAGGAAAGTATGCCCAAATTTGAGGTATTCGGAGCGCCAATCAGCGCCGGGCCGGATACGGAGGTTTCCGTCCATTGGTTATTTCCCAAGGATTGCAGCCCATTTGGATTGGTGAAGTTCGCCATCACAATCTGCCCTTGGGCAAACGTTTGCCCATTGCTGTAACGCCCTTGAATCACGCCATCACTACCAACCGACAGGCCAACCAGATGGCCAGCTGCGTAACCGTCCTGCTCTAGACGATTTGTACCAAAAGCACTACCAAACTGGGTGGTACCGGTGAAATCAACGTTGAATGCCATTGGCGAACTAGCATTTGATGGAAGACTTAACGCTGCATTGACTGAGGCAAGGTTTATCGAAAGCGCAACAGGGGTTGATGTCAGCTTGCCGGCAGAGTCAAATGTCATATTTGTACCCTGCGGTGTCACATAGGCATCACTCGTCCCATCCACGTTGAAATGGGTTTGCCACTGCCCCGGAGTCGCAGTCTTAACAAAATACATGGTAAGCGCATGCGGATTACCCAAGCTGTCGTAAACCGACAAAGCGGTTGAGTAGCTGTAACTCTGAGGATCCGGCGTATAGAGAGGCCCAGTCGCGCCAACCCAAGGCGTTACCGTTGGAACGCTCACTCTCGAGTCAAGCTGCAAATTGGCTTTCACCCCGGTAAAACCGGCTGAAGTACTTGTACCGGTTTCAATCGGCGGCAAATCCGAAGCCGATATCTGAATAGCTGCGGGCGTCGAAGGAACAATAATTCCTGATTGAGCCGCATATCCGGTCAATTTCAGCGCTTGGTCATTGACGATATAACCGTTTTTATCCAGGTGAAACTGGCCATTCCGGCTATAGGTGGTGGCACCGTTGTTGTCCATCTTAAAAAATCCGGCACCATTGATCGAAATATCCAGCGGATTGTTCGTCGAGGTAAGGTTACCTTGGGTAAATTGCTGTTGAATTGCCGCAACACTATTACCAATACCCACCTGGCTTGCTCCGGCCCCGGCAAGTGAAGACGCATAAACATCCCCGAAATGTGTGACTGACGCCTTGTATCCGACCGTGCTGGCGTTAGCGATATTGTTGCTGGTCACATCCAGCGCTTTCGATGCCGAATTAAGACCACTGAGACCTTGTTGGAATGCCATGTTCTAACCTCGCTTAGAGAATTTGTTGCACGTCCTTGAAAGCCACTTCGCCTAAAGCGCCAAGATCAAGGAGAAAGCCTGACTTGCTTCGAATAACAGCAGAAACTGTGCCAACCTGCATTGCGGAAGCAGCAACTTTTTTCCCGGCGATACTGGCGTCGACCGTGAAGGTATAGCTACCATCCTTCAACTGGGTTCCTGCGGCATCCTTACCATCCCAGGCAAAGTAAAAACTACCGGCATCACGAGCGCCCAATTCCTCGGTGTTAACAATCTTGCCGGCGCTATCCTTGATATTTACCGTAACTTTGTCTGCGGCGGCATCAAGAAAAGCACCGCCTACTGACTGACCACTAACCAGCGGCAATTTATTGCCGGCAACCATCACATTTTTGCCGATCATGCCGGCGGACTGAATCGCCTGTGTTTCGTTGTAGCCATCAAGCAACTGAGACATCGTCGCATTAAGCTTTTCAATACCGCTGACCGTATTCAACTGCGCCAACTGCGTTGTCACCGCCGCATTGTCCATCGGATTCAGTGGATCCTGATTCTTGATCTGAGTCATCAAAAGTCTCAGAAATTTATTCTCCTGATCCTCTGTCGTACTGGTCGTTTTCTTCGTGCTGCTACTGCCATTGATCGCAGCAAAGGTGTCCGCAGCGGATGTTGTAGTCGTATTGCTTACGCTAGCCATCATTTTCTCCAATCAATAGCGATTAGCCCTGACCAATCTGCAAAGTGCGCAGCATCATGGTTTTGGCGGTATTCATTACCTCGACGTTCGTCTGATACGAGCGCGAAGCTGAAATCATGTTGGTCATTTCCTCGACCACATTTACATTCGAGAAAGCGACATAACCTTTTTCGTCTGCCGCCGGGTTTTTCGGGTCATAAACCATACGCGGCGGCGCTGCATCCTCAACAACCTGGCGAACACGGACTCCCTTGGACAACTCACCGTTATTACCGATTGACGTTGCTTCAAAGACGACTTGCTTGGCCCGGTAGGGCTTGCCATCCGACGAAACGATACTGTCCGCATTCGCCAGATTGGAAGCCACTGCATTCAAGCGCATTGACTGTGCCGTCATTGCACTGGATGAAACCTGAAAAACATTAAATAGGCTCATTCAGTTTCTCCTAGCCCTGGGTGCTGCTTATTGCACTGCGCAGCCCCTGAAATTTGTTATTAATCAATTGCGTAAGAATCTGATACTGCAGGGCATTGTCTGTAATATTCGAACGCTCGACATCCATATCAACCGTATTCCCATCGACAGCAGATTGCGTCTCTGTCCGATACTGCAGGGCAGCCGGTCCGCTCATGCCATTCCCACGCTGATGCCCAACTGAAGTCAGCGCCATATTCACCCCACCAGCACTTGAACGACCCTGCATAGCGTTCTGCATCGCTGCACCGAATTCAAAGTCACGCGCCTTGTAACCCGGCGTATCAGCATTTGCAATATTCGATGCCAGCGCTTGATGACGCTGAGTGCGCAAATCCAATGCTTTATTGAGTACGGCGAAGTGTTGTGCAATATCGGCCACGATGCTCTCCAAATTCTTGTTGCATCAAATAAAGCATTCTCCGTGCCAATTCGGTTTTTGTTTTCCCCTCCGCAATTTATCGTGCAGAATGCCAAGATGCTCTTGCGACTAATCTCCCTTATTTTCCTGATCATCCTTGGCAGCCAGGCAATTGCTGCCGACTCACAGATCATCCTCGACACCGCGCAGCAGCACCTTCGCCTGCAAACACGCGGGCAGACCGGCACAGTCACAATCACCATGGGAAACTTTGATGGCTCTCGCCTGCCGCCATGCGCTGCTCACGAAGCCTTTACACCGCAAGGAAGTCGTCTGATAGGCAAAACCAATGTCGGGGTGCGTTGCCTGACTCCAAACGCCTGGACCGTACTTGTGCCGGCGCAGATTGCCGTTACCGGCAACTATTTGACAAGCACTCGACCATTGATTGCCGGTCAGGCAATTCAGGCCGGCGACCTGGCAACCATTAGTGGTGACGTATCGAATTTGCCGACAGGCGTCATCAGCGACCCGGCGTCAGCCATTGGCAAGACCTTGCGCAACTCAATTGCTGCGGGTCAACCAATTCGTGCTGATCAGTTACTGGCACCGCTGGTCATTCGACAAGGACAAACGGTGAGAGTTATTTCTACCGGCACCGGTTTTTCTGTCAGCGCCGAAGGAAAAGCCATAAATAGCGCGGCAACCGGCCAGTTGGTACAGGTCAGAATGGAATCAGGTCAAACAGTCAGCGGCATTGCTCGCACCGATGGCAGTGTAGAAATTTCATTTTGAATTAAAGTTCTGCTTTATATTGACGTTATATCCGTTGAGTTCTAAAGCATTGAGAGATACATCATGAAGATCGAAAGTAACTATCCGCAAAACACAACGCCGGTCTCCAACCGCGCTGCGCAACCCCGTCCGAATGCTGGCGTTTCGGCCAGCGCCGAGGCAGTCAGCCTAAGCACGCTTGCCGGCACTCTGCAAAGTGGCGAAAAGCCCCCGGTTAACTCGGCCCGCATTCAGGAAATCAAGGATGCTATTTCCCAAGGGCGCTTCAAGATTAACCCTGAGGCAATAGCCAGTGGCTTGATCGAGTCAGCACGCGACCTCGTCAACACCCAGCGTAAGGCTTGATGACACCGCTAGCTGGTGTACTAACTCGGGAAATCGACCAGGTTTCTCGTTTTGTCCAGCTCCTCAAAATGGAGCAGGAAGTTCTTAAGTCTGGACGACCGGACGATCTGAGCACGATCAACGAAGAAAAAGTCAAACTGGTCGAGCAACTCAATCAGTTAGGTGCTGAACGCGTTCAGTCGACCGGTGCACTTGAGCCTACTGCCGACCAGGCATCCATGGCCTCCTGGCTTGCTCAACAGCCCCAGGAAAAGCAATCGGCAGTCTTGTGGGGCAAACTGATCCAGATAGCTCGTGAAGCCAAGGAATTACACGACCTGAATGGGCAGCTAATTGGAATGCACTTGCGGCAGACTAATGATGCACTCGCCATCCTGACAGAGCGTCAGCAGGAAAACACCTTATACGGTAGCAACGGTCAATCCTCTCAACTAACTGGTAGCAGAATCGTCGATTCCGCCTGACGGGTTGATTTGGCTACTCGGCTAGCGGGCAGAAATTGATGGTTCCCCAGCTTTTAACTCGGTCGGCTCTTCAGGTCGATTTGAATCGATCAAAATACTGACTCGACGATTGCGTGCCTTGCCTTCTATGCTGGTATTCGTCTCAAGTGGCCGGGTTTCTCCATAGCCTATAGCAGTTAAGCGCTCAGCGCCAACCCCGGCATCGTTAAATAGTCTGAGAACAGTCGTCGCACGCATCGCCGACAACTCCCAATTGGATGGAAACTGTGGTGTGGAAATCGGCACATTGTCGGTATGACCTTCGATGGTTATCGGGAAATCAGTATCTGCCAGAACTTGAGCAATCGCCCCCATCGCACTGCTTGACGCGGGTTGCAATTTAGCCTGCCCGGCCGGGAAGAGAATGCTGTCATTAATTTCTATGGTGACCCCGCGACTGGTTTCAAGCAGCCTGACCTTGCCCTGGGCTACCAGTGGCTGCAAAGCTTCCATGATGTTGTTGGCCACGCTCTTCATCTGCTGGCGCTTTTCGTTTTTCTTTTCTTCGGTTTTTCGTTGATCCGCTGCCTTGTCTGGCTTCATGATCGGCCTTGCGAGCACTGGTGGAGCCCCCTGAAGCACCGTCAATGGCTGCCCACCAGACTGGCCTGTCGTGTTCTTGAAGGCGTTGGTTAAGGAGTTGGATAAAACCTTGTACTTCCCTTCGTTGACCGAAGATACCGCATACATCACGACAAAAAATGCGAACAACAAGGTAATGAAATCTGCATAGGAGACGAGCCAGCGCTCATGATTCTCGTGCTCTTCCGCGCGGCGTTTGCGTGCCATTACAAGAGGTAGCCTTTAAGGCGTCCTTCAATAATGCGCGGATTATCGCCAACGGCGATACCCACCAATCCATCAACCAGCATTTCACGCGAGCGGACCATGCGTGAAATGTAATATTTCAATTTTCCGGCAATCGGCAAATAAATAAGATTCGCCAGACCAACACCATAAATAGTTGCCACAAAGGCCACAGCAATACCAGCGCCAAGCTTGGTTGGATCTGAAAGATTCTCCATAACGTGGATCAACCCCATGACGGCACCAAGGATACCGACCGTTGGCGAATAACCACCCGCCGCATCCCATATTTTGGCAGACTGTTTCCACTCATCCTCAAAGGTATCGATTTCGACTTCAAGCAATTCGCGGATACGCTCGGGATCTGCACCGTCGACCAAGAGTTGCAACCCTTTTTTGGTGAAGTCATCTTTGATCTGCGGAATATAGTTCTCTAGCGAGAGCAGCCCTTCACGACGCGAAAGCTGGCTCCAATTCATCACCTGATCGACAAGGCGCTTCTGATCGATTACCGGTGGCACCCAGATCCATTTGGCCATCTGCATGCCACGCTTGAAGACGTGATACGGGCTTTGCAACAACACCGCCCCCAACGTCCCGCCCAACACAATGAGCAATGCCGTCGGCTGCACCAGCGAGCCGATATGCCCGCCCTCAAGCAACTGTCCGCCAAGGATAGCAATCACCCCGATAGCCAAGCCGGCAAGGCTGATCTTATCCACCTGTCTTCTCCTTGCGTTTCTTAATCACCGGCAACTCATCAAGAACCTGGCTGCGCAAGCGGGCAACTGCTTGACTGTGTAGCTGACAGACACGTGACTCGGAAACACCCATGACCTCGCCAATTTCGCGCAGATTGAGCTCTTTTTCGTAGTACAGAGCCATCATCAGTTTTTCACGCTCAGGCAGACGCTCAATTGCGGCGACCAAGACCTGCTTCAAGCTCTTGTCTTCGAGCAAGCGGAGTGGATCAGCTTCGTTGTCGGTAAAGTGGCGCTCGAGAAAATCCTCGCCCTCTTCGCCCGCAAAGTCTTCAAAATAAAGAATCTGATGCCCACGAGCGTCCTGCAATGTTTTCTGATATTCAGCCAGTGGCATGTCGAGCGCTGCCGCCAACTCGACCTCGGAAGGCGCTCGTCCGTGGGCATGCTCCAATTTGTTGATCATGCCTTCAATACGCCGCAGTTCACGGCGTAGCTGACGCGGTAACCAATCGTTTTCCCGCAGTCCGTCGAGCATCGCACCACGCACGCGCTGAGTGGCATAGGTTTCAAACTGGGCACCGAAACCTTCCTCAAAACGCTCCATCGCGTCGAGAAGGCCGATCATGCCATTCTGAACCAGATCATCAAATTGCACACTAGCCGGCAGACGCGCCATCAAGTGATAGGCAATACGCTTCACCAGCGGGACGAAGCGCTGAACCAACTGATCCCTATCTGGTTGCCCGGCGGCGGTATACATCAGGCGCGTAGTACGTTTGGAGTTATTCGTTGGCTCAAGTGTAGCAGTTGCTGAAGAAAATGTTCGACCCCCCCGCTTTCACTCTCGCCGCGCTGCCAGTAGAGCAGATCAGCGGCAATATCTCGGAAGGCCTTGGCGGCCGGTGAGTCCGGTGCCTGGATCAGGACCGGACGACACAACTGCGTCGCTTGGCGCAGGGATTCGTCGAGAGGGATCGCCCCGGCGTAGTCAAGCTGGGCAATACCTCGTTGCGTAGTCACTTGGGCGATGTTTTCGTAGATTGAACGAGCATCCGGAATACTGCGTACTTTGTTGACCAGTATCCGGAAGTGCTTGCGTGCGAAAGCGTGACTAACTTTTTTGATCAACGAGTAGGCCTCGGTAATCGATGCGCTGCTGCCTGAGAGAACCACAACCGCCTCCTGCGAGGCCAGACCAAATGGTGAAAAACCTTGCGGATGGGTAATGCTGGCATCGACCAGTATCACATCGACCGGGCGCTCCAAAGAAGACATTGCATCAAGCAAGGTTTGCTGTTGCGCCAATGAGAGGCGGCCCAGTTTTTTGACCGCACGCGCAGCCGAGAGCAGGCGCAACCCCATCATGGGCTGCAGCATGACCTGAGCCAAAGATTGCTCGCGCTGGACAACGTTGAGCAAATCAAAGCGGGCCAGCAAGCCAAATGAAGACGCGATGTCATCACGCGCAGCATTTTCATCGATGATCAGAACTTCTTTGCCCAAACGCGCTAGTGCCACACCCAAATTGGCGACAGCAACGCTGCGCCCGACCCCTTCACAGCCCGCGACAAAGGTCACTACCTGCAATTGACTACCACCGAGCAGGCGCCGCAGGCCGGCGGCCTGGTCTACTCGAAAGTCAGCCACGGCGTGCTCCTGCCGTCATCATGCCCGCATTGGCCATCATCAAGGCCGGCTCAACGCCGTCGTAGGTATGGGCCGAGTTATCCGGCGCATCCTTGAAAGCACGGTGTAGCAGGTAGCTGCGATTCGGCAGATGGAGGTCTTCTGGCACACGTTGACCATTGGAAACGTAATGCAATTTGAGGCCGTGACGCATGATCACATCCAACGGCGTAGCGAGGCTTGCCGCTTCATCAATTTTGGTCAGAATGCAGCCGGCGAGCTGCTCCCCCTGATAGGCACGCACCACATCATCCAGCGTATCGCCACGGGAAGTTGCAGAAAGCAGGAGCAGGCGCTGAACATCGCAACCGGCGAGCATATCTGTGAGCTCAGGCACCAGTTTGTCCTTCTGACTCATCCCCATGGTGTCGACCAAAACCATGTGCTTGTTTTGCAACTCACGCAAGGTCTGACGCAGCTCTGTAGCGTCCTTGACCAAGTAGACTGAAACCCCAAGGATGCGGCCATAGATCCGTAGTTGCTCATGCGCCCCGATCCGATAGCCGTCTGTTGTCACCAAGGCAACCTTGCTTGGACCATGACGCAGAACACAACGTGCCGCCAGTTTGGCCGTCGTCGTTGTCTTGCCGACACCGGTTGGACCAACCAGAGCATAGACACCACCACGGTCAACGATGTCGCCTTCGCTACTGATGGTCATCAATGAATGATCTGCCGCTCCCTTGACCCAAGCCATTGCTTGCGACTGATCGAACTCCTGCGGCAAGTCGGCGAGCAGGTCACGGGAGAACTGCGGCGAGAAGCCGGAATCAAGCATCTGACGAATGACTTCGGTTTTGACTGGCTGAGTACGTGCCGTTTCACCCCAGGCAAAGCCGGCAAGGTGCTGTTCAACCATTTTGCGTAGAGAGCGAATCTCGTCCATCACCTCCAGCGGAATAATCTCCGCTTCCGGACGCCGTGCTGGCGGTGGCACGGCAGCTGGTGCGACCGATGGACGCGGCGACGGCGGTGACTGAACGCTGGCACGTGCGGCCATCGCATCCGGCGCCGGCGTCGCGACTTGTGGCCGAGTCGTTTCCAGATTTCTCAATGAACCAGTTTTCGGGATGCCGGCATTAACCAGTCCCTGGTGACGCATTGGTGAAGAATTTGTTGCCTGCGGGCGGTTGACCGCAACATTCTGGTTTTGCGGTGCTGGGGCAGATGGCCGTTGCGTCGCCTGAACCCGGGCAGCACTAAGTGACACCCGGTAGTCGTCGTCATGCTCCTGTCTCTGCACAGGACGCTGGGTCGGTACCGTCGTATCGGCAACCTGCGTCGGGACGATCATCGCCATATCGCGTGCCGCCACCGCCATGATCTCCACGCCCCCGGGAATGCCGCGATTGGAGAGGATGATGGCATCATTACCTAGCGTTTCCTTGACTTTGCGTAGCGCGTCACGGGCGTTGGCTGCGATGAATTTTCTGACGTTCATGTCTTACCTCCGATGATCGAGGTCACCTTGATAATTCGATTTTCTGGAACTTCGTTGTGCGCCAGAACCTTCAACTGCGGAATGGTGCGGCGCAAAAAGCGGGAAAGGAGTAGGCGCAGACTGGCCGGCACCAGCAGTACCGCAGGTAAGCCGAGGGTCTCCTGACGGCCAGCGGCCGCAGCCGTTTCGCGAACCAGCGTATCGGCCAGACCGGGCTCGAAACTGGTATTTTCAGAACCACCGGCTACCGCTTGGGCAAGCAGACGTTCAAGGCTGGGATCAAGCGACATCACCTGCATCTCGCCAACACCGGGGAAGAGTTGCTGGACGATGGCGCGCCCCAATGCGTTGCGCACCTGAACCGTCAACTCATCGGCATTTTGCGTGCGAGTGGCATGCTCGGCCACTGTCTCGATGATCGTCCGCATGTCGCGGATATGGACACCTTCCTCAAGCATGTTCTGCAGGATCTTCTGCAAGGTGCCAAGCGGCACAACCTTGGGCACGAGATCTTCGATCAGCTTCGGCATTTCCTTGGTCAGGTGATCAATCAGTGCCTGGACTTCCTGACGGCCGAGCAATTCAGCAGCATGGGTCAGGATGAGGTGATTGAGGTGCGTCGCAACCACCGTCGAGGCATCGACCACCGTATAACCATAGGCCTGCGCCTGCTCACGCTGCGAGCCATCAATCCATGTCGCCGGCAAACCAAAGGCCGGGTCTTTGGTAGCAGTGCCGCTCAGGGTACCGGCAACACGCCCCGGATTGATCGCCAGAAACTGCCCGACGAAAGCTTCACCCTGCCCTACTTCAACACCCTTCAACAAAATGCGGTAGGCGTTTGGCTTGAGTTCAAGGTTGTCGCGAATATGAACTGGCGACACCAGAAAACCGACTTCCTGGGCGAATTTTTTGCGGATGCCGCGAATACGCCGCAGCAACTCGCCATCCTGCGACTTATCGACCAGCGGAATCATGCGATAGCCAACCTCAAGCGCCAACACATCAAGCGCTGCCACATCACTCCAGCTTGCCTCATTCGCTTCCTGCATGGGCGCAGGCACGACCTTGACCGGCGTTGCAACAATCCGCTTTTCAGTCTGCATCATGCGCCAGGCAGCGTAGCCCAGTGTCGATGCGAGAAGCAGGAAGACCAGGTTAGGCATGCCGGGAATCAGACCCAACAAACCGATGATGGCACCGGTAATTCCAATCGACTTGTAGTTACGGAACATCTGACCAACCACCTGCTGGCCAATGTCGCGGTCATCAGATACGCGAGTCACCACCATGCCGGCAGCAATGGAAATGATCAGCCCCGGGATTTGCGCAACCAGACCATCGCCTATCGTCAGCAGCGTGTAGTTCTTCGCCGCCATCGCCAATTCCATGTTGTGCTGCAGGACCCCAACAATCAAGCCGCCAACCAGGTTGATCATCATGATCACGATGCCGGCAATCGCATCACCGCGTACGAACTTCGACGCACCATCCATCGAGCCATAAAACTCGGACTCGCGGGAAATTTCCAGACGGCGCCGGCGGGCATCCTCTTCGCCAATCAGACCGGCGTTGAGATCGGCATCAATCGCCATTTGTTTGCCCGGCATCGCATCCAGAGCAAAACGCGCAGATACCTCGGCAACGCGCCCGGCACCCTTGGTGATCACGACGAAATTAATCACCACCAGAATCATGAAAACCATGATGCCGACAGCAAAGTTGCCACCAACCATGAAGTGGCCGAAAGCCTCGATCACCTTGCCGGCTGCATCCGGGCCGGTATGCCCTTCGATCATCACGATCCGCGTCGAAGCAACATTGAGCGACAGGCGAAGCAGTGTGGTAACCAGCAACACCGTCGGGAATACTGAAAAATCTAGCGTCTTTTGCGTGTTGACCGCAATCAACAGCACCAACACCGAAATTGCGATGTTAAAAGTAAAAAACACATCCAGAACAAAAGCCGGCAAGGGTAGAACCATCATTGCCAGAATCATCAGAATCAATACCGGCGCTGCCACCTGGCTGGTATTGATGCGCCCAAACATGGCCTGCAAGCCGCCCAGTGCTGTCGAGTTGGTCGCCATTTACACAGCCTCCGGGACTAGCTCTGGAGGCACCGGCAGATTACGCGGGGGCACTGGATACACGCCCCCCGTCTGCCGCCAGTTAGAGAGCTGATAGATATAAGCAAGAACCTCCGCGACTGCGTTATACAGGGCGGAGGGAATTTCGCTATCGATCGCAGCATGTTTGTAGAGGGCGCGCGCCAAGGGCGGCGCCTCCATCGTCGGCACCGCGTGCTCGGCACCGATCTCCTTGATCCTCTGGGCGATCGCCCCCTGCCCCTTGGCCACCACCTTGGGTGCTCCCATCCCGCCCTTGTAGGATAGCGCCACGGCGTAATGGGTGGGGTTGGTGACGATCACATCGGCCTTGGGTACCGCCGACATCATCCGCTTGCGCGCCGCCTGCATTTGGAGACTACGAATGCGCCCCTTGACATGCGGATCACCCATCATCTCCTTCATTTCCTGCCTGACCTCTTCCTTGGTCATTTTCAGCTTGTCAAAGTACTGCCAAAGCTGAAAAGGAACGTCGGCGGCAACCACCAGAACCAGCGTCGACACCAAAATCAGAAAAGAAAAGGTCAGCAAGTGGCCAGCGTGTGCCAAACCAGCCTCCAACGGCTGGCTATACAAACCAAAAATCTCGTCAACCTCTTTCCAGATCAGCAAAACGGCGACACCACCGATCAAGGCAGCCTTAAGGGTGGCTTTGCCCAACTCCATCAGACTGTTCCACGAAAACATCCGACCAAAACCGGTCAGCGGATTCATCCGATTAAAATCCGGCATAAAAGCAGTGGTCGAAAAGACCCAGGCATTCAGGAAAAACGGCGGGAGTATGGCAGCCAGAACCAGCAAGCCCAGCAGCGGCGAAAACACAAATAGCGCATCAACCGACAAATCACCCAGCCGCGCCAACATCTGATCTGGCTCATGCATGTACCTGGGCTCTACCGTGAAACCCTTGCGTGTGAGTTCCATGGTGCGTTGAACAATCGAGCCGCCCATCATCCAGAAAGCGGCACCCGCAGTGATCAAGCCAAGGAAAGTACCAAGTTCACGGGAATGAGGGACCTGACCCTTCTCTCGGGCCTGCTCGATTCGCCTACCAGTAGGCTCCTCAG
>ERZ724517.539-NODE-539-length-22677-cov-7.776412_pt1 | contig 22677 bp, 26 predicted proteins | sample MGYA00376050_ERZ724517 | MGnify/ENA primary metagenome ERZ724517 (study PRJEB28724, sample SAMN07190886) | activated sludge metagenome | isolation source: activated sludge of sewage treatment plant in Hong Hong | place: USA: Christiansburg, Virginia | collected... | reverse complement strand
TGGAACCGAATTTCTTCAGCGAGGTGATGCCGACCCGCTGCACCGAATACCAGTCTCCGAACTGCCATTCCAGATCGTCGCAGGTTACGAAGTTGCCAAGCCCCGGGTGGAAAGGTGCGACGTGGTAATCCTCGAGGTAAACCTCGATGAAGGTCTTCCAGTTGTAGTTGCATTGGTGCATCTCTACGTGGTCGAGCTTGTAGCCGGTGAAATCGAGCTGATCGGCGACCTTCATGCCGGCGAGGTCGGCACTGGCGGCACGCGGCCCCTTGAAAAGCAGACCGTTCCAGTTTTCGAGCGGCGCCTTGTTCAGGTTGAGGCAGGGGTTCTGCGGGAAATGCGGGGCACCGATCAAATGGCCGCCAGTATCGTAGGTCCAGCGGTGGATCGGGCAGACGATATTTCCCTGCAGGCGCCCCGAACCCTGGAGCATGATCGCCTGCCGGTGACGGCAGACGTTCGACATCTGCCAGAATCCCTCGCTGCCCCCGTTGATCAGGAGCTGGCCATGGTCACGCCACTCGAGCGAGCGATAATCCATCGCTTCCGGCACCATCAACTGATGCCCGACATAGCCGGGCCCGGCTTCGAAGAGCAGCTTCTTCTCAAGTTCGAAGATCTTCTCGTCGAAGTACCAGCCTACGGGCAGTTGGGAAACTGCGGGGGCCAAACGGGACAAACTCGCCACGTCGGACATTCCACGCCTCCAGCGGGGATAAAAACAGCATTTTACCCTCCCCTCAATTTGACCTGAAGCCCCCTGATGGAGTATTTTCGCTTGTTTCCTCGGACCCGGTTGCTATGGATCAAGCCCCTGTCGTCGACATGAAATTCGAGGCCGCGCTGGCCGAACTCGAGAATCTCGTGCACAGCATGGAAGAAGGCAAGCTCGAACTCGAAGCATCGATTGCCGCCTACCGCCGAGGCATGGAACTGATGAAGCACTGTCAGGCGCAACTGGCCGATGCCGAGCAGCAGGTCCGCATTCTCGAAAATGGCGAGTTCAAGGTCGTCGACCGCGCCCCGCAGGCGACGGGGCCTGGGGCTCAAGCACCATTGGGGCGCAACGGACTGGAGACGCAGTGAGCGCCAGCGCCTTCGCCGACTGGATGGCGGCCACGCAGCTCCGCGTCGAGCAGGGATTGGCCCGCCACCTGCCGCCGGCCACCAGCACCCCCACCCGCCTGCACGATGCAATGCGTTACGCCACGCTCGGTGGCGGCAAGCGGGTCCGCCCGCTGCTGGCCTTCGCCGCCGGTGAATTGACCGGCGCCGCACCGGACAAGCTTGAGGTCGCCGCCTGCGCGGTCGAGCTGATTCACGCCTATTCACTGGTCCATGACGACCTGCCGTGCATGGACGACGACGTACTGCGCCGCGGCCGCCCCACATGCCACGTCGAGTTCGACGAGCCGACCGCCCTGCTCGTTGGCGACAGCCTGCAGACACTGGCTTTCGAACTGCTGGCCGGCCAGCCGGCCAGCGACCCGGCCGGCCAGCTCGAAATGATCGCCCTGCTCGCCCATGCCAGCGGTTCGCGCGGCATGGCCGGCGGTCAGGCCATCGACCTCGCCGCGGTTGGCAAGGTGCTCGACCAGCCCGAACTCGAGCTGATGCACGCGCTGAAGACCGGCGCCCTGATCCGCGCCGCCATCTTGCTCGGCGCGCTCAGCGGCGACCCGCTTGCGGCTGGCGAACGCGTGGGTCTAGATCGTTTCGCCAAACGCGCCGGCCTGCTGTTCCAGGTCGTCGACGACATTCTCGACTGCACGGCGAGCACCGCCACGCTGGGCAAGACGGCCGGCAAGGACGAAGCCGCCGCGAAGCCGACCTATGTCAGCCTGCTCGGCCTCGACGGCGCCCGGACCTATGCCGGCGAACTGCGCAGCGACGCCCTCGCTGCCCTTGCACCCTTCGGCAAGCGCGGCGCCCGGCTGACCGAACTGGCCGACTTCATCTGTGATCGGCAATTCTGAAATGAGCACCTTTTCCTTGCTTGAATCCATCAACAGTCCGGCCGACCTGCGCCGCCTGGAGCGCAAGCAGTTGCCGCAGCTGGCGACCGAACTGCGCGCCTTCCTGATCGAATCGGTGGCCCAGACCGGCGGCCACCTGTCGTCCAACCTCGGCACGGTCGAGCTGACCATCGCCCTCCATGCCGTCTTCAACACGCCGGAAGACCGGCTGGTCTGGGATGTCGGCCACCAGTGCTACCCGCACAAGATCCTGACGGGGCGGCGTGACGCCATGAGCCGCCTGCGCATGCGTGGCGGCGTCTCCGGCTTTCCCAAGCGCTGCGAGAGCCCCTACGACACCTTCGGCGTCGGCCACTCCTCGACCTCGATCTCGGCAGCGCTGGGGATGGCGCTGGCAGCCAAGCAGAAGGGCGAGGCACGCAAGGCCATTGCCATCATCGGCGACGGCGCCATGTCGGCCGGCATGGCCTTCGAGGCTCTGAACAATGCCGGCGTCGCCGACGCCGACATGCTGGTCATCCTCAACGACAACGAAATGTCGATTTCGCCGCCCGTTGGCGCGCTGAACAACATCCTGACCCGGCTGATGTCGGGCCGAACCTTCAATGCGGCGCGCAACGGCGCCCGCCACATGCTTGAATTCGCACCACCCTTGCTCGAGTTGGCCCGCCGTGCCGAGGAGCACGTCAAGGGCATGATCGCGCCGGGTACGCTGTTCGAAGAGTTCGGCTTTCATTACTACGGTCCGATCGACGGCCACGATCTTGACGCCCTGATCCCGACGCTTGAGAACCTGCGCAAACTTAAGGGCCCGAAATTTCTGCACGTCATCACCAAGAAGGGCCAGGGCTACAAGCTGGCCGAGGCCGACCCCATCCTCTACCACGGAGTCGCCAGATTCGCCCCCGGCGAAGGCATCAAGGCAAGCAAGGGCCCGGGCAAGCTGACCTACACCCAGGTCTTCGGCGACTGGCTGTGTGACATGGCCAAGGCCGATCCACGGCTGGTCGGCATCACCCCCGCCATGCGCGAAGGATCCGGCCTACTGCGCTTCTCCGGCGAGTACCCTGACCGCTACTACGATGTCGGCATCGCCGAACAGCACGCCGTGACCTTCGCCGCCGGCATGGCCTGCGAGGGTCTGAAGCCGGTCGTCGCCATCTACTCGACATTCCTGCAGCGCGCCTACGACCAGTTGATCCACGATGTCGCGCTACAGAATTTGCCTGTCGTATTCGCCGTCGATCGCGGCGGCCTGGTCGGCGCCGACGGCCCGACCCACCACGGCACCTTCGACCTTTCCTTCGTCACCTGCATCCCCAACATGGTCGTCATGGCCCCGGCCGACGAAGCGGAATGCCGCACGATGCTGTCGACGGCCTACGGACTGGATTGCCCGAGCATGGTTCGTTACCCGCGCGGCGGTGGCACCGGCAAGGTGCCGCCGCAGAATCTTGACACCATCCCGGTCGGCAAGGGCGAGATTCGCCGCCAGGGCTCGGCCATCGCCCTCCTCGCCTTCGGCAGCCTGGTGCCGGCAGCCATGGCTGCCGGCGACGAACTCGACGCCACGGTCGTCAATATGCGCTTTGTCAAGCCGCTCGATGTCGAACTGATTGTCGAAATGGCGGGGAACCATTCGCTGCTCGTCAGTATCGAAGAAAACAGTGTCATCGGCGGCGCGGGTTCGGAAGTCGAGCGCGTGCTGGCCGAGCGGGGCATCCAGGTATCGTTGTTGCGCCTCGGGCTACCCGATCGCTTCATCGACCATGGCGAGCAAGGTCAACTACTGGCCGAACTGGGCCTCGACAAGGACGGCATCGTGCGCGCTGTGCGCGAACGGGCCGCCAAACCTTAATTCAGATTGAACAGCACATGAACAAGCCAAGCACACCGATCGCCGACGTCCAGAGCAGCGCCGACACCCGCCACATCGCCATCAACAAGGTCGGTATCAAGGCCATCCGCCACCCGGTCATGGTGCAGGACAAGTCGGCCGGCATCCAGCATACGATCGCAATGTTCAACATGTACGTTGGCCTGCCCCACAATTTCAAGGGCACCCACATGTCGCGCTTCGTGGAGATCCTCAACAGCCACGACCGCGAGATATCGGTGGAGAGTTTCCCGGTGATGCTGCGCGACATGCTCACCAAGCTCGAAGCCGAAACCGGCCATATCGAGATGAATTTCCCCTATTTCATCAACAAGACGGCCCCGATTTCCGGTGTCCAGAGCCTGATGGATTACGACGTCACATTCATCGGCGACATTTCCGGCGACGAGATCGTCACCTCGGTCCGGGTCGTCGTGCCGGTAACCAGCCTCTGCCCTTGCTCCAAGAAGATCTCGGATTACGGCGCCCACAACCAGCGCTCGCACGTCACCGTCACCGCGCGCACCAACGACTTCGTATGGATCGAGGAACTGGTGCAACTGGTCGAGGCCGAAGCTTCGTGCGAACTCTTCGGCCTGCTCAAGCGCCCGGACGAGAAGTTCGTCACCGAGCGCGCCTATGACAATCCGAAATTCGTCGAAGACATGGTCCGCGATGTCGCCGCCCGCCTCAATGCCGAGGGCCGCATCGACGCCTATGTGGTGGAATCCGAAAATTTCGAGTCGATCCACAACCACTCCGCCTACGCCTTGATCGAGAAAGACAAGGCGCAAGGCTGAACCAGCCGGTTGCGGTCGACGCCCGTTTCAGGGCCAAAACCGGAAACAAAAAAGGGCGCCGCAGCGCCCTTTTTCAATTTCCGTAAACCGCTCAAGCAGCGACCGGCTTTTCCTTGCGCACAAGCTTTTCCTTGATCCGCGCAGACTTGCCCGAACGCTCGCGAAGGTAGTACAGCTTGGCGCGACGGACATCACCACGGCGCTTAACTTCGACGGAAGCAACCAGCGGGGAATACGTCTGGAAAGTACGCTCGACACCTTCGCCGGAAGAAATCTTGCGCACGGTGAAAGCGGAGTTCAGACCGCGGTTACGCTTGGCGATGACGACGCCTTCGTATGCCTGCAGACGCTCGCGGTTGCCTTCCTTGACCTTCACCTGCACGACGATGGTGTCGCCCGGCGCGAAGTCGGGTAGGGTCTTGCCCAGGCGGGCAATTTCTTCTTGATCCAGTTGTTCAATCAGGTTCATGTGAGTTCCTTGAATTTATAACACTTGCTCACCGCATTGCTCCTCTCCGGCGATTTCCGTGAGGAGTTGCGTCTCTTCCGCGCTCAACACGCGGTGCGCCAGTAAATCCGGCCGGCGCTTCCGGGTTCGCGCCAGCGACTGTTTCAGCCGCCAGCGACGAATTCTCTTGTGGTCTCCGGACATCAATACTTCCGGCACTGACTGACCTTCATACACTTCGGGCCGCGTGTAATGCGGACAATCCAGCAGGCCCGAGACAAATGAATCTTCCACCGCCGAAGCGGCATCTCCCAACACCCCCGGTAACTGGCGGACGACGGCATCAATCAAGGCCATCGCCGGCAACTCGCCGCCGGAAAGCACAAAATCCCCGATCGAGATTTCTTCATCGACACAGCGCTCGATCAACCGCTCGTCAACTCCTTCATAGCGGCCGCAAAGAAGGATCAGCCCTTCCTCACCGCTCGCCAGCTGCATCACCCGCTCATGGGTGAGCGGCGTGCCCTGCGGCGAGAGGTAGATGACCCGGCTCTTCGCCAGGCCCGCCTCATGCTGCTGTGCCCTGGCTGACGCAATCGCCTGCGCCAGCGGCCCCGGCTGCATCACCATGCCCGGCCCGCCGCCGAAGGGGCGATCATCCACCCGCCGCCAGGCATTCTCGGCAAAATCCCGAGGATTCCAGCCTTGCCATGCCCAACGCTGTTCCTCGAGCGCCCGGCGGGTAATGCCGCTTCCGGTGACCGCAGCGAACATCTCCGGGAAGAGCGTAACGCAGTCGAAACGGATCACCAGTCGCTGCCCCACTCCACACGGATCAGTCCCGCTTCCTTCTCTACCGCCAGTACCACTGCCGCCACGAAGGGCAGCAGCCGTTCATTCCCGTCATCGCCAACGACGCGCAACACGGCATTGGCACCCGTTTCGATCAGCCCGGCAACCTTGCCCAGACGTTCGCCAACGGCATTGATCACTTCGAGGCCGACCAGGTCGGCCCAGTAAAACTCGTCTTCGTCGGTCTTCGGCAACGCAGCGCGCGGTGCGCCAACCAGAAAACCCTTCATCGCCTCGGCGGCTGTGCGGTCCGCAATGCCGTCGAGCAGCACCACCAGACCGTCACCATGCACCTTGAGACTCTTCAGACCGCACTCGCGCCACGGCCCGCCTTCCTTGCCCACCCACCATGCCGGCATTTCACCCCAAGACAGCGGATCATCGGCAAAAGGGTACAACCTTAGCCAGCCCCGCATCCCGTAGGGGTCGGCAAGCCGCCCCAGAACGACGATGTCGTCGCCAGCCAAAGCGCTGACTGCTTACGCGGCCTGCTGGGCAGCGTGTTGCTTGACCAGGCGGGCAACCGTCGGCGACATCTGAGCGCCATTCTGCTGCCAGTAGCTCAGGCGATCCACAGCGACGCGTAGTGCTTCGGCGTTGCCGGAAGCGACCGGGTTGTAGAAACCGATACGCTCGACGAAGCGACCATCGCGTCGATTGCGCGAATCGGTCACGACCATGTTGTAGAAGGGACGCTTCTTGGCGCCACTGCGGGCAAGACGGATAACAACCATGGAAATTCTTTCGTTGCTGGAAAAAAGACCGGAGATTATAGCGCTAAATCAAGGAAAAACAAGCCACTTAGAGCAGCCCGGGGGAGATTTCCCGGCCTGCGATCAACCATTCGCGCCCGGCCATCGCCCGCTGGTCATTCTCACGTAGCGCAATCGCCACAGATTGTTTATTCTGGCTGCAATCATGCCGAGTGATTTCTGCCTGCCAACTTCTCCGTCCGTCGATGGCAAAGCCAAAGCCATCCTGGAATGGCTTGCGCTCGCCCATGCCAGAACCGGCTCGGAGGACGCCGCGGAGCTTCACCAACAACTGCTCGCATTGCGGGACTCACCGACGCCGACCGGCGAACGAACGAAGCTGCTCAACCTGCTCTTCGGTCATGCTCAACGCGTCGTCACAGCCGAGCTGCCGGCGCTGCATGAAGTCAGGCTGCCGGTCTCGCGCAAACTCCGCCAGCGCATCGGGATCATTCAGGAGCTACTGGAAACCCTGGTCCAGGAATACTTCAACAGCCTCTCCGAACTCTTCGATCCGCGCAGCGCGACCCCCCAGCACGCACCGCAGGACACCCTGCACCGGGTCATGCAATGCATTGCCTGGCATATCCGCATCAGCCATCTGGTTGCGGCGCCCAACGGGGTCGGCATCTGGCAGAAACTGCACGCCGCCTACCGTACCGCCCGCCGGCTAGGTCTCGCCGATTCACCGGCCACGGACGACGGGCCGAGCATCCAGCAGTCCTATGTTCGCATCCTTCTCGCCGCCATCGCCCAGCCGGCGTCGTTTTGCTCGGTCGAACTCGAGTTCATCTCCGCCTATATCGAGTCCTGCGTACGGTCGGTGGATATTTTCGAAACCCCTCCGCTGGATCGCGGTGGTGTTTTCTGGCTCGATCTTGACCAGGACTTCCCCGCCCACGCGCTGGAAAGGCGTTTGCCACCGCGCGACATCCTCGCCCTGTATTTTGCCTGCGACCTCGTCGCGCGCGACACCCGCGGGCGCCTCGCTGCCCTCGCCCAGGGCGCACCCGCCGGCAGCCTCGGGTTGCCGGAATTCGCCGACACGCCGGCCGGACGAGGAGTCCTGCGCCGCCTCAGCCTGCTCTGGGGGCAGCCGGCCAAACGCCGCTATCCACGCCGCCGCCAGTCCTACCGTGTCAACCTGTGCGCCGGACTCGAGCAACTCTGGCAGCTGATCCGCCACCCGGAAAAGGAAAGCCAGATCAGTGAATGGATGGTCACCAACGAGAGTCCGGAAGGATACTCGCTGATGCATATGGCCGGACTGACCACGCATCTGCGGGTTGGCGACATCGTTGCTGTCCAGCCGACCGGGGACCGCGCCGAAAAGGTGCCGAACTGGCATGTCGGCATCGTCCGCTGGGCCATTTCCGAGAACCCCGAGCACGTTGAACTCGGCATGCAGCAGCTGGCCGCGCATGCGATCGCCGCCGAGGTCGTGCGTCCGCTTGAACTCGAAGCAGGCAACTTCTCGGCGCTGATCCTCCCGGAAATGCCGCCGCTGCGCGACCTGCCGGCGCTGGTCACGGCGACCGGCAAACTGAGCGAACGCGATTCCAGCCTGATCATACTGGTCGAGCAGGGCAATTTCGGGATCCGTGAAGTACGCCCGACCGGGCTGACCGAGCAGACTTCGAGTATCGAGGTCTTCAGCGTCGAGCCGGACGCGAGGTGGTAGCTGCGATCAGCCCGCCGAACAGGACGACCGCCCAGCTGAGGTGCAGCCAGACCAGGAAGACCGGGAAGGCGGCGAAGGCACCGTACACGCTCTTCAGAATCGCCGAACTCGCCAGGTACCACTCGAAAAGCTTCTGCATCAGCGCAAAGGCCAGCGTGGCAAAGAGTCCGCCGAGAAATGCGCCGCGCCGCGACACCGGCGCATTGGGGACCGCATAGTAGAGGAACGCGAAAAACATGCCGAAGACCGTCACCGAGATCGCCTTCAGGGAAAAGCGGCGTATCCACTCGGCTTCCTCGATGAAGCCGAGCGAGGTGGTGACGGCGAAGGAAATCGCGGCGGCCACGGCAGCCAGCACGAACGGCCAGACCAGCATGGCGAACAGATAGAGCTTGAGTCGGGTGAGAAAGGGCCGGGGCTTTACCTGCCAAAGGTGATTGAAGGCGCGCTCGATGGTATGCATCAGGATGAAAGCGGTGATGCTCAGGAAAGCGATGCCGGCCACGGTCAACTGCTGCGCCCGATGCGAAAAGCGGGCGATGCTGCCGGAAATGGTCCCTGCCGTACCGCTCGGCAGCAGGGACCCCTGAATCAGCAACTCGAGCCGGGCCAGCAGGAAGTTCAGGTAGGGAACCGCTTCGGCGACCGAGAGGATGAGTGTAACCAGCGGCACCAGGGCCATCAGCGTGGTAAACGCCAGCGCAGCGCTGGTCTGCATCATGTGCTCGGTCCGGAAGCGCCGGAAGATCGTTCCCGGCACGCCGGGCTTGGGCGCCGACCGTCGATATCGGGAGTGCGTCTGCATGGGGCCGTATAATAGCCGACCATGCACGATATCCTTGTCCTCTATTACAGCCACCGAGGCTCGGTACGCGCCCTCGCCGAACGGATTGCGCGCGGCATCGAATCGGTCCCCGGCGCTCAAGCGCGGCTGCGTACCGTCCCCCGGGTTTCGGCGGTCTGCGAGGCGACAGAAGCCTCGGTTCCCGATGCCGGTGCGCCTTACGTCGAGCCGTCCGACCTCGAAGAATGTATCGGCCTGGCGCTGGGCAGCCCGGTTCGCTTTGGCAACATGGCCGCACCGATGAAACATTTCTGGGATGGCACCATCGCCGCCTGGCAGAACGGTACCCTGGTCGGCAAGCCGGCCTGCGTATTCACCTCGAGCGGCAGCCAGCATGGCGGCAACGAATCGACCCTGCTCTCGATGACCCTGCCGCTGCTCCACCACGGCATGCTACTCATGGGCCTGCCGTTCTCCGAGCCCGATGTCGGCCATACCCAGCAGGGTGGAACGCCGTATGGCGCGAGCCATGTCGCGGGCGCCAGCGGGAATCCGCTGCTCGCCGAGGCCGAAAGCCGGCTCGCCCTCGCCCAAGGCAGGCGGCTGGCAAATATTGCCCTGAAACTGAATCGACCGTGACAGCCAGACACTACCAGTTTGCAGCGAGCGCCAGCCTCATCGCGCTGATCTTTCTCTGCCTCGGCTGGGAACTCTGGTGGGCGCCGCTCAAGCCCGGCGGCTCCTGGCTGGGACTCAAGGCGGTCCTGCTCCTCACGCCACTGTTCGGCATCCTGCGCGGCAAGCGCTACACCTACAAGTGGGTTTCCCTCTTCGTGCAGCTTTACCTGCTCGAGGGCCTGACGCGGGCGACCAGCGACAGCGGCCTGTCGCAACAACTGGCGATCGGCGAAACCGTGCTCGCCACGGTGCTCTTCGTCTCGGTCATTCTCTACATCCGGGTCACGCGCGGCCCTCAGGAAGGAAAGGCAGCGCCAGCTAACTGAAGCAGCCGGGGGGCGCCTTCGGCCTGCAGATCAGACGCCGCCCTGTGCCCGCACCTTGTCCGGTGTCGAATGCAGCTTATTGAGCGCATTCAGGTAGGAGCGCGCCGAGGCGATGACGATATCGGTATCGGCCCCGTTGCCGTTGACGATCCGCCCCCCTTTCGCGAGACGGGTGGTCACTTCGCCCTGGGCATCGGTGCCGGTAGTGATGGCATTGACCGAATAGAGAAGAAGTTCCGCGCCGCTGCCGACAACGCTTTCGATCGCCTTGAAGGTCGCATCGACCGGGCCGCCACCGTCCGCCTCGCCTTTCAACTCGCCGCCGCCGACGCTGAGAATGACCCTGGCGTGCGGCATCTCGCCGGTTTCCGAACAGACGTGCGAATAGACGAGCTTGAAATGTTCCTGTTCGGGCGTGACCACCTCGTCTGAAACCAGCGCATGAAGATCCTCGTCGAAGATCTCGTGCTTGCGGTCGGCCAGTTCCTTGAAACGGGCAAAGGCCGAATTCAGCGCCTCGTCGCTCTCGAGCTCGATCCCGAGTTCCTGCAGGCGGCTCTTGAAGGCGTTGCGCCCGGAATGCTTGCCCAGAACCAGCTTGTTCTGCGCCCAGCCGACATCTTCGGCCCGCATGATTTCGTAGGTTTCGCGATGCTTGAGCACCCCGTCCTGATGAATCCCGGATTCGTGGGCAAAGGCGTTGGCACCCACCACCGCCTTGTTCGGCTGCACCGGATAGCCGGTAATCTGCGACACGAGCTTGGAGGCGGGCACGATCTGCGTCGCGTCGATGCGCGTCTCGACCGGAAATACGTCGGCGCGCGTGCGCACCGCCATCACCACCTCTTCGAGTGCCGCATTGCCAGCCCGCTCCCCCAGGCCGTTGATCGTGCATTCCACCTGCCGGGCGCCGAGCAGCACCGCTGCCAGCGAATTGGAAACGGCAAGGCCGAGGTCGTTGTGGCAATGAACCGACCACACAACCTTGTCCGAATTGGGCACGCGCTCGATCAACTGGCGCATCATCTCGGCGTATTGGACCGGAATGTTGTAGCCCACGGTGTCCGGCACGTTGATCGTCGTCGCACCGGCCTTGATGACCGCATCGAAGATCCGGACGAGAAAATCAATCTCCGAGCGCCCGGCGTCCTCGGCGGAAAACTCGATGTCATCGGTATACTCGCGTGCCCAGCCGATTGCCTTGACCGCCTGCTCGACGACCTGATCCGGCGTCATGCGCAGCTTCTTTTCCATGTGAATGGGCGACGTCGCGATGAAGGTATGAATGCGCCCCGAACTCGCCGGCCGGATGGCCTCGCCTGCCCGGCGGATGTCGTTCTCGTTGGCGCGTGCCAGCGAGCAGATGGTGGAGTCCTTGATGGCATGGGCAATGGCCTGGATCGCATCGAAATCGCCCGGCGAGGCAGCGGCGAACCCGGCCTCGATGACGTCGACACGCATTTTCTCGAGTTGCCGTGCAACGCGAATCTTCTCTTCCTTGGTCATCGACGCACCGGGACTCTGCTCACCATCGCGCAGTGTCGTATCGAAAATCACCAGATGCTGTTTCATTTTCTGCTCCGAAACGTCAAACGCTTTTGCGTTTGAGCATGCCGACCGCGGCAAGCACATAGCCGGACAAGCCGTAGAGGACAAAGAACCCGAACAGGGCAATTTCAGGACTATAGGCCACCAGCGCAAAGCCGAGCGCAATCGCGGCGATCACGAAGAAAGGCACGCTCTTCTTCAGATTGACGTCCTTGAAACTGTAGTAGCGGATATTGGAAACCATCGTGATGCCGGCAAAAATGGTCATCACGCAAGCCAGCCAGCGGACATCACTGCCCGCAATGCCGCTGACGATCATCACCCAGACCAGCCCGGCGACCAGCGCGGCCGCAGCCGGTGAAGGCAAACCCTGAAAATAGCGCTTGTCGGTCACTTCCAGGGTCGTATTGAACCGTGCCAGGCGCAACGCCGCACCGGCACAGTAGATGAATGCCGCAATCCAACCCAGGCGCCCCAGATCACGCAGGGCCCACTCATAAACGACCAGGGCCGGCGCCGCACCGAAGCTGACCATGTCGGACAGCGAATCGTATTCCGCGCCGAAGGCTGACTGGGTGTTGGTCATGCGGGCCACCCGTCCGTCCAGGCCATCGAGCACCATGGCGATGAAGATGGCCATCGCCGCGCGCTCGAAATCACCCTGCATCGCTTGCACGATGGCAAAGAACCCGGCGAACAGCGCCGCGGTGGTGAACAAGTTGGGCAGCAGATAAATGCCGCGGCGCTTCAGTTCCGGATTGAACAACGTCTTGCGTGGCTTGCGTTCGGTCATCGTTAAGACAGTCTGATCAAGGCAGATGGGGAAGGATACACCTTTTCGCGAGCGGCAATTTCCGCAAAAGGAAAGGGCGGTGCAGTATCCCACACCGCCCGGAACACAGGCTGCATCACCGGACGCGGCGCCAGCATGGGCGCCTGCCCGGGAAGACTCGGGATCAGTTCTTGGTCTGGTCGACCAGCTTGTTCTTCTTGATCCAGGGCATCATGTCGCGCAGCTTCTCGCCGACCGTCTCGATCGGATGCACGGCATTGAGACGACGGCGCGCAGTCATCGCCGGGTAGTTGGTGCGCCCTTCGAGGATGAACATCTTGGCGTAATCGCCGTTCTGGATGCGCTTGAGTGCGTTGCGCATCGCCGCCCGGGACTGCTCGTTGATCACTTCGCTGCCGGTGACGTACTCGCCGAACTCGGCATTGTTGGAGATCGAGTAGTTCATGTTGGCGATGCCGCCTTCGTACATCAGGTCGACGATCAGCTTCAGCTCGTGCAGACACTCGAAATAGGCCATCTCCGGCGCGTAACCGGCTTCGGTCAGGGTCTCGAAACCCATCTTGACCAGTTCGACGGCGCCGCCGCAAAGCACAGCCTGCTCACCGAACAGATCGGTTTCGGTCTCTTCACGGAAGTTGGTTTCGATGACGCCACCCTTGGTGCCGCCGTTGGCGGCCGCGTAGGAGAGGGCGATATCCTTGGCCTTGCCGGTGGTGTCCTGATAGACGGCGATCAGGGACGGCACGCCACCGCCCTTCAGGTACTCGGAGCGCACGGTGTGACCGGGACCCTTCGGGGCGACCATGATGACATCGACGTCATCGCGCGGAATGACCTGGTTGTAATGCACGTTGAAGCCGTGGGCAAAGGCCAGGGCCGCACCCTTCTTCAGATTCGGGGCCACTTCCTCGTTGTAAACCTGCGGGATGTTCTCGTCCGGCAGCAGAATCATGACAACATCGGCGCCCTTGACGGCCTTGGCGATCTCTTCAACCTTGAGGCCAGCCGCCTCGGCCTTTTTCCAGGAAGCGCCGCCCTTGCGCAGGCCGACGGTGACTTTGCAGCCGGAATCCTTCAGGTTCTGGGCGTGGGCATGGCCTTGCGAGCCGTAACCAACGATAGTGACCTTCTTGCCCTTGATCAGCGAAAGATCAGCGTCCTTGTCGTAATAAACTTTCATGAAATCCTCTTTATGTACAGATAGTTAGACTTTTAGAATACGGTCACCGCGACCGATGCCGCAAACACCGGTACGCACGGTCTCGAGAATCAGGCCGGCATCGAGCGCAGCGATGAAGGAGTCGAGCTTGGAGCTTGCCCCGGTCAACTCGAGCACATAGGTCGATTCAGTGACATCGATGATGCGGCCACGGAAGATATCGGCCATCCGCTTCATCTCTTCGCGGTCCTTTCCGGTGGCGCGAACCTTGATCAGCATCAGTTCGCGCTCGACATGCGCTGCCTCGGAGAGGTCGACCACCTTGACCACATCGACCAGCTTGTTGAGCTGCTTGGTTATCTGCTCGAGCACCTGGTCGGAACCCCGGGTCAGGATGGTCATCCGGGACAGCGAGGGATCTTCAGTCGGTGCCACGGTCAGCGATTCGATGTTGTAGCCGCGTGCCGAAAACAGTCCGGCCACCCGGGAAAGCGCACCCGATTCGTTCTCGATCAGGATGGAAATGATGTGTCGCATAGTTTCTTTCTCCCCCCGCTCACAGATCTTCAGCGAGGATCATTTCGGTCAGGCCCTTGCCGGCCGCCACCATCGGGAAGACATTCGCCACCGGGTCGATGATGAAATCCATGAAAACCAGGTCATCCTTGTGGTCGGCGAAGGCCTTGCGCAAGGCGGGTTCGACATCCTCCGGCCGCTCGACCTTGATGCCGACGTGGCCATAGGACTCGGCCAATTTGACGAAATCAGGCAGCGAAGTCACGTAGGACTGCGAATAGCGCTTGGAGTAGAACATCTCCTGCCACTGACGGACCATGCCGAGCATGCCGTTGTTCAGGTTGATGATCTTGATCGGCAACCCGTACTGTTTGCAAGTGGACAGTTCCTGAATACACATCTGGATCGAACCTTCGCCCGTGACACAGGCAACCTGGGCATCCGGATTGGCCATCAGCACGCCCATGCCGTACGGCAGGCCGACGCCCATGGTGCCCAAGCCGCCAGAGTTGATCCAGCGCCGCGGCTTGTCGAACTTGTAATACTGGGCGGCAAACATCTGGTGCTGGCCGACGTCCGAAGTAATGAAGGCATCACCGCCGGTCACCTCGTAGAGCTTCTCGATGACGTACTGCGGCATGATCAACTGATCCTGCTTGTAGCGCAGGCTGTCGCGGCCACGCCACTCCTCGATCTGCTTCCACCAGCTGGCAACATCAGGGTCCGCCTTGAAGCCGCCGGCAGTCAGCTTGAGCATTTCGTCGAGCACATCGGCGACATTGCCGACGATAGGCACATCGACCTTGACCCGCTTGGAAATCGACGAAGGGTCGATATCGATGTGGATCACGCGGCGTCTTTCTTCGCTGAAATGCTCGGGGTTGCCGATCACTCGGTCATCGAAGCGCGCGCCAACGGCGAGGATCACGTCCGCATAATGCATTGCATTGTTGGCTTCATAGGTGCCGTGCATGCCGAGCATGCCCACGAACTGGCGGTCCGTGGCCGGATAGCAGCCAAGTCCCATCAGCGTGTTGGTTACCGGGAAATTCAGCTTGTGCGCCAGTTCGGTCAGCTGGCGTGCCGCGTCGGAAAGGATGACGCCACCACCGGCATAGATGATCGGACGCTTCGCTTCCTGAAGCATCTGGACCGCTTTCTTGATCTGGCCGAGATGGCCCTTGACCACCGGGTTGTATGAACGCATCTGGATCGACTTCGGATAGTCGAACTCGCACATCTGGGCGGTGACATCCTTCGGGATGTCGACCACGACCGGTCCGGGGCGGCCTGTGGCAGCGATGTGGAAGGCCTTCTTCAGGGTAATCGCGAGATCCTTGACGTCCTTGACCAGGAAATTGTGCTTGACGCAGGGGCGTGTGATACCCACCGTGTCGCATTCCTGAAAGGCATCCTGGCCGATGGCGGCGGTCGGCACCTGGCCCGTGATGACCACCATCGGTATGGAATCCATGTGGGCGGTCGCGATGCCGGTCACCGTATTGGTGACGCCAGGACCCGAAGTCACCAGCGCAACGCCAACCCGTTGCGACGATCGCGAATAGGCATCGGCCGCATGGACCGCTGCCTGCTCGTGACGGACCAGCACATGCTTGACTTGATCCTGCTTGAAGAGCGCGTCATAAATGTGTAAAACGGACCCTCCCGGGTAACCGAAAACACACTCCACCTTTTCTTCCTGCAGGCACCTGATTACAATTTCCGCACCGCTGATCATCATTCTTTAGCCCAATAAAGCTGTTGCCTGAAAAACGTGTAACCTTAAAGCAGTGACCCTGTTCGGTCAAGGCGTTACAGCATAACCACAGGCTTTCCAAGGCCTTTCTACCGGAAGAGACGCTCCTGGCTTCACTCAACGAACTTGCCTTTTTTCTTGAATCCGTTGAGCGCAGGGCGTTCAAGCAGGCGATGTTCGCCGTGCGCGAGGAAGAAGGCGCGCTCGATATCGTCCAGGACAGTATGCTCAAGCTGGCCGAGAAATACGGTGACCGGCCGGCCGAAGAGTTCCCCATGCTCTTTCAGCGCATCCTCCAGAACACGATCCGCGACTTCTACCGGCGGAGCAAGGTTCGCTCGATGTGGACCACCGTACTGTCGGCATTCTCACCCAACGACGATGAAGATCACGACCCTCTGGAGACCTTGGCCGCCGACGAGGGGCCGAACGGTCCGCACACTCCGGAAAGCAAGCTGTTGCAGGCCCAAACACTGAATGCCATTGACGAAGAGGTAAAAAAACTGCCCGCACGTCAACGCGAAGCCTTTCTCATGCGTTACTGGGAAGACATGGACGTCGCTGAGACCGCAGCGGCGATGGGCTGCTCAGAAGGCAGCGTCAAGACCCATTGCTCGCGCGCAACCCACGCGCTGGCAGCCGCCCTGTCGGTAAGAGGGATAAAGTTATGAATGAAGAACGTTATGCATCGCGAGTTCGGCAGGCGCTGAACCATGGACTGAAAGACATCCCCCCGGCGGCCGCCAGGCGTCTGGAGGCCGCCCGTCATCTGGCGCTTTCGCGCCAGAAACAAGCCCAGCCGCAACTGGTGCTGGCGGGTCACCACGCATCCCCATTCCGGTTTGCGGGAGAGAACCGCCACGTTAGGCAGATACTCGCCGTTCTCGCGCTGTTGCTCGGAATGTGGATTTCTTTCTACATGGATAGCGTAAAGTACGTCAGCGCAATTGAAGAAGTCGACAGCGCGCTGCTGTCCGGCGACCTGCCCCCCGAAGCCTTTATGGATAACGATTTCTTCGAATGGTTAAAAGACGACACATCGGAGGATTGATCCTCTGCTTTGCGCTGGCCGGGCCGCTGGCTGCCGAACCGCCAACCACCGCCGTCATCGGCACACCACCGCAACCCGGCTGGAGCCAACTCGGCACACAGCAAAAGGCGGTCCTCGCCCCACTCGCGGGCGAGTGGGACAAGATGGAAAACATCCGTCGCAAGAAATGGCTTGGCATTGCCGAGCGTTACCCGACCATGAGCCAGGACGAACAGCGGCGGATGCAGGAAAGGATGCGCGAATGGGCCAGCCTGACCCCAGAACAGCGAGCCAAGGCCAGGGACATCTACAAGGATTTCAATCAACTCCCGACCGAACAGAAGCAGGCCGTCAAGCAGAAATGGGAAGCCTACTCGAACCTTCCGCCCGAGGAAAGGCAGCGCGTCCGGCAGGAGGGCAAGTCTTCCCGCCTGCTGACGCCGCCGGCAGCGGAAACGCCACCCGTCCTTGACGCTCAGGCGCCGCAAGAGCCGATTGCCGCCGAAGCACCAGCAAGTTCAACCCCCCAAGCGGCGCCGGAAGCCGGGAAAAATTGATGGCAGCAGCAACTGCAGGCATGGCGCGACGTCTCGCGAGCATGCTCTATGAGGGCTTGGTCGTTTTCGCCGTGCTGCTGATCGGCTTTCTCCTGCCGCAGATCCTGCTCAACGCCTTCGGCCTGGGCATTGCCGGAAAATTGCTCTGGCTGCATGTACTGGTCCTGCTGATGTTCTATTTCGTCTGGTTCTGGCTGAACGGTGGCCAGACCCTGCCAATGAAGACCTGGAAGCTGTCCCTGGTCAGCAACGACGGGTCCCGCTTGCGCCCCCTCCAGGCCATCCTGCGCTATCTGGCCGCCTGGCCAAGCATCCTCGTTTTCGGAACCGGCATCCTCTGGGCCCTCATCGACAAGGACAGGCAATTCCTGCATGACCGGATCGCCGGCACGCGCATCGTCGACACCACCAGGTCAGTGAATGAGGCTTCGCCCTAGCGGCGCTCCACCCACCACAGCATTGCAATTGCCGCCAGCAGGAACATCGCCGAAGGCGCTGCAGCACTGGCGAAGGGCGGCCACGAATTGATCACCCCGAGGTTCGAGAACAGTCCGTTCAGCATGTAGAACAGGATGCCGAACATGACCCCGGCGAAAATCTTGAGGCTTGCCCCCCCGACCCGGTTATGCGAGTAGCCGAAGGGCAGCGCCAACGCCACCATGACGAAAGCCGCCAACGGGTAGATCAGTTTTTTCCAGATCGCGATTTCGTAGCGTTCCGTCTTTTGTCGATTGTCGGACAGGTGTTGCGTGTAATTGATCAACCCGGGCAAGGACATGCGCTCCGGCGAAACCATCAGGACCGACAACAAGTCGGGGTTGATCGCAGACAGCCATTCCGATGTTTCGGCCCGTTCGACCCGGGCCGTCTCGCCGTCGAGCACAGTACGCACGACACCCTTGAGCAACCAGCGCTCCGGTGGCCGGAACTCCGCCTCCTCGACATCTGTTACCGACTCCAGTGCATTGGCGCCGTCGAACTTGTAGATGCGCAAACCATGCAGCCGGGCATCGGGCGTTGCCTTGCGGATGTTGATGAAGCTACGTCCATCCTTGACCCAGAGGCCGGTTTCGAATCCCTGGGCAATGACGTTGCTCAAGGCCCGCGTCCTCAGTTCCTGCGCCATGCGTTCCGAAAACGGCACCAGTCCTTCGCCAACCAGCATGGTCAGCAAGGCCAGCAGGGCCGCCACACGGAACAGCGTCATCAGCAGGTCGCGGGTCGCCAGTCCCGATGCCCGCAGAACGGTGATCTCCGAGTGCCTGGCCAGTGTCGACAGTGCATAAAGGGTACCGATCAAGGCTGCAATGGGAATCAGCTCATAGATCATGCCCGGAAGACTGAGTGCCACGAAAACCACCGCGTGGCCGAGCAGGTAGCCGCCCTTGCCGACACTACGCAGTTCGTTGATCAGATCGAAGAAACTGAACAGCGCGAGGAATGCGGCGAGCACCAGAAAAACCGCCGCGAAGGTCTCGCGCATCAGGTAGCGTTGATAGAGGTGCAGGCGAAACATCAGACCCGGCTCCGTCGCCAGGGCATGCGCACGACGATCCGCTTGTAAAAAAGGAGCAGCAAAGGAATCAGCATCAGCGCATGAGCCGCCCAGACGCCGACCCAGAACGACAGCTTGCCTTGCGCCACCCATGCCTGGCTGACCGAGATCATGTTGCTGTAGATCGCATAGATCAGGATGGCGATCAGCATGTTGGCCGAACGCCCGGCCCGCGGATTGACGTAGGACAGGGGTATGGCAAGGAGCGCCAGAATGATTGCCGACACCGGCATGCCGAGTCGCCACAAGAGCTCGCCGCGGGCCTGGTTGCTCGTTTCCAGCACCAGTTCGGTAATCGGCAGGCGGTTCGGCGACCGGTCCGAGGGCTTGGGCTCGCCATCCTCGGTACGGACTTTGTAGCGTTCGAACTCCATGATCTTGAACTTCGGTGTTCCCGGCTCGACTTCATAGCGACGACCGTGCTCCAGGACCACGAACTTGTCGCCATTGGCAGCGATCTCCTGGTAGCCGGTATTGGACATAACGACACCAAGCTTGCCTTCCTGAGTCGTGGCGACGAAGACGTTGCCGACATGGGTTGCATCATCGGCAACCGATTCGACGAAAAACACGCGCTGCCCGCGCTTGGCTTCGCGAAATGCGCCGGGCGCCACCTGCGACACATCGCTGCGCGCCGAGAGCTGCTGCTTGTATTCGGCCGTGTTGTAATTGGCCCAGGGCGACAGGAAACCGGACAACACCGAGATCGCCAGGACGATCGGCAAGGCAAACTTCAGCACCGGACGAATCCAGGCCGTCAGTGGCTGGCCGCAGGAAAACCAGACGACCATCTCGGAGTCGCGATAGACCCGCGAGAGCGTAAGCAGGATGGAGACGAACAAGGTGAGCGAAAGCAGGATGGGCATGAAATTCAATGCCGCGAAACCGAGCAGCGATGCGACTGCTTCGGGTGCGATGCGTCCGCCGGCTGCGTCCTTGAGCAGGCGAATCAGTTGCGTGGAGGTCAGGATGGCCAGCAAGGCGACACTGATGCCGGCGGCTGCCTGAGCGAACTCGCGCCGGGCGGCGCGCTCGAATATCATGCTTTGACGAAACCAAAAAAATGCGTGGATAATCCCACGGATACTGATATTTCCATGAACTGGAGCAGCCTGTGGAATTTAGCATAAAAAGTGGTAGCCCGGAGAAGCAGCGTAGCGCCTGTGTCGTGACCGGGGTATTCGAGAAGAGAAAGCTCACGCGCGCCGCCGAAGTTCTTGACAAGGCAGCCCTAGGCCACATTTCCGACATCATCCGCCGCGGCGACATGGAGGGCAAGGCAGGGAGTACGCTGCTTCTGCACAACGTCCCGGGAACGCTGAGCGAACGCGTCCTGCTCGTCGGCCTCGGCAAGGAGAAGGAGTTTCACGAGAAGGAGTTCGCCGCCGCCATGCGCAATTCGGTCAAGACATTGAACGAAACCGGCGCCGTCGAAGCATCGATCTTCCTGACCGAAATCCCGGTGCGCGGCCGCAGTATCGGCTGGCGTGTGCGTCAGGCGGCGATGATCGCACTGGACGCCACTTACCGTTTCGAGCAGTTCAAGAGCAAGAAGAGCGAAGTCCGCCGTCCGTTACGCAAGCTGACACTGGGCGTCGAGCGCCGCAACGAACTCGCGCTCGCTGAAGAAGCCCTGGCCCAGGGCATCGCGATCGCCGAAGGCACGGCGCTGACCAAGGATCTCGGCAACCTGCCGCCCAACGTCTGCCACCCGGCGTATCTCGCCGATCAGGCAAGGGCATTGGCCAAGGAATTCAAGCTGGGCTGCGAAATCCTCGAGCGCCCGCAGATGGAAAAACTCGGCATGCACTCCTTGCTGTCGGTCGCCCGCGGCGCCCATCAACCACCCAAGCTGATCGTGCTGACCTACAAGGGCGGCAAGCCCGGTGACAAGCCGATCGTCCTGGTCGGCAAGGGTGTCACCTTCGATACCGGCGGGATTTCGCTCAAGCCGGCGGCGGAGATGGACGAGATGAAATACGACATGTGCGGCGCCGCGAGCGTCCTCGGCACCATGAAAGCGGCCGCCCGCATGGCCCTGCCGATCAACCTTACGGTCATCGTACCCGCCACCGAGAACATGCCGGGCGGCAACGCCAGCCGTCCCGGCGACATCGTCACCTCGATGTCCGGACAGACCATCGAAATCCTCAATACCGATGCCGAGGGTCGCCTGATCCTCTGCGATGCCCTGACCTATGCCGAGCGCTTCGAACCCGATACCGTGATCGACGTGGCGACCCTCACCGGCGCCTGCGTCGTCGCCCTCGGCGGCGTTGCCAGCGGGCTTTTCGCCAACAAGGACGCTCTGGCCCGCGACTTGCTTGATGCCGGCAACGAAGCTTTCGACCGCGCCTGGCACATGCCGCTGTGGGACGACTACCAGGACCTGCTGAAGAGCCCGTTTGCCGACATGGGCAACATCGGGGGCCGCTGGGGCGGCGCCATCACCGCCGCCTGTTTCCTGTCGCGCTTCACCAAAAAATTCAATTGGGCCCACCTCGACATTGCCGGAACCGCTTGGAAGTCGGGCGCCGACAAGGGCGCCACGGGCCGCCCGGTGCCGCTGCTCACCCACTACCTGCTACAACGCGCCGGCAAACTCAATTGACCCAGGTATTTTTCTACCACGGTGCGTCGGACAAGATCGCCGCGGCTTGTGCGCTGCTCGGCGGGGCTTATGCCAAGCAAAAGCCGGTGCTGGTCTTCGCCCCGGAAAAAGAGGTCGCCAGCGGCGTCGACCGCATGCTGTGGACGCACCCGGCGCTGGGCTTCGTGCCGCATTGCCATGGCGACTCCCCAAACGCGGCCGAGACGCCGATCCTGATTACCGACAAACTCGACACGCTGCCCCAGGATGAGCGGCTGATGAACCTCAGCCAGATCGTTCCACCCGGATTCTCGCGCTTCCACAGCCTGATCGAGGTCGTCGGCCAGGAAGAAGCAGACCGAAACAGCGCCCGCGAGCGCGTCAAGTTCTACAAGGATCGCGGTTACGAGGTCCGCTATTTCGACCTCGGCGAGCGCTAGAGATAGCCGATGCCCTCCAACATACTCGCCCGCGCCGACGCCCTGATGCAGCGGCGGCGCCAGAGCGGAGGCGATGCCGACGACGTGCCGGTGCTCACCGATGCCATCGACCCAGATTCGGACATTCCGATCCTTCTCGATGCGGAGCCGGCGGCAAACAGTCACGCCGGCAACGGCCTCGATGACGAGATGCTTGACCTCGTCGCCCATGAGCTTGCCCGGCGGGTCCACGAACGGCTCGCTGCGGAACTGCCCGCCATCGTCGCGAACACCGTCCGCGATTTTCTCGCCGAGCCAGAGATTCGCGCGCTGCTAAGCCCTCGCGACTGAGATCGCGCCTAAGCTGGGACCGGCCTCCGGTATAATCACCGGTTTCCCCTTTTCCAACAAGCTCATGGAACTCGCCAAAGCCTTTGAACCGGCGGAAATCGAACGCCGCTGGTATCCCGAGTGGGAAACCCGAAATTACTTCGCTGCCGGGGTCGACCGCAGCAAACAGGACAATTTCTGCATCCTGCTGCCGCCGCCCAACGTCACCGGCACGCTGCACATGGGCCACG
>ERZ724517.538-NODE-538-length-22686-cov-8.893907_pt1 | contig 22686 bp, 23 predicted proteins | sample MGYA00376050_ERZ724517 | MGnify/ENA primary metagenome ERZ724517 (study PRJEB28724, sample SAMN07190886) | activated sludge metagenome | isolation source: activated sludge of sewage treatment plant in Hong Hong | place: USA: Christiansburg, Virginia | collected... | reverse complement strand
CACGCCGATGGCAAGCATGTGGGCATCCTGTGTGTCCCCGGGCATGTGTCGGGTGGTGCTATTTTGGGCGACCCACTGCTGAAGATGGATGGGCAGGCGGTGTTCAAGCTGGCGGTAGGCTTGCTGGAAAGCGCTGCCAAGGCCACGCTGGCGAAGGCCGGGCTGACCGAGTCCGATATCGACTGGCTGGTTCCACACCAGGCCAATATCCGCATCATGCAGAGTACGGCCCGCAAGCTCAAACTCTCGATGGACAAGGTGGTCGTCACCGTCGCCCAGCACGGCAATACTTCGGCGGCGTCCATTCCACTGGCACTGGATACGGCAGTGCGGTCCGGGCAGGTCAAGACTGGCGAAACGCTTTTGCTCGAAGGCGTGGGTGGCGGTTTTACCTGGGGCGCTTTGCTCCTGGTTTTGTAGCTGCTCACGCAATATTGACGAGGGCTAGTGGCCCTTTTTATGGTTGGATCTCTATGAAACAATTCGCATTTGTATTTCCCGGTCAAGGCTCGCAATCGGTGGGAATGCTGGACGCTTGGGGCGACCATGCTGTGGTGTCGCAGACGCTGCAGGAAGCGTCGGACGCCTTGGGCGAAGATGTTGCCAAGCTTATCCGCGAAGGCCCCAAGGAGGTGCTGTCCCTGACGACCAATACCCAGCCCGTCATGTTGGTGGCCGGTGTTGCTGCCTATCGGGTCTGGATGTCGGAAGTGGGCATTGCCCCTGCGGCAGTGGCCGGGCATTCACTGGGTGAGTACACGGCGTTGGTGGCTGCCGGGGCGTTGACCTTGCAGCAGGCGGCGCCCCTGGTGCGACTGCGGGCCCAGGCCATGCAGGAGGCCGTGCCCGTGGGGGTTGGCGCCATGGCCGCCATCTTGGGCATGGAGGCCACCAGGGTGCGCGCAGGTTGCCTGGAGGTAACGCAGTCATTTGGCGCAGGCTCACCGGAAATTGTGGAAGCCGTCAATTTCAACGACCCCGCACAAACCGTGATTGCCGGCAGCAAGGCCGCGGTCGACAAGGCCTGCGAAGTGCTCAAGGCCAATGGGGCCAAGCGAGCCTTGCCCCTGCCGGTGTCTGCGCCATTCCATTCCCGATTGATGCAACCCGCCGCCGAGAAGCTCAAGGAGCGCCTGGTGTCGGTCGCGTTGGCTGCACCACAGATTGCATTGGTCAACAATATTGATGTTGCGGTTGAAACCGATCTCGACCGGATCCGCGATGCGCTGTACCGCCAGGCCTTCGGACCGGTGCGCTGGGTGGAATGCGTGCAGGCGATCAAGGCACGGGGCCTGACTACACTGGTGGAGTGCGGACCTGGAAAAGTGCTGGCCGGAATGGTCAAGCGCATTGACCCTGAACTGACCGGGCTGGCGCTGTTTGATCCTGCCAGCCTGCAAGATACAAAAGGTGCATTGGTATGAACGAAGTGAAATTTGAAGGGCAGGTTGCCCTGGTGACCGGCGCTTCCCGCGGAATCGGAGCGGCCATCGCTCTGGAACTGGCTCGCAAGGGCGTGCGAGTCATCGGAACGGCCACAACGGACGCCGGTGCGACCAGGATATCGGAATCCCTGGCCGCTTTTGAAGGCTGCACCGGGCGTGTGCTGGACGTTACGCAAGGGGCTGCGGCAGAGGCGCTGGTTGATGCGGTCGTTAAGCAATATGGTGGACTGCAGGTGTTGGTGAACAATGCCGGCATTACGCGCGACAACCTGGCCATGCGCATGAAAGATGACGAGTGGGACGCCGTAATGGAGGCCAACCTCAAGGGCGTATTCCGCATGAGCCGTTCGGTGATGCGGACCATGATGAAGCAGCGCTATGGCCGCATCATCAACATTACCTCGGTGGTCGGCGCATCGGGGAACCCCGGTCAAGCCAATTACGCGGCTGCCAAGGCTGGAGTGGCGGGCATGACACGGGCATTGGCCCGCGAATTGGGCTCGCGTAACATTACCGTCAATTGCGTGGCGCCCGGCTTCATTGAAACCGACATGACAGCCAGCCTGCAGGAAGACCAACAAAAGGCCTTGCTGGGCCAGATTCCACTGGGGCATCTTGGAAAACCTTCCGACGTGGCCCATGCTGTTGCATACTTGGCGTCCCCGCAGGCCAGTTACGTGACGGGCCAGGAGTTGCATGTCAATGGTGGCATGTACATGTAGTGCATTGAATTTCAGCCGATTTGTCCGTTCGGTGACCCAGTTAGAGTTGAAGCTCTAAGGCCGGGTAAAATTACGGATTCTTTTACAACCCTTAGAGGGAAGCCATGAGTGATATCGAAGTCCGCGTCAAAAAAATTATTGCCGAACAACTCGGTGTGGAAGAGTCTCAAGTCACCAACGAAAAGGCCTTTGTGGCTGATCTGGGTGCAGATTCTCTGGACACCGTCGAATTGGTGATGGCGCTGGAAGACGAATTCGGAATTGAAATTCCTGACGAAGATGCGGAAAAAATCACGACCGTGCAAAACGCGATTGATTACGCAAGCACACACAAGAAAGCCTGATAGAGCTTTTCGCCGCATGGTGATGCTGCTCGGGTCGGGGCAAGGCGTAGCGATAGGGCTGCAGACCTTCCGACCCCGGAACACGGCCGTTTCACACGGCTTTTTTTGACCTAAGCTGAAAACTGATTGCTATGTCCCGTCGTCGCGTTGTTGTCACTGGTTTGGGTTGCGTCAGTCCCGTAGGAAATACGGTCGCCGATGCTTGGTCAAATGTGCTTGCCGGGAAATCCGGCATCGATTTGATCACCCGGTTTGATGCATCCTCTTTCTCCTGCAAAATTGCGGGCGAGGTCCGCAATTTTGATCTGGATTCGTATATCAGCCCGAAAGAAGCGCGGACCATGGATTCTTTCATCCACTACGGTATCGCCGCGGCGATGCAGGCGGTGGTGGATGCGGGGCTGACAACGGGCGACGCGCTGGGCGAGGAAGAAGCCACGCGCATTGGCTGCGTGATCGGCTCGGGTATTGGTGGCCTGCCTTTAATCGAAAGCATGCACACCGAGTACACGAACCGCGGCGCACGCCGCATTTCCCCATTTTTTGTACCTGCGACCATCATCAACATGATCGCCGGTCATGTCTCCATGAAGTACGGATTCAAAGGACCCAATATTGCCATCGTGACGGCCTGCACCACCGGTTTGCATTGCATCGGTGACGCCGGGCGCATGATTGAATATGGAGACGCCGACGTCATGATTGCAGGTGGTTCAGAAGCCACCGTGTCTCCTCTCGGTATTGGCGGCTTTGCTGCCATGCGCGCCTTGAGCACGCGCAATGATGATCCTGCGACCGCATCGCGTCCCTGGGACAAGGATCGGGATGGGTTTGTCCTCGGAGAGGGTGCGGGCGTGCTGGTGCTTGAAGAGTACGAACACGCCATTGCCCGTGGCGCCAAGATCTATGCGGAATTGGCGGGTTTTGGCATGAGCGCCGATGCCGGGCACATGACTGCTCCCAGCATGGATGGCCCGCGCCGTGCCATGCTGAGTGCGCTTCGCAATGCAGGTGTTAACACCGACCAGATTGACTATCTCAATGCGCACGGCACATCGACGCCTTTGGGTGATTTGAACGAGACGAATGCAATCAAGGCCGCACTGGGCGATCACGCCAAAAAGATTGTCGTCAATTCGACCAAATCCATGACCGGTCACTTGCTCGGTGGCGCTGGCGGCATTGAGTCGGTGTTCACGGTGCTGGCGGTACACCACCAAAAGAGCCCACCGACCATCAATATTTTCAAACAGGACCCGGAGTGCGACCTGGACTACTGTGCCAATGTTGCCCGCGACATGCGCATCGATGTAGCTGTCAAGAACAACTTTGGCTTTGGTGGCACCAACGGCTCCCTGGTGTTCAAGCGCGTCTGAACGGCACGGATCTACCGTTATTGGACATGCGTCGGGCCCCTGCGGTCAGCTATTCAGTCATACGGTCACATTGGCATGGGTGGTTCATCGCCCTGATGTTCACCTTTGCCCTTGGTCTGCTTGGTGCGTTCGCTGTTGCACAAACTGAAATTGACCTACGAACCGTTGTGATGACCGGCACCGTGCTGGGTGTCGGTGCTTTTGCGTTTCATGCTTGGCAAAAGTCCCCAACCGGTACTCTGTATTGGGATGGGCAACATTGGTTTTGGAGCGGATTTGATGCCCATCGCCCTTGCCGCTTGGCGTTGTTGTTGGACTTTCAGCGCTTGGTGGTCGTATCGATAGTGGGTGATGGCAAAGGGGTGACCTGGCTGTGGCTCGAGGCAGGCCGGGGCAATCCGGCCTGGATGCCATTGCGACGGGCGATTTTCGCCAGGCAAGCGACGGATCCGTCGGGCGAAAGGGAATTGGTTGATTCGGTCGATCAGGCCAACGCTTCGTGAAACAAGATCTGCCAATCGTCTCCCAGGATAGCGATACCGTGCTGGTGCAGCGCACCGTGGCGGGCGATCAACGGGCCTATGGACTGTTGGTTTTGAAGTACCAAAGACGCATCCAGCGACTCATTGGCCGTATGGTGCGGGATGTCGATCTGGTGGAAGACATTGCCCAGGAGACCTTTATTCGTGCCTACCGGGCACTGCACCAGTTTCGGGGCGACGCGCAGTTCTATACCTGGCTGTACCGCATAGCCGTTAATACCGCCAAGAAATTTCTGCTGGAACTCAAGCACGACCCCACTGTTTCCGAAAGTTTCCTGGCAAATGATGATGAAGATGAAACTTCCCGGAAGAAAAATGAACCAATAGCGGATGAAGGCCCCGAGTCCATTCTGGCAGCGAAGGAAATTGCCGCGGTCGTCAATGCCGCCATGGACGATTTGCCGGAGGATTTGCGGCAGGCCGTCACATTGAGAGAGATCGAAGGTTTGAGTTACGAAGAGATTGCTACTGCCATGAACTGCCCTGTAGGAACGGTCCGCTCACGTATCTTTCGCGCTCGCGAGGCCATCTCTGCGCGTGTTAGACCCATGTTGAACAGGCAGACAGGCAAACGGTGGTGAGGGAGATGCACATGAATGACCAGATTTCGTTGGCCAACCAGCGTGTTTCAGATTTGGCAGATGGCTGCTTGCCTGATGGCCCTGATGGCGACGCGCTGGGTGCGCTGTTGTCCGATCCGCAGTCTTTGCAGACTTGGCATGCCTACCATCTGGCAGGCGACGTGTTGCGCAGTGCTGAATTGGCCCCATCGCGCGGGGACCTTGCCTTTCTGGAGAGGTTTGAGCGTCGATTGGCGCTGGAGCCCACCCGCACCGCGCTTGCGGTTCAGGAGCTGGTGCCCGTTGTCGCTGGCGTTGAAAGTGCCAATACATCCCTGTTCCGTTGGAAAATGCTGGCCGGTCTGGCCTGTACCGCGTTGGTGGGGGTGATCGGCTTGAATCAATGGACCCGACCCGGTATGCCAAACGGCGCACAAATGGCGGTGAATGCTCCGGTTCTGTCGTCCGAAGCTCCCGTCGTTGTGGCCAACGAAAGTTTGGGCCCCATGATGCGTGACCCCCAATTGGATGAATTGATGGCCGCACATCGACAGCTCGGTGGGCACTCCGCATTGCAAGTCCCCGCTGGCTTCTTGCGCAATGCAACGTATGAAGGACCGGCTCGGTGAAGCGCTGGTTCGGCCAGTGTCTTGCGCTGCTTGCAATCTGCGCAAGTTCACTGCTTTTCCACGGAAGCGTCTTCGCGCAGCCTGCAGGGGCTGATCTCACGCTCAATGCCTGGCTTAACCGTGTGCATCAGGCCGCGCGACAGAGTGTTTACACAGGAACCTTCGTGGTGTCTTCCGGCAACAACATGGCCAGCGCCAGAATCTGGCACGTTTGTGACGGAACACAGCAACTTGAACGCGTGGAGTCGTTGAGCGGTACGCCCAGAGCCATCTTTCGACGCAATGATCAGGTCGTTACCTTCTTTCCCCAATCGCGGGTGGCTGTGGCGGAAGTACGTGAATCACTGGGTATTTTCCCCAATTTGCTCAAATCGGCCGATTCTTCCATTGGCGATTTCTACCGCCTGAAGTTGCTGGGAGTCGAGCGCATCGCTGGTTTCGATGCTGACGTATTTGAATTGGCACCCAACGATCGGTTGCGGTATGGCTACCGGGTATGGAGTGAAAAGAAGACCGGTCTCATTGTCCAGCTGCAGACCCTGGACGTGAATAGCAAGGTGCTGGAACAGGCTGCCTTTTCTGAGCTGCAACTGGACGCCCCGGTGAATGTGGGCAAATTGTCGCGCTCGGGCAGTACAGAGGGGTACCGTGTTTTACGCCCTGATTTGCAGAAGACGACCGCTGATGCCCAAGGGTGGGGTCTGCAGCGCACTGTTGACGGCTTTAAAGCGATGGGGTGCTACCAACGTCCTGCCGCCTCTGCAAGCCCCAACAATGGTCAAAACACCATGCAGTGGGTGTTTTCCGATGGGGTGGCCACCGTGTCCCTGTTCGTTGAAACCTATGACAGCCGTCGCCATGCCCGTGAGGGCGTTACCGATATGGGGGGCGCAACACATACCCTTACCCGACGGATCGACAGCTGGTGGGCGACCGTAATCGGAGAAGTGCCTGCGGAAACACTGCACGCATTTGCCCAGGCGCTTGAACGCAAAAAATGAGTCCCTATCTGGAACTCTGCAAACACTGTTCACTCTATGACTGGAACGACTCTTTGAATGGAAGATTGACAATGAAGACTCTCATGATCAAACCTTTGAACACCCTCCTGGTGGCCCTGGCCATGACTGCCACCGCTTATGTAGCAGTTGCTCCGCTGCAGCCCGTCATGGCGCAGGCCCGCGCCTTGCCGGACTTCACCGACCTGGTGGAACAGGTCGGTCCATCGGTGGTCAACATCCGGACCATGGAGAAAGTCAGCACGCGCACGGCGCAAGGAGGTCCTGGTGACGAAGAAATGCTGGAGTTCTTTCGCCGGTTTGGTTTGCCCACGCCGAACATGCCGGGAAATCCGCGCCAGGTACCGCGGCAAAACAGGCCACAGCAAGAAGAAGAACAGCCGCGCGGCGTGGGTTCTGGCTTCATCCTCACGGCCGATGGTTTCATCATGACCAACGCCCATGTGGTGGACGGCGCGGATGAAGTCTTGGTGACGCTCACCGACAAGCGTGAATTCAAGGCCAAGATCATTGGCGCTGACAAGCGTAGCGATGTTGCCGTGGTGAAGATCGAGGCCACAGGGTTACCTGCCGTTAAAGTAGGTGACGTCAGCCGTCTGAAGGTGGGTGAGTGGGTGATGGCCATTGGCTCACCCTTCAATCTGGAAAACACGGTGACCGCTGGTATCGTGAGTGCCAAGCAGCGTGATACCGGCGACTTTTTGCCGTTGATCCAAACGGATGTGGCCATCAATCCCGGGAACTCTGGCGGCCCGCTCATCAATATGCGCGGTGAGGTCGTGGGTATCAACAGCCAGATTTATTCACGTTCCGGCGGGTATATGGGCATTTCGTTTTCCATTCCCATGGATGAGGCGGTGCGCGTGAGCGATCAGCTCCGCAGTTCCGGACGCGTATCCCGCGGGCTGCTGGGTGTGGCAATCGGCCCGGTCAGCAAGGAAGTGGCGGAATCGATTGGCCTGGGCAAGCCGGTGGGTGCGCTGATCCAGCGCGTTGACAGCGGCTCTCCGGCTGAAAAAGCGGGTGTGGAGGCGGGCGACATCGTGACGCGTTTTGATGGCAAGACCATCGAAAAATTCAATGACCTGCGCCAAATGGTGAGCAATACCAAGCCTGGCACCAAGTCCACGATTACGGTGTTTCGCCGTGGAGCGACCAAGGATTTGAACATCACCCTCGCAGAGGCAGAAGCGGACAAGCCCGCAGTCAAAAGTCTTGCCCGTGAGGAGAAGAGCAAACCTTCCAGCGCGGGTCAATCTGTTGGACTCGCCGTCAGCGACCTGCCAGAGGCACACAAAAAGGAATTGAAGATCAAGGGCGGTGTACGCGTGGATAGTGCAGCCGATGCAGCGGCGCGCGCCGGATTGCGCGAGGGGGATGTCATTCTGCAAATCAACAATGTGGAAGTCACCTCAGTCAAGGAGTTCGAAGCGGCGCTCGCCAAACACGACAAGGCCAAGGCTTTGCCGGTCACGTTCCTGCGGGCCAACATGGTGCAGATTGCGGTCATCAAACCCGCGCGCTGATTGAATTTCTCCGCGATCAACCCTGAACCCCTGCGGGTTTTGGGGTTGTCGCGGGGGGTGTCCATAGATTTTTTATATGGCACCACCAAGCTGATCCCGCATGTTTGCGGACACTAACTTTCAGACGTAATTCGAAAATTGGTTAGAATAGAGGGTCTGCAAAGGCCTTTATGGGTATATGGATTGAGAATAATCCATCATATGGGATGCTGGCAACTCCCCCACAGCTGATCCACAGATCACCCACAAGTTGTGCAGAATCTTATCCTCTGAATTGTTGATAACCTGTGTATAAAATAACTGTTGTTGAGTTGCAACGACACCAGTGTGGTGTTTTTGGGGCTTTGCTTTCGGGACTTTTTGCCTACAATGAAGCTCCAACCTTCGCAGTTGCCAATGATTGTTGGTTCAGGGCGCGTCAATACTCGACGCGCCCTTTTTTCTTGCCTCCCTCTTTTTAATTCAACCACTTAAGCGTTCTCGTTGATGAATCACATCAGAAATTTTTCGATCATTGCGCACATTGATCATGGCAAATCCACGCTCGCGGACCGGCTGATACAGCGCTGTGGTGGACTCGAAGCGCGCGAGATGGAGGCACAGGTTCTGGACTCGATGGATATCGAGAAAGAGCGTGGGATAACCATCAAGGCACAGACCGCCGCGCTGCAATACAAAGCCAAGAATGGAGAGGTCTACAACCTCAATCTGATCGATACACCGGGGCACGTGGACTTCTCATATGAAGTGAGCCGCTCGCTGTCTGCCTGTGAGGGTGCACTGCTGGTTGTGGATGCAAGCCAGGGTGTCGAAGCACAGACGGTCGCCAACTGCTACACGGCACTCGACCTGCACGTGGAAGTGCTGCCTGTCCTCAACAAGATCGACCTGCCCAACGCCGACCCCGACAACGCGCGCAGCGAAATCGAAGACGTGATTGGCATCGACGCCACCGACGCGATCGTGTGCTCCGCGAAAACCGGTCTCGGTATCGACGACATTCTCGAAGCCATCGTTGCCAAGATTCCCGCGCCCAAGGGCAATCCGGATGGCCCGCTGCGCGCCATGATCATCGATAGCTGGTTCGACAGCTATGTGGGTGTGGTGATGCTGGTGCGGGTGGTCGATGGGCGCCTGGTCAAGGGCGAGCGCATCAAGATGATGGCCTCGGGCGCCATGTACAACGCCGACAACCTGGGCGTGTTCACGCCGGCAACACAACCCAGAAACTCTTTGGAAGCGGGTGAAGTGGGTTTCATCATTGCCGGCATCAAGGAGCTGCAAGCCGCGAAAGTAGGCGACACGGTTACTTTGATCAAACCCGGCACCGGTGGTGCTGCGGCCTCAGCGACCGAACCGCTACCGGGCTTCAAGGAAATCCAGCCGCAGGTCTTCGCTGGCCTGTACCCGACCGAAGCCAGCGAGTACGACTCGCTGCGGGACGCGCTGGAAAAACTCAAGCTCAACGATGCCTCGTTGCACTACGAGCCTGAAGTGTCCCAGGCGCTGGGCTTTGGCTTCCGCTGCGGCTTCCTGGGCTTGCTGCATATGGAGATCGTGCAGGAGCGGCTGGAGCGCGAGTTTGACCAGGACCTGATCACCACCGCTCCCAGCGTGATTTACGAGGTCATGAAGAACGACGGCGAAGTCATCATGGTGGAAAACCCGTCCAAGATGCCCGACGTGGGCAAGACCGCCGAAATTCGCGAGCCCATCGTCACCGTGCACCTCTACATGCCGCAGGAATACGTGGGTGTGGTGATGACGCTGGCCAACCAGAAGCGCGGCGTGCAGATGAACATGGCCTATAAAGGCCGCCAGGTCGTGCTGACCTATGAAATGCCGCTGGCCGAAATCGTGCTCGATTTCTTCGACAAGCTCAAGAGCGTGAGTCGGGGCTATGCCTCCATGGACTACGAGTTCAAGGAGTACCGCGCGGCCGACGTGGTCAAGGTGGATATTTTGTTGAACTCCGAAAAGGTCGATGCGCTGTCGATCATGTTGCACCGCAGCCAAAGCATCTACCGTGGTCGCGCGGTCGTGGGCAAGATGCGCGAGATTATTTCCCGCCAGATGTTCGATGTCGCCATCCAGGCCGCTATTGGAGCCAACATCATTGCCCGTGAGACAATCAAAGCCCTGCGCAAAAACGTGCTGGCCAAGTGCTATGGCGGCGACATTTCGCGCAAGAAAAAGCTCCTTGAAAAACAAAAAGCAGGCAAGAAACGCATGAAGCAAATCGGTTCCGTGGAAGTACCACAAGAGGCATTCCTCGCCATTCTGCAGGTGGAAGACTGATGCAGGCTCTCACCTCAGCCGTTCTGGCCGCCTTTGCGTTGTACGCGGGGTCCTGGTATTTTGGTCTGGTGGAGGGCAATTTTGCCCTGCTGCTGTTTCTGGCAAGTGTGGTGACGGGCGCCTATTGGCTGGCCGAGCGCTACTACTTTTTGCCGCAACGAGAGAAGGCTGCCGCAACATTGGAAGCTTCAGACATCCAGCGGCGCGCTGATCTCGGCAAGATGGGGATCAGCCAGGTGGATGGCAACATCGCAGAGGCCAAAACCCGTTTGTTGATGCAGCCCTGGTGGCTGGACTGGACCGCGGGTTTGTTCCCCGTGATCATTGCGGTGTTTTTCCTGCGGTCGTTTCTGGTCGAGCCCTTCAAGATTCCATCGGGCTCGATGATTCCCACCCTGCTGGTCGGCGACCTGATTCTGGTGAATAAATTCACCTATGGTTTGCGCCTGCCGGTGCTCAACACCAAGATCACCGAAGGCACAGCGCCGAAGCGGGGCGATGTCATGGTGTTTCGCTATCCGCCCAAACCCAGCCTGGACTACATCAAGCGCGTGGTGGGCTTGCCGGGTGATCAGGTGGCCTACATCAACAAGCGCCTGACGATCAACGGCCAGGCTGTTGCAACCTCCGGCGTCCCCGAGTTCTTTGACGAAGACGCCATGCGCTACTTCAAGCAGTTTGAAGAGCAACTGGGCGACAAAAAACACAAGCTGCTCAACGACGACGAGCGCCCCGCATTTGTACCCGGTGCCGATAATTTTGTCGGGCGTGACGGGTGCCTCTATTCCGTTGAGGGAGTGACCTGCAAAGTGCCCGAAGGCCACTACTTCATGATGGGTGACAATCGCGATAATTCACTGGATTCCAGATACTGGGGTTTTGTGCCCGAGAAAAATATCGTGGGCAAGGCCTTCTTTGTCTGGATGAATTTCAGCAATCCCAAGCGTATTGGCTCGTTTGATTGAAAGGAAAGATTCACATGAAAGTGCATAGCAAGTCCCAACAACGCGGCATCACATTCTTTGGGCTGCTTTTTGTGGGCACCGTGATCGCGTTGACCGGTGTGGTCGCCGCTCAGGTTTTTCCTACGATCGTCGAATACCAGGCAATCACCAAGGCTGTGAATAAAGCCGCGACAGAAGGCGGGTCGGTCGTCGATATCCGCAACAGCTACGAGCGGATGCAGGCCATCGATGACTTCAAATCCGTCAATGCGAAAGACCTGGAAATCACCAAAGAGGGTGAAAAAGTGGTCGTGAGTTTTTCCTACCAGCGCGAAATCCACCTGACCGGTCCGGCCTGGCTGACGCTCAAATACGCTGGCCGCTCCAAATAGCGTGGCGCCTGGACTGGTGGAGTTGCAGCGTCGCCTGCAACATGAATTCTCAAACACATCCCTGCTGACCCAGGCACTGACCCACCGCAGCTTCTCAAGCGATCATTACGAGCGCCTGGAGTTCCTGGGTGACTCGGTGCTGAACCTGGCGGTGTCAGACCTGCTGTATGCCCGACTGGCCAGCCTGCCGGAAGGCGATTTGTCACGCGTGCGTGCCAATCTGGTCAAGCAGGAGACCCTGCACCAGTTGGCAGTGGGCTTGGGCTTGCCCGACGTCATGCGCCTGGGCGAAGGCGAGGTGCGCTCCGGGGGCCAAAAACGCCCCTCCATTCTGGCTGACACCCTGGAGGCACTGATTGGCGCGGTCTACCTGGACGGTGGCTTCGCCGTCGCGCAGGCACTGGTGCACCGTCTCTTCGAGGCGGTGGAAATCAATCCCACGATGGATGCCATTGGCAAGGACCCCAAGACCGAGTTGCAGGAGTGGCTGCAGGGTCGCAAAATGAAGCTGCCGCTGTACAAGGTGGTTGGCACCATTGGCGCGGCACACAAACAGAGCTTCGATGTGGAGTGCGAGATTCCCGAATTGCGCCTGACCGAGCGGGGCATCGGTGGCTCACGCCGATCCGGAGAACAGGCCGCAGCTGCCGCGATGCTGCTAACCATCAAGGCAAAAGTCAAACCATGACATCCAAAAAAGATACTACAAAAAAGATAGCTACAGATGCAGCACCCACGGGGGCTGACGATGTAAATGGCGTGCAGCCCGATCTGGACAGCATGCTCGAAGGCCTGCTCAAGAGCACACCCAAATTGGCGCAGCCCGGCACGCAGGCGGATGAAGGCCAGCGCTGCGGCCTGGTGGCCATCGTCGGCAAGCCCAATGTCGGCAAGTCCACACTGCTCAATGCCTTGGTGGGGCAGAAGATCAGCATCACCTCGCGCAAGGCGCAGACCACACGCCACCGCATCACCGGCATGCACACCCGCGGCGCCACGCAGTTTGTGTTTGTCGACACGCCCGGCTTCCAGACCCTGCACGCCAACGCGCTGAACAAGTCACTGAACAAGACGGTGCAAGGCGCCGTGGCCGATGTGGACCTGATTTTGTTCGTCGTCGAGGCTGGCAGCTTTACGCCCGCCGACGCTCGGGTGCTGGCCCTGCTGGGCAAGAACATTCCCACGCTGTTGATCGCCAACAAGCTCGACAACATCCACCGCCGGGGCGACATCGCGCCCTGGCTGCAGACCATGCAGGACAAGCACCAGTTTGCAGAATTTGTGCCCATGTCGGCCAAGAGCGCCAAGGACACGGAGCGTCTGCTGGGCATCTGCGAAAAATACCTGCCCGAGCAAGCCTGGTGGTACGCCGAAGACGAACTCACCGACCGCAGCGAGAAATTCCTGGCCAGCGAGTTGGTGCGCGAAAAGCTGTTCCGCCTAACCGGTGACGAACTTCCGTACACGTCGACGGTCGTCATCGACACCTTTGCCGAAGAGCCACCACAAAGGAAAGGCCAGAAGCGCCTGTTGCGCATCGCCGCCACCATCGTCGTCGAGCGCGACACCCACAAGGCCATGGTCATCGGCGACAAGGGCGAACGCATCAAACGGATCGGCATGGAAACCCGCGTCGAGCTGGAAAAGCTGGCCGATGCCAAGGTCTTCCTCGAACTCTGGGTTAAGGTGCGTTCCGGCTGGGCAGATGACGAAGCCCGCGTTCGCTCTTTCGGTTACGAGTAACCGCTGCTTGCGTGGCCACCAAACGCATTTCCGATGAACCCGCGTATGTGCTGCACCGCTATGACTGGAGCGAGTCCAGCCTGATCCTGGAGGTGCTGACGCGCAACCATGGGCGCATTGCACTGGTGGCCAAAGGCGCCAAGCGCCCCAGTTCCAGCTTTCGCCCGGTGCTGTTGCCGTTGCAGATGCTGCATGTGGCCTTTGGCGGTGATGCGGAGATTCGCACCCTGAAGAGCGCCGAGTGGCAGGGCGGCCACGTCATGCCCACGGGCGATGCGCTCCTGTCGGGCTATTACCTCAACGAGCTGCTGTTGACCCTGCTGGCACGGGACGACCCACACCCCGTGCTGTTTGATATGTATGCCAATGTCGTGCGCGTGCTGGCCAGCGAGCACGGGGAGGTGCTGCAGGCCGCACTGCGCACCTATGAGTTGCTGCTGCTGCGTGAAATTGGCCTGCTGCCGCAACTCAATCTGCAAACCATGACCCTGGGTGCCTTGGACGCTGATGCCCGCTACAGCCTGGTGCCCGAAGGTGGCCTGCGCCTGGCCCACGACGACGACCGCGCCAGCCTGAGCGGCGGGCAATGGAACGATTTGCAGGCGGCACTAGAGGACGGCGCGCCTTTCACCACCACCTTGCGTGCCTGTGCCGCCGTGACCAGCGAACTCAAGCCCCAGCTGCGCGCCTTGTTGCACTACCATTGCGGTGTAAAAACCCTGCGCACGCGGCAGATGATGATCGACATACAGGCTCTTTAAATATGACCCCCACGCTTGTCACTCCGTGTACTGCGCTGCCCCCCACACCATGACTACCCATCTCTCCGTCAACCTCAACAAGGTCGCCCTGGTGCGCAACACCCGCCACCTTGGCATCCCCAGCGTCACCCGCGCGGCCACACTGTGCCTGCAGGCCGGTGCGGCGGGCATCACCGTGCACCCGCGCCCGGACGCGCGCCACATCCGTGCAGATGACGTCATCGATCTGGCCAAACTCTTACAGGCCTGGCCGGACCGCGAATTCAATGTCGAGGGCAACCCCTTCCACAACCTGATGGACTGCGTGGCCGATCTGGTGGCGCGCAAGCTGCCGGTGCACCAGGTCACCTTCGTGCCCGATTCGGAGGGCCAGTTCACCAGTGATCACGGCTGGACCTTTCCGCAGGATGCCGCGCGTCTGAAACCTTTGATTGATCAGGCACACGCCCTGGGCCTGCGCGTCAGCCTGTTCATGGATGCGGAGCCGCAAGTCATGGCCGCCGCCAAGGCCGTGGGCGCCGACCGCGTGGAGCTGTACACCGAACCCTACGCCGCCGCCTGGGGCACCTCGGATCAAGACGCCCAGTTGCAACGCTTCGCCCGCGCCGCCCAAGCCGCGCTGGACGCGGGGCTGGGCGTCAATGCAGGCCACGACCTGAACCGCGACAACCTGGCCGCCTTCGTGCAAACGGTGCCGGGTGTGCAGGAGGTGTCCATTGGCCACGCGCTGATTGCCGACGCGCTGGAACTGGGCTACCAGGCCACCATTAAGGCCTATCTGGATTGCCTGACATGAGCATCGCCGGGCCTACCCTCGGAGCCTGGGCGGCAAAGCGTGCTGCGCAGGTCAAGGAGGAGCCCGCGCAGCGGGCGGGGGACACGGAGCAGAACGCTTTGCCGCCCAGGCTCCAAAGCGCGGGGGCAATTCCCTCATGATCTACGGCATCGGCACCGACATTTGCGACGTGCGCCGCATCCGCGACAGCCTGGAGCGCCACGGTGAACGCTTTGCCGCCAAGATTTTGAGCGAAGGTGAGTTTGCCACCTGGCAGGCGCGCAGCCAGCGCTGGCCCGAGCGCGGTGTGCGCTACCTCGCCACCCGCTTTTCCGCCAAGGAGGCCTTCAGCAAGGCCATTGGCATGGGCATGCGCATGCCCATGACCTGGCGCCTGTGTGAAGTGGCCAAGCTGCCCAGCGGCGCGCCCACCATCGTGTTGCATGGCGTTCTCAAGGAATGGTTTGAGGCCCGGCACCTCAGCGCCCATGTCAGCGTGACGGACGAGACCGACTACGCGGCCAGCTTCTGCGTGGTGGAAGTGACCGCAAAAAACTAGTCTGGCCGGCCCTTGCGACGCTCTGCTTGCTGAAATTGAATCAATCGGCGGATTCGTGGAAACGGATCGCATTGCGACCCGCCTCTTTGGCCTGGTACATGGCCAGATCCGCCCAGCGCAGTATGTCCTCGGGCTTGGCTTCGTGGTCCACAAACAGCGATACACCGATGCTCGCCGTGCAGTGGTGTTTTACCGTGGTCTTCATGTCTGCGTCCGGTTGCGTGACGAGCACATAGGGTTTGGAAATGGCAGCGCAAATCTTTTCGGCAATGGCCTGGGTCAGTGACTCCGCCTCGAACCTGTTGGTGCTCAATGCGCTCAGTATCACGACGAACTCGTCGCCGCCGATGCGGGCGACGGTGTCCTCCGCGCGCATCAGCCGCTTGAGACGCCCCGCCACTTCGACCAGCAGCAGGTCACCCACGGCATGCCCGTGGCGATCATTGACGGGTTTGAAATTGTCCAAATCCAAAAAAATGAGTGCGTTGTAGCAACCACTGCGCTTGCTCCCCGCCAGGGTCTGCTTCAGCCGATCGCCCAGCAGGCGGCGGTTCGGAAGTCCGGTGAGGACGTCGTTGAACGCCATGTCATGCACTTGCGCTTCATTGCGTTTGCGCTCCGTGATGTCATACGAGACCACGGCCACGTTCTTGATCCGGCCCATGCTGTCCCGGATCACGCCACTGCGGGATTCCATGACACGCATGCCTTCTTCGTGGGGCAGCATGAACCGGTATTCCAGGTGCTGCCCGATTCCGGTGGCGACCGTCTTGCGGAAGGCCTGCACGACGCGGTCGCGATCATCCGGATGAATTTCCACGAAAGACGAGGTCCCGGCGGTCTTGATGTTGCCCAGCAGGCGCACGTACGACGGGCTGTTGTAGACCCGCACGCCGTTGAGGTCGAGCACGGCGACAAATCCGTCCAGGTTTTCAGTGATCAGGCGGAAGAACTCGCTTTGTTCGCGCAGCGCCGCTTCGGTCTTCTTGCGATCGGTGACGTCGCGCAGAAAGCCAAACATTTCTCCGTCATTGATGGCCGAGTAGGCCGCCGATACGTCCGCGTTCCACAGGGAGCCATCCTTGCGCCTGTGGATGGTTTCGAAGCGGTAGGCCCCGAACCTGACGATGTGTTCGGTGTTCGCCTTGACCTTTTCGGCACTTTCTCCCAATGCGGAGACCGGCATGCCCAGCAACTCTTCGCGGGCGTACCCCGAGAGGTTGCAGTAGGCCGCATTCACGTCCAGCACCAGTCCCTGTTTGGAGATGTGCAAGTAGCCATCCAGCGAGGTCTCGATCGCCTGGCGATGGTTTACCGATGTGCCGCGCGTACCCATTCAGAATCTCCTCATGTGCAGCACGTTCCGGTGCGTACCTCCAATGCCTGCGACGCCGTTTGCCTTTCGTGCTACCTCTTCTTCCGCGAGTTATACACCTGAACGCGCGTGCGCGTTCTGAACCGCCTGTCAACCCAGGCCTCTCACCAATTCCTGTGTCAACACCCCGGCCGGCACGTCCCGGCACCCCGCAACATTCTGCCCCGCCCACAGCGGTGAAAAGTCGCCGCTGCCCAAGCCCTCGGCCTTGGCGCGCAGCGGTGCCACGGCCGAGGTGGCCAGTGGAAAGCTTGGCGCCAGTGCGCTGAGGGGGCCCAGCTCGCGCACGATGCGGTTGACGATGCCACGTGCTGGGCGGCCGGTGAAGAGGTTGGTCAATGCGGTGTGGCGAGCGGTATCGCTTTGCAGCGCGGCGCGGTGCACGGCACTGGTCGTGGCTTCGGGGCATAGCAGGTAGGCCGTGCCGACCTGCACGCCCGCCGCGCCCAGGGCCAGTGCCGCGGCCACGCCCTGGGCGTCGGTAATGCCGCCAGCGGCAATCACCGGAATGCGCAGCGCGTGCACCAGCTGGGGCAACAGGGCGAAGGTTCCCCCCTGGGTGGTGAGGTCGTCCGACAGGAACATGCCCCGGTGGCCGCCAGCTTCGAGCCCTTGGGCGATGACGGCGTCCACGCCGTGGGCCTGCAGCCACAACGCCTCGTCCACCGTGGTGGCGGATGACAGTACCTTGGCGCCCCAGGCCTTTACCCGGGCCAGCAACTCGGGCGACGGCAAGCCAAAGTGAAAGCTCACCACCGGCGGCGCAAAGTCGGCCAGCACATCGGCCACCGCCGCGCTGAAGGGCAGGCGGGCCGGGGCCGTGGCGATGCTGGCCGGGTCTATGCCGAACTCGGCGTAGTAGGGCGCCAGCGCGGCGCGCCAGGCAGCCTCGCGTGCGGGGTCGGGCGCGGGCTGGGCGTGGCAAAAGAAATTGACGTTGTAGGGCCGCGTGGTTTGGGCGCGGATGGCGGCCAGTTCCTGGCGCAGCGCATCGGGCGTGAGCATGGCGCCGGGCAGGGAGCCCAGCCCACCGGCGTTGGACACGGCGACGGCTAGCGCGCTACCCTGCACACCCGCCATCGGCGCCTGGATGATGGGCAGCTCCGTGCCCACAAGGGTTTGCAGATTCATCATGGTTTGGGCCCTGGGTAGTCACTGCGCAGCAGACCGTATTGCAGCAGGTCATGGTACTGCCCCAGCCAGAATCCGGCCTGGCGTATGCGGCCCTCGTACTGAAACCCCAGCGACTGCACGCTTTTGAGGGACGCAGTGTTGTCCGGGTGCACCTGGGCTTCAATGCGGTTCAGCGCCATGTGGTCAAAGCCCCAGTCCAGCGCGGCCGTCAGCGCTTCCCGCATATAGCCCTGGCCCCAGAAGGGTTGCGCCAGCTCATAGCCCAGCGAGCAGCAGCGCCAGCCCCGGTTCCACTTGAAGAGGCCGCAAGTGCCTATCAGCGCGTCGCTGTCCGGCAACGCGATGCCCCAGCGCACGCCGGGATTGGGCAGCTTGCGCCAGGCGGCAAACGTCTCCACCAGTTTCGCGGCTTGCTGCAATTCCGTGAGGGGGTCGGTACCAAACCAGCGCATGGCCTGTGCGTCGCCATGGATGGCCAGCAGGGCGGGCGCATCGGCGGCGGTGATTTCGCGCAAGTGCAGGCGCACAGTCTGCAGGGAGGGGAAGTCGTTCATGGGTGGGGTGACAGGACGTTTCTTGCGGTTCGCGTAGTTTGCACCAAGCGGCTCGGGGTGGAAAGCTTGTATGCCAAATTGGCCTCCAGCCCTCGTACAATATGAGCATACAGCTACCAAATGTATAGCATTCACGCGCTACTGGAGTACACCCATGACCTTCCACGCCCCCCTCATCATCGACATCGCCGGCCTGAGCCTCAGCAAGCTGGACCGTCAGCGCCTGCAGCACCCGCTGGTGGGCGGCCTGATCCTGTTTGCGCGCAACTGGCAAGACCGTGCCCAGCTCACCGCGCTCTGCCGCGACATCAAAAAGCTCCGATCCGACCTGCTGATCTGCGTGGACCATGAGGGCGGCCGCGTGCAGCGCTTCAAGACCGATGGCTTCACCCACCTGCCGCCCATGCGTGCATTGGGCGAGATGTGGCTGGCGGCCCCCAGTGCGAAGCAGCACGCCGGGCCGCTGGATGCCACCAACGCCGCCACCGCCTGCGGTTACGTGTTGGGCGCCGAGTTGCGTGCCTGCGGTGTGGACCTGAGCTTCACGCCGGTTCTCGATCTCGACTACGGCAGTAGTGGCGTCATCGGCGACCGCTCTTTTGGCCGCGACCCGCGCGTGGTCAGCCTGCTGGCCAAAAGCCTGATGCACGGCCTGCTGCAAAGCGGCATGGCCAACTGCGGCAAGCATTTCCCCGGCCACGGCTTCGTCAAGGCCGACTCGCACACCGACATCCCCGTGGACAAGCGCAGCCTCAAAGCCATCCTGGCCGACGACGCCGCACCTTACCGCTGGCTCAACACGGTGACCACCAGCGTGATGCCGGCCCACGTCATCTACCCCAAGGTGGATATGCGCCCGGCGGGCTTCTCCAGCACCTGGCTGAACGACATCCTGCGCGGCCAACTGGGCTTTGGCGGCGCCATCTTCAGCGACGACCTGTCCATGGCCGGGGCCCGCCGGATTGACGGCAAGGCCGTCAGCTACACCCAGGCCGCCCTGGCGGCGCTGACAGCCGGATGCGACATGGTGTTGCTGTGCAACCAGTCCACCGCCAGCAGCGAGGGCGGTGGCAGCGCCGTCGATGAACTGATTGCCGGGCTGACCGAAGCCCAGCTTAAGGGTCAGTGGCAGGCCAGCGACGCCAGCGAGGCGCGTCGCCGTGCGCTGCTGCCGGTCACGCCCGCGCTGGACTGGGACGCACTGATGGTGGAGCCGACCTATATGCAGGCGCTGGACTGGCTGGTCTGAGATGGGGCACTGACGTGGGTTGGCAGTTTGACCGGGTGGCCTTTGACAGCGGTGCCTGGTGGCAGGTGCTGACAGCGCAGTGGGTGCATTGGGGCTGGATGCACGCGGCGGCGAATGGATTGGCTCAGTCCGACGAGATATGTGTATGAATCGCCCCGGGATTTGAGGAGGCTCCAACCTTTGAGAAGATGGAGTCATGAGCAAGAAATCAAATCGTTTTCCCGGAAGTACGCGAGCGCGCCGTGCGCATGGTGCAAGAGCACCGTGGCGAATATGCATCCCTGTGGGCTGCCATTGAATCAATTGCACCCAAGATCGGTTGCGTCCCACAGACCCTAAACGAATGGGTACGCAAGCAAGAGATCGACACTGGGCTGCGTGATGGCGTCTCCAGCGAAGAGCGCGATCGAATCAAGGCACTGGAGCGTGAGGTCAGGGAATTGCGCCGGGCCAATGAAATCCTCAAACTGGCAAGCGCTTTTTTGCCCAGGCGGAGCTCGACCGCAAACTCAAGTCTTGAAGGACTTTGTGAACAAGCATCGCCACACCTACGGGGTCGAGCCGATCTGCAAGGTATTGCAGATTGCCCCGTCAGGCTATCGGCGTCATGCCGCGTATCAACGCAAACCCGAGTTGCGCTGTGCACGCGCCAAGACGGATGACACCCTGATGCCTCGAATCCAGTAGGTCCGGCAGTCCAACATGCAGGTCTATGGTGCCGACAAGGTTTGGCATCAGATGAACCGTGAAGGCGTCCAGGTGGCACGTTGCACCATCGAGCGACTGATGAAACGCTTGGGGTTGCAGGGTGCGCGCCGAGGCAATGTCATTCGTACCACGGTATCTGATGCAGCGGCGCCACGTCCGCTGGACCGGGTCAATCGCCAGTTCAAGGCTGATCGCCCCAACCAGTTGTGGGTATCGGACTTCACGTACGTCTCGACCTGGCAAGGCTGGCAGTACGTGGCCTTTGTGATCGACGTGTATGCCCGCCGGATTGTGGGCTGGCGGGTAAGCAGTTCCATGCGAACGGACTTTGTTCTGGACGCCTTGGAGCAGGCTTTGTATGACCGTCAGCCCGATCACAATGCCTTGATCCATCACTCCGATAGGGGATCGCAGGGCGGATTCAACCAGTCGTCGCAACACTTACACAAGGAGTTGCTACGGGATTATCGAAACACGGCCGTTGCCGTCGTGGCATTCGACCGTACCTGGGTTCTGTTGGACGGCCCAACACCGGCCTCAATGGTGAGTACGAACAGTTCTGGGCAGTCATCGCTCAGGGCGAGTCGACCGATGATGCGGCGGTTGCTTGCGGAGTATCGACTGCCGTAGGGGCGCGCTGGTTCAGGCATGGTGGCAGCATGTACAAGTCCGTAACTTCAAATTCATCCGCTCGCTATCTCTCATTTGTCGAAAGGGAGGAAATCTCACTGCTCAATGCCCAGGGCCGTGGCGTCCGCGAGATCGCCAGGCGAATCGGAAGAAGTCTATCGACGATTTCACGCGAATTTCGGCGCAATGCGGCTACACGTGGGGGTTATGTCGAATACCGGGTCACGACCGCACAGTGGCACGCCAAGCGTCGCGCCCGAAGACCAAAGACTGCCAAGCTCGCCATTAATACTGTTCTACGCCGCTTCGTCCAGGACAGGTTGAACGGAGCGGTGAAGGTTGAGAGTGGCAAACGTATCGGTCCCAGGGGATCTTGGGCAGGCCGTCGTCACGGACCTCGGCAGGATCGGCATTGGGCGAGTTCTTGGAGCCCATAGCAGATCGCCGAGCGGCTGCGATTGGACTTCCCGAATGACGCTTCGATGCGGATTTCGCACGAAGCTATCTACCAGGCGCTGTACATCGAGGGCAGAGGCGCCTTGAGTCGAGACCTTTGCATGTGCTTGCGATCTGGTCGGCCATTACGAGTGCCACGCGCTCGCGTGCGGCGGCGTGGCAAGAGTTTCTTGACCGACGATGTGATGATCGACCAGAGACCCCCGCATGTCGAGCAGCGCCTCGAACCCGGACACTGGGAGGGCGACCTCATCATGGGTTTGGATAGCTCAGCCGTTGGCACACTGGTCGAGCGTTCCACCCACTACACGGTACTGCTCCATCTGCCCAGAATTGCAGGGCATGGCGCACCGCGACGCAAGCGTGGCCCCGCACTGGCCGGTCACGGGGCAGAGGCTGTCAATGACGCCATTGCAAAGGCGTTTAGAAAGTTACCAGCGAAGCTCCGCCGATCACTCACATGGGACCAAGGGGCCGAGATGTCGCAGCACATTCGTTTGCGTGCAGAAACAGGCTTGAAGGTCTACTTCTGCCAGCCTCGAAGCCCATGGCAGCGCGGAACGAAAGAGAACACAAACGGACTGTTGCGCCAATACTTCCCAAAGGGCACCGACCTATCGCGGTACAGCGCTGAGAAACTGGCGGCCGTGGCCAATGCGCTCAACAACCGACCGCGAAAAGTTCTCGGGTGGAAGACACCTGCGGAAGCAATGCGAGAGCATTTATCATCGCGGTGGCTCTAATCCGTTGCGACGACTGGTTGAATTCGCCCAGTATGTCTCCATCCTGTACACCGAGCGTCTCGCCCAAGCAAGTATAGAACCCTCGGTCGGCAGTCGTGGTGACAGCTACGACAACGCCTTGGCCGAAAAAATCAATGGGCTGTACAAGACCGAATTGATCCACCGCCGTGCTCCCTGGAAAACGAAGGAGTGACTGGAACTG
>ERZ724517.537-NODE-537-length-22698-cov-6.937597_pt1 | contig 22698 bp, 19 predicted proteins | sample MGYA00376050_ERZ724517 | MGnify/ENA primary metagenome ERZ724517 (study PRJEB28724, sample SAMN07190886) | activated sludge metagenome | isolation source: activated sludge of sewage treatment plant in Hong Hong | place: USA: Christiansburg, Virginia | collected... | reverse complement strand
GAGTACTTGGCTACGAACCAAGGGGTCGTGGGTTCGATTCCTGCCAGCCGCACCATAACTTAACTGTTATAGAAAATCAGCTTAGAGATCAAAAGTCTCTAAGCTGTTTTTCTTTGTGCGTTCGGTTTTCAACATGCTGAGAGTTTGGTTGCCGATCAATTGTCGTTGAGCTGGCGATGCATCGTGATCGGAAGATCAGCCTAGCCAACTTCCGTCAACCCTATACTCGCGGAATGGACGAACCAGTACATTCCGGCCCTTCTCGCAGTCGCACCAACGATCCGGCGCGCACCATGGCGGGCATTCTGGAGGTGGCCACCGCCGAATTTGCCGAAAAAGGTCTGGCGGGCGCACGTATAGATGAGATTGCCAACCTCACGCGCACCAGCAAGCGCATGATTTATTACTACTTTGGCAATAAAGAAGGCTTGTACCTGGCAGTGCTGGAGGAGGCCTATCGCAAAGTGAGGGCGACAGAGTCTGATTTGCACTTGGAAGACCTTGAGCCCGAAGAAGCCTTGCGGGCGTTGGTGGGGTTTACCTTCGATCATCACCATGGCAACACGGCATACATCCGTCTTGTCATGACCGAAAACATCAACCGTGGCATGTACTTGGCGCAAAGCCAGAATATCCAGGCGCTGAACCTTCCTGCCATTCAAGCCATCCGCAATCTTTATGACCGCGGCGTGACCTCAGGCGTATTCAGGCCAGGCCTTGACCCCGTGGATATTCACGCCACGATTTCAGCGTTGTCCTTTTTCAACGTATCGAATCAGCACACTTTTGGGTTAATTTTCAAACTGGATACGCAGGCCCCGCAAGCCCTGGCAGAGCGGCGCGCCAATGTGATCGAAGTGATCGTGCGCTATTTGCGCGCACCCTGACGCAAACCACCCCTTTAAGCATTGGCGTATTCCGACGCCTTGGCCCTCATCGGCTAACGAGTACGGGTTTTCCCTGTATTTAAAACTAACTAGTTCGTACAAAATTAAAAAAACGGAGACAAGCTCATGCTTCAGAAAATCATTGACTACTACTGCACAGCCATTGGCTACCTGATTGCCGCGGCCATGGCGTTGATGGTGGTGCTGGTATTTGGCAACGTGGTGCTGCGCTATGGTTTTAATTCCGGCTTCACGGTGTCAGAGGAACTGTCTCGCTGGCTTTTTGTGTGGCTCACGTTCCTGGGGGCGGTCGTTGCACTTCGTGACAATGCTCACTTGGGCACGGATATGTTGGTGGGCAAATTGGGTCCTCTGGGCAAGCGCATCTGCATGGGTTTGTCTTTGGGCTTGATGCTGTATTGCCTTTGGCTGCTGTTCAAGGGAAGTCTTGATCAGTTCAAAGTGAATGTGGACTCGACCAGTCCGGTGATGGAAGCCTCCATGGGCTGGTTTTACGCGGCAGGCATGGCGTTTGCCGTGCTGGGCGCACCCATACTGCTTCAAGACATCTATCGTTTGTTGACTGGTCAGATCGATGACGACCATTTGATGCTGATTCAGGAGTCGGAAGAGTCGCCGCACGGTGACGCCGACACGCACACAACGGCTACAAAACCCACACACTGACCGCGAGGCTCACCATGACCGTTATCGTATTCCTGGGTTCCCTCATGGCCGCCATGGCTTTGGGCGTACCGATAGCTTTTTCTTTATTGCTTTGCGGTGTGGCCTTGATGGTGCACATGGGCAATTTCGATGCACAAATATTGGCGCAAAACCTGCTGGAAGGCGCCAACAGCTTCCCGCTGCTGGCCGTACCTTTCTTTATGCTGGCTGGCGAAATCATGAATGCAGGGGGCTTGTCTCGCCGCATTGTGCAATTTGCGATGGCACTGGTGGGCCACATCAAAGGCGGTTTGGGCTATGTGACCATTGTGGCTGCCGTGATCATGGCGTCATTGTCGGGTTCTGCTGTGGCCGATGCGGCGGCATTAACAGCCTTGTTGTTGCCCATGATGGTGGCAGCCGGGCATGACAAATCCAGGTCTGCTGGCCTGATTGCGGCTGGCGGCATCATCGCACCCATCATTCCACCTTCTATCGGTTTTGTCGTTTTTGGTGTTGCAGGCAATGTGTCCATCAGCAAGCTGTTCATGGCGGGTATCTTTCCTGGCGTCTGGCTGGCAATTGCCTTGGTGGTTACTTGGTGGTGGCTGGTGCGTAGCGAACAATTGACACCGCCTCCTCGCAAGAATGCAAAAGAAGTTTTTGAAGCACTACGCCTGGCCACCTGGGCGCTGGTTTTGCCCTTCATCATTGTGTTCGGCTTGAAGTTCGGCATCTTCACGCCAACGGAAGCAGCGGTAGTCGCTGCCGTGTATTCGCTGTTTGTATCAACCGTGATTTACCGCGAACTCAATTTCAAAAAGTTGCTGCCGCTCTTCATTGCCGCGTCCAAAACCAGCGCAGTGGTCATGTTCTTGGTGGCGGCAGCCATGGTCTCGGCCTGGTTGATCACTGTTGCCAACCTTCCGGCCCAAATCGTGGAACTGCTGCAACCTTTGCTGGACAGCCCGCGCCTCTTGATGCTCTGCATCATGATGCTGACCATGGTGGTGGGCACGGCGCTGGACATGACGCCAACCATTCTTTTGCTCACACCGGTATTGATGCCTGTCGTCAAAGCAGCAGGCATTGACCCTGTCTACTTTGGCGTGCTGTTCATCATCAATAACGCCATTGGGCTGATCACGCCACCCGTCGGCACGGTACTGAATGCCGTGGCAGGGGCAGGAAAGATCGGCATGGATGAGGTGACCAAAGGTGTGATCCCTTTCATGATCGCGCAGTTCATCATCATGTTTCTGATGGTGGCTTTCCCGCAACTGGTGATGGTGCCTGCGCACTGGTTCTTTTGACCCGTCAAACGCTCTGGTTGCGTCTGGTACGCCGCACCCAAAGCCATTGATTCGCGTACTGAGTTTCCCCCTCCATTTTTTTGCAATTTCCATCCCTTCAGGAGACACACCATGAAACGTCTGTTGCTCAAGACCATCGCCGCCGCTGTTGCCGTTGCGGCCATCGCCGCGCCTTTTAGCGCCGCCCAAGCACAAGAAAAAACCATCAAGTTTGCGACGCAAAATCCCAAGGGTCACCCAATCGTGATGGGTATGGAAAAATTTGCGGAACTGGTGGCGGCCAAGTCCGGCGGCAAGATCAAAGTCAACCTGTTTCCTGGCGGCACGCTGGGCAGCGACCAGGCCAATGTGTCGGCCATTCAAGGCGGCACACTTGAAATGGTGTCCTTGAACTCCGGCATCTTGGCGGCTCAGGCCAAAGAATTTGCTATCTATGACTTCCCCTTCATCTTCGCAAACAGCAAAGAAGCCGACGCTGTGGTCGACGGCCCATTCGGCAAAAAATTGCATGCCAAGTTGGAAGAAAAAGGCATTGTGGGCTTGGCCTATTACGAACTGGGTTTTCGCGTTATCACCAACGGCAAACGCCCCATCACCAAAGTGGAAGACATTGCAGGCTTGAAGCTGCGTGTGATCCCTAACCCGATCAACGTGGATTGGGTCAAAGCTTTGGGTGCCAACCCCACACCGCTGCCATTTCCTGAACTCTATGCAGCGCTGGAGCAAGGCGCCGTCGATGCGCAAGAAAACCCGATTACCGTCATTGCAGCCAACAAATTGTTCGAGGTGCAGAAGTACGCTACGTTGACCAACCACCAGTACAACCCACAGTCGGTCATCATCAGCAAGAAGTTCTGGGGCAATCTGTCGGATGCTGAAAAGAAAGTCGTGCAAGAAGCCGCCCAAGAGTCGGCCAAGTTCCAGCGCGAGCAAGCCCGCAAACAATTTGCGGTTGCACTTGAGACGGTCAAAAAGGGTGGCATGCAGATATCCGAGCTGTCCGCTGCTGACGCGGCTAAGTTCCAAGACAAGATGCGCCCAGTGATTGCCAAATACGGCGTGACGGTCGGTCAAGACGTGGTGCAAGAAGTCAAGGCTGAAATCGCCAAAGTGCAGAGCGCGCCAGAAATCAAGCCTGCCGTGCCTGCCAAAGCTGCTGGCAAGAAAGCATAAGCCGCAAGCGGCGCCAGTCAACACCAAGGCCTGGCATGGCAAAACTGGGTATCGCTGTTGCGTGACCGTGCTGAACAGACCGGGCCAGCGATGCCAAAGAGGAAACAATGCCAGATCAGTGGCAGGCGCGACTGCATGCGTTTCCCCTGCATGCGGCGCAAAACATGGCTTAGGTTAGGTGTGTCGATAGGCAAGGCGGCAATATTCAAGTGCGTTGTGAAAACACCGTGCGCGGGAACCCCCATCAAATCAGAGAACAAGCATGATCACAGGCAACACCGAGCTCATCGCTCACATTGGCTACCCCACGCATTCGTTCAAAGCGCCAATGATTTACAACCCCTACTTTGACCACATCGGCGTCAATGCCAAGGTCATCCCCATGGGCTGCAAACCAGAAGACTACCCCGATTTTTTGCGCGCCTTATTCAAGCTCACCAACATCCGTGGCGCGCTGATCACCATGCCTCACAAAGTGGTCACCGTGGGGCTGCTGGATGAATCCACCCCTGCCGTGCAAATCGCGGGTGCCTGCAACGCCGTGCGCGTCGCTGAAGATGGACGCTTGCAGGGTGATTTGTTTGACGGCGAAGGCTTTGTGCGCGGCTTGCTGCGCAAAGGCTGCGAGTTGAAAGGCGCGCGCGTCCTGGTGGTGGGGGCAGGCGGCGTTGGGTCTGCCATTGCAGCCTCGTTTGCTGCCGCAGGCATTGGCAGTATTGGCCTGTTTGATGCGCGTAAAGAGTCCGCTGAGGGCTTAGGACTGCGCCTGAAAAAGCATTACCCATCGATTGAAGTAAGCACAGGTAGCAACGACCCGGCGGGCTTTGCTGTGGTCGTCAATGCCACGCCCATGGGCATGAACCTGGGTGATCCCCTGCCTATGGACGTCAGCCGAATTGCGCCAGATGCTTTTGTCGGCGAAGTGGTGATGAAGCAGGAGATGACCGCATTCTTAACCGCCGTGAAAGAGCGCGGTTGCCGCTACCAAATTGGCACCGACATGCTGTTTGAGCAAATTCCCGCTTACCTGGAGTTCTTTGGCTATCCCACCACCACGGCTGATGTTTTGCGGTCTTTGGCGCAGTTGACATACTGAGGTCCGGCAAGCCTTGACGTCCTGCGTAAGATGCGGGGATAACCCCATGGGGATGACGACCAGATGAGCAAAGCCTTTACCAAAGAATCTGACACAGACGACGAAGACGAAGGCGCGGGCCTGCCTGCATTGCCTGCGGGTACCAAAAACTACATCACCCCAGCGGGCTACCAGCGTCTGCGCGCAGAGCTATTGCAGTTGATGGATGAGGAACGGCCCAAAACAGTAGAGGCTGTGCACTGGGCAGCCCGCAATGGCGACCGGTCTGAAAACGGGGACTACATCTATGGCAAGAAGCGTCTGCGCGAGATCGACCGCCGCATTCACTTCTTAACCCGTCGTCTCGACATTGCTGAACCAACTGACCCGAGTGCGCACCATGGCGGCGACCAAGTTTTCTTTGGTGCAACGGTTTCTTATGCGGAAGAAAGTGGTCTTGAACGCACGATAACCATCATGGGCATCGATGAGGCCGACAACACCTTGAACCAGGTGTCGTGGATTTCACCGGTGGCTAGGGCTTTGTTAAAGGCGAGAGTGGGGGATGTGGTGCGGCTACAGATGCCCGGGGGAGTGCAGGACATTGAGGTGTTGTCTGTGACATACCCTGCACCGTCACGAGGCGACTCATAAGCGCATGCGAAACATCCCGCGATGCTCACCGCTTTGAGCGGTTTAGGTTGCTGAAGTCGCCCGGTAAGCCCGCAACACTGAACCCGTCCGCTTCAAGTTGCGCAGCACGTTCTCAAGATGAGCCGTATCCTGAACAGCTACGGTAAAGCGCAGATCGGTAGCGGCTTCGGCGTTGCCTTCGCCCATGTCGATGTGGGTGATATCGGCTTCAGCTTTGGTCAGCACTGATGCCACTTGGGCCAACACGCCTTTGCCGTTGGAGACTGTGACGACAATGCGCACTTCAAAGTTACGCACGCACTCGTCGGCCCATTCCACTGCGATAAAGCGTTCGCTGTCCTTGTGCTGCAAACGCTTGGCTACACCACAGTCTTCGCAGTGCACCACCAGGCCCTCGCCACGGCCCAGGTAGCCAACGATTTCGTCACCGGGCAGAGGCATGCAGCAATGGGCGTATTTGACAGAGGTGTTTTCCGAGCCATCCAGCAATACCGCGCCTTGTATGGTGGCTTCTGCCGAGGAATATCGCTCAGTTGAAAGCAAGACGGCATCGGGCTTATGACCCGCTTCGCCCAGCAAGACGACCAAACGCTTGGCAACGATGCCGGCAATGCGTTTGCCGAGGCCAATGTCCGTCAGCAGCTCCGTCACGGTGCGGTTGCCCGTGAAGCGAAGCAGCTTTTCCCACAGCGGCTGATTGGCGGCGTCTTCCAGCGGCAGTCTCTCAATACCTTCGGCGCGCAAGGATTGCGTGAGCAGCTTTTCGCCCAGACCCACTGACTCGGTTTGCGCCATGGTTTTGAGGTAGTGACGGATTTTGGAGCGGGCGCGGCCTGTTCGGACAAAACTCAGCCAGGCCGGGTTGGGCGTGGAGGACGGGTCAGTTTCAACGGCCACCACGTCGCCGTTTTTTAGCTCTGTGCGCAAGGGGACTTGTTCGCCACCAATGCTGGCGGTAACGGTGCGGTCACCCACATTGCTGTGAATCGCATAGGCAAAGTCGACGATGGTGGCGCCGCGCGGCATGGCCATGATCTGACCTTTGGGCGTGAACACATACACCGCGTCGGGGAACAGGTCGATCTTGATATGGTCCCAGAACTCGGCCGAGTCGCGGGTTTCGTCCTGGATGTCGAGCAGCGATTGAAGCCACTGGCTGCCCAGACGGTCAGACCCGCCACCATCGGGATGGTTCGCTTTGTAAAGCCAGTGAGCCGCGACACCTGCTTCGGCCACCATGTGCATGGGCTCGGTGCGCATCTGAAATTCAATGTTGATACTGGCTGGCCCCACCAAAGTGGTGTGCAAAGACTGATACCCATTGATCTTTGGGATCGCGATATGGTCTTTAAATTTGCCGGGAACAGGCTTGTACAACTGGTGCAATATGCCAAGCGCCGTATAGCAGTCAACCACATTGGGGACCACCACCCTGAACCCGTAAATGTCGGTGACCTGGGCAAAGCTCAGGTGCTTGAGGTCCATCTTGCGGTAGATGGAGTACAGCGTCTTCTCGCGCCCAGAAATTCGAACCTTAAAGCCTGCTTCGGCAAATACAGTCTCAAGTTCTTGCTTCATTTTTTGTAGCAAATCGCGTCTGCGGCTGCGCGCCTTCGCCACGGCTTTTGACAGGATCTGATATCGCCAGGGCCGCAGATGCTGAAAAGCCAGGTCTTGCAGTTCGCGGTAAGTCTGGTTCAGGCCCAGGCGGTGGGCTATGGGGGCGTAAATTTCGATGGTTTCAGACGCGATGCGTTGCCATTTTTCGCGCGGCACGTCAGACAGCGTGCGCATGTTGTGCGAACGGTCGGCCAGTTTGATCAGGATGACCCGCACATCGCGGGCCATGGCTAAAAGCATCTTGCGGAAAGACTCTGATTGGTTTTCTTCGCGGCTGTTGAACTGCAGCTTGTCCAGCTTGGTCAGGCCGTCCACCAGCTCGGCCACAGGGACGCCAAAGCGTTCAATCAGGTCGGCTTTGGTGCTGCCGCAGTCTTCCATTACGTCATGCAGCAAGGAGGCCATCAAGGCCTGGGCGTCCAGCTTCCATTCGGCGCATTGAGCAGCAACAGCAATCGGGTGCGTGATGTAGGGCTCGCCGTTTTTTCGTAGCTGCCCCAAATGGGCCTCATCGGCATAGCGGTAAGCACGCCGGATTTGGTCGATCTCGGCAGCCGACAGGTAGTCAAGCTTGGCCGTCAGCGCAGCAAAGCTGGCAGCCGCGGCATTGGCAGCAGCGGGGCTGGGTTTTGAAGGGGAAGCAGAAATACTGGAAGCCGAGGTCATGCTTTGAATATAGCGTGCCTTCGGCAAATTCGCAGGCCCGGCTGCGGCAAATCAAGGGCGAAAAAAAAGCGCCACTCAGTGGCGCTTGATTCGGGGCAAAGCCTGCTGGATCAGCCGGGTACTTTGCGCAGCATTTCCAGGCCGATCTTACCGTCTGCGATTTCACGCAGGGCTGTTACGCAGGGTTTGTTTTTGCTCTCGATTTTGGCGGTGTGGCCTTGGCTGAGCATGCGGGCACGATAAGTGGCCGCCAACACCAGCTGAAAGCGGTTGGGGATCTTTTCAAGGCAGTCTTCGACGGTGATACGGGCCATGGGGTGCTCCAGGGGAGTTAGGACAGATTAAGTGCTTGGAAGGTGCTTGCGCGGCGGCGGCGCTGGGCCGCGTACTTGAGCCTTTGGGCATGAATAATGGCTTTAAGGTCAAAAAGCGCCCGCTCAAATAACTCGTTGATTATAACGAAGTCAAAATCCTTGGCCTGCGCCACCTCGGTTCGGGCGTTGACCATGCGCAGATCAATCTTCTCGGGCGAGTCCTCGCCTCGACGCTCAATGCGGGCCCGCAGCTCTTCCAAGCTGGGCGGCAAGATAAAGATCAGGATCGCATTGCCAAACAATTTCTTGATCTGAAAGGCGCCTTGGTAGTCGATCTCGAGGATCACGTCGCCGCCCTCGGCAATCTTGGTCTCGATGGCCGCGCGTGAGGTGCCCGAGCGATGTCCGTGCACATTTGCCCATTCCAAAAACGCGTTTTGGGCAATCATGGCGTCAAACTCGGCGTCAGACACAAAGAAGTATTCGCGCCCATGCTTTTCCTGGCCACGGGGTGCCCGGGTGGTGTGCGAGATCGAGGGCATGACTTCGCTGTCCAGCTCGCGCAAGGCTTTGACGAGACTGGATTTGCCTGCACCACTGGGGGCTGCGACGACGAAAAGATTGCCTGGGTAGTCCATGAAGGTAGCGTCCTTGGCGCTTGTTCTATTGGGTAAAAGCTGATTTTTGAAGTTGCTCAGGCTATTCGATATTCTGAACTTGCTCACGCATCTGCTCAATTAACACCTTCATGTCCACGGATATGCGGGTCATTTCCAGTAAAGCAGACTTAGAGCCCAGCGTATTGGCCTCACGGTGCAATTCTTGAATCAAGAAGTCCAGTCGTTTTCCGATCTCGCCGCCTTTGCCCAGCAAACGCTCGATTTCGTCCAAATGGGACGCGAGGCGAGTGAGCTCTTCCGACACATCAATGCGGATGGCAAATGCCGTGGCTTCGGTCAATGCGCGGTCGCGGGCGGCTTCGGGAAGGGTTTGGCCGTCAGTCATGGCCATGGCTTCTTTCCAGCGGTCCAAAAAGCGCTGACGCTGCTGCTCGACCAGCTTGGGCACCAGTGGTGCGGCCGTTTGGGCAAGTTCGCGCAGGCTGGCCAGGCGGTCCAGCAGCATGGTGCTGAGGCGTTCGCCTTCGCGTGCGCGTGAATCCAGCAGCTGTTCCAGGCTTTTTTGGGCCAGCGCCAGCAAGTCGGCACCCAGATCGCTGGGTGTCACCGCCTCATTTCCACTCAAGCGCAGCGCATCGGCCACCGTGAGGGGGGCGGCATTGGGTAGCCAGCTGTGCACCCGGTTTTGCACCATGGCCATGTGCTGCAGCAGCTTGGGAGATGGTTCGGGCAGGGCGCTGTTCCCCCGCAAATCCAGGCTGGCGCGAAGCTCGAGCTTGCCGCGCTTGCAGCTGGCGGTGAGCAATTCGCGCAGTGCGGGTTCATGCTGACGCAATTCGTCTGGCAGCCGAAAGGAGATGTCCAGAAAACGGCTGTTAACGGAGCGGATCTCCATGCCCAAACGCACGCCTGAACTCGCCCCCGCTGTCGAGGCAGATTCAGCCCCCGCTGGCGTGGCTGATGCATTCAGAATTGCATCGTGGTCTTGTGCATGGGCATAGCCCGTCATGCTGTAAACTGGCATAACACCTTATGGAGAGTTTGGCTTAAGTTAAGGGAGTCGGCGATGTCGCCGAAGTGGCGTGTGCCACATCCTGAAGATGCTGCGATTATGTCAAAGGTAAAACCTTCCCCCTTGCCCCCCGATACCTTGATAGGTGGGTACAAGGTCGTCAAAAAGCTTTCTGCGGGTGGCTTTGGTCTGGTGTACCTGGCGCTGGACAAGCAAGGCCAGGAAGTTGCCATCAAAGAATACATGCCCACGTCGCTGGCGACGCGCAATCCGGGTGAGTTGCTGCCCCAGGTGCAGCCAGACAAGCTGTCCCTTTACCGTTTGGGCCTGAAAAGCTTTTTTGAAGAAGGCCGGTCTCTCGCTCAAATCTCCCACGCCTCCGTGGTGAGCGTGCTGAACTTCTTCCGCGAGAACGAGACCGTTTACATGGTCATGAACTTCCTGGAAGGCGGCACGCTGCAGGATTTCATCATCTCGGCCCGGGACTTAAAGAAGCAAAAAATCTTCCGCGAATCCACGATCCGCTCGTTGTTTGACGAAATTTTGCGTGGACTGCGCATCGTGCACCAGCACAAGATGCTGCACCTGGACATCAAGCCCGCCAATATTTTCATCACCGACGACAACAAGGCCGTAATGATCGACTTTGGCGCAGCGCGAGAAGTGCTGAGCAAAGAAGGTAACTTTATTCGCCCCATGTACACGCCCGGTTTTGCTGCGCCAGAGATGTACCGCCGCGACACCTCGATGGGGCCTTGGACCGATATTTACGCGATTGGTGCCTGTATTTACGCCTGCATGCAGGGTTACCCACCGCATGACGCGCCGCAGCGCCTTGAAAAAGACAAGCTTTCGCTGTCCTTGTCGCGCCTGCGCGGTGTCTACTCCGACAACCTGATTGAAGTGGTGGAGTGGTGCATGGCGCTGGACGCGCTGGAGCGGCCGCAGTCGGTCTTTGCCTTGCAAAAAGAGCTCAGCCGTGAAGGCGAGCGCAAGTACACCAAGCTTTCCGTTGCCGAGAAAATGCGCCTTCAGTTTGACGCCATGGTCAACGACACCAAGAAGAGTGTGCGTAAGGTGGCTGGCAAAACCAAATGAAGTTTTCGGTTTTCCAAGTCAGCCGAAAGGGCGGGCGCGAAAAAAACGAAGACCGCATGGGCTATTGCTATACCCGTGAGTCCGGTCTGTTTTTGCTGGCCGACGGCATGGGTGGCCACCCTGATGGCGAGCTGGCCGCGCAATTGGCATTGCAAACCGTTGCCGCGCTTTTTCAAAAGGCAGCCAAGCCAGTTGTCTCTAACGTACCAGAGTTTTTAACGACGGCCTTGATGGCCGCACACCACCAAATTGTGCGCTTGGCCACTGAGCGCGGCATGTTGGACAGCCCCCGAACGACGCTAGTGGGTGCCGTACTGCAAAACGGTGCGGCGCATTGGGTGCATTGCGGGGACTCGCGCTTGTACCTGGTGCGAGACGGCGCCTTGCTAACCCGTACGCGTGATCATTCCTATGCCGAGCAAAAAGACCTGGGCATGATTCGCCTGGAACTGGTCAACCGAAACATCCTCTATACCTGCCTGGGCTCGCCTTCAAAACCTGTGTTTGAAGTGACTGGCCCTATGCTTTTGCAAAATGGCGACCGCTTGATGTTGTGCTCGGACGGCTTGTGGGACCACCTCAGTGAGGCTGAGATTGTCCAGCAATTGTCGCAATTGCCCGTGGGCGAAGCGGTGCCTGAACTGGTAGAGCGGGCGCTGCGCAAAGGCGGCGGCAAATCTGACAATGTCACCGCCATCGCAGTCGAGTGGGAAGTGCCAGACGTCAATGACACCAACCTCGGCGTGACGACCGGTGGCATCAGCGAAGGCGTGTTTGCCTCCACCATCCAGGCCGGCGGTCTGGAAGGTTTGGCAGACGACTTTGACGACGCGGCCATTGAGCGGTCGATCGCCGAAATCAACGAAGCAATCCGGCGCTCCGCCGAGAGAAAAATTCAGTAAAACCATGACAGCAAACCTGCGCGGCACCCGTGCTGCAGATCAACTGCGCCCCGTGCGCATCACCCGTGGCTACACCATCCATGCCGAAGGTTCGGTATTGATCGAGTTTGGCAACACCAAAGTGCTGTGCACTGCATCGGTGGAAGAAAAAGTTCCTGGCCATAAGCGTGGCAGTGGCGAAGGCTGGGTCACTGCCGAATACGGCATGCTGCCCCGTGCCACCCATACCCGCAGTGACCGCGAAGCCGCACGCGGCAAACAAAGCGGCCGCACGCAGGAAATTCAACGCCTCATTGGCCGTGCCCTGCGCGCCGTGTTCGACCTGAAAAAACTGGGCGAGCGCACCATTTATGTGGATTGCGATGTGATTCAGGCTGACGGCGGTACCCGAACCGCCAGCATTACCGGCGCCTTTGTGGCTGTGCAAGACGCTGTGAACAAGCTCATGGCGCAGGGCAAGATTGCCGAGACACCTATCAAAGGCAGCGTGGCGGCCATCTCGGTTGGCTTGCTGGAAGGCACTGCCTTGCTGGACCTGGAATACACCGAAGACTCACAGTGCGACACCGACATGAATGTGGTGATGACCGACGCAGGACATTTCATTGAGGTGCAGGGCACGGCTGAAGGTGCTGCCTTCACGCGCCGGGAAATGGACACTTTGTTGGTTTTGGCTGAAAAAGGCATTGGCGAATTGGTCAATCTGCAGCGCCAAGCCTTGGCGCAAGCCTGATCACATTCAGGGTGACGCCATGAAGCTGGTTTTGGCCTCGAACAATGCAGGCAAACTTGTCGAGTTACAGGCGCTTTTTGCCCCACTGGGTGTCGAGTTGGTGCGCCAAGCTGATCTGGGCATTGGCGAAGCGGACGAGCCGTTCAAAACTTTTGTCGAAAACGCACTCACCAAAGCGCGCCACGCCGCCTTGCACAGCGGCTTGCCCTGTATTGCGGACGACGCAGGCTTATGTGTGGACGCCTTTGATGGTCAGCCGGGTGTGGATACCGCCTACTACGCGACGCAGTTCGGTCTGCCCAAGAGCGACGCCAACAATGTGCGTGCCTTGCTGGACAACCTGAAGGGCCAAACCAACCGCCGCGCGGCCCTGGTCAGCACGCTGGTGGCCGTGCGCCACGCGGCAGACCCCGAGCCGCTGATCGCTGTGGGGCGCGCCATTGGCCAGATCACCGCCGAACCCATTGGCGACGGTGGTTTTGGCTTTGACCCTGTGATGTTCTTGCCCGAACTGGGCAAGACCTTTGCGCAAGTGACACCAGAGCTCAAAAACGCCCACAGCCACCGTGGCAAGGCCGCGCAAGAGATGCTTCGCCAGATGCGCGAGCGCTGGTTCTGATGCAAGCAACACAATCTGCGCAGCAGTATTTGCGCCCCGGGTTGTTGCAACTCAGCGCCTTACCGCCCTTGTCGCTCTATGTGCACCTGCCCTGGTGCCTGAAAAAATGCCCGTATTGCGACTTCAATTCGCATGAGTTTCGTGGTGCTGACGGGGTACTGCCAGAGCAGGCCTACTTGGCGGCCTTGATGGCTGACCTGGAATCTGCCTTGCCACTGATCTGGGGGCGAACAGTACACAGCATTTTCATTGGAGGCGGCACGCCCAGCTTGTTCTCTCCAGAGTCCATTGACGAATTGCTGGGCAATATCCGGGCGCGACTCAAACTGGACGCCGATTGCGAAATCACCTTAGAGGCTAACCCCGGCACCTTCGAGAAAGACCGTTTTAAAGCCTTTCGCCGTGCAGGCGTCAACCGCCTGTCAATCGGGGTGCAAAGCTTTCAGGACGAATACCTCAAGGCCTTGGGCCGGGTGCATGACAGCGCACAGGCGCTGGCGGCAGTGGAAGAAGCGGCCAATTCGTTTGATACCTTCAACCTAGACATCATGTATGCCTTGCCAGGGCAAACGCTATCAAAACTAGAGCAAGATATCAAGACAGCACTTGCCGTAGCACCTAAACATTTCTCGATTTACCACCTGACGATCGAGCCCAACACCTACTTCGCCAAATTTCCGCCGCAAATCCCTGAGGACGACATGGCCTATGCCATGCTGGACCGCATCACGGAGATGACGGCTGAGGCGGGGTTGCAACGCTATGAGGTGTCGGCCTACGCGCAAGAGGGGCACCGGTGCTGGCATAACTTGAACTACTGGCAGTTTGGCGACTACCTGGGTATCGGCGCGGGTGCCCACAGCAAGCTGAGTTTTCCGCACCGCATCGTGCGTCAGGAACGCTTGCGCGACCCGCGCCTCTACATGGCGGGTGCTGGCAGGGGCGAGCCGCTGGCCAATGAAACCGAAGTAGGGCGCGCCGACCTGTCGTTCGAGTTCATGCTCAACGGCATGCGCCTGCTGGACGGCGTCAGCCTGCAACACTTTACCGAGCGCACCGGTTTGCCGTTGACCATGATCCAGTCAGCCTTGACAGAAGCCGAGCAAAAAGGTTTGATCACCCGCACAGCCACCCGCGTCCAGCCCACGACCCGAGGCATGGATTTCTTAAGCGATCTGCAGACTCTTTTCTTACCTGGCTGATCGGTCTACGTTGCCGCGCCAGTCCTCAGCTCCACAAATCAATTGGCGGATCGTGAACCAAAGCTTTGAGGATGTCCGAGCGCGACACAAACCCCAGCAGTTCATCGCGCTCATTCACGACAGGCATCCCGGGAAACCCCGTGTCGAGCAGAACCCGTGCCAGACGGCGTAAATCGGTCTCCGGGGTCACGCCAGCCACGGGACTGATCATCACCGCGCTGATCGGCTGCATCAGCAAAGCACGCCAAACCAGTGAGGCTTGATCGGGTGAGGGGAGCCGCTCCAAGCTCATTAGCTCAGCGCGCGTCAGCATGCCAACCAGCTTTTGGCGCGAGTCAACGACAGGCGCTTGGCCGATGCCACCGTCCAGTAAAAATTGCCAGCCATCCTGCACTGTCGCGTTCAACGGGACTGCAATGATCTTGGTGCTCATCACATCCTTCACCGTGACCAGCGCTTGTCGCTGTGCGGGTTTAGGGGCTTGAATCTGGGCGTATTCATGACGAGCATGTTGCGCGTGTGGTGGCGTGACTGTGTGGCCGCTGTGCTGTTCCGCCTCGGCTTGAATTTGGCTGGCCTGCGTCTGAAAGTGATCCACCACGCGGTCGAGCTTGCGCGCTCCCGTCAGCCCCAGCGTGCGCGACACCCGTTGAAATTCCTCCAGCGAGCCACCAAACACCTTGCCACCCGTGCCATAAACTGAAAACATCACCGATCCTTGCCGCCATCAGCCATACCGCAAGCGTGCCCCGGAAGTGCCCAGGACGTCAAGGTGGGCATTGATTTTTGAGGTTTGTGCAAATCTAGCCCAAACACCCGGTTAGAATCACGGCCTTCAACTATGGAAGCTTGGCAGAGCGGTTGAATGCACCAGTCTTGAAAACTGGCGAGGTTTAACGACCTCCGTGAGTTCGAATCTCACAGCTTCCGCCAATTCTCAGTAAGTCATTGATTTGTATTAAAGTCCTTTAAATTCAAAGGCTTAAAAATACGAGGTGTGCCAATTATGTGTGCCACACGAGTGAATCTTGACTTGCCGCAATATTTCTACATCCCCCTTAACGCGACGACTAGAAACTACTACGTTTGCCTAACGCCGCCAAAGGCGCTGCATCACATCGTAGGTAAGCAAAAGTACCGTCGGTCGACAGGCACCGCTGACTTGCGTAAGGCAAAGCCAATCGGTGCAAGGCTTATTGCCGAAAAATTGGACGAGTGGAGCCAATTGCTTGCACGCTCAAGAACTACCCAACCTGCATCGAAAGCTCTATCGAGAAGAACGGTGGAGTTCATATGTGCAAAGCGCCTCTATCAGTGGATGCACATCGACGAGCTTGGCCGCTATGGACAAGGATACGACGAAGCGGGATTGACGAAATTGCAAGGCATGTTAGATGTCACGGAACGGGCGATGCGCTCCATCATTGCTCGGGCAAAGTTGTCGCCGGAGTGGGAGGGTACGCTCGAAATCCTCGACATTTGGTGCAATCAGATAGATGTTTCTGTCAGCCGCTCCGACCCACTGTATGCCACGCTCGTGAAAGACTTCGCAAGGGTTGAACTCGAAGGTGTACAGCTTGTGCAGAGCCGGAACCAGGGAAATGCGGTCGCTACGCCAAAGCCACCTTCCTCCGCCGTTGGTTCTGAAATGAGCGAAATGACGGAGGTTTACCGCGAGCACCTGCAGGCTTCTAGAAAAGGCAAGAGTATTTCAACGGCAGTAGGACTCTGGACCCGGTTTGTAGACTACCTGGGTGACGCCCCAATCGAAGCGATTCAGCCTGAGGACATTTACAACTTTCTCAAGCATGGACTGCTTAACCCCGACACCCTTTGGTCCATGAAATACACCCACGGCGTAGTGCGGCGAACCATTAGGTCAGTCCTATCGCTGGCAATTACAACGGGACGCAGGCGGGGTGCAAATCCGGTCGATAGTGTGACCGAGTTATACAAAATCTCGGAGGATGAAGAGCAGGAACGCCTAAGTCCTCGCCGCCCATATTCAGATGCCGAACTAAACAAAGTCTTTGCGTCGGACTGGTATGCACCTGGCTCGCCCAGGTGGAATGGAAAGATGGCTACGGATTTAGGTGCCCGATATTGGACGCCCTTGATTTGCATGTACCACGGTAACCGCGTGGGCGAGGTAATACAGCTTGTTGCGTCTGACTTCACCTTTGAAAATGACGTGCACTGCATGAACATTCAAGAAGATGTGGCAGGCGGACAACCCGAGCTAATCGCGGCGGGGGTCAAGCGCAGCCTCAAGAACGTATCTACTGCGCGTGGGGTGCCAGTTCACCCCCAACTCATAGCGTTGGGACTCCTGGAGTTCATCCAGTCGCGCCGCGATGCTGCAGGCGCTAATGCCCTACTCTTTCCATCTTGCGTCCCGCGACCTGGCGGGGCGAGGCCAATTCTTGGGCGCTCTTACGAACAGGCTTACCTGCGATTTGTCAACGACGATATCGGCAAAGGGCTGGGCAATCATGGGTACAGGCATCAGCTCGAAGACCGCATAAGAAACGTGCAAACACCCGGCCACCAATGGCCGGCAGGACTCGGACAGCAGTACACAGGCCGCAAATCCACGCGGGCAGTTGACCTAGCGCATGTGGCGAAAGTCGGCAGCGAGACTGATTACGGGGAAGGCTACACGCCGGAGCTTATGCTGATGTACGTGAAGTCGCTGGACTTTTCACGCATCAAGCTGCCTGTACCCTACGCTCAATGGTTGCCGTCCGGCAAATCTCATTGAGGCAACAGCCGGAAGGCCTGGCTCTGCGACCGTCTTGCAGACCGTCGCAACGATGCAGACGGTACAAGCAGACGCTTGAACCGTGGGGGAACGTGGCGCAACCGCTCAACGGCCGCGAGGGCGGCACGCGGTATTACGGGCTGGACGCTCGTATCCACTCTCAATACCGCGCACCTGACCATTGTCCATGCCTGTCGGCACTCCCAAAGGTCGGGCACCCCGCTTTGAGGACGCCGATGTTGTTGCCGTTGGCACCGCCCTCGTCTCGGCAGTACGCCGCGCCCAAACCAAGGTGCCCGACCTTTGCAAGGTCAGGTGCGTGGATGCGCTGCTGTGCAGCTTTCCCCCACTGCGCCACCGACCCGTGGGCGGGTCTATTTTCACTGGGGTGAAAATTGGCTTGCGGCTCCCCCAGCCGTCAACCTACAGGTTGACTTGGCGCAGTTCACCGCCCCTGTGGGCAGGGTGCGTTATCACTGTGATACGGCTGTCGCCTATCCCCACGCCCGCGGCGTGGCTCCCGAGGCCACTGTGCCAGCCTCTATCATCGCGCCCATGGATAAAAACAATGCGATAGAGGCGTTCATAAAACGCTGGCAGGGAGTGACCGCAAGCGAGCTTGCAACCGCCCAGAGCTTCGTCATGGAGTTCTGCGAGCTGCTGGGCGTGGCAAAACCGCATCCCACCCCAGAGCAGGACTACATGTTCGAGCGCCCCGTGACCTTTGCGCACGGTGACGGCTCCAACAGCGCCGGACGGATTGACTGCTACCGGCGCGGCCACTTCGTGCTGGAAGCCAAGAAGCTTAAGGCCGGTGCGCACACCAAGGGCTTTGATGACGGCCTGCTACGCGCCCGCAGCCAGGGCGAAGCCTATGCCCGCGCCCTGCCTGCTGCAGACGGTCGCCCACCCTTTGTCATGGTGGTAGACGTTGGAACGGTCGTAGAGGTTTACGCGGAATTCAGCCGCAGCGGTGGCACCTACATTCCATTTCCGGACCCGCGCAGCCACCGCATTGCCTTGGCTGACTTGGCCCGGCCAGAAATACTGGAGCGTTTGCGCCGCATCTGGACCGACCCGGAAAGCCTCAACCCGGCACGCATCAGTGCCGAAGTCACCCGGGAGGTCTCAGGGCGCTTGGCGCTGTTGGCACGCTCACTGGAGCTGGACGGACATGTGGCACAGCATGTTGCTGCTTACCTCACCCGTTGCCTGTTCAGCATGTTTGCCGAGGACGTTGCACTACTACCCCAAGGCGCATTCTTGGGGCTGCTGAAAGCCCACCGCACAGACCCGACAGCTCTGCAACAGATGCTGCGCATCTTGTGGGCTGATATGGACGTGGGTGGCTTCACCGCTGCACTGGTTAAGCCGGTGCTCAAGTTCAACGGTAAGTTGTTCAAGGGTGCGAACGCCGATGGCTACAGCCTGTTACTCACGACGGAACAGATTGACCTGCTGATATTGGCAGCGCAGGCAAACTGGCGCGAGGTAGAGCCTGCCATTTTTGGTACGCTGTTGGAGCGAGCGCTTGACCCGACGGAGCGCCATGCTTTGGGTGCGCACTACACTCCACGGGCATATGTGGAGCGCCTGGTGCTGCCCACCGTTATGGAGCCATTGCGTGCTCAGTGGGGCAACGCCCAGGCCGCAGCATTGCTACTGGCCCATGAAGCAGCAGAGCTGGAGGCTAACCCGCCCGCAGTGAAGACCAAGAAGGACTTCGCCGCGCTGGACCGGCACAGCGCCGCCGTGCGTGCCAAGTGGAAGGAAGCACGCCAGCAGGTCAAGGATTTTCACCACCGGCTGTGCACTCTGCGCGTGCTGGACCCCGCCTGCGGAAGTGCCAACTTTCTGTACGTCACGTTGGAACACCTCAAGCGACTGGAAGGCGAGGTACTGAATCAGCTCAATGCATTGGGCGAGACGCAAGATGCACTGGACTTAGGCCGTGAGACCGTGAACTTGCAGCAGTTGCGAGGAATCGAACTCAACGAACGCGCAGCCGCTTTGGCAGAACTTGTTCTCTGGATTGGTTTCCTGCAATGGCATATCCGGTCATTCGGCAACAGTAGCGTTGCCGAACCCGTGGTGCACGATTACGGCAACATTGAACACCGTGACGCGGTGCTGGACTACGACAGTATGGAGCCGATGACAGACGAGGCAGGTAGCCCTGTGATGCGTTGGGACGGCGTGACCACCAAGACACATCCGGCCACAGGGCAACAAGTTCCCGACGATACGGCAATGGTTGTGCAGTGGCGCTATGTCAACCCACGGCAGGCCCAATGGCCTGCCGTGGACTTCATCGTGGGAAACCCGCCTTACCTTGGCGCAGGTAAGGAGATGCGTGAGGCCTTGGGTGATGGCTATGTGGATGCCTTGCGAGGTGCGTGGCCCAAGGTCCCAGAGAGCGTGGACTTTGTAATGTATTGGTGGCACCGCTCCGCCGAGTTGGTGAGTGCCGGGCAAACCGAACGCTTCGGCCTAATTACGACTAACAGCCTTCGCCAAACCTTCAACCGGCGCGTGGTGCAGATGGCTTTGACAGAAGGCATCACCCTGCAGTTTGCTATACCAGACCATCCATGGGTGGATAACGCCAATGGAGCAGCCGTTCGCGTTGCATTGACAGTAGCGGGGGTTGTCCAGGGCCCCGGCAAATTGCTCACCGTTACCAGTGAATCTCCAGGCGAGAACGGCGAAGTGCAAGTTGAGATGACACAGAGGCAAGGTCTGATTCACGCCGACTTGCGCATTGGCGCAAACGTGGCCGCAGCTAAGGCCCTGCAGGCGAATATGGACTTAAGCAACCGTGGTGTCCAGCTCTTTGGTGCTGGCTTCATCGTGACGCCGGAAGAAGCCGCAGGCTTGGGCCTGGGGACGGTACCAGGTCTTGAAAAACATGTCCGTCAATACCGAAACGGCCGCGACCTGACCAGCACGCCCCGTGGCGTGATGGTGATAGATATGTTCGGCCTAGGTGTTGACGACGTACGGGCCAAATTTCCGGCTGCTTACCAATGGCTATTGGAGCGGGTCAAACCAGAGCGTGACCATAACAATCGCGAAAGCCGTCGTAGGAACTGGTGGCTGTTTGGCGAAACCAATCCCAAGTTACGCCGACAGCTTAAGAGCTTGCCTCGATACATCGCCACAGTAGAAACCGCCAAGCACCGGGTCTTTCAGTTTCTGGATATCAATGTCTTGCCCGACAACAAGCTGGTTGCCATTGCATTGAATGATGCACTGCATATTGGCGTCCTTTCCAGTCGGGTTCACGGTGCATGGGCGTTGGCTGCAGGCAGTTGGTTGGGAGTGGGCAACGACCCCGTATATGTCAAGTCTCGATGCTTTGAGGCATTTCCATTTCCAGGTGAAGACACCGGCCTGACACTACAACTGGCAGAGCGCATTCGTACTCTGGCGGAGCAACTTGATGCCCACCGCAAGGCACGCCAGGCCGCGCACAGCAGCGTGACCATCACAGGCATGTACAACGTGCTGGAAAAGCTGCGCAATGGCGAGGCGCTGACCGCAGCCGAGCGGGCATTGAACGAAAACGGATTGGTGAGCGTCTTGCAGAGCCTGCACGACGAGCTGGACGCCGCTGTGTTAGCCGCCTATGGCTGGACTGACTTGTCGTTGCCAGCGGACACCGACGCCCTGCTCCTGCGCCTTGTAGAACTCAACGCGAAGCGAGCCACCGAGGAAGCGGCGGGGACTGTTCGGTGGTTGCGGCCTGACTATCAGCGCGGCACTGGCCAGGGCGAACAATCGGCAATCGAGGGAAGCGCAGAGGTTGACAGTGACGCCGACGAGAGTGCCCCGGCGGCAGTGGTGCCGACCATTGCACCGAAGCCATGGCCCACCGGATTGGCCGACCAAATCAAGGCCGTAGCCGACGTACTCGCAGATGCAGGTACCAGCCTCGACCTTGACGGTCTGGCTGCACGCTTTACCAGCAGGGGCCGCTGGCGTGAACGCCTACCCACCATATTGGATGCCTTGGTGGCGCTGGGCCGAGCCCGCACCCAGGATGGCGGCCGCTGGGTTGATGCTGGACGGTGAAGCCCGCCACGCGCCACGAATGCGGGTAACTGCAACCCGGTAATGGCAACTGGGTTGCTCTAACCACGTTGTGGCAACCGGCTTGCTTCTACCGGGCAGGTCTGCCCCACAAATAACAAGTAATCCCAAAGAAGAACTTCTTTAAAAAATATAAAGAAAAACGAAGGCAAAAAAGGCGGGCGCAGTTGGCCCGCCGTGGGAAGAATGGGAAAGGGCGCTGAGCGCCCCGGCAAAGGGGATGCAAAGAGTGCCGCGAAAATTGGCGTTCACTCGAAGTCCCCAAGGTCTTCAACGTCAAAATCTTCATTTGGCGTGGGAGGTTTTGTCGAAATCGGTTTCTGCGCAGATTTCTTACGCCGCTCTGCAGCAATGCTACGTTTCTCAGCGATAGCAGCAACGCCTTCCTTAATCCGTTTACGTGTGGGGCACTCAAACAGAATTTTGAATCCGCGTCCGAACGGCTCACGCGTGATTAATCCGAGCGTTTCTAAGTCAGCTAGATGCCCGCGCACGTTACTCTCGTCTTTGCCAGTGAGTTTCGCGACGTGCGATGCTGCATATGTCGTGTTTCCTTCATAGTGACACGACGCGAGCGCGACATATGCATAGAACGTCGCATTGTCTATGCAGTCCACTAAATTAAACAGCAAGCTGCGCGGTATGCAGAAGAAACCGTTTTCACCGTAACGCTCGTACCAACGGTTGTTCTTTTCGCAAGGCACGCGGTTACGTTTGCGCTTCACTCTGACGTCTCCGTTTCGAGTGCCTGCTCAAGCCACGAATCGACCTCAGAAATGCAGTAAAACACAAGGCGGCTGCCTGGCAGGCGACGGGCCTTAGGAAAGTTGCGATGAACGCACCAGGTTTCGAGCGTGCGTGAGCTTATGCCTAGGGCGTCAACCAGGGCAGATTTAGGTATGAATTTATCCATTTTGAATGTCCGATTGCTGCGGCCTCGGGCCGCACCGGGGCAGGTTGGCTTACCGTACCCAGCTCGTGTAGAGAAGCTTTTTATCTCTCGCGCAACAACGCGCAGTTAAATTCCCGCGATTTGCAAATTCTCCTGGGCATCCAAAATTTATTGGGTATCAAGAGTGAATTTAATTTGATTAGGGAGTTGTGAAGGCTTTATAAAAATATTAAATTCATTTTCTATAAACGAATTTAATTATTGCAACTAGAACTTTTTCAAGAAATGCTTGATAAAAGCAAGTTTGTGCGCCTCGGCAATGCAATCCATTGCAAAAGTGAAAGGGTCGAAAGCACTTGGGTCAAGCATTAACGTTGGAATAATTAAATTCGTTTATAG
>ERZ724517.536-NODE-536-length-22701-cov-16.343858_pt1 | contig 22701 bp, 21 predicted proteins | sample MGYA00376050_ERZ724517 | MGnify/ENA primary metagenome ERZ724517 (study PRJEB28724, sample SAMN07190886) | activated sludge metagenome | isolation source: activated sludge of sewage treatment plant in Hong Hong | place: USA: Christiansburg, Virginia | collected... | reverse complement strand
AATGGAAAACTTGGAGTTACGTCAACCCCAAATCAAGACAATCCATTAATGGATGTTGCAGAAGTTAAAGGCTTTCCTTTATTGGGTTTAGATGTTTGGGAACATGCATATTATTTAAAGTATCAAAATAAACGTGCCGATTATGTGGCCAATTTTTGGAAAATTGTAAACTGGAATTATGTTGAGCAACGTTTTAATGAATATAGAAAAAAGTAATTAAAATATAGAAAAATAAAGAGGGCATTCAATGTTGAATGCCCTCTTTATTTTTTATCGAATCCATTTAATGCTAAACCAAAAGTTGCTTAATAAACTACCTGCTGTTAAAGAGGAGCTTGCGTTAAAACCAGAATATTTTCTTTCGTAATTGTTAAGTGCAAAATCGTTACTTGTTTCTTTACTATTGAAGTAACCAATACTGCCAATACTATTTAATGCAGCTTCTACAATTAAATTTTTCTTTAACTGATAAGTAAATCCAGGTGTTATATAAACACTAATACCATAACCATTATTGGTCGATGTATAATTATTTGAAGGAGCTAGTGTGCTTTCGTTTACTGATTCTCCAAGATTATAGTTGCCATAAAGTATAACATCGTAATAAAAGTTTAATTTGGGTTTTATTTGAATAAAGTTTCTTGTAACATAGCCTATGCCAACTTCATGAATATTTCGAATATTTTTTCCAAAATTAATAGGCGTTGAATTTAGTGCTTCAGTTGTGTTTTTAAAATTTGAGAATGTATAATTTAATCTCCAACCATTAGCTTTCTTTGATGAGATAAATTTTAAAGCACTAAATCCCAAACCAATTGAAGTAGCATTTTCTTTTCTTTCGTAAATGGGTTGGCTGTAATTGTTTTTTTCAGTTGAGTTATTGGTATTAAAACTTAAACTTGGTCCAATTAATTTTTGGCCTTGTGTAAATTGTGCATTGGCAAATCCAATACTTAGGCTTCCAATTGCAATAAGTAACATTTTTTTCATACATATTTTTTTTGGTGAATTAACAAGACCACAATTTTAAACGAAACATTGTTAACCAATTTATAAATAGTAAATTATTTTTTTCATGTGTGTGGGTGTTGAATTATCATTTCTAGCTTCTTCATTTCAAAGCTTATTTTTGTAAAACAAAATACCTGTTTTGCAAAAAGCCCAACAAAATTTTAAAGTACAACTTATTATTACTTTGCTAAGTGTAGTATTGTTTGTTGTAAAGATTGTGGCTTATTCTTATACCCATTCCTTGGCTATTTTAACAGATGCATTGGAAAGTATTGTAAATATGATGGCAGGCTTTATTGGCTTATTTGCATTGTTTGTTGCAGCCAAACCAAAAGATCAAGATCATCCGTATGGGCACGGAAAAGCTGAGTTTGTTTCGGCAGCTGTAGAAGGTACTTTAATTATTACTGCAGGCCTTTTTATTATTTATCAAACCATAGAAACATTTTTTACACCCACACATGTACAGCGTTTAGATGTTGGTATTTGGTTAATTGCAAGTACTGCCATTGTTAATTTTATAGCAGGTACAATTTGTGTTGCAATTGGTAAAAAAAATAATTCATTAGCACTCACATCAAGTGGAAAACATTTGCAAATAGACACCTATTCAACTGTAGCCGTTATTGTGGGCATTTTGCTTATGTTGTACACAAAATTGTTTTGGTTAGATAAAGCAATTGCTTTTGTTTTAAGCTTTATTATTTTATACAATGGTTATAAAATTATAAGGGCATCGTTAGCAGGAATTATGGACGAAGCCGATACTGCTTTACTTGAAAAATTGGTAACATTATTAAACGCCAACAGAAAAGAAAATTGGATTGATTTGCACAATTTACGTGTAATTAAATATGGTAGTTTATTGCATATTGATTGTCATTTAACATTGCCTTGGTTTTTAAATATTAACGAAGCTCACAAAGAAATTGATGAATTAACTGAACTTATATCAAACAACTTTGGTAATACTGTAGAGTTTTTTGTGCATACCGATGGTTGCTTAGATTTTAGTTGTACCATTTGCAGTAAGTTAGATTGTGTACAAAGAAAACGTCCATTCCAACAAAAAGTAGAATGGACGTTAACCAATGTTTTAAGCAATAAAAAACACAACAGTACTACTTAATTTCGTAGCTCTGTAGCTCGTACTTTTCATCTAAACTAAATCCTAAAGTAGAGTTCGACAATAAAATTTTACTTTCAACAATACCAATATTTTTTGCAAAATAAAATTCTGCTGTACCCAATGGTAAAGTTAAAATAGATGCAGCTGCACTCAATGTAGCTTCTACTTTAATTACATTGCTATAAGTTGTTCCACTTACAACTTTTGTACTACCTTTTTCTTTAACGGTGTAAACTATATTTACTGTTGCAGATGTGATACCTCCAGGTAAACCTGTTAAACCTGTTAATATTTGAGAAGTATTCCAAGTGCCATTCACTTCTTTATCATCTTTTAAAAACAACAATTCCAATCCTTGTCCACTGAGCGTTCTAAAATTATAATAATCGCTATTGGTTTTGTTGTAGTATTGGTTGGTGCCATTGTTGCCCTCAATTACTTTATAACTTCTTGTTGCAGCAGTTGTATCTCTATTACTTACTGTGTATTTAACAGTAGTACTAGTTGTGCCTCCTGTAGTTATTTTATAAGTCCAATTAGAACCTGCTGTACTAGGAAAATAATTATCAGTAGAAGTTCCTCCACTGTCGTTTTTCTTACAGCCTCCTAGCACCAATAAAAATGCAATAAACGAGTACAAAATTTTTTTCATGATTTTTTCAGTTGTTTGGTAAAGATACTAGTTTGATTTATAGAGTTCAATTATGTTAAAACGGCTGTTTTAGAAGTAAATTATAAAAGCATCCATATTTTTTTTACATCTTTTATGTAATTCTTCAAAAAATACCATCTAGTGGGTATTCTTTTATAAAATTATTTCAATTATGCAACAGTTAACATTTGTTTTATTATTCATTTCAACAAGTTTATTTGCTCAGCAACAAAAAAATAGCATTCAAGTAAATACTCAATTAACCGATGCAAATGTATATTATGGTTATGGTGCAGAGTTGTTACATAAAGGCAAAGCAAGTATTGGTATTGGTCAATACGAAGTAGTGTTAAATAATATTAGCACCACTTTAGATCAAAAAACAGTACAAATAGCTTGTCCCGAAAATGTAGTTTTGTTGAGTTATAAATACAATACTAAAGTAGATAATACACCACCTCCACCAAATCCATTGTATAAAAAAATGGAAGACAGTATTAAAGCTTTTCAAAAGCAAATTGCCGCCAATACCCAAGAACAAACTGTAACCGAAGAACTGTTAACCAAAACATCAAAAATTGTAGATGGCTATACAGCATTACCAGAAAAAACAATTAATACAGCCGATATATTAAAGTTGATAGAATTTTATAATGGAAAAATTCAATTGTATCGCAATTCTGTGTATGCACTAAAAATAAAATCAACCGATATACAAGAACAAATCAGTGAAATTTACTCACGTATGAGTGATTTGAAAAGAAAGGATGGAGTGTACAGTGCCAAATATTCTGGACAGCTTATTTTACAAGTACTAACAAAAGAAGCTACAACTGCCGATATTGCTGTATCCTACTACACACAAAGAGCAGGTTGGGTGCCAACATACGATATGAGGGTAAAAACAATCGACAACTCTTTTAAGCTTGTATACAAAGCATCTGTAAGTCAAACAACAGGTTTAGATTGGAAGCAAACCAAACTTACTTTAAGCACCAACAATCCAAATTTAGGCACCAATATTCCTGTATTAAATCCTTGGAATTTGCAATTGTATGTACCAGGTGTTTATGCAGATATGCAAAAAGGGAGAGCTGTAGCTGCTGCAAATACATACAATAGAGCACAAAGTATGCAAGTAGATGAAGTTGTTGTAAGAGGTTATGATGCAAAAAAAGAATCGTATACAGGTTCTGTAAAAAGCATTACAGCAAGCGATATTAGTAGTTATACTACACTTAACGAAAGCCAACTATTTACAAGTTTTGAAATTGATTTACCTTACGATATTCCTAGCGATGGAACAGGTTATAGTGTTACAATTAAAGATGAAAAAATTAATGCAACCTACAAACATTACGGTATTCCTAAATTAGATAAAGATGCTTTTTTATTGGCTGAAATTAGCAATTGGGAAAGCTTAGATTTATTGCCAGGAGAAGCAAATATTATTATGGACAATGTGTTTTTAGGAAAATCTTTTATAGATCCAAATACAACAATGGACACTTTAAATCTTTCTTTAGGTAGAGATAGAAGAGTTGCAATAAAGCGTTTATTGATAAAAGAAAATAGCAAAACCAGATTTATAGGAAGCAATAAAGTTGAAACCTTTACGTATGAAATTACGGTTAAGAACAATAAAAAAGAAGCTGTAAATATGATATTGAAAGATCAGTTTCCTATTAGTAAAACAAAAGAAATAGAAGTAACATTAGACGACAATGGCAACGCCGAAGTAAATGAAGAATTGGCATCGGTAAACTGGAAAATTAGTTTGCAACCTGGCGAACAAAAAAAATACAGATTTACTTATAGCGTTAAATATGCAAAAGATAAAAAGATTGTAAACCTGCGATAAATTTTTTTTATAGTTCAGTTGTTACAACAGCATATAAAGTAAATACTTTGTATGCTGTTTGTTTTTGTAAAAATGGGAATAAGTTTTTTGCAATAGCAATCAATTTTTTTTGTTTCTTAGAGCAATAAATTTTTTGAATGAAAACATTGTTTACTGCACTAATAATTAGCTTTTTTTGTTTTGCTTGTAAAGAAACCAAAAAAGAGAAAAAGTTTGATGAAGAAACCTATGAAAAAAGCAAAGAAAGCTTGGCTGATAAAGAAAAAAACAACCCCGCCAGGTTTTTAATTGTTGACAATAAAGATAGAAAAAATATTATTGGGCAAACAGTAGTTATTGGGCATTTATTCAATAAAGCAACCGTTTGTACCTATAAAGATGTTGAAGTAAAATTGAGCTTTTACAGTAAAACTGGTGTTAAGTTAGATGAGGGAATGGAAACCATTTATGAAACAATTCCTCCTGGAGAAAAAGTAAAATTTAAAACTAAATATTTTGCACCAAAAGGTACCGATAGTGTTGCTGTGCAGGTACTAAAAGCAACAGGAGAAGTAAAGCAGTAGTTGCTTTTAACTATCAACAGATTCTTCTGCAATACTTTTAATTACTTGATCTAATTCTAGTGTAGATTTTTCTAATAAACTAACAATTTCTTTATTTTCTTCAGTAAAATTTTTTGTATCGAACAAGGAAATTAGACCTATTATATTGGCTACAGGTTTTCTAAGTTGATGAGAGTTTTTGTGTGCAATATTTCGCAGCTTAATTTCTTTAGAGATGACATTCGTTAAATCTTCTGTTAGTGTGAACTGGCAAGTACGATTTTTAAAAGTTAAACTGTGAGAATATTGCCTTACGTACATTTCAGAGCCATCTTTCTTAATTAATTTACAAATACCAGAATCTGAAAATATGTTGTGATTTATAATGCCAGATTCTGTATTACTTTCTACTTCTGTGGCAATAACAATTTTATCAACTTTCATCGACAAGAATTCTTCTCTGCTATAACCATATTTTGATACTGCAGATTTATTGACTGCTAAAAACTGAAGTGTTTCAGTATCATAAATCCACATAGAAGTAGGATTGTGTCTAAACAAACTTAAGTAGCTATTTAAACTTTCGTTTAGTTTTTTATTGTGTTTTTGAAGTAAAAGAAACAGGGAGATCGACATTACCGTAATAAAGAAAATGCCCTTATACATTTCTGCATAATGAAATTCTTGATTGGGAATATCTCCAAATAAAACATACAATAATTTACCAGAAAATATAATCCAAGAAATGCCCACCACAAAAATGATGAAGGTTATTTTAATTTCAGATTTTAGTGAGGCAAATTTCATATCTCGTTAGAGTTGAGTTTAAATATAAATAAATTTTTCTATTTCATTACAAACTCAAATTTTTCTCCATCAAACAATCCTTTGTCACTCAATTTTAAATAGGGAATTACCAGTAAAGCCATAAAGCTCAAAGTCATAAAAGGTGCAATTAACGTGCTGCCTAAATCGTCTTTAGTCATTTTGTCAATTGCTGTATAAGCATTGGCAATTTCGTATCCATCATTGGCACTCATTAAACCAGCAATTGGTAAGCCCAATACCATTTCTTTCTTAGAGCCAGTTGTGGCCACAGCACTTACGCCACCCTTTTCTTTTATTACCAAGTTAATGGCTTTGGTTAAACTTTCATCATCGCAACCAACAGCAACAATGTTATGACTATCGTGTGCAACAGATGATGCCATTGCTCCATGTTTTAATCCAAAGTTTTTAATGAAACATTTTGCAATGGGTGCATTGTTGTATCGGTTTACCACCACCATTTTCAACATATCTTGTTCAACATTACTCACCAATTTATGATCAATTATTTTGCCTGGCAACATTAATCTATTGGTAATTAATTGTCCATCTAAAGCTTCAATTACAGGAATATTTCCATTCACATTTAAATATTCATTTACATTAATTTGTAATTGATCTTGTTTTATTTCATCACAATTAAATTGATTAATAGGTGCAACAGCAACAGATTGTATAAATGACTTTCCTTTTTCTGCTACCAATATTCCATTAATATATGTTTGAAGAATATTAAACTTTTTTAAATCTTCAACAACAATAAAATCTGCGGAATCACCATTTTGCAATAAGCCAACTTTCATTTGATAATGTACAACAGGGTTTAAACAAGCAGCTTTTAATACTTTAAAAATATCAATGCCTTTTGCAACTGCCCTTGCACAAAGTTGATTGATATGACCAACAGCTAAACTATCTGGATGTTTATCATCACTACAAAACATAATGCTATCTGCATAATCATTCAATAAATCAATCAATGCTTCAAAATTTTTAGCAGCACTTCCTTCACGAATAATAATTTTCATTCCATATTTCAACTTATCCAATGCTTCTTCTTTTGTAAAACATTCATGGTCGGTACTAATGCCAATTTTGCCTTCACCCAAACCTGCTTCAATGTATTGTTTGGCTTTATCACCTCTCAATCCTGGTGCATGGCCATCAACAGGTTTTCCCAATTGCCATGCAGCTTCTAACTTTTTCATTACTTCTTCATCCTTAAACAATACTCCTGGAAAGTTCATCATTTCACTCAAATAAATTACTTCTTCTCTTTCTAAAAGAGATCTAACATCATCACTATTTAATACAGCTCCTGCAGTTTCAAATGTAGTAGCTGGCACACAGCTTGGAGCTCCAAAATTAAATTTAAAATTTACTTTTTTCCCATTGTCAATCATAAACTCAACACCTTTCATTCCACAAACATTGGCAATTTCATGAGGGTCGCTAATGGTTGCAACTGTTCCATGCACTACAGCCAAACGTGCAAATTCGCTTGGCACAAGCATACTACTTTCTACATGCACATGGCTATCAATAAAACCTGGTAAAATATATTGTGTTGCTTGCTCATTGGGTGTATGAACAATGCTTGTGATTTTTCCATTTTCTACAACAACCTTTCCAACAAAAATTTGTTGATGCACTACATCTACAATATTTCCTGAAATTGAATATGCATGTTGTTCCATAATATTTTATTAAAATTGAAGGATTAAAAATTTGGATTGTTTCCTTAATATATATTTGAATATAAATATAAAATTATGATGAAAAAGTTACCACTGTTTATTTTTTCTATATTGATTGCGACAATCAGTATGGCACAAACAGTTGAAGAGGTGATTGGTAGATTTATTGACGGCAACGGAGGAAAAGAAAAATTAACCAGTATAACAAGTTTACAGGTTGAAAGTGTTTTGAACTTAGAACAAATGGGTCTTACTGTAAACATTACCAATATTAAAGAGCATAAAAAACTTTTTCGTATTCAAAGCTCAAGCTCAATGAGTGAAGGATCAAGCTTTACATTAGTTACCGATACTGCTGGTTATACATATTCTCCTGCAATCAATAGTCCAATGGGAAGCATGGAAGCTAGTTTAACCAAACTTACTAGCGAAGAAATGAATAAAATGAGTTATCAAAAAGATTGTGAAGGTTATTTTGCACAATTGGTAGATTATGAAGCCAAAGGTTCAACAGCTGTTTTAGCAGGAAAAGACAAAATAAACAATGTTAGTTGCGATAAAGTGAAACTAACTTTAAAAACTGGCCAAGAAATGATGTATTATATTTCGGAAGGCAATGGACAAATTAAAAGGGTACAAGTTGCAGCACCAGTTGCTATGGAAATGATGGGCATGAGTGGTATGATGAGAGGAATGGGTGGTAATAGAATGGGTGATAGAAAAATTGATATTGATTATGAAAAATATAAGTTGTTCGACGGAATTCCTTTTCCTACAAAACAAAGCATTCAATTAGGGCCAATGACTTTAGTTGTAGAAAATACTTCTTTTATACTAAACAAACCAATTGAAGCAAAATGGTATTTGGTACAATAATTTTTCGATAAAATTTACAAAGCCTTCATTTTAAAAGATGAAGGCTTTTTTATGCACTTACAAATAAAATTCTACTAAATCATTATCTTCATAGCTTTAATAAAGCTTACATAATATGAAGAAAATACTCAGCATATTGTACATTTTTTTTGCAGTACAATTTCTATTTGCACAAGATGTACAATTGGCATCAAATACAGGTGCAATAAGCTTTTCAACCAAAGATGCAAGTTGGAGTTTAACACAATATGCACCCAATATTGTAAAAGTTGTTTATACACCTAAAGCATATACCACCAACGAAAATATTAGCGATGCTGTACTACTAAAACCATTAAACACAATGGTAAAACAATGGTATTCAAACAACAGCTTTAATCGTTCTATTCAATGGAAAGATTTTGCAGTAGAAGTAAAAGATGATACACTTTATTTTGGACCCAAAAAAACTGTTGCTTTAAAACCTGCATTTGCCAATAAAGAGTTTAAAGGATTTGAATTTAAGTTAGGCGAAGAAGAAAAAATTTTTGGTGGAGGAGAAAGGGCATTGCCATTAAATAGAAGAGGCTATAAATTTAATTTATACAACAATCCTTGGTATGGTTATAGCGAAGGAGCAGACAATTTAAATTATTCAGTTCCATTTTTTACATCGAGCAATGGATATGGTTTGTTTTTTGACAATCCCTCTAAAGGATATGTAGATATTGGAAAAACAAATACCTCAATATTTGAAGTGGGCTTTTCAAGTGGCCAATTAAATGTGTATATAATATTGGGTAAAACCTACGAAGAAATTTTATTGTCGTACCACAAATTAACAGGCAATCAACCATTGCCACCAAGATGGGCAATGGGAAATTTAATGAGTAGATTTGGTTATACAAGTGAAGCACAAGTAACAAGCATTGCTGCTAAAATGAAAGCAGCACAAATTCCTGTAGATGCAATTATTTTTGATTTGTTTTGGTTTGGCGATAGTATAAAAAGTACTATGGGCAACTTGGATTGGGTAAATAAAAAAGCTTGGCCCAACCCAACTAAAATGATACAAGACTTTAAGAAAGAAGATATACAAACTGTTTTAATTACTGAACCTTTTGTTTTGAAATCATCTTTGAATTATGAAAATTCAAAACAGTTTCATGCAGTAGATAGTGCAGGTAAACCTTATGTGTTAAAAGATTTTTATTTTGGTGCTGGAGGCATTGTAGATATTTTTAGAAAAGATGCACAACAATGGTTTTGGAGTAAGCATGAAGCACAAATGAAAAGAGGTGTGGAAGCATGGTGGGGCGATTTAGGTGAACCTGAAAAACACCCAGCAGATTTGTTACACAACTTAAAAGATCTTGGTTTTAAAAGATGGTTTAAGTCCGATGAAGTACACAATTTATATGGCCATACTTGGACCAAAATGTTGTACAACCAATACGCAAAAAATTATCCTACAAAAAGATTGTTTAGTTTAAATAGAAGTGGTTTTGCAGGAAGCCAACGATACAATATTTTTCCATGGACAGGAGATGTTAGTAGAAGTTGGGGTGGTTTAAATGCACAATTGCCAATTATATTGGGTATGAGCATGAGTGGTGTGCCTTATGTACACAGTGATGCAGGGGGTTTTGCAGGTGGAAATGGAGACAATGAATTGTATGTTCGTTGGTTGCAAATGGCTGCATTTACTCCTATTTTTAGACCACATGGAACAGCTTTGTACGAAGTAGATAAAAATGCGTTTAGCTTTCCAAGTGAAGCTGCATTAATTGAAGAGCCTTTTCAATCGTATGCAAAAAAAGCAATCGATTTAAGGTACGAACTGTTGCCCTACAATTACAATCTTGCATACTTACAAAGTAAATATGGTAAGCCTTTAATTATGCCAATATATTATTTAAACCCAAAAGATTCTTTTGCAACTTCTATAACAGATCAATTTTATTGGGGCGAAAATATTGTTGTAGCTCCCATTTTACAAAAAGGAAGTACAAGCAGAAGTGTGTATTTACCAGAAGCCAACAATGTGTATTATAAGTACAAAAGTTCAACCACTTATCAGCAAGGAATTATAACCGATACAGCTTCCATTGGCAATCAATTGTTGTATGTAAAAGCAGGAAGCATTATTCCTACTTGGTTACAACCTGTAGGAGCAAATACTGCAAAATATTCAACCAATCAAATTCAATGGCAGTATTATGCTACCAATACAAATGGTAAGCAATCGTTTAATTTATTTAACGATGATGGTATTACAAAAAATGCAGTTGCCAATTTCATCAATTGTTCCATCAATGAAAAAGAAATGGGGTTCGAAATAATTGTTAGCTCAACCAATCAAATTAAAAGCAATGCAAAAACTACCAATCATTTTTCCATTGTTTTCTATGGCTTAAAGCAATTGCCAACAGAATTATTATTGAACAATATTGTATTGGATAAAACTAAATGGAGTGTAAATAAAAACACCAATGAACTAATCATTCAATTAAATTATACAGGCAATAAGATTCAAATACAATCAAAATAACTATTGGATATAAACAAAAAAAATCCCACTAAAAAGTGGGATGAATTTTTTGGGAAGTCTTTTTTTTGATTTACGGAGGGTACTAGATCTACGTTTTGTTGTTGTTTGGATATTAGACTTCTTGGTTTTTCTATTTGGATATTGTTCCACAAATATTGCACAGAAAATTAAAGTAGTATGCCCCGTTTCAACAGTTCTATACCCTTATTAGGCATTCAATATTTATCCTCCTGTTTTGCCATCTCGTTGTTTAGTAGATTTTTTGCCACTGTTCTTTTTCTCAAATTCCAATACTTGTTTAGGTTTCTCCTTTTTAGGTTCTTCCTTTTTTACTGTAGTTTCAGTAGTTTCTTTATTTTCTTTTGGATACTGAATTTTGTTTAAAAAATACGTTTCTGTTTTTATAATGCCTGTACTTCCAGGTCTATACCAAGTCCAAATTCCATGCTTCAAACTTCTGCCATCGTTTGGTATAATTACTTGTACGTATTTATTTTCATCGTCTAAATCTTGTGCCATTACTGTATCAAAAGCATTGGCAGGATTCATTGCTCTCCAGTTTTCTTCTCTTTCAATTCCTGCAATACCATAATATTGAGATGTGCCATCTAAATTGCCCCATCTGTAATTTTGTACAGCAACCAAATCGCCCATGCTACTAAATCTACGCCAAATTCCTTCTTTTCTATTGTCAGCAAATTCACCTTCTTCATCGTACCCAGGATTGCCTCTTAAAGCATCTACATGCAACACCCACTTGCCTCTTTTTTGATCGTTTTGATCTATGCAGTTGAGTGTATCTCCTGAAGATGTGAGTTTAAATGTTTTACATTGTGCATTTACATTTACTGCAAAAACAATTATCATAAAAATCAGTAACAGTCGCATATTTCTACTATTTTAGTTTTTCAAATTTAAACTTAAAGTTTGTGAACGAAATAATAAAATATTTATGTTTTTACAGTTGAAGTAATCAATTTTATTCAACATATTTTTAATACATCAATAAACTTTATAAGTTTTTTTACAATTAATTTATTCAACATGAAATCGATTGCATTCATATTTACTTTATTGTGTACTACAATACTTTTTGCACAGCCAAAACCAACTACAGGTGCAGATAGACTAAAGAATGAGTTTATAAGAAAACAGTTACAAAAGAATAGTTTGGTCAATCATATTCCTTTTAGAAATATTGGCCCAACTGTAATGAGTGGAAGAGTAGTAGATATTGAAGTGAATGAAATTGATCCAACAGAATTTTATGTGGCTTATGCTACTGGCGGTTTATGGCATACAACCAACAATGGTCAAAGTTTTACCTCCATTTTCGATAGTACAGATGTTATTGGTATTGGAGATATTGCAGTTAATTGGAAAACTAGAACTATTTGGGTGGGCACAGGAGAAGTAAATAGCAGTCGTTCTACTTATGCAGGAGTTGGTATATACAAATCAACAAACAATGGCAAACATTGGACTTACGTCGGCTTGCCTGAAAGCCACCACATTGGTAAAATACAATTGCATCCAACAGATAACAATATTGCTTGGGTTGCTGCAATGGGGCATTTGTATTCAGCCAATAAAGAAAGAGGTGTTTATAAAACTACAGATGGTGGATTGAGTTGGCAACACACACTTTTTATAGATGACAATACTGGAGCCATTGATATTGAAATGAACCCTACAAATACCAACGAATTGTATGCCTCAAGTTGGTATAGAACAAGACGTTCTTGGAACTTTGAAGAAGGTGGAGCAACCAGCAATATTTATAAAAGTACAGATGGTGGCAATAATTGGAAATTATTAACCAATGCAGCATCTGGCTTTCCTACTGGTGCAGGTATTGGGCGAATTGGATTGGCTATTGCTGCATCAAAATCTAACACCATTTATGCTGTTGTTGACAATCAGAATAGAATGCCAGACACAGCTATTAAAAAATTAGATTCTACAAAATATGTGTTAAAAGATTTTAAAGATTTAACCAAAGAAACTTTTGCAACATTAGACAATAATAGGTTGGATACTTTCTTCAAAAAAAATAGAATTCCCGAAAAGTATTCAGCACAAAAAGTGAAGGAAATGGTTGCCACCAATCAACTTCAGCCAACTTGTATTTGGGATTATTTATTTGATGCCAATACTTCACTGTTTGAAACACCCATTATTGGTTGTGAAGTATATAGAAGTGATGATGGAGGTACGTCATGGACGAAAACCAACACAAAGCCATTGCGTTTGTTCAATACATATGGATATTATTTTGGAAAAATATTTGTGAGTGCAGCCAACGATAATAAAGTAATTATTACAGGAATAGATTTACAGTTGAGTACCGATGGCGGTAAAACATTTAAAAAAATTGATAAAGAAAATGTTCATGCCGATCATCATTTTGTTTGGATAAATCCAAAAAGAGACAGTCATTTAATTAATGGAAATGATGGAGGTTGTAACATTACTTACGATGATGGTGCACATTGGTTTAAAGCAAACACACCAGCAGTTGGACAGTTTTATGCAGTAACAGTAGACATGGCAAAACCGTACAATGTGTATGGTGGTTTACAAGACAATGGTACTTGGTTTGGTAGCAGCAAAGCCAAAATAAATTACGATTGGTACGATAGTGGTCATAATCCTTATACAGCCATTAATGGTGGTGATGGAATGCAAGTACAAGTAGATTGGAGAGACAATAAAACTGTATATACAGGCTATCAATTTGGTAATTATATGAGAACAAATACAGCCAGAAGTGTAAGAGTTGGTACGCCAGAAAGTAAAACTTCAGAAGCCAATACTGTTGAAGGCGATGAAGACACTCAAACCACTTTACGCATTCATCCTCAAAATGATTTAGGTGAACCACAGTTAAGGTACAATTGGCAAAGTCCAATAGTTTTAAGTAGACACAATCAAGATGTATTGTATTTTGGAAGCAATAAGTTTCATCGTTCATTACGTAAGGGTGCAAAAATGGAAACCTTGAGCGATGATTTAACTACAAATCCAACACAAGGCGATGTGCCTTTTGGTAGCTTAACCACTATCACAGAAAGTGCATTAAAGTTTGGATTGGTTTATGTAGGTACAGATGATGGGAATGTACATATTACCAAAGATGGAGGTTATAATTTTTCCAACATTACCAAAAACTTGCCTAAACATCTTAGAGGTTTGTATGTTAGCAGAGTTTTAGCAAGTAGGTTTAAAGAAGGAAGAGTTTTTGTAACATTGAATGGCTACAGAAACGATCATTTTAATAGTTATGTTTTTGTAAGTGAAGATTTTGGAAAAAGCTTTAAACAAATTTGTAAAGATTTACCAATGGAACCTGTGAATGTATTGATAGAAGATTATCAGCAAGAAAATATATTGTATGTAGGAACTGATGGAGGACTGTATGTTTCAATTGATGCTGGCAACACTTCTATGCAATGGAACAATGAAATGCCCAAAAGCGTTCCTGTACACGATTTGGTAATTCAACCAAGAGAAAATGAATTGGTAGTTGGCACACATGGAAGAAGCATTTACATTGCTTCTTTAACCAATGTACAAAAGCTATTGACAGATAATGAGTACAAAGAAAAAAGAATACAAGCAATTGCTGGTATTGAAGAAAAACAAATAACTAAGTAAAATAAGATAAAAATGTTTCAAATAAATTCAGTTTTATTAATGGTGTTGCTTTTTGTGGTTGCACCAACTAACAAAACATCAAACACGTTGAATTCAAAAGAATTAGTACAAGAGGTTGACGGAAAGCAGTTGTTTATGATGAACTGTGCTACTTGTCATCATCCTACAAGAAATTCAATTGGACCATCTATCTATGATGTGAAAAGTAGATGGAAAAATAAAAAGTTGTTGTATGCTTATACACGTAATTCTACAGAAGTAATAAAAAAAGATGCTTATGCCAAAGCATTGTTTGAAAAATGGAATAAAGTTGTTATGACACCTTTTCCTAAATTGAAAGATGCCGATATTGAAGCTATTTTTAATTATGTAGATGGTGAAGCAAAGAAAAAAGGACTAATGAAATAGAATCTTACTTTACAAATTTTAACCAAATAAAACTGCCAATGTATTAATGCATTGGCAGTTTTTGTATACATGTGTTTAACTAAAATATTAAATGTGGTTTAGCTTCTGCTAAGCCAGCGTTTGTAACTTGCACATAGTTGGGTTTAAACTCTTTTATGTTATTTGCACCACCATAAGAAAATGCACTACGAACTCCGTCAAGTAAACCTTCAATAACAAATTTAGCTCCACCTTTAAATGGAATTACGGTACTTTCTCCTTCAACATTTCTTTGTTCTTGATTGTGTGCCATTTTTGTTTCTAAACTAGCAGCACCTCTGTATCGTTTATACAAACCTGTTGATTTTTCTATTATTTGGCCAGGAGCTTCTTTTGTGCCAGCAATTAAACTACCCAACATAACACAGCTACTGCCCAATGCCAACGCTTTAGAAATATCTCCACTTGTACGTATGCCACCATCTGCCATTACTGGTAAGGTTGTAACTGCAATAATTTCTTGCAAGCAAGAAACATTGGGTACACCAAAACCAGTTTTTAAACGCGTTGTACATAAAGAACCTCCTCCAACGCCAACCCTTAGCCCATCGGCATTCCAAGCTTCTAAATCTTTTGCTGCTTGTGCACTTGCAATATTACCAGCAATCAAATCTACATGTGTTGGTAAAGCTTTTCTTAAAGTAGCAATGGCTTGTTTTACGTTTTCATGATGCCCATGTGCAACATCAATTAAAATAATATTTGCACCAGCATTTACCAATGCAATGGCACGTTCTTCAAAATCGCCATTGGCACCAACTGCTGCCATTATTGGAATTGCAGCGGTGAACTTCCAATTTGGGTGGGTAACATTCCAAAAATCTTTAGTGGTATTGTTGTTTAAAGCAGTAGCAACAATAGCTACTTCTTTTGCTTGGTGTTCAATACTCATAAATCTATGTATGCAGCCAACACCTCCCAATTCTGCAATGGTAATGGCCATTTCACTTTCACAAACTGTATCCATACAACTTGCAACCAATGGCATTCTTAAGCCATAACGTTTGGTTACTTGTGTGGTTAAATCAATATTTTTTCTTGAAGAAATATTTGAGTAGGCTGGTACTAATTGAATGTCATCGTAAGTTAAAGCAATGGTTGCCATGGTGTAAATGTTTGCAACCAAGATAAAGCAAAGACTATGCTTGTGCAAAAAAATATTTTACGTAAAAAAAGCAACCTGATAAATCAGATTGCTTTTTTTATAGTTCTAAAAATATTCTCTTAAGACTTTGGTAAAACTACAGCATCTATTACATGTATAATACCATTGCTTCCTTTTAAATCTGTAGCAGTAACAGTTGATTTTCCACCATTTTCATCTGTTAAAACAACTTTGCCATCAATGATGCTAGCAGTTAATTTTCCACCAGCAACTGTTGTTAAAGTTACTTTTCCACCACCTTTTTTAATTGCTGCTAAAACTGATTTTGCATCTAAATTTCCTGCAACAACATGGTAAGTTAAAATACCAGCTAATGCATTTTTGTTTTCTGGTTTTAATAGTCCTTCAACTGTTCCTGCTGGTAATTTTGCAAATGCATCGTTTGTTGGTGCAAATACAGTAAATGGACCTTTGCTTTTTAGTGTTGTAACTAAGTCAGCAGCTTTTACAGCAGCTACTAGAGTTGTGTGTGCTTTAGAACTTACAGCAACATCTACAATGTCTTGTGCAATTACATTCATGCTAAAAATACTTGCTGCAATTAGAAAAATACTTTTCTTAAATAGTTTCATAACGAAATTTTTTGTTTAATTATTTAATATGAATAGTTAAACAGTAATTTCATATTTAAGTTCATTTATTGAGAGTATTTTTTTAATTATTTTTTTATTTAACAATTTTTTTGATGGGGTGAACTTTCTTGTAATTCACGAATTCGTATTTATATGTTTTTTCAATTACAGAAAATTGTAGTAGATGAAAAGAAAGATAGTAAAACCTATAGCATAATCTTATTTGGTTAAGAGATTATAGTTCTACAATTATTTTAAGGTTTGAAAAAGAACTTTTGGCTTCTGTGTGGGTTAAGGGCTTGCGTTATTAAAGAAGTAAACTTTAATTCTGAATACACCTTACACTTAATCCAAGACATTTTTTATTGTACGAAAAAATGATTTTCGCCCCACAATCTACATCAACTGAATAGGCATAGTCAAGATCTCTATCACCACTTGTACTTGTCCAAAAATTGGTATTTAATCCTATAGAATAATAGCTTCCATCACAAAGTCTGAAACCAGCTGGCAAAGCAGTAAAACCAGTTTGGTTTTTCCCACCACAATCTTCCATCCAAAATTGCTTACTTTTTAGCTTTGCACCACCCTGCTTTTCTCCTCCAGTAGCCTCAATTAAAATTGTCCATTCATCAACTGAGGGTATATGAAAACCTTTGGGAGCAAGCCCTCGTTTATCGTTTACTGCAAACCAATTATAGAGTTTGCCGTAAATTTTCCCAGAATCTTCACTATTCATATAATAACACCATGCAGGCTTGCCTGTTAAGGCTGCATCTTTCCACTCTACAAATGTTTTGGCTTGTTGTATTGTGTCTCCATTGTTAAAAACAATTGCATCAAGGTTAGTTAGCATCCAAGTTTGTTTGCTAATTTTTAATGTGGGAATTGCTTGGCTGCTGCAAATTGTGTTTAAACCCATAAACAGAGAAAGAAGAAAAAGGTATTTGTTGTTCATGTTGTTTATTTTGTATGCTACAGAATGAGATACATTTTAAATTGTTGCAGTAACTATTTTTTTTTGGACTCAAAGAAGAACTCTTTTGTGTGTACAAACAAAGTTTTTAGTACCGAAAATAAGTTGCTATTTAAACCAGATAATAAGCTTTTACTCAACATCATTTGTTGAAAGCCCTTAAAGAGTTTATTGCCAATAAATGTGTATGTATTGGCATTGGTTAGTTGATCAATTGCAAAGGTAAAAGTTTGGTTGGGCAATTCTTGTAGCTCTTTTTCTATGTCGTTTTTTTGAAACTGAAGTCTTTCTTTTAAAATGGCTTTTGCAATTAACACATCTTTTAAGTTTTGAATAACCGGTAAATTATTTTGTGTATTCATTGTTATTTATTTGTGTTATTTGAATCGTTTTGCAAAATAAGTTTTAGCAAATTGTTGATGATTAAATTATTTAAGAATTGTTTTCTGAAAATAATTAATAGTATAAATATGAATGAGTAAAATAAAGCCACTACTCCAAAGCCAATAAAATAACTATGGTAATGTTCTCCAATATAAAATGCAGCCATTAAACTGATAAAAAACAATACCAAAAAACCAACACAGGCAATTACAAATCCAGTAACCAAAGTGCTTATTACCAATGCAATTTTTTCTGCCAATTGAATTTTCATTAGCAAAAGCCAATCGCTACAAAATTGTGTTACTTTTTCTTTTAGCGATACAAAATAATCTTCATAATCGTTGTTGAAATTGTTCATTTTACTAAGTATTATTTTGTTGAAATTTTTGTTCTAATTCTTCTAAAAAAATTTTGCCTTTTGCAATAAGTGTAGCAAAGTTGGTTTGAGCAGTTGTTAAATTGTCGTTCAGTTTTTCTTCTAAATCGTTGGCTGTTTCTTTTGTTTTTTCTACAAACAATTTTCCTTTGTTGCTTTGCAAAAAAAGTACCAACGCTGCTCCTGCTATGGCTCCTAAGAAAATACCTCCAATAATTTTTTTAGTATCGTTCATAATTGTATAGTATTGGTATGAATAATTGCTACTAAGTTATTGTATTTTAATTGCTTTGTATAAAATGCACTTTTACATACAGTTTTTTAACTTGTATAAATTGTTGAAGATTGTACAATTGCTTAAAGGCAAGGGATTGGAGTGGTAGCTTTGCTGCCCAAGCAGCAAACTACAAACGGAAAGCCCAATACTTTAGTTGAATAGAAGACGAAAGCTGATTGCCCCAAACAACATTTTATTTACCAAACGAACTAATATTGGTACTAAAAATTTTTACTGCTATGGCTAAAAGTATTACACCAAAAAATTTACGTACAGCCAATAGTCCAGCTTTGCCTAAGGCTTTTTCAATAATTTTTAGCGACTTTAAAGTGAAATAAATAACTATGAGGTTTATAAGAATACCTATGAGAATGACTACCTCATTAAAGTTTGCCTTTAAACTCATTACAGTTGTTAAGGTTCCACTGCCTGCAATTACAGGAAAAGCAATTGGCACAACTGTACCACTTTTTGCATCACTATCGCCTTTAAAAATTTCATGACCCAATACCATTTCCAGCCCTAATAAAAAAATTACAATAGAACCACCAACAGCAAAACTTTTTACATCTATTCCTAAAATACTTAAGAATGGTTTGCCCAAGAATAAAAATAAAATCATTAATATGCCCGATACAATTGTTGCTTGCGAAGATCGAATTGTGCCACCCATTTTTTCTTTTAATGAAATGAGTAAGGGTACAGAACCTACAATATCTATTACAGCAAACAAGGTGAAAGTAACTGTTAATAATTCATCAATGTTAAGTTGCATAGCGTTGAGGTTTTGTCAAAAATACAATATCCTGCCAATTGGCAGGATATTGTATTTAACTAAGCGATTGTTTTGTTTTTTGTTGTTGATATTGATATCGAAGTAAATGCAAACAATCAATACATAAACAATCTATATAAGCGTTTTCTATATAAATTCTCTCATCGTAGCTTAACAATATTTGATCACATTGACAATCTAAAACATTGCCAACTTTACACTCAAAAGTATTGTTACAACGAGGGCATTTTTTGTTTTCGTGTTGTGGCATAGAATACTTTTGAATGCTGAGTTAAATATTATTTTACAAATTAAAAGTTACACCAAAATTTACCATAGTTGGAATGGCATTAAACCCCCTCAAATCGAAAAATTTTGTATTGCTTATATTTTGTGCATCTGCAAAAAATTTAACTTGTTTTTTTATTTTATATTCAGCATAGGCACTGAATAAAAAGTAACCATCTAATTCTACATCAGCTTTTTTATACCCTCCAACATCATTGCGTTTACTAACATATTTGCCTGTGATGCTTGCATAAAAAGCTGGTGTAAACTGATATGAAATATTTACGTTAAGAGTATGTTTTGGTCTTCGTAATAAATATTTATAGGTACTATCCTTAAAGTTAATACGGCTTTGTGTATTTTCTTCGCTTGCTAAAAATGTATAATTACCAGTTACTGAAAGTTTAGTTGTTGGTTGAATACTCACTTCATATTCTATGCCTTTAACAACTTGTTGAATAAAATTAAAATATCCAGAGGTAATTCCAGGATTTGGATTTCTGTAATCGATTCCATCTTTAATGTCTCTGTAAAAAAATACCAAGCGGTTGTTTATTTTTTTATGCTGATGTTGTAAACCAATTTCATAATTCACTGACTTTTCGGCCAATAAAGCTGCATTCCCAATACCACCTCCTGCATATAATTGGTACAATGAAGGAGCTTTAAAACCACTAGCTATACTACTAAATATTCTGTACGCTGTATTAATAGTATAAGATGGATTAAAAGTATAAGTGTAATTGCTGCCATAACGAGAATGGGTATTTAATCTTCCACCCAATTCAACATTTAATTTTTTATTGCTACTATTAAAAATTAAAGAACTAAACAATGAAGTTTGGCTCATAGAAGTATCTTTAAAACTAGTTGCATAAGGTCCAAAAGAACTGATAGATAAATAATCGTTGCTCATATTACCAATTCTAAAATCACCCCCTTGCAATAAAGTAAATCCATTACCTAAATTTAAGCTTGCAAAAACTTCAACAAATTGAGTTCTACCGCTATATTCATTTTTTTCAAATTTGCTAAACCCTGCTACAAAGCCACTGTCATTTATATAACTTCTGCCAATTTGAGTATATTGATAATTGGCTGTAACATTCATTAAACTTGATTTATACATAAAGCCAACGCCAGAACTAAATTGCTTGTTGTTAATAGTGTAGTCTTTTTCATCGGTAAATACACTTGCGTCAATATCGGCTTTATACTGGCTGTTCATTACAAATGTTTTCGCCATCATTTGTTTATTAATTTCATATTGAACAGCAGCTTGTACCACTTCTCCATTATAACCATCATTGTCATAATCTTTTATTCCAGTAGTATCATAAGCACTAGAAAAACCGTTGGTAATTAGTTTAGAAAATCGAGTTGTGTAAGTAAGTTTATTTACTTTACCATATACCTGTAGATTGGTTTTTAAGGTACCTAAACTACCGCCACTAATGGTTGCTTTAGCATTTAGTTTTTTGTTGATGTCTTTTTTAACTGTAATAATATTTATTACGCCTGCAACAGCATCACTACCATATAAAGTACTTTGAGCACCACGACAAACTTCTATACGCTCTACTTCATTAATTGAAAACATATTCAAATCAAAATCTGTTGTAATAGTGCTTGGATCGTTCATAGGTATGCCGTCTAATAAAATTAATGTTCTACCAGCATTAGAACCTCTCATGAAAACAGTTTGCACACTACCAGCAGCATTGTAAGCACCATTAATAGTAATGCCTGCTTGTTCGTTTAAAATTTGAGCAACAGTTTTGCCACTACTTTTTTCAATTTGTTCTTTGGTAATTACCGCAATTACTTTTCCGGTGGTACTTTGTTTTTGTTCTACTTTGTTGGCAGTAGTTACAGTAACCTCATCTAAAGGTTTGCCACTAAGGGTGTCTTTTTGTGCAACAGCATTAATTGCTGCACTAAGTGCAATAAGCGTTAAAATTTTTTTGCTCATTGTTGTAAAATTTAAATGGTTTACAATGAGCTCTCAGGAAATCAAAAAAAACGGAGAAATAAAATTGGCTTTATAATAAGCCTATTAAATTCCATGCTTTTCACCCGAAAGCCGTGAATAATTCTGCGTTAGCAGCGTTGGCACTTGGCAGGTCTTCTGGCTTGTTGGCTAATAAATCCTTCCCGTTTTATAACAGTGGTTTTACTTTTATTAGCCGTGAGTAGTAAGTGGTATTTTGTGATTTTTATTTCACAATTAACTACTTAAATTTCACGAATTCAACTTACAGCTACGGGGATAGCTCCTGATTTTAACAGGATTCCCTTTTAATTCTTGTGAAGTTTTTTGGGTACTAACTTTTGTATTGCTATTCAACTGTTGTTGCGTCGCACACTTTTACGCTTTGTACTTTTTTCAACACGTAGAAACCAAATCCATTGCAAATGTGCAATTACAATTTTGCTAAACCAAAATAAGTTTTTCACGGGTTTCTTCACAGCTTAATTTCTATTGCTTATTTTCATTTCATAATTATACTTTATGCAATCAAAACAGCAATTGGGTTTTTTTTCATTAACTATGATCGTAATTAGTCTAGTAATTGGCATGGGTATTTTTAAAACGCCTGCAGTAATTGCTGCCAAATCTGGCACATCAACTATATTTTATGCAGCTTGGGCAATTGG
>ERZ724517.525-NODE-525-length-23022-cov-4.667175_pt1 | contig 23022 bp, 20 predicted proteins | sample MGYA00376050_ERZ724517 | MGnify/ENA primary metagenome ERZ724517 (study PRJEB28724, sample SAMN07190886) | activated sludge metagenome | isolation source: activated sludge of sewage treatment plant in Hong Hong | place: USA: Christiansburg, Virginia | collected... | reverse complement strand
TGAAATATCGATATCGGAAACGGCAGAAAACCGACTCGAAGTGGTATCCCATTTATCAAAATTACGGTTGCCATCATCTGCATTGATGTACTGCGCGTATTCTTTAAACTCATCCGCGAATAGATTGGCGAAAGCAGCTTGTGTATCGATATTTCCGCCCATCAAGGTCTTGTCACGCCCGTCAACGCGATACTGGCGACCATACGTCAATGTAGTATCAACATTAACCTTGAGGTCTTCTGAGAGCTCATACTCAAGTGCACTCACTTGCAGCGACAATGGAAGCAGACTTACAGCTACCACTGCCCTGACTGCCAAACCGAGCTGACTTTTTGTTTTCATCATGATCCCGCCTGTTTTGATGTTTTAATTATTCGTTCTACCCCAGCTACCCTTGATAGGCACACAGGGAAGCTCATGTTCGCGAATTGCACCAGAAATGACTGTAAAAAGCAAAGTAAAAAAACATGATTGGCGCATCCAACCCCTTGATATACGACATATATCTCAGCCGAGAAGGGGGGCTGACCTGTCCCCGCCATTAAGAGACGCCATTACAAAGCTAGACGAGTGCGGCTATCGTTCGCTTTTTTGTTTATGATAGGGAGGCAAATACCTCTCCCGGATTACCATGAGCACAAGAATCATTATTGCTGACGATCACCCCCTGTTCAGGAACGCGCTCTGTCAGGCAGTGAAGCAAGTTGTACCTGATGCAGACATCATGGAATGTGACAGCATAAGCTCTCTGGAAACCCTCCTGGCGACCCAAAGTGATGCCGACCTTATCTTGCTGGATCTCAGAATGCCAGGCGCCAACGGCTTCTCCGGCCTGGTGTTAATACGGCGTCAACACCCCGATATCCCGGTTGTAGTCATCTCGGCCAGTGATGATCACATGATCATGCAACGCGCGATTGAATACGGCGCCTCGGGCTTTATTCCAAAGGCATCAGACCTCAGCCAGATAGCCACTGCTTTACAAACTGTGATGAATGGTTCGCTGTGGCTACCATCGCCAGTCACACAAAATCCAAGCAACGAAGAGCATGAATTTGCCCAGCGCCTGAAAACCCTCACACCCCAGCAGCTTCGTGTATTTATGATGCTGACCAAAGGTCTGCTGAACAAGCAGATAGCCGGTCAGGTAAATGTATCTGAAGCCACTGTCCGTACACACATGACAGCTATTTTTCGCAAACTCGGTGTACGCAACCGTACCCAAGCCGTATTAGCGGCAAACTACCTGAATGTTGATGACCAAGATCGCTAAAAACAGACAGTTTTCAGCCATTTAGAAGTGACGACATCAGGGCTCTCAAGCGTGCCGGTTTCACGGGCTTGGCCATAAACATATGCCCCTGCTGTTCCGTTAATCGGCGTATATCTTCCGTGTTATTGGCCGTGATCACGAGCACGGGAAAATCCCGATTTGCTGCCATATTCAAGGCTTCAACCAGTTGCAATCCCGTTACACCGTCATCCAGTTGATAGTCTGCAATTACCAGATCAGGTATATGCTTACGCAAAGACTCCAGTGCAGAATTTTCATCGCGGGCAGTTGATACAATACAGCCCCAACCCTCAAGCAACGCCTTCATACCAGCCAAAACGCTAGCTTCATTATCAATACATAAAACATACAGCCCAGCAAGATTACCAAGATTATCGACCGTCGGTTGTGTCAGTACTGGTGATATAAGTGGCATTTCTCCCAAAGGAACATCGACAGAAAAAACCGAACCGTGCCGCCACCATGAGCGTAAATTAATAGGGTGGTTTAATAATCTTGAAATTCTTTCTGCAATTGCCAGACCTAACCCAAGACCTTTTTCAGCCTTGTCATATTCAGGGGTTTTAAGGCGACGAAACTCCTGGAATATCTCCCGGCGTTTATCCAGCGGAATGCCGGGGCCGGTATCCCAGACCTCAATTCTCAACACATTTCCACGACGCCTGCATCCCAACAATACGCCACCCTGACTGGTATAACGCACAGCATTCGAAAGAAAATTCTGGAGAATCCTCCGCAACAAGTGCGGATCACTAAACACAGCAAGATTGGTTGCCACAACACGAAAACCAATCTCTCTCTGATTGGCCATTGCTGTAAATTCACGATCCAGCTGATCAAAAAGATCTTTCAAACGAAAAACTTCCAGCTTGGGAGCAACAACACCAGCATCAAGCCTAGATGCCTCCAACATACTGTTAATCAGCGCATCCGCCGCTTGCAAAGACAAGACAACATTTTCAGATAAGTTCTGTAATTCGCTTTCACTGGTTTTCTGGGCAAGTGCGGACGCAAACAACGATGCCGCATTCAGGGGCTGCATAAGATCATGGCTGGCTGCCGCCAGAAACTGTGTCTTGGAGAAGTTGGCGTCCTCTGCTTCCAGCTTGGCTAATTCCAGTTCTCTGGTGCGCTGTTGTACGCGAAGCTCCAGCGTTTCATTTGAAGCACGCAACTGTCTCTCTAGCTCTTTGTGCGCAGTGATATCAGTGTAGCTCGTAACAAAACCACCACCCGGCATTGGATTGCCACTAACTTCGAGTACACGGCCTTCCGGACGATAGCGCTCAAAATTATGCGGACTGCCTTCCTTGAGATATCGAATTCTCTTTTCGACTTCCGCATCCAGATCTTCAGGCAAGCATCCAATGCGCTCAAGATTAAAACGAATAAGATCCGCTACCGGACGGCCTGTACGCACATAACTATCAGGGTATTCAAAGAATTCAAGGTAACGCTTATTCCATGCAACCATGCGCATTTGTTGGTCAACAACACTGATACCCTGGGATATATGCTCGATTGATGATTGTACGAGCTCCTGCATGAACTCAAAATAAAAGCGAGCGCCCTGAATGATACTCAACACATCAGCTATCGCTATGGCGCCACGCTCAACAAACGCACGCACCATATTACCGATAGACAGGGATTGCGACTCCATATTCCCGACAGATCGAGTTATGATTTCTTCAGCCACATCAATATCAAACTGGGAAGCCGCTACATCAAGATCAAATATCTGATTGACTCCAGCATACGCCTGCCGAAATTGCAGCAACGCTTCTTCCGGTGGCATAAAGCTTTGCGAAAACCCAATTAACTCGCGAAGAGTAACATCCGATTTCTTATTTTCTTGATGCATGAAAACACTCTAGCGAATATTGGTAAAACAGCTAAGCTGCTGGGGGCAATCTATGCCCAAGCATCAAATCAGCACACTTTTCACCAATCATGATAGAGGGCGAGTTTGTATTTCCGCCTATAAGTGTCGGCATAATTGAAGCATCTGCCACACGTAAACCTTCAATACCGTGAACACGCAGTTCATTATCTACAACCGCCTGCTCATCACTACCCATCTTGCAAGTTCCAACAGGGTGATAAACCGTTTCACACACCTGGCGCAAAAACTCACGGATACGTGCTTCATCTGTCAAATAAGTATCGGGGCGAGAAGGGCCTCCTAACAAACCATCCCAGGCTTTTGCTTGGGCTATGTCCCGGACTATTTCATAACAACGCTGCATTACTTTCCAGTCAGCCTCATTGTCCAGAAAATCATAATCCACCAAGGGTGAAGCCAATGGATCAGCATTGGCAGGCAAAACCGATCCTCGGCTCTGTGGGCGTAGATTACATGCATGAATAGACATGCCATGCTGTTTTGGAATCGGATCAATTAGTCCATGCATCAATATAGGAATAAAATGCAGTTGAATATCCGGAATAGCCATTTCAGGTGAAGACTTCACAAAGCCACCTGCTTCAATCATGTTGCAAGTGGCAATACCTTTATTAAACAGGAAATATTCCAGCCCTGTTTTGATCTGCAAGGGAATCTGGGTTGCAGCCGCATTCATCGTAATCGGCTTTGTGCAAGTAAAGTTAACTAGAATATCGAGGTGTTCTTGCAGGTTATAGCCCACACCCGGCAAGTCTTTTAGCACTTTTATACCAGCACGCTCAAGATCCTCACGTCTGCCAATACCAGATGTTTGTAAAATATGCGGTGATTTTATTGCTCCTGCAGACAGTACAACTTCACGCGTCACCGCCACCTGACGCATTTTTCGGCCTTCTTTATACTCAACGCCAGTAACTTTACTGCCATTGAGAATCAACCTGGTGACATGCGCCCCGGGAACAATAGTCAAATTCAATCTGGCACGAACTGCCGGAGTCAAAAATGCTACTGCCGAACTGCAGCGTTTGCCGTTGCGCAATGTTGCCTGATAACGGGCAAAGCCCTCCTGCTCTGCGCCGTTAAAATCATCTGTTGCTTGATAACCCAGCTCAAGACCAGCTTCGATAAACTTGTCATAGAGAATATGCTCACAAGGAGCATCCGAAACTTTTAACCCACCACCTGCACCATGGTAATACGACTCCCCACGAATATTATCTTCCGAGCGTTTGAAATAAGGCAGAACCTCGGCATACGACCATCCTGCATTACCCAGCTCACTCCAATGATCGTAATCCCATTTGTGGCCACGGATGTACACCATGCCATTCAAACTACTGGATCCGCCCAATAATTTCCCACGGGGCACATAGAGACGGCGATTATTCAAAGCAGGCTGCGGCACCGTGTACATCTGCCAGTTCATTTTATTGCTTTTCAATACTTCCGCTGCACCGCCAGGCATATGCACCATTGGGTGCTTGTCATTGGGGCCGGCTTCAAGTAGCAAGACCTTGTTTTGTGGATTTTCTGACAGGCGGTTTGCCAGCGCGCATCCAGCAGAACCTGCGCCAACGACTACGTAATCAAACATAACTTACTCCTCCAAAAGAAACAGTACAGGCAATCACAAAACTCACAAACAAAAAACCCGTGCTAATCACGGGTTTTTGCATACACCATCCATGCAGGGATAATTTACTTCTCCACCTTACCGCCATGCGGCAGCAAGAAATGCGCAAGAGCCGGCAATAGCGTAAGTGCGCCAACCATATTCCACAAGAACATGAAAACCAGAAGAATACCCATATCTTTCTGGAACTGAATGGCAGACCAGTACCACGTGGCGACACCAAAGGCCAACGTCAATCCCGTAAAACTGACAGCTTTGCCTGTTGTTTTTAATGTCAGCAAGTATGCATCTTTTAGCGATTTTCCTTCTTTAAAGTAACTCTCCATGCGGCTGTAAATATAAATACCATAATCCACGCCTACACCCACACCCAAAGTGATAACAGGCAATGTAGCAACTTTTACTCCGATACCCATTTTTGCCATCAACGCTTCGCACAAAATGGAGGTAAGCGCCAACGGCCCCAGTATACAAAGCATTGCTTTCACTGAAGGAAATGTGAAGAAAACAAGTGCAGCCACTACACCATATACAAGCCACAACATCGTGTTCTGCGCAGAATGAATTTCCTGGTTTACAGCTGCAGCAATACCAGCATTGCCTGTGGCCAATCGGAATTGCACATCTGCATTATCATTTTTGGCAGAAAAATCTTTCACGACTCTCACCACCCTGTCGAGCGTTTCCGCCTTGTGATCCTTGAGGAATGCAACAACAGGTGCAAAGCTACACTTCTCGTTTACCAATCCCATGTCTGCAGTGATACTGAAAGATCCATCAATAGCCTCTTGATTGCGCCCCAAGGACATCCACTTGATATGGCCCTCAGTCAAACCAGCAATAAAGTTCTTGGCTACAAAGGCTGCTGAAGCAGTTGCCTGCACACCATCAGTATTGGTCAGAGCCCACTCAAGGTCATCCATGGCTTCCATGTTAGTTTGTTTGAAACATTCACCTGGATTACTGGTAACCATGACAACAAACAAATCTGAACTGGTGGCGTAATTAGACGTGACGAACTTTATATCTTTGTTGTATGCAGAATCAGGACGGAGCTCTGGAGCACCTTCGTTTATGTCGCCAATTTTCAAAAACTGGCGCTCATACACGCTGTAAACGGCCAAAGCACCCGCAAGAATCAAGGCAACGACCGCCCATTTCGCCTCTGTAAATTTCGAAAGGAACACCCACACCGCAGGATCACGGTGCTCATCCATCTGCATATGCTTGATGCCGGATGGCGCAATACCCGAATAAGACAGCAATATAGGCAACAACATTAGTTTAAGCACAATCATTACGCCAGTACCAATACAGGCAGTAATGGCAAGCTCTTTGATCGCTGAAATAGGGATCAGCATCATGGTCAAGAAGCTAAATGCGTTCGTCAGTAGCGCTGTAATGCCAGGAAGGTAATTAGAACGGAAGGCTCGGCGACATGCTTGCAGCTTGTCCTGTCCCAAAGACATCTCGATAGCCATAGCATTCACAAACTGCACACTATGGCTTACGCCAATTGCAACCAATAGAAACGGCACAAGCATTGAGAACAAACCAATACCAGAAAAAACCTCGATATTCTGGCCGGCTACCAATACCTCTCCATATGGAACCTGAAATCGCGACATCATACTGAGAATACCCAACATCCAGATGACCGCGACAAGCGAAGTAAATAACGGCATGAGCGCGGCACGCCAGCAGCGCGCGTACATATAAAGAAGGATGATGGTTATCAACATGGCGATACAGCCAAATTTGACAATTTCGCTGGAACCCTCGATAAAATCACCGATCATTTTCGGCTCGCCGATGATATAAACCTTGTACTTTCCGTTGTATTTGGTGTTTATCTCCGTCCGGATGTCTTCAAGAATATTTCCCATATCCTTGAAATCGATAGTCTCTCCGGCAATATGCCCACGCGCCGCATCATCGCTGGGATAAGTAGAAAAAACATATGTTTCAACGATAGATGATTTGAAATTATCAGAAATCAGCCGGCCAATTTCAGTCGATCGAAGCACATTTATCCGCACTCGCTCCAGACTTTCAGCACTACCATCGTATTCACCAGGAATAAGCCTGTCCCCTTCAAAACCCTGGGGAGTAACTGCCTGCCAACGCACAGAAGGCGCCCACATCGACCGCATTGATGTCCTGTCAACGCCGTTAGTATTAAAAACCTTATCATGCACATCCTGTACGACCTGAAGATATTCTTTATCGAAAATATCACCCTGTGTATTTTCGATCGCAATTTTAAATGAAAGCCCTTTCTGCGTGAGATCTTCCAGCCGGCTAAACATGTTTTGCAGATATTCATGCTGCATGGGCAACATTTTTTCAAATCGCGCATCAATTTTGATACGCGTCATCTCGAATGCAAAGTAACACGTCAGGATCGCTATAATCACCAACCACATAGGTCGACGATTAAAAATAAGGCGCTCCATTCTTTTTTCTTCAGAACCGTATTGATACGGTTCACCATACTGACGACTCACACCGGCCATACTGCTAAACCTCTATACCCTGAACCCATTATTGTTTTTGCTGCCAAAACAGCCCTGATCGATCATGATGATTTGCATGTGCTTATTTAAAGACTATCAGGGGTAACAATTTCAACCCCTCCAGCACCCACAAGGACATAAGCGCCATCTGCAGCCTCAACGACAGATGCAACCGTCAATCTGTTCTTGCGTACACTGGGTAAAAAAGTGCGTCCGCCATCCCGGCTTCTTAGAAATGCACCGTCATTTCCTGCAGCCAAAACAACATCGTTTCCGGCAAAATAAACACTATTCATGTTCTTGTGGAGACTTTCAGGTACTTGTTTCCATGAAGCCCCACGATCAACCGAGCGATACATAGCTCCACGAAGACCTGCAATAAAAACCTGGTCTCCAGAAATAATATTGACCGCAAAAAACGATCCGTTTTCGGGATCAGGAGAATCGAGCAGAGTCCATTGGCTGCCACCATCAGTACTGCGATAGATATGGCCAGCTTCACCCGCAATATACATAAGATCGCCTTTACCGGTAATGGCATTCAAGTGATTGCGCTCTTCATTATCAAGGCGGTCAGCAATACTGGACCAGGTTACTCCGCCATCTTCTGTCTTGAGAAATTCACCAAAAGCACCTACAGCAAAACCTGTAGTTGCATCACGAAACCAGACATCCATCAAAGGGTTAGCTACCGTATTGGACAGGGACTCTTTTGCATCGCCCAATTCAGTTTCCAGCTCGGAAATTTTTTCATCAATATCGGCGATCAAGTCTTCATAATGGGATAAATCCTGGGTGGCTTCAGCATCTACTTCAGCATCTACTTCACCCTGATCCGCGTTCGTAACTTCTTCACCAGCATCATCAGGTTGCGCATCATCCATTTGCGCTTCCACTGCAGCTTTATCCGCTTCCAGAACCTTTATCTTTTCTTCTAGCAGCGGAATACTGTCAGCCATCCGCTTGCGGGTGAACTTCAGCCCATCCAGCTGTATAGACCAGGTCTTTGCCGCATCAGTCGTGTGCAATACCAAGCCATCATGCCCGACAGCCCAACCCTCTTCAGGGGATATAAAAAACACTGCATTCAGCATCGCGCGGGTCGGATCATCCGCTTGCTGCCAGGATTTACCATTATCGTCTGAATAGGCGATATGCCCGCGCTCACCTACAACCACCAGACGATCGCCCGTTCGAGTAATATCCTGTAATAGAGATGCAGCGACTTTGGTGCTTTTGATCGCTGACTGCTGGCTAATGATTGCAGATTCCTGAGCAGTAACCAGGATGGGCGTGGCCAATAAAAAACTGCTTGCCACAAGGCCTAATGTTTTTATCGCAGAGTAAAAACAACTACATGCTACTTTTCTATTCATTCTGATTGCCCTGAATCATTCACACGAAAACACGCCAGCCCACGTCCCGAACAAACGACGAGACAAAACTGTCTGGCATAAGCCAGACACCTGCGCGCGGTGCACAGCCGACTTTCTACTAGCGATGAATTATAAATTCGTTGCTTGTAATAATATTAAGCATCCCCGAACCCAGCCTTCCTCCGGATACAAGGTGCAGGATCATCTTAACCGGTCGCAGTGTAGAGGTAAACCGCAATAGCTGGCAGCCCAACCATCTAAACATCTGATGGACTCTCATGTGCGCTTGCGAAACAAAATCAGCCAAATTGCCAGCAATAACAACACCACAAGAACAAATGGCGCTCTTGGATGCCATTCATACAACATGCCCGCCCCGAACGGCCCCAGCACATAGCCTAGAGCTGGGCAAGCCGCAAGAAAGCCGGCTACAGCACCCTGCTCATCCGGATTGACGCTCAACGACACCGCCGCGGAGAACCCAGGGCCACAGATCCCCAACCCCAGCCCCAGCAGCATGACACCTATACAAAGCTGTACCAGACCAATAGAACTGGCCAGTAGCACAAATCCTGCCGCCATAAGCGGCATCCCCACTTGAAGTAACTTGAGCGGGGGCCACGAAAGCCTTTGCACCAGAACCAGTTGGCCAAACACTGTAGCCCCAGCCATCAGCGCCTGGGCCAACCCTAAAAATGTGGCTGACTTCGATACATCAAGTCCAAGTACATACGGCAGATAAAATCCCATCATCTGGGTCGAGACCGCCATTCCCAAGTAAATCACCACGCCTACAAGTAGCAGATGGCGGTATCGAGAATCGAAGTAACCCAGTCTGGCTAGATTGCGTGGTCTCACAGCAGATGCATGTCTGGTTGGCTCCACCAGATAGCGTGCAACCATTACAGCTATAAACAGGGCCAGCGCCACTGCCACATATAAAGGCATCAAGAGGTGCCAGACAGCCAACGCAACCAGCGAAGGACCTGCAATAGCACCGACCCCATGTGCTGCCCCGGTCTGGCTCAAACCTACGGCACGCTCTTCCGCCGATGTGATATCAATGACATAAGCCGTGATAGCCGGCAACATGGCAGCAATCAGGAAAGCCTGGAGTAATCGACTGGCAAACAGGCAGACATACAGCGTATCCACGCCTATCAGCCCCGCCTGGCTAAGACTGAAAAACAGCACCAGCAGCAAGGCAGAAAAACAATACCCCCCTACACCGATCAGTATGGATATGCGCCTCCCCCATTGATCGCTCTTGCGCCCCCACCAGGGGCTGACCAGGAATACGGTCAATGCCGCACAGCTGCCTATCAAAGTGATCTGGGATGCCTTGAGGCCCAGCTCGGTACCGATCAGCGGCAGCAGGCTGAAAACAACGTTATTGACCACCCCATAGGAAGCAACTGTCAGCAACAGCACCAGATATGAGCGCGGATTGGGGCAGCGCGAAGATGGAGTCTTGAACAGAAACAACGTCTATTACCCAAAAGGTAGTCGGCATAAACAAGGAAAGCCGCTCATGGCGGCCTTCCTTACACATCATCCAGCTAACCTGTGTAGATCAGGCTGTCTGAACCATTTCAAAATCATACTTACTGACGCCACACTCAGGGCACTCCCAATCATCAGGAACGTCTTCCCACAGCGTACCTGGAGCAATACCCTCCTCCGGCAACCCCTTTTCTTCATCGTACACAAAGCCACAAATTACACATTCATACTTCTTATAGGCCATGATGCCTCCTCACAAGTTGCCGCAAGAACCGACAAACCGCCTGTATCACGGGGAATGCCATGTTGGATAATCAGCGACTACGGCTCAATACGTAATCATCCGTGGCGCCATTGTATGGCAGGGAAAGGATTTTTTCCTGATCTTTGTCAATGGCGTTTTAACCTTTACACTGCCGCGTACAGGAATTACCTCCAGAACAGGCCACCCATGCACAAAAAAACCTTCATTCTCATCTGCTTACTAGCCACTCTGGAAACCCACGCCGATGGGCCTACTTACCAGGTTTTCCCGCAACTTAAAAACCTGAAAGTAAACTACCACGTGGAGACCAAAAAAAAGCAAACCACTATCTATGCCACTAATCATGAAAGTTTTGCCATCATCTGCGATGCAGCCATGAATACCAACAAGCAGGACAAGAGCAAGGGGCGGGAGACCCTGATAGAACCAACAAAAACAGCGGCGTTCCCATTTCCGCACAGATCCGCCATCACTGATGTTCGTATTTATCTGATGTGTGAAGCAAGCAAGGATGAAAAAGCAACCACCTCTGAAACAGAGGGCGCTGTAAATGAAGCTACTGAAAAAGAGAACACTGCAAAAAAAATTGAAAATGAAACGGGAAAATCAAGCCCGGTGATAATAGAAGAAGATCTGGATAACATCTGATCATATACCCGAAAAAATTTATTTTGTACGCAAGGCTTGCAGCATGCATATTCACGGCACCCATTACCGCAGTATCTGGCATGAAGAATCCAGCGATAGCGCAGCTATTTTCGACCAGACGCTGCTTCCGCATGAACTCAGGATACTGGAGCTGAACAGCCTAGGCGATGTGTGTCACGCCATTTCGAGCATGCAAGTTCGCGGCGCTCCGCTCATCGGGGCCTGTGCTGCATATGGCATGTATTTCGCACTACGTGCCGACTCATCAGCAGAGCATGAAAAACTGGCTGCTGAACAATTGATTGCCACACGCCCGACAGCTATCAACTTACGCTGGGCTGTTGATCGTGTAAGACGCGCCATCAATAACAGTAATGCACACGAAAAGGCCAGGCTCGCATTGTTGGAAGCTCACGCCATATGCAATGAAGATGCAGATATCTGTTCAAGAATTGGCGATTATGGACTGGACTTGATAAAAGCTATCAGCGCTAGAAAACAAGGTAATACTGTCAATATCCTCACGCATTGTAATGCAGGCTGGATTGCAACCGTTGACTGGGGAACTGCGCTGGCCCCGATTTACAAAGCCCATCTTGCCGGTATAGCCGTCCATGTGTGGATTGATGAAACCAGACCTCGAATCCAGGGCGCGCTCACCGCATGGGAACTGCAGCAGGCAGGCGTTCCACATACTTTCATCGCAGACAACACAGGCGGCCACCTGATGCAACATGCACTGGTGGATATTTGCATTGTTGGTACCGATCGCACAACGATGCAGGGCGATGTCTGCAACAAGATAGGCACTTACCTGAAAGCCTTGGCTGCCAGGGATAATCGCATCCCTTTCTATGTAGCCCTGCCGACATCAACCATTGACTGGACAGTCAGGGATGGACTGAAAGAAATACCGATAGAAGAGCGTGACAGCTTTGAATTGACGCACGTTCAGGGTATCCATGCAATTGATAAAAGCCTCTGCCATGTACGCATTACACCGGAGCATACCCGTGCAGCAAATTATGCTTTTGATGTGACGCCAGCCAGGCTGGTGACAGGCTTGATCACCGAATTTGGGGTATACGACGCATCACTAGAGGGCCTGCAAGCTATCAAGCAGGCCACCGCCCAAAGCTACAACTGACTGGATTATTTTTTAGGCAAATATTGCAAAGGATCTACCGGCTTTCCGTCCAGACGAATTTCAAAATGCAACTTGTCACTGTCGGTACCACTGGAACCCACCTCGGCAATTTTTTGACCCGATTTAACCGAATCGCCTTCCTGAACCAGCAGCTTGCTGTTGTGGCCGTATGCACTGAGAAATTGTTCATTGTGCTTGATGATCACCAGCTCGCCATACCCTGCGAGACCACTACCGGCATAGACAACACTGCCTGATTGCGCCGCCACTACCGGGTCGCCGGATTTTCCTTCAAGATCGATGCCTTTTCGCAAAGGATCTGTCGATGAATAACGCGAAATGATGCGGCCTTGGGTTGGCCACAACCAATGGCCACTGCCCGAAGGCATAACAGCAGCATTCTGCTCAACAGGCCGTTCTGTGGCAGTCTTTATGGGTTTGGCGACGGGCTCAGGCGATTTGGCCAGTCCTGTCTCGCTGCTGGATACTGCGGTGACTTCTGTCACTGTGTTGGCATCATCCGGAATTGCCACTACTTCCACACCGGTTGATGCTGTGTAAGCAGATGATCGAACCGAAGCCGATGCATCATTCGTGAGATTGATTTTTTGACCGACACGAATGGTGTAAGGCGGAGCAATATTGTTCAAGCTGGCCAGCTGGCGATAGTCCATACCATAACGCCAGGCAATGGAATACATGGTGTCACTTCGTGAAACTGTATGGTAGTTCAGCTTGATACCGGGCGGCTGATCCATCTGCTCAATAGGTGCCAGATGCGTTGTACTCTTGCACGCGTTAAGCAGTACCAGCAAAACACAAAGTAGTATCGAGCGACTATAAGGATAGGCATTACGCTCTGCAGACATGTTTACCCCACCAAAAACAAATGCCATTTAGCGCATCACGCCGCTAACGAAAGGGACGAATCGCGCGGGCTCGATTGGCTCACGCTCATACTCGCCCGTTTCGGGATTGTGATACACCATTACCAGATGCTGCTCGTCTCCGCCAACTGGCGTTATCAATACACCACCAGGCGCAAGTTGTTGCAATAAGCGCGGAGGAATTTCCATTGGGGCAGCCGCAGAAAGAATGCCATTGAATGGACCCGCCTCTTCCCAACCGATGGCGCCATCTGCATGGCGAAGAAACACATTGTCATGCTTCAGCAGGCGCATGCGTTGACGTGCTTTATCCAGCAGTGGCTCGATACGTTCCATGCTATAAACCTTGTCGGCAAGCTGGGACAAGATAGCGGTTTGATAACCAGAACCTGTTCCGATCTCCAGGACTTTTGATAGGGGTCCGCGTGACAGTAGCAGCTCCGACATACGGGCAACTGTATAAGGTTGCGATAATGTCTGGTTGTAGCCGATAGGTAATGCATCATCTTCATACGCGCGATGAGCCAGTGCCTCATCCAGAAAAATATGCCTTGGCGTTTCACGCATGGCATTGATGACGTTGAAATTGCTGATCCCCTGATCCATCAAACGCTCGATCAGCCTGTCACGTGTACGACGCGACGTCATACCTATACCGTCAAGATTGAGCCTGTTCACAGCGCCCCGCACCCTCGAATCAATGACAGAACTATACCACAAGCAGTAGAGTGCAATGGACGACAAGACACTACTGGTTGTGTTGCTGCAGGTTTGTCAGCGTTAGTAGCTCACGCAAAACACATGTCGCATATGTTCCAGGCGGTAGAGAAAAACCCAACAGCCAGCTGCTGTCATTGCGCACACTGGACACATGGGTTGGCTGGAGCAAAAGAGCCCTTCTTTCCTGCTGCAAGCCAAGATGCTCCAGCTTCTCGCAGTAAGGGGAATATTGTTCGAGCAAGCACTGCTCTCGCTGAGCCAACGCATTGGAACTGAGAGATCTTCCACGACCCCACAATGGCCCTGTTGAATAATCCATCGGGTCGCCATCAATGACATGTCGCCATTCCCCTGTACGAACACGGTCCGACAGTACGCGGTTAAACAAGTAAGACCGTATTGCCGATACCGCAAACTGATTTTTTCGTTCGCGCCAGATCCTGGCATGTGCCGGAAGCAACTCTTGCGCGCGCAACAGATTCCCGCCGCCATAACCAAAACGCTGTTCGCCAAAATAATTCGGGACACCCTGGCGAGCAATCTCTTGCCAGCGCTGTTCCAGCACTTTCTCATCACCCTGGACATTACGCAAACGGATCAGGAAGGCATTGCCAGCATGCATACCACGCCGCAATTTCTTGTCGTGCCTTGCGCCAGACAGAACAGTACAACCTTCCAGATGGATTGATGTCCAGTCCATTTCCCGCGAACCTATGTAAAGACTGAACCATTGCCGCGTGACAGCATGGCGATCCTTAAGCCCACAGTACCCCACATCCATCTGTTTAATGCCGGCCAACTCGGCGAGCTGTTTGGCCACCCAGACAGTATTCTGGATACGCTTTTCTATCAGCAGACAGAGATGCTCACCACTTCCTGAAAAATCAAACCCCAATTGCTCATCTACAAAAAAATCTTCCGGCTCTGTACGGAAATCTGCAGATGCATTCAAATCCGGGAAAGCGCGAGGAAAATCCAGTTCAAAGCCTGTGGATTGTAACAATGCGGACTGCAAATCTGATGTCATCCCTGTTTTTCCAGGAGCACCACCGCCTGGGCCGCGATACCTTCCTTGCGCCCTTCAAATCCAAGTTTTTCTGTTGTAGTTGCCTTTACACTGATGGTATCCAGCGGCACATCCAACACATTTGCCAAGCGGTGCTGCATCTGTTCGCGATAAGGCAATACTTTGGGCGCTTCAGCGATGATAGTGATATCAGCATTAGCCAGACGCCATCCTTGCCGGGATATCAGGTGATAGACATTGCCAAGCAAGGCGCAGCTGTCCGCATTCTTATAAGCCGGATCAGTATCAGGAAAATGTGTTCCGATATCGCCTAGCGCCAATGCACCCAGCAATGCATCGCATAGTGCGTGAATTGCTACATCGCCATCCGAATGCGCAATTATGCCTTGCGTATGCGACACCCGGATACCACACAGCATGACATGATCACCTGAGCCAAAGCGATGCACGTCATATCCTTGGCCAACACGAAATGTCATAGGAAATTCTCCGACTGCAAATAAAAAGCAGCCAATGCAAGATCATCAGGATACGTGACCTTGATATTGCTGCGTGAACCCATCACAACCTTTGCCTTGTGGCCACCAGCCTCGATGGCAGAAGCTTCGTCGGTGACTGACAGCTGTTTCTGCTGCGCTTGCTGCAGACACTCCAGCAACAAACCGAACCTGAACATCTGTGGCGTCTGGGCCTGCCAGATAGTTGATCTGTCAACGGTGGACTCGATGACGCTACCATTAATTTTTTTCAGGGTATCTGTGGCCGGGGAAGCCAGAATCCCACCAACAGGATCACCATATAGCGTGTCCAGTAACGATTGCAAATCTACCGGGGAAAGACATGGGCGCGCTGCATCATGCACCAGAACCCAATCATTTTTATCTGCAAAATCACACAAATACAGTAACGCATTCCGTACAGAATCCGCACGTTGGGCACCACCTTGCACAAAGCAGATTTTATTATGCTGTAACAACGGCAGTTTTTTTCCCCGCGTATCTTCTGGATGCAGGGCAATCACCACCTTCTCCAGTTGTGCATTTTGCAACAATGCAGCAGCACTATGTTCAAGCACAGTCGCGTGACCGATACTTGCATATTGTTTGGCACCAGAAAATCCAGGGGAGTCTGCGTGAAACCGGCTTCCAACGCCTGCAGCAGGAATAACAGCCCATATTTTAGGTTCAGCGTTCACGGTTTTTTTGCTTTTTCCTGCTCATCTACAATAAGCACAAACGTTTCATCCTTACGAATCATGCCCATGTCACGCCGCGCACGGTCCTCGATACTGCTACCGTTTTTCAACGCTTCAATTTCAGCTGCCAGCGCTTGATTACGAGCCCGGAGATGCGCATTTTCCAACTGCTGTTTCTGGATATCGTGCTTCAGCTCTGCAATCTGCGCCAGACTACCCTCACCAACCCACAATCGATATTGCAGGAATCCCAGCAATACAATCAGCAACAAAACCACCCATTTCATATCGGTGGCAATTCCAGGGAATCAGGCCTTGAATTCAGCGCGGCCACGGTATGGCGCTTTGCTGCCTAATTCCGCTTCAATGCGCAACAACCGATTGTATTTAGCAACTCGATCTGAACGGCATAATGAGCCGGTCTTGATCTGGCCTGCAGCAGTAGCCACAGCAAGATCTGCAATTGTGCTGTCTTCTGTTTCACCTGAACGGTGTGAAATAACCGCTGTATAGCCTGCTTTTTTTGCCATAGCAATAGCATCCAGCGTCTCGGAAAGTGAGCCAATCTGGTTGAACTTGATCAGGATGGAGTTGGCAATTTTTTTATCAATACCCTCTTTCAGGATTCGGGTATTGGTAACAAAAAGATCATCCCCGACCAATTGCACTCTGGAACCGAGTTTTTCTGTGTGCAATTTCCAGCCAGCCCAATCGCTTTCATCCTGCCCATCTTCAATGGAGATAATCGGGTATTCGTTACAAAGTCCGTTCAGGTAATCTGCAAAACCTGCCGAGTCAAAACTTTTGTCTTCACCACCCAGCACATATTTTCCATCTTTGTAAAACTCGGAAGATGCGCAATCCAGCGCCAGGGTCACATCCGTACCTAACTTGTACCCAGCATTCGCAACCGCCTCCTTGATCACCGCCAACGCCTCTGCATTGGATGACAGGTTGGGGGCAAATCCACCTTCATCACCAACCGAGGTGCTCAGCCCTTTTGCGTGCAGCACTTTTTTCAAGGCATGAAAAATTTCCGCACCCCACCTCAGCGCTTCGGCAAAATTCGGCGCACCCACCGGCTGCACCATGAATTCCTGGATGTCGACATTGTTATCCGCATGCTCTCCGCCATTGATAATGTTCATCATGGGCACCGGCATACTGTACTGATCTGGCGTGCCATTAATTTCAGCAATATGCTGATACAACGGAATATTTTTAGCAGCTGCTGCAGCTTTAGCTGCAGCGAGAGAAACGGCGAGAATCGCGTTTGCCCCAAGATTCGCCTTATTTTCGGTGCCATCAGCATCAATCATGGCTTTATCGAGTGAGCGCTGGTCAGCAGCATCCTTACCCAACAACAAATCACGAATAGTTGTATTCACATTGCCAACGGCTTTCAAGACACCTTTGCCAAGGTAGCGACTCTTATCTCCGTCACGCAATTCCAGCGCTTCGCGCGAACCGGTTGACGCACCTGACGGCGCGCAAGCACTGCCAAGATACCCGCCTTCTACAGTGACTTCCGCCATTACCGTGGGATTACCACGCGAATCAAGTACTTCAAATGCCTTGATATCAATAATTTTTTTCATGGGTAGAGTTTCCTCAATTATTTCCAGACAACCATTATTTTTAAGTAATTATCAGCGCAGGCAAACGCTTGACCAGATCATCAACAGCTTTCATCTGCGTGAGAAAAGCCTCAAGTTTGTCCAGTGGTAGCGCGCAAGGGCCATCACACCGGGCATTGTCTGGATCAGGATGCGCCTCCAGAAACAGACCAGCCAAACCCTGTGACATGCCCGCACGACCCAACTCCACTACTTGCTGGCGACGGCCGCCAGCTGAGTCACTGCGGCCACCAGGCATCTGCAAACTGTGTGTGACATCAAAAATAACCGGGTAGCCCATTTCTTTCATGATGCCGAAACCCAGCATATCCACGACCAGGTTGTTGTACCCGAAACTGGAACCGCGCTCACACAACATCAGGCGATCGTTACCCGCTTCATTGCATTTTTGCAGAATATGCTTCATCTCATGAGGAGCCAGAAACTGCGCCTTCTTGATGTTGATGGCTGCTTTTGTTTTTGCCATGGCCACAACAAGATCAGTCTGGCGGGACAAGAAAGCAGGCAGCTGGATAACATCACATACTTCAGCTGCTGGTGCGCATTGGTGCGGCTCGTGTACATCGGTAATAACCGGCACACCGAAAGTCTTTTTAATTTCTTCAAAAATTTTCAGGCCTTCATCAATACCAGGCCCGCGAAAAGAGAACATCGAAGAACGATTGGCTTTGTCAAACGATGCCTTGAAAACGTAGGGAATGCCCAGTTTTTGTGTCACCTTCACATAACTCTCAGCGACTTGCATTGCCAGGTCACGTGACTCAAGCACGTTCATGCCGCCAAACAAGACAAACGGCCTGTCATTGGCAACATCAATACCACGCCCTATCGTAATGGCCTTTTGTATATTCATGCCGGATTTTTCTGCCTGTGCGCAAGCGCAGCTTCAATGTAGCAACGGAATAACGGATGGCCATCCCGGGGGGTAGATGTAAACTCAGGATGAAATTGGCACGCCACAAACCATGGGTGCTCGGGAATCTCGATCATCTCTACCAATGTGCGGTCTTCTGACAACCCTCCAAACCGCATACCGGCCTGCTTCAGTTTTTCCACATAGTTATTATTAACTTCATAACGATGGCGGTGACGCTCACGAATCTGTCCCGCGCCATACACCTTATGCGCCAGAGAACCCTCTACCAGATGGCAGACCTGGGCACCCAGCCGCATCGTACCGCCAAGGTCAGAGTTTTCATTGCGTTGTTCGACCATGCCAGATGCATCTTTCCATTCTGTGATCAAACCAATTACGGGATCTGCTGTATTTTTATCAAATTCAGTGCTGTTGGCTTTTGCCAAACCCAAAACGTTGCGTGCATATTCAATCACCGCTACTTGCATGCCCAGGCAAATGCCCAGATACGGGATCTTGCGAGTGCGGGCAAAATTAACCGTCAGGATTTTGCCCTCGACACCACGAATACCGAACCCACCAGGCACGAGAATTGCGTTGACATTTCCTAACAGACTGTCAACGGTCTCTGGCGTAACGGTTTCAGAATCGATATACCGGACATCGACTTTGGTATGTGTCGCAATACCCGCGTGAATCAGGGATTCATTCAAAGACTTGTAAGCATCAAGCAAATCCATGTACTTGCCGACCATCGCAACGGTGACAGTATGCTTTGGATTCATCAACCCTTCGACAACACGATCCCACTCACCAAGATCACTGGGTTTGCATTGCAGGCCAAGTTTTTCGACCACAATATCGTCTAGCCCATGCTCATGCAGCAAACGCGGTACCGCATAAATAGTAGCCGCATCAGCCAACGGAACCACTGCACGGAATTCAACATTGGTGAACAGTGCAATTTTACGGCGTGAATCCTCATCCACTTCCAACTCGGAACGGCACAACAGGATATCCGGCTGCAGGCCAATAGAACGCAATTCTTTCACTGAATGCTGTGTTGGTTTGGTTTTCACTTCACCGGCAGTGGCAATGTATGGCACCAACGTCAGGTGCATCAACAATGAGCGGTTAAACCCGAGCTCCACTCGCAACTGGCGCACTGCTTCCAGAAACGGCTGCGATTCAATATCACCCACCGTACCGCCGATCTCAACCAGTGCAATATCTGCATCGCCGGCACCTTCGAGCACCCTGCGCTTGATCTCATCGGTGACATGCGGAATGACCTGCACTGTTCCGCCAAGATAGTCGCCGCGGCGCTCCTTCCGCAGGATAGTCTCGTAGACACGCCCCGTTGTGAAGTTGTTGCGCTGGCTCATGTGTGTGCGCAAGAAGCGCTCATAGTGTCCGAGGTCAAGGTCAGTCTCGGCACCATCTTCGGTTACATAGACTTCACCATGCTGGAATGGACTCATGGTGCCCGGATCCACATTCAGATAGGGATCCAGCTTCATGATCGTGACCTTGAGGCCGCGTGCCTCTAGGATCGCCCCCAAGGAGGCTGAGGCAATACCCTTGCCCAGTGAAGAGACAACACCGCCCGTCACAAAAATAAAACGCGTCATAAAAAAACCTTTACGTCTCAGCCACTTGCAGCAGCCGAGGGGGTTGAATACACATAAAGCAGTTTGAACGGGTGCTGCGCAGTAGAAAGCCGGATCACTGCACAAATCACCTCAGGGACGGGACGTCAGCCTATCAGAAAGGCGCTTTCCAGACAATGAAGCAGCGCACGGAACGGGCTTTACGGCCTGTGTTCGCGCGCTAGATATTCGTGCGATTGCATTTCCAGCAACCTGCTCTGGGTTCGCTGGAATTCAAAGGTCAGGCGGCCGCCGCTATAGAGTGACTCCAGTGGCTTTTCAGCCGATATCACCAGATTGACGCTACGGTCATAGAACTCATCCACCAGATTGATAAAACGACGAACCTGGTCGTCAATACCGGCATGCAAAGCGGGAATATTGGAAATGAGCACGGTGTGGTACTCCCGCGCCAGTTCGATGTAATCATTTTGTGATCTGGGGCCGTCACACAGGGCAGGGAAGTCAAACCAGGCGACATCATCTGCCACCATGCGGGCATGGATAGTACGGCCCTCCACTTCCAGCTCCACATGCTCCCGCCCAGGCACAGGAGACAGTGCTGCAAAACTGTGCGCCAGCGTCTCATCCGCTGATGCGTCCAGTGGCCAGTGATATAGCTCGGCCTGTTCCAGTGTGCGCAAACGATAATCCGTGCCGCCGTCCACATTCAGCACTTCAACATTTGCTTTCAGTATGGCAATAGCCGGCAGGAATCGCTCACGTTGCAGACCATTCTCGTAAAGGCGATCCGGAACGATATTCGATGTGGCGACGAGACTGACACCACGAGCAAATAATTTATCCATCAAATTACCCAGAATCATGGCATCTGCAATATCGGACACGAAAAACTCATCAAAACACAGAACCATGGCTTCACTGGCTATGCGATCGGCTACGGTATCCAGCGGATTTTTCTGGTCTTTGAGTGTGCGGATTTCCTGATGCACACGCCGCATGAATCTATGGAAATGCAAACGCAATTTCTTCTCAAACGGCAAGGATTCAAAAAAAGTATCCATTAAATACGTTTTTCCCCGCCCTACCCCGCCCCAGAAATACAAACCCCGACAAGGCTGCTTTTTGCGGCGAAAAAGGCTGGATAACAAACCACCCGTATCAGCTTGCGCCAGCAGATCGTCATACAAGCGCTGCAGATGTTCAACAGCGATCTTCTGGGCAGGGTCAGCGACAAAATCAGGGCGCAACAAATCCTGCTGGTAACGCTGCAAGGGAGTCATGGCACTACACACTCACGACGCGGTTTGTAATGTTTACGTAAACGATCAAAAGCCAACGGGCCATCAATCGGATACTGCTCACGCAATGCAGCATCGTCGACAAAAATCCTGTAGGGGACGACATCACCACCCAATACAACAGGGGATACCGCCTGGTTGAATCCCAGTACATCACATAACGCTTCGTACACCATTTCAGTACCACGCAATTTGCCTTCAGCACTGTAACCGGCGATATGTGGCGTGCCTATAGCAACATGTACCAATAAATCGCCATTAATGGCCGGTTCATTTTCCCAGACATCCAGCACTACACTTAGATCGTTGTGGTTTTCTATTCGCGTCAACAATGCAATGTTATCAATCACTGCGCCGCGCCCGGCATTCAATAAGACCGTATTCGACTTCAATCTATTGATGACAGCCTGATCAAAAAGATGAAACGTGGGGTAAGCACCTGTTTTTGTCAGCGGCGTGTGCAGACATATGACATCGCATGCCAGTATCGCTTCAAAATCGACCAGTGGCAGATTGCTACCCTCCAGAAAAGGATCATAACCCACGACATCAGCGCCACGCTCATGCAGATTACGCAACAATCGGCTGCCTACATTGCCGCAGCCAACTATACCGATCCTGCTCTCTGAAAAATCCACCTCAAGCGCCCGCAAAGCAGACAGAACATATTCCACCACAGCTTGCGCATTACATCCGGGCGCATAAGCAAAATATACGTTTTTCTCTTGCAGCCACTGCAAATCAATATGGTCGGTTCCAATGGTGCAACTGCCGACAAAACGCACAGCAGTTCCTTCCAGCAATGCACCGTTTACTGCTGTGACAGATCTCACCAGCAGGATATCTGCGTCCTGCACATCTGCGCGGCAAATAGAGCGGCCTGGCAACAACACCAACTCGCCTAATGCAGCAAAAAAATGGACTGCATAGGCAATGTTTTCATCCGCAACTATCTTCAATTTCCTGTCCAGCATTGTCTTCTAATCCAGATCGGCGCGCGAAAAACATACTGCGGATAATGCAGGTCCACCATAAGCAGCACGCAATGCATCATACAGCTGCCTTGCCCGGGCATTCACACCCTGTCTAAGGTTATTGCAGGCTTGTTGGTATACCTGATCCTTGAAGGCATTGCCATTGCCCGCATCTTCGCCCAGATTGTCCAGACTCACACGGAATCGCAACCCGCAGGCAATGTGCAACAGCCATTCCAATGCCTGTGGTTTGACTTCCAGCCGCTCAAATTCACGCTGTTGAGCCACATTACGGCCATCCGGCGCATACCAGTAACCCCAATCCTGCAGCAACCTGCGCTCCGGACCAGCTACCAGCCAATGTGCAATCTCATGCAGGCTACTGGAGACAAAATCCTCGCGATAGAAAATCCTGTGGCGCGGATCTCCATGATCAGCAGGGAGGTAACAGGGTTCAGGCGCTCCCCCCATCAACACTGTATTCATATTTCCGGAAAATACCGCGTTGAACACACGCTCGATATCAC